>Ga0111538_10010108_pt1 | contig 12563 bp, 13 predicted proteins | sample SoiMethybrSBSTD1_FD_79669 | JGI IMG/M metagenome (GOLD analysis project Ga0111538, IMG submission 79669) | Bulk soil microbial communities from a Populus tree surrounding site in Tennessee, USA - Soil MetaG P. TD hybrid SBSTD1 (version 2)... | ecosystem: Environmental > Terrestrial > Soil >...
ATCGAGCGTCTCGGCCGTGGAGATGCGGATGTCGGCGTTGCGGAGTGCGCCGATGAATTGCGTCAGCAGCTGATCCACTGTAGGTCGGGCTTTAATCCGACTCCTTGGTCGCCTTTTCAGTCAACGTGCGCAGCTCGGGCTGCACGTTTTCGATGTCCTCCTGGAACTTCAGGATGACGTTCATGGTGTTGCTCACCAGCTCCGGATCGAGTCGGTCGGCATGCAGCAGCAGCAGCGTGCGCGCCCAGTCGATCGTCTCGCTGATCGACGGGACCTTCTTGAGATCGAGATCTCGCAGGCCGTGGATGAAGCGCACCAGCTGTGCGCGCAACTGCGGCGGGATCGCCGGCACGCGCGCATTGATGATGCGTTGCTCGAGCTCGATGTCCGGGAACGGAATGTACAGATGCAGACAGCGCCGCTTGAGCGCGTCGGAGATTTCGCGAGTGTTATTGCTCGTGAGAAAAACGAGCGGCGGCTCGCGCCGCGCGCGCACCGTGCCGATCTCGGGGATCGACACCTGGTAGTCCGAGAGGATCTCCAGCAGCAGCGACTCGAACTCGTGATCGGACTTGTCGACCTCGTCGATCAGCAGCACGCAGCCACGCTCTTCCTGCAGAGCCTTCAGCAACGGACGCGCTTCGAGGAATTCCTCGGAGAAGAAAATGTCGCCGAACTCGTGCAGGCGCTTCACGGATTCCGCGAAGCCTTTCGCGCCCTGCAGCACCTCGTCGAGCGTCTGCTTCAGTACCTGCGTGTACAGCAGCTGCTTGCCGTACTTCCATTCGTACAGCGCCTTCGCTTCATCGAGGCCTTCGTAGCACTGCAGGCGGATCAGCGGCAGATCGAACATCTCCGCCGTGGTTTTCGCCAGCTCGGTCTTGCCGACGCCGGGCGGGCCTTCGATCAAGACCGGCTTGCGGAGGTGATACGCGAGATAGACGGCGGTCGCGATCTGCGCCGAGCAGATATACCGATGCGCCTCCAGGTGCTGCTGGAGCGAGACTACGGACGCGGCGATCTGCGGGACATCAGCCATGCGCCCATTGTGCCACCGCTATTTCGGCAGCGCGTAGGCGATCACCCAGCCGCCGCTGTCGCTCGCCTTCGGCGCGCCCTGCGCGTCCGGCCCGGCCTTCCGTTCCGCTACGTGGCTCTCGTCTTCGCGTCCGATCGCCGGCACCGTGATCACGACGAACTGCCGCCCGCTCTGCGGCGCGACGTAGCTCATCGGCGTCGCCTGCGCGATGTTCGGCATGAAGTCGCTCCAGAGCTCCTGGCCGGTCTTGATGTCCAGGGCGCGCATGTGTCGATCCATCGTGCCGCCGACGAAAATCAACCCGCCTCGGGTCACGATGGTGCCGGCGCTGTACGGCACGCCCATGGGAATGCGCAATTTGATCTTGAGACCCAGGGGGCCCATCTCGTTCGCCGTGCCGAGCGGACGGCGCCACAGCGTCTGCCGCGATTGCAGATCGATCGCGGCGATCTCGCCGTATGGCGGCTGCTGGCACGGCGCGAAGATCGGCGAGAGAAATGGCGTCGTGAACGCCGCGTACGGCGTGCCGTGCTGATAGCCGCCGCCGAAGCCGAGCACAGTCTTGTCGTTGACCTCCGCGCGCGGATACAGCCTGACGTGATTACCGATGTGCAGCGCGTTGACGATCATCACGCCGTCGGACTCGTCGATGGCAACGCTGCCCCAGTTCATGCCGCCTGCGAACCCGGGGTATTGCAGGCTGCCGCGCAGCGACGGCGGAGTGAGCGGTCCCTCGTAGCGCAGCTTGCGGAACTGGATGCGGCAGAGCATCTGGTCGATCGGCGTGATGCCCCACATCTTCGCTTCGGTCACGCGATCGTTGCCGAACGACGGCATGCCGGTGGAGAACGGCTGCGTCGGCGAAGTTTTCTCGTCGGGCAGATCAGTCTGCGGCACGGGCTTCTCTGCGATCGTCGCCAGCGCCTTGCCGTCACGGCGGTCCAGCAGGAACAGCTCGCCACGCTTCGTCGGCGCGACCAGTGCGGGCGTCACGCTGCCGTCGTCATTCGGCAGATCGACCAGCACCGGCTGCGACGGCACGTCGTAGTCCCAGATGTCGTGATGCGTCGTCTGGAACGACCACTTCACAGCGCCGGTCGCAGCGTCGAGTGCGACCACTGAGCTCGCGAAGCGCTCGGACTCGGGAGTGCGATGACCGCCGTAGTAGTCCGGCGTCGCGTTACCGGTCGGAATGTAGACCAGGCCCAGCGCGTCGTCGGCGCTGAAGACGCTCCACGCGTTCGGCGTACCGCGCGTGTACGTCTGACCTTCGGGCGGCGCGGTGAGCACGTCGGGACGGCCGAGATCCCACGCCCACAGCAAGCGACCGCTGATCGGATCGAAGCCGCGCACCACGCCGGACGGCTCCTGCGTTTCGACGTTGTCGGCCACCCAGCCGCCGAGCACCGCGACGCCTTTCGCGAGCGTCGGTGGCGAAGTCACGTAGTAGAACCCGGGCTTCACGTCGCCCATTCCAGCGAGCAGCGTCACTTCGCCGTTCGTGCCGAAGTCGCTGCAGCGCTTGCCCGTCTTCGCATCGATGGCGATCAGCCGCGCGTCGGTCGTTGCAGTCAGGATTCTTTCGGGACAATCCGCCGGCGTTTCGGGCGCTTTGAAATACGTGACGCCGCGACAGGTCGTAGTGAAGCCGACTTTCGAGTCCTTCAGCTCGGGATCGAAGCGCCAGCGCTCGGCGCCGGTGTCGGCATCGAGCGCGGCGATGATGTTGGTTGCCAGGCAGACGTAGAGCGTGTCGCCGATCTGCAGCGGCGTCGCCTTGAATGCGCCGCCGACGCCGGTGCGATACGTCCAGGCAACCTGCAGCTTGTCGACGTTCGACCCGTTGATCTGATCGAACGGTACGTAGCGCGTGCCAGCCGCGGTACCGCCCCAATGCTGCCAATCGCGCGCCGCAATCTGCGCATCGCCCGCGCGCGCCGGGAACGGGAAGGTCTTGTACGGCTCGTTGACTGCGACCATCACGCAGATCAGGACTAACGCACCGACAGCTAACCAGACTGTGCGCGATTTGAACAACGGCCTGCTGGCCGGCATGCCGAGCGCGCGTCGCGTGTTGGGACGCAGGAGCAGAAGTCCGAGCACGAGGAACGGCAGCACGCGTGGCGCGAGTGCCCAGCCGTCGAAGCCTGATTCCAGCAGCGCCCACACGACGGTGCCGGCTGTCAGGAGCCAATAGAGATAGGCACCGGACCGCGCGCCGCGCCAGAGCAGAATTGCGGACACGATCAGCAACAGTCCGGCGATCACGTAGTACAGCGAGCCGCCGAGCGTCGCGAGACGCACGCCGCCCGCGGCAAGCGCCAGGCCGATCAGCAGCAGGAACGACGCAAAGATTCGTGGAGGACGCGGGCGGCTGTGCCCGTCCAGGCCGGAGGTGGTGTTCACGTGAATTCCGCTTCTGTCGTTATGGCTATGGACGCGGATCTTACCCTCTCCTGACAGAACGCTGTCAGCAGCGCAGGCGCACGCTGTGCTCACCCCTGAAGAGGAGCACGACCATGCAAGCAACGACAGCGATTACCTGGTTCGAGATTCCTGCCAAGGATCTGGAGCGGGCGGTATGGTTCTACGAATCCGTTCTGCAGCAGGAGCTGCGGCGTGAAACGATGGGTCCGGCCGCCATGGCCGTGTTTCCCTACCAGGAGCCGGGCATCGGCGGCGCACTGACGCATTCGCCGAACCTGACGCCGGCCGCGGACGGCAGCGTCATCTACCTGCGTACCCAGCGGCTCGAAGAAACCCTGCAGCGAGTGACTCGCGCCGGCGGTCGCATCGTGCTGGACAAGACGGCGCTGCCGGACGGCATGGGCGCGTTCGCGCACATCGTCGACTGCGAAGGCAATCGCGTCGGACTGCACGCGCTCGACTGAGGGGAGCAATCAATGAGCAAGCCAGAGCATGACCGCACGATCGACTACATCGAATTCGGCGCGACCGACCTCGAGGCGACCAAGCGCTTCTACGCCGCCTGTTTCGGCTGGAAGTTCACGGACTACGGCCCGGACTACGTCGCGTTCGAAGACGGCCGCCTGACCGGCGGCTTCACCACGGAGTCGAAGCCGGGCGGCGCGCCGCTGGTGGTGCTGTACGCCGGCAACCTGGAGCAGATCTTCGCGAGCGTGCAGGCGCAGCGCGGCCGCATCGTGCGCGAGATCTTCAGTTTCCCCGGCGGCCGGCGTTTCCACTTCCTCGATCCCAACGGCAACGAACTGGCAGTATGGGGCGAGTAGCGGCACTCCGGGCTGGGTCCGATGCGGCGCGCAGATCGCTTGTTCGAGATCGTGCAGTACCTGCGTGGCCGCCGGTTGACGACGGCTGCGCAGCTTGCGCAGTGGCTCGAAGTCAGCGAGCGCACGATTTACCGGGACATCGCCGATCTCAGCGCCTCGGGCGTGCCGATCGACGGCGAGGCGGGCGTCGGTTACCGCCTGCACCCGACCTTCGATCTGCCGCCGCTCATGTTCAGCTATGACGAGATCGACGCGCTGGTGATGGGCGCGCGCTTCGTCGAGTCGTGGGGCGGCCCGCGCCTCGCGAACGCTGCCCGCGCCGCGCTCGCGAAGATTGCTGCGGCGCTACCGGAGCAGAAGCGCGCGGCGGTCCACGAGTCGCGGCTGTTCGCGCCCGGGTTCTTCATCGATCCGCAGTGGGGTAAGCGCCTCGATTCGCTGCGCACGGCCATCGTGCGCCATCGCTATGTCGAGTTCGAATATCGCGACGGTCACGCGCAGGACTCGCAGCGGCGCGTGCGGCCGTTCGCCGTGTTCTTCTGGGGCGGCACCTGGACGCTCGGCGCCTGGTGCGAGCTGCGGCGCGACTTCCGCAACTTCCGTCTCGACCGCTTCGTTTCCTTGCAGCTCTGCGAGCAGGAATTTCCAGACGAGCCCGGCCGCCGCTTCGACGACTACATGAAGCGCATGACGGAGAGTTGACGACATCCGCCAGCGGGGAACTCGCGGCACGCTGCTGCGATTACCCATCCAGTTCGACTCGCTGGATGAGGTGCCGCCATGGCTGCGGAACCGTATTGGGAACACGATTATTCCGCGGACCACGACACCTGGCATGACGTGGAGGAGGGCGAGCCCGCTGCTGCGCGCCACGCGCCCGACGACCGGCAGCTCGGGCAACTCGTCGGCTTGCTCAGCGTCGGCCTCGGTCTCGCCGAGTTGCTCGCACCGCGCGCACTGGGCCGCGCCGTCGGCGTCGGCGATCACCCAACGATCATCCGCATGCTCGGCGTGCGCGGCATCGTCACCGGTCTCGGCATGCTTACGCGCGCCCCCGGCAATTGGGCCTGGGCACGGGTCGCGGGCGATGCAATCGACCTCGCACTGCTCGGCGCAGCGGCGAGCTCGCCCGATGCGGATCCGCGACGCATCGCCGCTGCCACTGCCGGCGTTCTCGGCGTCGCTGCGCTCGATGCATACGCGGGCCAACGGCTCACGTCGTCTCAATCGGCGGAAGCGCCGCGTATCGGAGTGATTCACACGGCGACTATCGATAGCACGCCAGGCGAGGTCTATCGCTTCTGGCGCAGGCTGGAAAACCTGCCGCGGTTCCTGTCGCACCTGGAGTCGGTGTCGAACGTGAGCGACCGGATTGCGCACTGGGTTGCGAGCGGGCCGGCAGGTGCGGGCGCCGAGTGGGATGCCGAGATCGTCGACGATCAGCCCGGGCGCCGCATCGGCTGGCGCTCCCTGCCGGGCTCGCCGGTCACGCACGAAGGCATGGTGAGCTTCGAGCCGGCGATCGGCGGCCGCAGCACCTTCCTGCGCATCGAGATGTTGTATGTGCCGCCGCCGGGCAAGGTCGGCACGCGCATCGCACGCTCGTTCGGCCCGGACCCAGCGCTGCAGATCGCCGGCGACCTGCGGCGACTCGAGCGGCTGCTGAAACCCTGAGCCGCACGTTCGACCTATACTAGCGCCCGTGGCGACACGGGGAGACAAGCCGAAGAGCTTCGCATCGCGCGCGCAGTTTCGCGCGTGGCTCGAGCGCAATCACGCGCGTGTGCCGGAATTGAATCTGCGCCTGTTCAAAGTGCATGCGCGCGAGCGCGGCATGACTTATCGCGAGGCGCTCGACGAAGCATTGTGCTTCGGCTGGATCGATGGCGTTCGCCGCGCGTTGGACGACGCAAGTTTTACGCAGCGTTTCTCGCCGCGCCGCTCCGGCAGCAAGTGGAGCGTCGTCAATCGCCGGCGGATGCGCGAGCTGCAGGCAGAGGGGCTCGTCGAGGCAGCGGGACTTGCCGCGTGGCGCGCGGCGAGCAACAAGCCTGCGGGCTATTCATTCGAGTCCAGACCCACCACACTCGCGAAGACTTACCTGAAGCAGTTCGCCGCGAACGAGCCGGCCTATGCTTACTTTCAGGCAGAAGCGCCCTGGTATCGCCGCACCACCAGCTTCTACGTCATGAGCGCGAAGCAGGAAGAGACCCGGCAGCGGCGCCTGGCAAACCTGATCGAGTGTTGCGAGCAACAGCGACGAATAGGCGTGCTCGCAGGCAAGACCAGGAAATCGCGAGCGACCCCCTCCCAGTGATCGAGCTCGAATACATCAGCCACTCCTATCCGCATGCCACGTCGCTCGACGACGTCAGTCTGCGCGTGGCAGCGGGCGAGACTGTGGCGCTCATCGGGCCGAGCGGCTGCGGCAAGTCGACCTTGCTCAAAGTAGTCCTGGGGCTCGAGCGGCCAAGCCGCGGGCGCGTCGCGATCGACGGCGTCGAGCTGCGCGCGAGCAACGAGCTCGAAGTGCGGCGGCGTATCGGTTACGTCATCCAATCGGGCGGGCTGTTCCCGCATCTGAGCTCCGTCGACAACATCACGCTTGCAGCACGCTACCTGCGGCGCGAAGCGAAATGGATCGAAGCGCGCGTCGATGAGCTGGCCGACCTGGTGCAGCTGCGACGCGAAGTGCTGCAGCGATTCCCCACGAATCTGTCGGGCGGGCAGAGCCAGCGTGTCGGCCTGATGCGCGCGCTGATGCTCGACCCCGCCGTCCTGCTGCTCGACGAGCCGCTCGGCGCGCTCGATCCGATGGTTCGGCACGGACTGCAGGAAGAACTGCGCGCCTTGTTCGAACGCTTGCGCAAGACCGTCGTGCTCGTGACGCACGACATGGCGGAGGCGGCGTTCTTCGCGAATCGGCTGGTCCTGATGCGCGCCGGGCGTATCGTGCAGGAAGGCACCTATGGGGACCTGGCGAACGCGCCGGCAGAGGAATTCGTGAGCGACTTCGTGCGCGCGCAGCGCGGCGTACACGGGATGCTCGGCGATGCGTAGGTCTCTCGTGCTCCTCATCGCCACGCTGATTGCGCCGTGCGCTGGGGCCGACGTGGTGATCGGCTCGAAGGTCTTCACGGAGTCGGTAATCCTCGGCGAGATTGCCACGCAACTGGCACGTGATTCGGGAGAAAAGGCCAAGCATCGGCGCGAGCTCGGCGGCACGCGGGTGTTGTGGAGCGCGCTGCAGCGTGGCGACATCGATTGCTACCCCGAGTACAGCGGCACCCTGCGCTCCGAGATCTTCGCGCAGCAATCCATTGCGGACGACGAGCAGCTGCGCACCGCTTTGACGCGAGCTCATGCGTGGGCGTCCCGGCCACTCGGCTTCAACAACACGTACGTGCTCGGCATGCGGCGCTATCGCGCGTGGCAACTCGGGATCGAGCGGATGTCCCAGCTCCCTGCGCATCCACGGCTGCGCCTGGGTTTCAGCAACGAGTTCCTGGAGCGCGCGGACGGCTGGCCCGGTTTGCGCAAGCGTTACCAGCTCTCGCACGAAGACGTGCGGGGCCTGAATCACGATCTGGCGTACCGTGCGCTCGCCGACGACTCCATCGATATCACCGATCTCTACTCGACTGACGCCGAGATCGTGCAGTACGACCTGATCGCGCTGGTCGACGATGCGCACTACTTCCCGGTCTACCAGGCGCTGTTCGTTTGCCGCGACGACGTCGACCCCCGCGTCCGCGCGATGCTCGACCGCCTCGGCGGCCGCATCGACGAGCGTGCGATGACGCGCATGAATGCGCAGGCGAAGCTGGATCGCGAGCCGGAAACGCAGATCGCCGCTGACTTCCTGCGCGAGCAGTTCGGCGTCGATTCGCATCCGCACGAGCGCAGTCGCGGCGAGCGCATCTGGCAGCGCACGCGCGAGCACCTTGCGATGGTCGCCATCTCGCTCGGCGCTGCGATCCTGCTCGCGATCCCGCTCGGCGTCCTCGCGTTCTACCGGCGCGGCATCGGTCGGGTCGTGTTCGCGGTCGCCGACGTATTGCAGACGCTGCCGGCCCTGGCACTGCTGGTGTTCCTCATTCCGTGGCTGGGAATCGGCTACGCGCCGGCGATCTTCGCGCTGTTCCTCTACAGCGTGCTGCCGATCCTGCGCAACACGCATGCAGGACTCGCCGACATTCCGCAGGAATTGCGCGAATCTGCGGCGGCACTGGGCCTCACGCGCGGTGCGCGCCTGCGTCACGTGGAGCTGCCGCTCGCGGCGCGCTCGATCATCGCGGGCATCAAGACCGCGGCCGTGATCAACGTCGGCACTGCGACGCTCGGTGCGCTGATCGGCGCGGGCGGTTACGGCCAGCCGATCCTCACCGGCATCCGCCTCGACGATCTCGGGCTGATTCTCGAAGGCGCCGTTCCGGCCGCGGTGCTCGCGCTCCTGGTGCAGATGGGGTTCAGCCTGTTGGAACGTCGCTGGGTGCGAAATTGAGTGCGGCATGAGCGCCGCGCATCTCGTCATCTTCGATTGCGACGGCGTGCTGGTCGACAGCGAACCGGTCGCCAATCGCACGCTGGCGCAGATGCTGCGCGAGCTGGGGCTCGATCTGACGCAGGAGCAGATCTTCGAAAAGTTCGTCGGCTTCTCGATGGCCCACGTCATGCGCACGATCGAGAGCCTGCTCGACCGCGCGCCGCCCGCAACCTTCCTGCGCGACCTGCAGAGCCGCACCTTCGAAGCATTCCGCGCCGAGCTGCACGCGATGCCCGGCATCGAAGACGCGCTCGATCGCCTCGGCGTGCCGTTCTGCGTCGCGTCCAGCGGCGATCACGAGAAGATGCGGACCACCCTCGGCATCACCGGTCTGTGGCCACGCTTTGCCGGCCGCATTTTCAGCGTCACCCAGGTCGCGCATGGCAAGCCCGCACCGGATGTCTACCTGTTCGCAGCGAAGCAGCTCGGCGCCGAGCCCGCGCGATGCGTAGTCGTCGAGGACACGCCACCGGGCGTGCAAGCGGGAGTCGCTGCGGGCATGACGGTGTTCGGTTTTTGCGCGCACACGCCGGGGCACAGGCTCAAGGCGGCGGGTGCGCACCTGACGTTCGACGATCTGCGTCGACTGCCCGACCTGCTTCCCACCTGATTCCCAGCTTGCGCATCAGCGTCCGGGCATCGACGGGCGCTCGCAGTTTCACATCGGTATTGTCGAAGTAGCAGTACACGTCGCGCGGCCTGACGCTGCGCGCGCGATGCCAGGTCTTGATGCGCTCGGCCCAGCGGTCGAGCGCACGATCGCTGTAACCGCTCCGGTACAACTCCTTGTCGCCGTGCAGCCGCAGGTAGACGAAATCGGCGGTGATGTCCTGCGGCATCGGCCAGCGCTGCGCCGTTTCCGCGATCACCAGCGCAATGTTGTGCTCACGAAGCAGCTCGACGAAGGAAGCATCGAGGAAACTCTCGTGACGGATCTCGACCGCATGCCGCAGCGGACGTCGCGCGTCGACGGCGAGGCGCGCGCGTCCTTTCATGCGAGCGTCGCGCTTGCGCGCCAGGCGCAGAGCTGCGTGGGTGTCATGAGGCAGCAGATCGAAGAATCGTGCCATGCGCTCGCGCTCGTAGCGGAAGTTCGGCGGGAACTGCCAGAGGATCGGCCCGAGCTTCTCGCGCAGCTCGAACACGCCCGAGGCGAAATAGTTCGCGAGTGGCACATCGATGTCGCGCAGCTTTTTCATGTGCGTGATGAAGCGCGAGCCCTTCAGCGCGAACACGAAGTCCGCCGGCGTCGCGTCATGCCATTCCCGGTAGTACTCCGGCCGCTGCAGCGAATAGAACGAGCCGTTGATTTCCAGCGTCGGGAATTTACGCGCGGCGTACGCCAGCTCCAGGCGCTGCGGCAGCTCGCGCGGGTAGAAGACGCCGCGCCACGGCGTGTAACGCCAACCTGAAACGCCGATGCGTATCTCCGCCATGCCCTCGCTCCGGCTGTCGGAGGCAGAACGCGGCGAGCGTCAGTTCGGGTCCCGCGCCAGTTTCTGCGCGAGCAGCTCGTAGTTCCGGTGCAGTGTCTGGACGAAGCGCTGCAGGTCCGCGAGCGTGCCGGTGTTTTCGATCACGTCGTGCGCCGCGTCGAGGCGTTCCTCGCGACTCACCTGCGCCGCGAGAATCTCTTCTGCCTGCTCGCGGCTGCTGCCGTCGCGCGCCTGCAGCCGTTGCAACTGCGCTTCCTCGGGACAATCGACGACGAGCACCCGGTCGTACGCATCGGCGCGGCCGGTCTCGACGAGCAATGGAATCACGTGGATCTGGTAGTCGCCGCCGGCTTCGGCGGAGCGCCGCGCCAGCTCCGCGCGGATCGCCGGGTGCGTGATCGCCTCCAGCTTGCGTCGCTGCTCGGGATCGGCGAACACGCGCTCGCGCATGTGCGCGCGGTCGAGCCGACCGTTGCCGTCGAGGATCTCCGGCCCGAACTCTGCGACCAGCTGGCCGAGCGCCGGCGTGCCGGGCGCCACGACGTCGCGCGCAATCTGGTCTGTGTCGAGCACGGGCACGCCGAGCTTCGCGAATTCTTCGGCGACAGCAGACTTGCCGCTGGCAATGCCGCCGGTCAGGGCGATCAGCAGGGCAGGGGCGTTCGGCGAATCGGTCATCGCACCGATGATACGCCGGCAAAATGCAGATACGAGCGGACGATGTCGTCACCCCACAGCAGCGCGATCCAGCCGGCAGCAGCCAGGTACGGGCCGAACGGGATCGGGATGTTCCGGTCGCGCCCGCGCAGCGCGATCATCAGGATGCCGATCACGGCGCCCGTGAAGGCAGCCAGCAGGATGATCGGCAGCAGCATCTGCCAACCGAGCCACGCGCCGAGTGCGGCGAACAGCTTGAAGTCGCCGTAGCCCATGCCTTCCTTGCCGGTCAGCAGTCGGAAGGCGTGATAGACGCTCCACAGGCTCAGGTAGCCCGCAATCGCACCGATGATGCTCGAGCGCGGGTCGACGGGCAGGCCGATCGCGGGAAGCGTCGCCGCGAGACTGAGCAGCAGCCCGATCCAGACGAGCGGCAGCGTCATGTTGTCCGGCAGCAGCTGATGATCGATGTCGATGCCGGTCAATGCGATCAGCATCCAGGTGAGCAGCAGCGCCGCCGCGGTGTACCAGACGAAGCCGAACTTCCACGCCACCACCGCCGACAGGATTGCCGTTCCGAGTTCGACCACCGGATAGCGCGCGGAAATCTTTGCCCCGCACTTCGCGCATTTGCCCTTGAGCAGCAGGTAGCTGACGACCGGAATGTTCTGCGCCGCTGTGATCTGCACACCGCATTTGGGACAAGCGGAACGCGGCACTAGGAGGTTGTACTTTGCCTGCGGGGCCGGCTTGGCGTGTGAGTCAGGCTGCAGGATCTGCTCGGCCTGAGCGCGCCACTCGCCCTCCAGCATGACCGGAACGCGGTGGATGACCACGTTGAGAAAGCTGCCGACCAGCAGACTGAAAATGAAGACGACCGCGACCCAGGCCGCGGGAACCTGCTGGAAGATCTCCGCGAGCTCGGTCAGACGACCGCACCGAGCTTGAAGATCGGCAGGTACATGGCGACGACCAGGCCGCCGACCAGCACGCCGAGAATCGCCATGATCAGCGGCTCGAGCAGACTGCTCATGGCGTCCACGGCTGCATCGACGTCCGCCTCATAGAAATCCGCGACTTTTGCGGCCATGGCATCCAGCGAACCCGACTCTTCGCCGACCGCGATCATCTGGATGACCATGTTCGGGAAGAGGCCGGTCGCTTCCATCGAGCGCTGCAGGCGCTGGCCGGTCGAGACTTCGTCACGGATGCGCAGCGTCGCGTCCTCATAGACGATGTTGCCGGTGGCGCCCGCCACTGACGTGAGCGCTTCGACCAGCGGCACGCCGGCGGCGAACATCGTCGAAAGCGTGCGCGAGTAGCGCGCGATCGCCGCCTTGACCATGATCGGGCCGATCACCGGCGCTTTCAGCAGCATGCGATCGAGAAACTGGCGCATCGGCCGCGAGCGCTTCTTGAAGTAGAAGAACACGAAGATGCCGATGCCCGCCACGATCAACATCCACCACCCCTGCGACTGCACGAAGCGCGACAGGTTGATGACCATCTGCGTGAACGCCGGCAGGTCCGCGCCGAAGCCCTTGAACAGGGTTTCGAACTGCGGGATCACGAACAGCAGCAGGATGACGGTGACGATGACCGCGACCACGAGCACGGCGGTCGGGTAGAAGAGG
>Ga0111538_10010109_pt1 | contig 12563 bp, 12 predicted proteins | sample SoiMethybrSBSTD1_FD_79669 | JGI IMG/M metagenome (GOLD analysis project Ga0111538, IMG submission 79669) | Bulk soil microbial communities from a Populus tree surrounding site in Tennessee, USA - Soil MetaG P. TD hybrid SBSTD1 (version 2)... | ecosystem: Environmental > Terrestrial > Soil >...
GTGAGGCTTTTCTTTTCCTTCGCGGGCATTGCGGCCTTGGCGGTGAAGCTTTAGCCTGGGTCAGCTTCGGGACAATTCCTGCGCCATGCGCCGCCGCATGGCGGCGTCCGGCAGTCGCCCGAGACCGGCTTTCAGGTTGTCCTCGAGGTGCACGACGCGAGAGGTGCCCGGGATGGCGCAGGTCACGGCCGGATGGGAGACGATCCACTTGAGGAAGAACTGCGCCCAGCTCGCGCAGTCGATCTCGGCCGCCCACGACGGCAGCTCCCTGCCTTTCACCCGGCGAAAGAGCGCGCCCTCCGCGAAGGGGCGGTTGACGATCACCGCCACGCCCAGCTCGGCGCACGCCGGGAGGAGCCGCGCTTCGGCCTCGGGCTCGGCGAGCGAGTAGTTGAACTGCGCGAAATCCCATTCCCGGGTCTTGAGCAGCCGCTCGAGGTCGGCGTGCGCCCCGGCATGATAATGGGTGATACCGAGGTAGCGTATCCGGCCGGCAGCCTTCCAATCCCGCAGCGTTCGTGAGTGCGTGTCGAGGTCGAGCAGGTTGTGCACCTGCATGAGATCTATCGTTCCGGCGCGCATCAGCTTGAGGGAGGTCTCCATCTGCCGGATGCCGGCGTCGCGCCCGCTGGTCCAGACCTTGGTGGCGAAAAAAAGCCTCTCGCGCGCGTTTAGGTCTCCGGTCACGTCGCCCACGACGCGCTCGGCCTGGCCGTACATCGGCGAAGAATCGACGACGCGCCCACCCTGCGCGGCGAAGCGCCGCATCACCTCGGTCAGCTCCGCGCGCTCGGGTGCGTTCGGCCCGACATCGAAGGTCTGCCAGGTGCCGAGGCCGATGACAGGCAGGCGCTCACCCGTGCGGGGGATCGGGCGTTGGTGGGTCGACGTGGTTTGAGGCATGGCATTACTCACAAAAGCACAAGCCGCTGATCCTGCCACAACTTTCAACAGCCGACGCCGCGCGGGGCGATGAACATTCATTCATATCCCCAGCTTCTGTACATGGAGCCCGCATTCAGGAGGGCTTGCTGTCGTGATGACGGCCCGGCGACCATCAGTGTCACGTTGGTGCGTTGAAATCTCTTGGAACACCGATCCTGCCGATAGAAACAGCGTTCCAAGTCTTCCCAGGCCATATTTCACCGAGTTTGCCTTGATTCAGTAGTGTCAGTACGCGTTGCATCCAGGCGCCAATGTTGACATGACCACCCCGGCGGGCTGTCGCGCGCCACCCCTCCTAGATGAAGGAGGGGAATCTCGAGTCTTCTCTGTTGGTCATCGCTTCGCCTGCTGTTGTACGTACCCTTTGGTGCGCATGCAGGCGGCGGTGAGATCGTGCTCCGCCAGGAAGCGGTCCGTGCTGCGCGGGCTGGACGGGACGACGACGGGACGGCCCAGAGGGTCGGCCTGGAGCACCAGCGGCGCGTCGAGCCTGGGAGTCTCCCCGCGCCGGGCGTCCAGCCGTGCCCGCTGTGTGCACTGCTGGAGATCCTGGTCGAGGGCGGCGGCGCCCACACCGGGTTTCTCCCAGTAGAGGTCGGCGCAGCCGGTCAGGAGCAGAAAAGCGGGAACCACGAATGAACACGGATGAACGCGGATCGAGGGCAATAGTGCTGCCGATGGGATGTGCATGGCTCGTCCTCCGCAAGGGTCACCTCGGTTAGACTATACGTCACAGCGAAGATTCGCGACCTTCCTATGCTGATAGCCGACGGACTCGTGGTATTCGCCAAGCGGGCATGCCCGACCTGCACGCTGGTCGAGCCGGTCATGCGCGACCTTGCGCAGCAGAGCGCCGCGTTCCAGGTGGTGTCGCAGGACGATCCGCAATTCCCCGGGGGCGTGGCGAGCATCGTGGACGATCGCGAGCTGGATCATTCCTGGCTGAACGGGATCGAGATCACGCCGACGCTGATCCGCTACGAAAGCGGCCGCGAGGTCGAGCGCGTGGCGGGCTGGGACCGCGACGGGTGGCGGCGGCTGACCGGCGTGACGGAGCTGGGCGAGGGGCTGCCGGCGTTCAAGCCCGGCTGAGGATCGAAATCACTCGAGCCCGGGGTGGCCGAGCGCATGGAAGCGAAGCACGGGCGCCGTGCCGGATGACTGGCCCTATTCTTGCCACAGAGAACACAGAGAATTCACAGAGGGTGAAACCATTTTCCCTCTGTGTTCTCAAGATCTTCATGGCTGATTCTTGGCCTGAGAGGCCTGCAGCCTGAACGCAACCCGGCTTGACTACTGAGAACACAGAGTCCGATTGCGACATGTTAGGTGTGAGACGCACTTATTGTTCTGTGTGTTCTCGGTGATCTCTGTGGCTGATTTCAGATAGGTTCTAGCTGACGGTGATTTTTATCCCTAGCGCCGCTTGTATTTCAGCGCGCCGGTCGTCGTCCAGTGCGGTCCACCATTGAGCCGCCTTCTCGCGTTGCTCGCTCAGGTCGCGGCAGCCCGGTGGCGGTTCTTCGCCTGCCGCCCGGTAGACGCGCTCCCACATGCACCGGTAGCCCACGGTAGGTTCGGGCGCGACGACGATCGGATGCCCCACCTTGCTGAATACGCTGCGGAACACCTGGTCGCCGATGAACGAGAGCTCCTTCGGGATCAATGCCCATTTGAGAGCCGTTGGAAATGCCGGACGCGCAAACAGGTAGCAATTGGTGTCTATCGTGGAGAGCGATTCGTCTTCGTCGGACTTGAAATTCAATGCGGAGCCGTCCGGTCGCAGGAAGGCCCGCTTCAGCACGACCATGTGCACCGCGTTCTCGCGCATCAGCGTCACCGCCATCGCCGCGTGTTGCGGAAAGACGAGATTGTCGGCGTCGAGGAACTGGATCGCATCGAACCCCTCCCGGATCGCGAGCATGAGGCCGATCATGCGCGGGGTGTCGCCGAAATCGCCGTGCGAGCGGTCGAGCGTGACGTGGCGCACACCCGTGGCCGGGATCCAGTCGTGCGGACGGCCGTCGGCCACGAGTATGTGCTCGACGGGAAACTCCTGGGCACGGACCGATTCGATACACCGTTCGACGGTTGCCCGGTCTTCGTCGAAGTACGCGGTGATGATCGCGATCCGCATTGAGCCACCCGTCTCGAGATCAGGCTGCAACTGCCGATTCCAGCGGTTCTGCTGCCAGAAAAGCGTGATTCGTGATTGGTGATTGGCGATTGGTCCCGAGCGAAAGGCGAAGCCGGGACGAAGACGAATCACGCTTCATCATGGAGCACCACTCACCAATCACGCCCGCTGCTTGCGGCGGCCCGGCGCTCCTGCGCCCGTCCAAGGGCCAGGGCAAGGATAAACCAGCCGATCGCTACCGGTACGGTGGACCAGGAAATCGTGGAGAGCTCCACTCCGGCGCCGCGCAAAGCCGCGAACAGCGAGCCGCTCGCGGCATCTACGCCGCGGAACGTCACCCCGTCGATCACGTATTTCGCCTTGTACTTCTCCTCGCGGCTCGCCACGGTGAACAGTATCTCGCGCGCCGGGTTCGAGATCGCGAAATTCGCCGCGCGCTGGATCGCCTGGAAAGCGATGACCGTCGCGAGCACAGGACTTGAGGCAAGGACGGCGAAACCCGCGGCGAAGACGAGCGGCAGGAACGCAGCCGCGGGTCCCACGCCGAAGCGCGCGATCAGCCGGCCCGTCGCCAGGCTCTGGACGACGAGCGTCGTCACGCCCACGGCGAGGTCTATGGTCGCGAAGATGCGCGTGCGCACCGCGGGATCGTCCGAAGCGGCGGCGACGATATTCGCCTGCTGAAAATAGAGGAATGTGCCCGCGAGCGACAGCAGCGCGACCCAGAGCGCGATGCCCGCCAGGTAGGGAGAGCGCAGCACCAGGAGAAAGCCGGAGAAGCTGCTCCCGCCGAGCTTCGCGGCTGCCGCCGGCGCGCTCTCCTGCCGCGGGTTCGCGGCGGCGGTGCGTGCCGCCGTGGATTCCAGCCGGCCCGCGCACAGCACTGCAGCCTCCAGCAGGAGCGCCGCCACGATCAGGAGGTTGACGGGGCCGAGCGGCCCCACGAGCCACACCGTCAGCGCGGGACCGGTCAGCGCGCCCGCGGATCCGCCGGCGGCGATGAAGCCGAAGAGGCGCTTGCCCTGTTCGGAGGAAAAGAGATCGGCCATGAACGCCCAGAACACCGACACGGCGAAGAGGTTGAACACGCTCACCCAGACGAAGAAGACGCGCGCGACGTGCACCTTGGCTACATCGAGCGTGAGCAGCAGCCAGAAAATCAGGATGTTGGCGACGAAGAAGTGATAGACCAGCGGAATGAAGCGGTGGCGCGGCAGGCGCGCGACGACCGCCCCGAAGGCCGGTACCGCCGCGAGCATCACCACGAAGGTCGCGGTGAAGAGGTGCTGGAGGTTGCGCACTCCGCCCGCGATTCCCATCTCGTCGCGCAGCGGCCGCAGCACGTAGTAGCCCGCCAGCAGGCAGAAGAAGTATGCGAACGACCACAGGAGCGCACGCACTTCTTCCGGCCGCGCCGCGACCAGCCGCGCCAGCCAGCCCGGCGCACGTGTCACGTGTCACCTGTCACGTGTCACGCTCTTCTACCGGTTGACGCCGAGCGCCTTGCGCAGCTCCGCCGCCGTCATGTGCTTCACGAATACGGGCGAACCGTAGTCGAACTCGCGGGCGCGCGCGAGCCCGCCGACCACGACCGCCTCGTGGCCGGCATCCTGCACCAGGCGCACGGCCGTCTTGACTGCCTGCGCATCGTCGCCGGCGACTGGAATGCCGAGGCGTTCCCCGGCGCGATGCGCATCTTCACGCATGCGGTTGTAGTTCACGGCGTTGTATACGCGTACGAGCCGCGCACCGGGCAGTAGCTCCGGCGACGCGACGCCCGTGCCTTTTGCGAGCGCTTCTTTTGCCATGTCGCCGTCCCGGGTGGGAACGGGGTTGCTGGCGTCGAGCACGATCTTGCCCTTGATCTCGGCGGCGAGCTCGCGTCCCAGCTCCGGCAGCGCTGCGTACGGCACCGAGAAGAACAGCACTTCACCGAACGCCGCAGCTTCCTTCGGCGTGCCCGCTACCGCGCCCGGCCCGATGCCTGCGGCGAGTTTCCGGTCGTACTCGATGTTGAGGGACGAGAACATCACTTCGTGCCCGGCCTTGACCCACAGCGTGCCGAGCGTGCTGCCGACGCGTCCCGAGCCGATCATGCCTATCCTGAGTTTCGCGGACGCGCCGCCCTGGGCGCGCAGCGCCGCGGGCATGAGGAGGAGACCCGCGATTGCGGTGCCGGCTGCCCCAAGGAATTCGCGGCGGGACTGCCGCGTAACTCTCGAATTCTCCATGTTCAGTCTCCCGGATTCAGCACGCCGCAATGTTCTCACGAACCGGCGTTCCGTAGCACCGGGTTGCGCGCCGCGTCGCCCGCGAACGATAATTCGTTATCTCATGGCCGATCTTTTGTTGCACAACGGGCTCGTCGTCGCGATGGACGCCGGGCGCCGCGTACTCGAGAAGACCAGCGTTGCGATCCAGGGCGGCCGTATCGTCGAAGTGGGTCCGGCGGCGGCGCTACGGACCGCGTACCCTGCCGCGACGACGATCGACTGCACGCGCAAGGCGATACTTCCGGGCATGGTCGACCTCCATGGCTATCTCGGCGGCAGCCTGCTGAAATCGGTGGGGCAGAGCCTGGACGGGGCGAGCCGGCGCAGGATGCTGGACGCCGTCCTTCCCGATGCGACCGACGAGGAGTGGTGGGGAGTCGAAGCCCAGCTCGCCGCGCTGGAGCGGTTGAAGCTCGGCACGACCTGCATGTACTCCATGATGGGCGGAAACGGCACGCGGACCGACGACGTGGTTTTCGCGCAGACCGCGGCGCGCCAGCTGGAGTGGATAGGGTTGCGCACCCGGATCGGCGTAGGGCCCGCCCGTCCGCCGTGGCCGCGCACCTACACATACTGGCGAGGCGGGACCAGGACCGAGCGCCAGGTGGCGTTCGACGAGGTGATCGCGAATTGCGACCGGCTGCTCGCGGAAAGCCGGCTCAATCCCGGCGGGATCGTGGACTACGGCGTGGCGTTATCACGCATCGGGAATCGAAACGAGCACGACCCCGTGTGGGGCCCGGAGAAGGAAGGCTGGATACGCCGGCAGGCAGAGGCGGTCACCGACCTGATGAAGCGGCACGACGTCGGCTTCTGGACCCATATGTACGGCAACTCGATCGAGTACGCGCACGACGAGAAGCTGGGTCTTCTCGGGCCGCGCTCGATACTGTCGCATTGCACCGGCATCTCCGAACGCGCGATCGGCATCATGCGCGAGACCGGAGCCCACGCGGCGCACCACCCGCGGGCGGGGCGCATCTATACCTACCCCGGACGATGCCCGGTTCCGGAACTGATCGAAGCGGGCGTCAACGTCGGACTGGGCGCCGACACGCCGGCCACGCACAACTGCGATATTTTTCTCGACATGAAGGCCGCGATCGACCAGCAGCGCATACACTTCAAGGACCCCGACCTGATACCCCCCGGCAAGGCGCTGGAGATGGCGACCGTGGACGGCTACAAGGCGCTCGGCCTCGATCGCGAGCTGGGATCGGTGGAGACCGGGAAGCAGGCGGATCTCATCACGGTGGACTTTTCGCAGCCGCACCTCGCTCCCTTCGACATGCCGGTCTATCGGCTCGTCTACAACGCCACCGGTCATGACGTGAGCGACGTCGTAGTGGCGGGGCGGCTCGTGATGCGGGACCGCCGGATATTGACGGCGGACGAGGGGGAAATCCTGGAGCGGGTCGAGCGGGTGTACCGCTTTTTCATGGAGCGTGCCGGTCTCTCCGGCCTCGCGCAGGCCCCGGGTCGGTTCTGGGGCGTGTCGCGCTCCGGATAGTCGCTTTGGAGTGGTCGACAGACCATTTCCGATACAATGAACGCGCGCCGCAAAACAATTCCAGGAGGAGGAACAGGATGCCCATACGCGCAACCGCCATGGCTGCGCCGTTGATTGCGGCGCTCGCGCTTGTCGCGCTCCCCGTGGCCGCCCAGACCTGGCCCGCGAAACCGGTGCGTATCATCGTGCCGTTCGGCACCGGGGGCCCGGCCGATATCTTCGCCCGGATTCTGGGACAGCACCTGCAGGGAGCGCTCGGCCAGCCTTTCGTCGTCGAGGCGCGTCCCGGCGCCGGCTCCATCATAGGCACCGAGATTGCGGCGAAGTCGGCACCCGACGGCTACACCCTGCTCATGATGTCCAACACCCATACGGTGAACGAGTCGCTGGTCCCGAAGAAGCCGTTTGTGCTGATGAAGGACTTCGTGCCGGTCGCCCCGGTCAACTTCTCCGACCTGCTGCTCGTCGTGCACCCGTCGGTGCCGGCGCGCTCGGTGAAGGAGCTGGTCGCCCTCGCGAAAAAGGCGAAAGGCGGCATGAACTACGCTTCCTCGGGAACGGGCACCCCGTACCACATGGCGGGCGAGCTGTTCAAGACGCTGGCGGGCGTCGACATCGTGCACGTTCCGCACAAGACCAGCGGTGAAGCGCGCACGAGCGTCATGAGCGGCCAGACGGAGATGATGCTCGACGCGATCACCACGATGGCGCCGGTCGCGCGGGCGGGTCGGGTGCGCGCGCTCGGCAGCAGCGGGAGGGAGCGCTCCAGCGTCATGCCCGACGTGCCGACCATCGCGGAAGCCGGTGTGCAAGGGTACGAGACCACGATCTGGCTCGGCCTCATGGCGCCGGCTGGAACCCCGCAGCCGGTCCTCGAAAGACTCAACGCCGAGATCACCAAGGTCGTCAACCGGCCCGACGTGAGGGAGAACTGGGCGAAGCAGGGCGCAACGCCGCTGACGATGACGATTCCGCAATTCGAGAAGTACCTGAACGCGGACATCGCCAAGTGGGCGAAGGTCGTCAAGCTGTCCGGCGCGCGGACGGATCAATAATGCGCCTGGTCACATTTTCGGACGCCGCAGGTACGCGCATCGGCATCCACGATCCCGCAACCGGCACGGTCGTCGATCTCGCGGCGGGCACCCGCCTGCCGCGCGACATGACGGCGTTCATCCGGCTCGGCCGGAAAGGGCTGGCACGCGCGCGGCGGGCGGTGCGCAGCGGGGAAGGGCGGATCTCCCTGGTCGCGGTCAAGCTGCACGCGCCGATTCCGCGGCCGGCGAAGAACATCCTGTGCGTGGGCAAGAACTACCACGAGCACGCGCGGGAATTCCATTCGAGCGGCGTGGACGCGACCGGCAAGGAGGCCGTGCCCGAGGTGCCGATCATGTTCACCAAGTGGCCCAACTCGGTGATCGGTCCCGGCGAGCCCATCCCGGCCGCGAGCGACTACACCGACTCCACGGACTACGAAGGCGAGCTGGCGGTGGTTATCGGCGAGGGAGGCCGCAACATAGCCGGAAAGGACGCCTACGATCACGTCTACGGCTACACGATCGTCAACGACGTGACCGCCCGCACGCTGCAGAATCGCCACCGGCAATGGTTTCTCGGCAAGAGCCTCGACGGCTATTGCCCCATGGGTCCGTGCATCGTCACTGCCGACGAGGTCAAGGACGTCGGCAAGCTGCGTCTCGTGACCCGCGTCAACGGCGAAGTCCGGCAGGACGCGATGGTGAGCGATCTCATCTTCGACATCCCGGCGCTGATCGCGACTGTGTCGCGCGTGATGACGTTCGACCCGGGCGATCTCATCGCGACCGGCACCTGCGCGGGCGTGGGCATCGGCTTCGATCCGCCGCGCTACCTGAAGAAAGGGGACGTCGTGGCGGTCACGATCGAGCCCATCGGCACGCTCGAAAGCCCCGTGGGCTAGCGCCACTCACCGCACGATCGAGGAGAAGCAATGAAGATGGACAGAATCGTGTTTGTCCTGTGCTGCGGAATGGCGGCTGCGACTGCCGGCGCTCAGGACGCGTTTCCGTCGCGGCCGATCTCGATGATCGTGGCGTTTCCGCCGGGCGGGGTTGCCGACATCACGGCCCGGCCGACGGCCGCGGCCATGGAGAAGATCCTCAAGCAGCCGGTCTCGGTCGTGAACCGGCCGGGTCCCGCGGGGGCGGTGGGCAACGCCGCGGTTGCGAACGCGAAACCGGACGGCTACACGGTTCTCATGGCCCTTTCCAGCATTTCGGTCATTCCTGCGGCGGACGAGCTGTTCAACCGGAAACCCGCCTATACGCTCGACCAGTTTGTCCCGATCGCCCTGATCACCGCCGATCCGACCATACTGGTCGTGCATCCCTCGCTGCCGGTCAAGACCACGAAGGAGCTGGTGGCGCTCGCGAAGACGAAGGCGGGACAGCTCTCGTACTCGTCGTCGGGCATCTACGGCGCGCTGCACATGCCGATGGAGATGTTCCTCCACGCGGCCGGCGTGAAGATGAGGCACGTGCCGACGACCGGAGGCGGGCCCGCCATCACGACGCTCCTGGGCGGCCACGTCGAGTTGACGGCCGGCGGTCCCGCCGCCATCAGCGCCCACGTGAAGGCGGGCAAGCTGCGCACGATCGCGGGGTGGGGCGCCGAGCGTCATCCCTCGTATCCCGACGTGCCGACGTTGAGAGAGCAGGGCTACAAGGACGTCGAGTACTACATATGGGCGGGCCTGTTCGCGCCCAGGGGCACGTCGGATGCCGTTACGAAAGTCCTGCGCGATGCGGCGCGCAGGACAGTGCAGGACGCGGACTTCAAGGGCACGCTCGCCAAAGTGGATTCGCAGGTAGCATACAAGGACGCGCCCGAGTTTCAGAAGTACTGGCAGGACGACGCGAAGCGGCTCGCGGCGCTGGTGAAGGTGGTCGGCAAGGTCGAGGACAAGAAATAGCTCAAATATTCCCTCTCCCCAAATCTGGGGAGAGGGATAGGGTGAGGGGCGAAAAAAGCCGGATCGTCACGTTCCCCTCACCCCAACCCTCTCCCCGTTGACACGGGGCGAGGGAGGTTTCAGATGCCTTCCTGGTGATGTGCAAATGACGGCTGACGATCAACCACCAACGAATGGTGCTAGCGATGCCAGTGGCGGCCTGCGCAACGACCGGCTCTCGGGGCTCGTCCTCCTTGCGCTCGCGCTATTCGTCGCGTGGGAGAACCGCGCCTATCCCCTGGGCTCGCTGGCCGATCCCGGTCCGGGCTTCCTGCCGCTTGCGCTCGCCGTCTTCCTGGGCGCGACCGGGCTCCTGATCGCGGTGGCGGGCGGCGGAAGCGCTCGATTCGGTGAGACCCGCTGGCCGGAGCTCACGCGGGCGGTCGTGATACTCGTGGCGTGCGGATTCGCCGCGATCGCCCTCGAGCGCCTCGGCTACCGTCTGACGATGGCGGCGCTCCTCGTGTTTTTTCTCGGCGTCGTCGAGCGCAAGAAGCCGGTCGCGGTGGCGGCGATCGCGCTCGGATTCTCGCTGATTTCCTATCTCGTTTTCGCGACCTGGCTCCGGGTGCCGCTGCCGCTCGGGCCGGGAGGAATCTAGGAAGAAATGGTGATGGAAGATGGTGATGGAAAGTGGTGATGGAAAGTGGTGATGGAGGATGGTGATGAAAACTGGTGATGAGTGAGATGAGCGGTTCACCATTTCTCATCACTAGTAATCATCACCAGTAATCATCACTTTTTCGCCACTGCTACCGGTCACCTTCGATATGGCTGAGACATTCAACAACCTCATGCTCGGCTTCTCGGTGGCACTCCAGCCCTCGATACTCGTGTACGCGTTCGTCGGCTGCGTGATCGGCACGCTGGTCGGCATGCTGCCGGGAGTGGGGCCGCTCGCCGGGATCAGCATGCTCCTGCCGGCGACGTTCGGCTTGAACCCGATCATCGCCGTGGTGCTTCTCGCGGGGGTTTACTACGGCGCCATGTACGGGGGCTCGACCACCTCGATCCTGATGCGGATACCGGGCGAGGCCGCCTCGGTGATGACCTGCATAGACGGCTACGCGATGACGCAGCGCGGGCGCGCCGGGCCGGCGCTCGCGATCGCCGCCATCGGCTCCTTCGTCGCGGGCACTCTCGGCGTGGTGGGGCTGATGCTCCTTGCCCCGACGCTCGCCGTTTTCGCGCTGCGCTTCGGCCCGCCCGAGTACACCGCGCTCCTGCTGCTCGGCTTCTTCATCCTCGCCTATATGAGCGGCGGCTCGATGCTGAAGACGCTGGCGATGGCCGCCTTCGGGCTCACGCTGGGCATGATAGGCATCGACGTGATGACCGGTTACACGCGTTTCAACTTCGGCGTCGTCGAGCTGGGCGATGGCGTCGGCATCGTCCCCGTGGCCGTGGGCCTGTTCGGGATATCGGAGATACTGCTGACCGCCGGGCAGCCGGTCGCGGGAAAGGTGCAGAGCCCGACGTTGCGCGAGCTGATTCCTTCCGGCGCGGATTTCCGGCTCTCGGCGGGACCGATCGCCCGCGGCAGCCTGCTGGGTTTCATGATCGGCATCATCCCCGGCTCGGCGCACATCATCGCCTCGTTCGTTTCCTACGGGCTCGAGCGCCGGCTGTCCGCGCACCCGGAACGGTTCGGGCAGGGCGCCATAGAGGGCGTGGCCGGACCCGAGTCGGCGAACAACGCGGCCGCGACCGGCGCCTTCGTACCGATGATGGCGCTCGGGATCCCGACGAGCCCGGTCACCGCGGTGATGATCGCGGCGATCATGGTGCACGGGGTGCTGCCGGGTCCCACGCTGATCAACGAGCGCCCGGAGCTGTTCTGGGGCTTCGTCGCGAGCATGTACGTCGGCAACGTCGTGCTGCTGGTGTTGAATCTCCCCATGGTGGGCGTGTTCGTCAGCCTGCTGCGCATACCCTATTCGTACCTCTATCCCGGCATACTGTGCTTTTGCGTCCTCGGCTGTTACTCGGTGAGCAACAGCGTGGTGGACGTGTGGATCATGCTCGCCATGGGCGCGACGGGCTACGCCCTGCGCAAGTTCGGCTACGACCTCGCGCCGGTGGCGCTGGGGCTCGTGCTCGCGCCCATGCTGGAGCTTTCGCTGCGGCAGTCGCTCGCCATGAGCGCCGGCGACTACACGATCTTCGTGACCCGCCCCATTTCCGTTACCATGCTCGGTATCGGGGTGTTGCTGCTCGCACTGAGCCTGAAGCCCGCGTTCATGCGCAGCAGGGACTGGCGGGAGAAGGTCGGGCTGAAGGATGAGGGGTAGCGCGTCGAGGCGCGGAACAGGGGCCCCCAATGCCGTTTATTTGGGGATGCGACCGCCGGCGGCGCGCTGCGGCCGATATGAAAGCTTCAGCGCTTGTGAGGTGGCTGCAGAGGCCGCGGGATGAGGGATGAGATGAAAGCTGGTTACGGGTCACGAGTCACGGGTCACGGGTCACTCCTTCGCATTGCGGCGTGCGGCGCGCTGCTCTTTGCCGCGTCCCTGGCTTGCGCCCAAGAAGTAAAGGACGGCGGACCGTACGTCCCCACGCCGCAGAAGGTCGTGGAGGCCATGCTCGATCTCGCCGCCGTGCGTAACAACGATTTCGTGATGGACCTCGGGTCCGGCGACGGGCGCATCGTGCTCACGGCGGCAACCCGCCATCGCGCGAGCGGCGTGGGCGTGGACATCGACCAGGAAC
>Ga0111538_10010110_pt1 | contig 12563 bp, 10 predicted proteins | sample SoiMethybrSBSTD1_FD_79669 | JGI IMG/M metagenome (GOLD analysis project Ga0111538, IMG submission 79669) | Bulk soil microbial communities from a Populus tree surrounding site in Tennessee, USA - Soil MetaG P. TD hybrid SBSTD1 (version 2)... | ecosystem: Environmental > Terrestrial > Soil >...
CGTGGTTGGATGTGGCAATTCAATCTGATGCCGGGATTCTGAATCGCTCATCACTGATCACTAATCGTGAATCCTTGAATCGCGAATCCTCGAATCCTCGAATCCTCGAATCCTCGTATCATTCCAGTCGAAACGCGATCGAAGGATTCGGGATCCGCTGATCAGGGATTCGAGGATTGACGATTAGTGACTAGAGATGAGCGATTCACCCCGCGGCGACGGCTGCCGCTGCGATATCTCTTTGCCGCGCTTGCCGCAGTGTTCGTCCTGCCAATTCTCGTTTGGCTTGTCTGGGGCTGGATTGAAGCCACCCGATTGAATCGTGCGCTGGATGCACTCGAGGCGCGCAAGGAGCCGCTCGACATTGCCACGTTCAGCGTCACGCCGGCCACCGAGGAGCAGCGGGAAGCGTCGCACCTCTACGCGCAAGCAGGAAAACTTGTTGACGACCGCCGGATCTCGACCGAGCAGGCGGCCCGGCTCTCGAAGAGTATCGAGGGAGTGTGCTCGCACGATGTCGAGCCGTCCGTCCGAAGCCAGCAGGCCCGCGTTCTCCTGGAATTCGAGGACAGCTATCAACCGGTGTTCGATCTCCTGGAGCGCGCGAGTCAACTCGACGCGCTGGGTTGGGACGATGCGGATCGGCCGAATCGGCAATCGATGCAGGAGATGCGGCCGATCACGCTGACGCGCGCGTCCGTTGTTCGCATCGCGAGGCTTGCCTGTGCGGGTGACGGAGACGCTGCCGCACGCGCGCTCGTGGCGTCGCTGCGCCTTCGTCGCGTCTGGGTCGGCGGGCAAATTGGACCGAGTGCGCACCAGACCGGGCACAGCCTCCAGTCGGTGTTGGCATTCAGCACGCCGTCGTCGGCCTGGCTTGAACAGCTTCAGCAGGAGTACCTCATCGCGGCAGATGAAACGAGGTTCCAGAACTGGATGACCCGCGAACGCGCGATGTGGCTGTCCTACGTCCTGCCGGGCGCGTTCAGCGACGTGCCGCCAGGCTACGACAGTCAACGAATGACACCGTTGGAAGCCGTAGCGAGACGCACATTACGGCCGTTGCGAGATCACAGGCTGGTCGAGGACCTGAAAGAATTTGATGACGCGCTCGCCATCGCCAAACAGCCATGGCCCGGCAAACTCGACGCGATTGCCGAATTCAGCAGGACACGCCGGTCAGAACACTCACAATCCGTCCGTCGCGGCCTGATCGAGACGTTGAGCCGTCCGCTGGGTGCCCATATGGCGAGTAACGCATTGGCCGGCTACATCGGCGGCATGACCGAAACACTTGCCCGCAATCGTGCAAGCGCGACGGCGATCGCGGTGGCGAGATATCGGCGTGACCATGCCGATCGGTGTCCGGGGACGGCTCAGGAACTCGTTTCTCAGTATTTGCCGGCGATGCTGATGGATCCGTACTCGGGAAGCGAGTTGAAGTATCGGTGTGATGCCAGCGGGTACGTGGTCTACAGCGTCGGTGCGAATCGAAAAGACGACGGAGGCACATGGGAGGAGCACTCGGATCTGCAGTGGTTCCGTCGCGGCAATCCACCCGACATCGGCGTTGCCGTGAAGGTGATCGCAACGGCAAGGTCCAACTGATCGCATGCTGCACACTCACGAACTTCCCAGCCTGTATCTCGGCCTCACTCGCAGATTGACCGTCTGGGTTCCACCGCGGTCCAGCACGAAACGCGTCGATCGTTATCCGGTCCTGTATCTGAACGACGGACAGAATCTCTTCGATCCCGCCCGCGCGTTCGCCGGCAACACGTGGCGCGTCGCGGAAACTGCGAAACGGCTGGTGCGTACTGGCCGCATCCCCGCTCTCTTCATCGTCGGCATCGATCACGGCGGCGTGCGGCGCGGACGGGAGTATCTGCCAGTCGAGGACTCGCAGAATCCAACCGCGACCGAGCCGCTCGGGCGCGAGTACGCCGAATTCGTCACGCGTGAGGTGATGCCGTTCATTGCGCGCACGTACCCCATCGCCCGTGGGCCGTCCAACACGGGCTTCGGCGGATCGTCGTACGGCGGCGTCGCGGCGCTGAACACCGCGATGATCAAGTCAGGAAAGTTTGGCAGGCTGCTGATTGAGAGTCCGTCGCTGTATGTGGGGAACAAGTACCTGCTTCGCCGTGCCACGTCGGTCGCGCGCTGGCCATCGCGAATCTTCCTCGGCGTCGGTACGGCTGAAACACGAAATGCGGAGCGGAATCACGAGACGGTGGCACACGTGCTGGAACTCGAACAGATCCTTCGCCGCGCCGGACTCGGGCCGCGGCGTCTCCACGTCGTGGTCGAGCCTGGAGCCACGCATTCAGAAGGTGCGTGGGCGAATCGCTTTCCGCAGGCGCTCGAGTTTTTGTATGGGGAATGATGTTGGCTTGGAAGCCAACAGCCAACAGCTAATCACTTCCCAGCAGATACGCGCGCAGCGTCGCAAATGCCTTCCCGCGATGACTGACCGACGCTTTCTTCTCGCGGTCGAGCTCTGCGAGTGTGCAGCCGAACGGCGGGTAGTAAAAGATCGGGTCGTAGCCAAACCCGTTCGAGCCGCGCGGTTCCGCGGCAATCTCTCCCTCGACAGTCGCCGTGGTTTCAAACAGAATCGAGTCGCCAGCGGCCAGCGCCACACAGCAGACGAATCGCGCAGTGCTGCCAGACACACCACGCTCGCGAAACAGCTCCTGGATCTTTTGAAACTTGATCGAGTAATCGGTGCCGTGCCAGCGGGCCGAGTGCACGCCCGGCGCTTTGTCGAGGACGTCGATCTCGATGCCGGAATCATCCGCCACGCTGACGAGGCCGGTGGCTTTCGAGTAGTAGCGCGCCTTCAATCGCGCATTCTCGGCGAAGGTGGCGCCGGTTTCCTCGGGCTCCGCAATCGACCCGAGATCGTTCAGGGTGACAAGCTCGATCGGAACGCCTTCAAGAATCCCAGTGATCTCCTTCAGCTTGCCGGGATTGGTCGTTGCGAGCAGGAGCTTTTTCAAGCGCGAATATCGCCAATGATTGTGCGCTGCAGCGAGACGAGCTCCCTGATCCCCTGATCGGCAAGCGCGAGAAGGTCGTCGAGCGCTCGCCGCTCGAACGGCGGGCCCTCGGCCGTGCCTTGCACCTCGATGAAGCGGCCGTCGCCGGTCTTCACCACATTCATGTCGACTTCGGCGCGAGAGTCTTCGTCGTACGCGAGATCGAGAAGTGGAGTGTTTTCGACGACCCCGACGCTGATGGCGGCGACGTGATCGGCGACCGGTAGACCTTTGAGCTGGCCGGACGAACGCATTTTCTGGAGCGCGAGGACCAGAGCGACAAAGCCACCGGTAATCGACGCGGTGCGAGTTCCACCGTCGGCCTGGATGACATCGCAGTCGATCCAGATGGTACGCTCACCGAGTTCGGACAGCTTGGTGACCGATCGCAGCGATCGCCCGATGAGCCGTTGGATCTCCTGCGTCCGGCCGCCGACTTTGCCCGCCGATGCTTCCCGCTGCGTCCGTGTCGACGTCGCGCGGGGCAGCATGCCGTATTCCGCAGTGACCCATCCTTTTCCAGTGTTGCGAAGAAACGGCGGAACGCGATCTTCGATGCTCGCGGTGCAGATCACGCGGGTTCGCCCGGCCTCGATCAGCACCGAGCCTTCTGCGTGCATCGTGTACGAGGGGGTCATGCGCGTCGGCCTGAGCTGTCCGGCCGCGCGGCCATCCGTGCGCGCAAGTGTCATTTGTCGTTGTCCGTTTGAAGCTCAGTCCACTTGAGGTTCTTTTGAAGGGGATGACGCAGATCGACGTGCCCTGCCAGCGTTTCCACTTCCTTTCCGTCAATCAGGATCTGGACACGCGTGATTGCCGGCAGGTTGACCGTCAGCGCGTCGACAATCGAGTAGATCGTAAAGAGTTCGTACAGCGCGCCGCCCGGGTGTTTGGTCCGCACGTCGCCGGCGAGATCGACAAACGCCTCTCCGCGCTGACCGATGAAGAGCGCGCGCAGAGATGTTCCCGCCGGCACCGGTGATGCGTATGGAGCAGGTGCCGCGTCCAACTGCGCTTCCACGATTCGCCGCGCCTGCTCCTCGATGGGATCGGCGAATGCCACCTCGCGCTGCACGCCAGGAAGAGACAGACCATCTTCGGAAATGTAATAGAGCGTTGCCTTGATTTTGCGCTCTGGTCCGGCCGGCGCTGTGGCCGCCGGCGGCGCCGCAGGAGGCGTGCCGCGCCTCGGCACACGCGGAGCGACGGCAGCGACCATCCACACCAATGCGACGATGACGAGAACAACGAGCGACCCGAGTGCCATTCGTCGAATCATTGCCGGGTCCCGGACGCGCGCGATCCGCCATGGGTGTCGCGGAACCGAATGATGCTTTCGACCAGGGCCTGCACGATCTGGTTCTGAAACTCATCCGCCTGGAGTTGCTTCTCCTGGGCGGGATTGGTGATGAACCCCATCTCGACGAGGACCGCCGGCATGTTGGCGCCGACGAGCACTCGGAACGGCGCCTGCTGAATCGCGCGCGGACTCATTGGTACGTGCTGACGCAGCGATGCTTCGACCGTTTGCGCCAGCGCCGCCGATTCTTTGATGTAGCGCGCCTGGGCCAGGTCCCAAAGGGTCAGTTCGATGTCGCGTGTGCCGCCGCCGAACACCGGTAACGGATCGCTGTCAGTATGGGCGACACGCTCGGCCGCGTCGCCGTACTCATCGAGGCTCAAATAGAAGACTTCCGCTCCTGATGTCGCCGTTCTCGGTGCGGCATTCGCATGCAGGCTGACGAACAGATCCGCCTTGTTGTTGTTGGCGATCGCGGCGCGTTCGTCCAATCCCACCGTGGTGTCGCCGTCGCGGGTCAGAATGACGCGCAGACCCAGACGTCCTTCGAGCGCTGCCTTCAACCGTCGTGCGACACTGAGCGTGACGTTCTTCTCGAGTGCACCGTTTGTTCCTTTCGCGCCAATCTCGTCGCCGCCGTGCCCGGCATCGATCACGATGGCGCGCAGCCCACCCGAAGGCGCGAGATCGATGAGCGGCGGAGTTTCAGGAGCGCCCGGCGTCGGCGCAGGAGGCTGAGTCGGAGTCGGCTGTGCTTCGGTGGTCGGCGCGATGACGTCGATGACGAGGCGTGCGGCGCCTCGATCCGCCGGCGTGTCCGTCGTTCGAAATGAGGCAAACCGCGGGCCGAGATCGATGGCAATCGACGCCGCCCCCTCGCCCGGCCTCACATTCGTCACCAGTTCGGGCGAGGTCGTCGCCGGCAGAGCGGCATCCAGCATGTCGGCTTCGAAGCGAATCGTCAGCTTTGTGCCTTCCTGGACGACGTTGTGCGGCGTGGCCGGGGCGATGTCGAGCGTGAGTCGGGCGAGGCTGCCAAGCGACTCCATCCGTCCGACAATGCGCGGAGCGCGGATGTCGCCGACGATGATCAATCGCGAGGGTTTCCGGAGATCGACACGGCCGATCGCCGGCGCCAGCGCTCGCGCGACGAAATCGACCGGCACAAACCAGGCACGTCCGTCACGGACGGGAGGCGCGGGCAGGGAGATCAGGCGCCCGTTGAGTGAGGCGAGACTCTGCCCTGCCGTCAGGGCAATTGTTGCGGTTCCGGCGGTGACGGTGAGTCCACCTGCCGCCGCATCCTCGCGGACCACGACATTAAAGAGCCGCGCCAGATCGTCGAGCGCAAACATCTCCTGCCCCGACATCGTCCGCGTCGCGAGCGGTCGACGGCCTTCACGCGAAATGACGGTGTAAGGGGGCGCCGCGCCGGCGGGAGGTTGCGCGGCCGAGGCGCTGTGCAACAGCGCGAGCAGCAAAGTCGCTGCAGCCGAGCAAAATCGACGGGAGAGCACGACTTGATCATACTGAATCAAGTCGGTTTTAGCTGCCAGCTTCCGGGGTTGTCGGATCCCGCATCCCGGATCTCGGATCCCGGTTCTGGTACTCACAGCCGGGGCAGCGACAGTCCCCCGTCTACATGAATGACACTGCCCGTCGCGTAAGGGAGATCGCCCCGCAGCAGGGCACGCACAGTCCGGCCGACGTCGTCTGCCTGACCCCATCGGGCTTCCGGCACCAGACCGTCGGCGATGCGGCGATCGTAGGTGTCTTTGACGGCAGAGGTCATGTCGGTTGCGATCACCCCCGGCCGCACGTCATAGACCGGAATGCCATGAGGTGCGAGCCGTACGGCGAACAGGCTGGCGGCCATCGCAAGGCCCGCCTTGCTGATGCAGTACTCACCGCGATTGATCGAAATCATCTCGGCAGAAACGGACGTGATGAAGACGATGGCGCAGCGGAAGGTTGCATCGGTGCGAACGCGCTCGAGCATGTCGCGCGCCACTGCCTGAGTCAGGAAATACGGTCCCTGCAGGTTCGTGCGGAGCACTTCCTCGAAGCTGTCTTCGGTAGCGTCGACGATATCGGCACGCACCCGCGGGGCTCGCCCGGCGTTGTTGACGAGCGCGTTGAGCGTCCCATAACGTGCGCGCGCGCGCTCGACAATCGCGGCTCGATCGCCCGGTTCGGCGATATTGCCGGCGACGTAATCGACATTGACGCCGAGCCGTCCGAGCTCACCGAGCACCGGCGAAACGTCGTCGGCTTTGCGCTGTCCGCTCAGCAGCAGATTCCATCCGTCGCGGGCGAGTGCCTGCGCGACACCGAGACCAATTCCCCGGGTCCCTCCAGTAATCAGGGCCGAGCGAGGCAGCGCGCGATCAGCCATTTGGGATCGTCGGATCGAAGAACGTCAGGTACGGTTCGTTCTTGGCGACGCGCAAAAGGTACAACGCAACCTCGCGCGCGTGGTAGTCGCCCCACTGACTCGACTCACCGCGCGGAACGTGCGCGCCGGTTGGAACGTGATCCCAGCCGTTGGGCCAGTGGTAGACAGAGTGAAGAATCAAGCCTTGATGAGACTCGGCCTGACTGAGATATGGTCCGGCCGCATCGAACAACGTTTCGACGACACGGAGGCCTGCCTGCCAGTATCGAGATCCGTCCTGACCTCGCCCGCTCAGAAAATGTCCGAGGCGCAGCAGTCCCTGAGCAGCGATCGCTGCTGCGGAACTATCGACCGGCTCGCGATCGTTGAACGGATCGGCAGGGCACGATCCCCAATCGCCGAGCGTGGCCAGTTCTGGCGCACCGGTGTCCCAGTACGGAATTCCGTCCGCGCACGCGGCAACGTCAATGTAGAAATCGCAGGTTGCGCGCGCGGCGTCGAGCATCCACTCGGTGACGTCGCTACCGCCAGCTTCGCTCAACGTCGACGACGGCAGAGTTGCAAGGAACTCGAGTTCTTCTGCGAAGCCGAGCATCGCCCAGGCAAGGCCGCGGGTCCAGGTGGTGAACGGCGAGTAGCCCTGCTGCGTGCTCGGTCCTCGATACGTGCCGTTTGCCGCGTTGAACACGCTTTCGTGCGAGACCCGTCCGCGCACATCGAACGGGCCCCCGGTCGTACCGCGGAATACGTTGTATGTGGCCGTCGCTCTCGCATGCTGGACGAGCCGGGTGAGCAGGTTGACTTGTGCGTCCTGTTCCTCGACAAGGCGATGACCGAGATGATGGGCAAGGGCCAGCGCCCGGAGCGAGCGAATGGTATCGACGAACAAGGAGTGGGCGCCGTTGAACGAATGGATGAATCCGCCATCCTTGATCGTTGTCCAGCGATGTGCCTGGACGGCACCGCTGATTTTCAACGCGAGCTCGTAAAAACGAACTTCCCAATCGTCCGCTTTGATCCTGCCCTCGCGCGCCATCCGCCAGAGCGCGCCATAGGTGCTCACATTGTTGAAGCCGTGATCGTGGACGCCTGTGTGCGTCAGGTGCGGCGCCATCCGCGTGAGCGTGCGCTCACGCCCGAGATCGAGGAATTCGCGTTCGCCGGTGGCATCGAATTGGAGAAGCGCGGAACCGTACTGGAAACCTTCCGTCCACTCCGTCCAGCCGCGCGCGGTGTAGCGGCCGTCGACGGTGAAGACCGGCGCACCGTCGGATGCTGACCACGACTGCTCGAGCGCGCGGATCTTCCCGGCTGAAGTCTCGAAGAGGTGATTGAGGTGCCCGACGAGATCTGCAGGCGTTCGCTGCCGATCGATCCTTATCATCGCGTCACGCCGCGATCGCCCGCTGCATGTATTCGATACTCTTGGTCGTGATCGTCTCTGGGTCGGGCTTGTAATCGAACACTTCTACCGACACCCACCGGTCGTATCCGCTGTCGCGGAGCGCCCGAAAGATCGGGACGAAGTCCACATCGCCAAAGCCCGGCCCGCGACGATTCGCGTCGTTGGCGTGGAAGTGATGTGCGATCGGCCCGTAACTGCGGATTAAGTCGGTGACCGGCGTCGATTCGCTGGACATCGCTTTCACATCGAGATGAAGAGAGAAGTTGCGGTGCCCGACGGCATCGATCAGATCCTTCGCTTCGGCGCAGGTGTTGATGAAATCCGTTTCGTTTGGCGACAACGGTTCCATGCAGATGGTGACGCCGCAGTCGGCGACCCTGGGCATGACGCTGCGGAAGAGCGCGGCGGCCCAGTCGAACGCCTGCTGCCGTGCGACTCCTGGCAGCAGCGATCGTTGCTTCGGTGATCCAAACACCATCAGATCGCCGCCAAGATCGCGGGTCGCTGCGGCCAGTTCGCCGATGTACTCGGCGGTATTCGATCGAACCTTTGCGTCCGGAGATGTCAGATAGAGGCCGTCGGTTCCCGCCAGCAGCCAGTGCAGGCCGATGATCTCGACTCCTGCATTCCCCGCCTGCGCGCGGAGCGTCGCGCGGCGCTCCGGCGACACATCCGTAATCCGAGGCGCAAGGGTAAACGGCGCGACCTCGACACCGTCGTACCCGCTCTGTTTCAAAAATTTGCAGACCTCGTCGAAGTTCCAGTTCTCGTACAGCTCATTGCACATCGCGAAGCGCATTGGGTCATTCTATTAAAGGGAAAAGGGAAAAGGCACAAGGGAAAAGGACGGGTCCCTTTTCCCCTTCAAGCTCCCGATCGCGTGGCTTTCAGAAATGCAAGCAGGTCTGCGAGCTCCTGGCGCGAGAGTTGATCCGCCAAACCCTGCGGCATCAGCGACACGGTCCCGGGCTGCATGTCGACGACGTCGCGGCGAGGGATGCGCGTCTCGTCCCGTTCAGTGGCGAGCAGGATCTCGTCGGGCAGGTCGTTGTTCCGCAGCACACCGCTGTGCATCTCTCCCGATCGCGTTTTGATGACGACCGGCTCGTAGCCGCGGGCGAAACTGGCGCTCGGGTAGAGAATGGCTTCGAGCAGATCACGCTCGCTGCGGACCTGGCCAATCCGGGTGAGATCGGGTCCGATACGGCCACCCATGTAGCCGATGGCGTGGCAGGAGTAGCAGGTCGCCTTCGTACTGTTGAAGACCGCTTGACCGCGCGCGATGTCGCCGCCTTGCAGCGTCGGAAGAAGCGTTTCGAGCCGCCGAATCTGGTTCGCCGTATCGACGGTCAGCGATTCCAGCAGCGCGTCTCCCTCTTTCCGCACCGATTCTGGATACTTCGCGAGAACAGGGCGCAGCACGTCGCCACGGACACTCGACTTGCCCGTCGATTGCTTCAGCGCGCCGATCATCGCGAGTCCAACAGCCTCATCGTTCCCGCTCGCGTAGGCGCGAAGCAACCGCGGGAGTTCGAGTGGACCAGCGGTCGCGAGCGATGACGTCAACGACAGCAGTTGCGCCCGGTCCAGCATGGATCGTTCGACGAGAGCCGCCGCCGTTGATCGCACAGCCATCGAACGATTCGGTTCCAGCGCGGACTTCAACAACTCGAAAATCTCAGGTTGTGTCGCCGCCGAAGGATCCTGGGTCGCTGCGACCGCATCCACCCGCGTCTCGATCGGACGCGCCGTGTCGCGAGCGACGCGAAGCAGAGCAGGCTCGAGCGGCGAACGCGCGTCCTTTACGGGAGGGATGGATCGGGGAACTGAAATGGCAAGCGCGACGACGTCCTTGTCGGCGCCGGTTAGCACGGATTCGATCGGCGCAACCCAGGTGGTCGGGAGAGCCTTGACGCGGGTGCGCGCGACACTCGCCATGATGCCAAGCGCCGCCAGGCGCTCCTCCTTGGAAGACGCGCCGGTGACCGTTTTCGCGATGAGCGCCTGGATTGCCGCGTTGTCGCCGAACTGCACGAGTTTCTGCTGCAGTTCCTGGCGCTCGGCGCTGCTCAGGCCGGTTCGCGAAAACTGCGCATTAAAGAATGTCGCAAGTGCGTCTCCCCAGTCAGGGTGATGACTCGCAATCCACCACGCCGTTTCTTTGAGTAGCGGGTCGGACGAATCAAGCAGCGGCACCACGACGTCGGCCTGCAGCGTGCGGCGCTCCATCTGATCCAGCGCGATCAGCACCGCGCGACGCGAACGTGACGAAGAGGCTTGAAGTCCCGTCGATGTCGACTGCGGATCGTTGATCTCGATGAGCGCGTAGGTGACGGAATGTTCGAGCACGCGATCGAGCGGCGAACCCGCAAGCGCAATCAGGTCCGGAATGGCCTTCGAGTCGCCGATGCGTCCCAGGGCCTCGGCCGCCGCGCGCTGAATGGAAGGTACATTCGATTTCAGCGCGTATATCAACTGGGGCACTGCGGCAGTGTCGCGTAACAAACCGGCGGCATGAATCGCGGCGTGTCGCACGCTTTCATCCGCATCCGACAGCGCGGCCCCCCTGGTTGCGTGTCGTGCCTCAGTGCCATCGATACGCGTCAGCGCCCACACCGCATTGCGCCGAGCCTCCGTCGATGGCGATGTTGTCAGCACATCACCCAATGCGGAGATCGCGTTGTTTCCACGGCTTGCCAACTCGCGAATCGCTCGATTCTGGACTGCTGTTCGCTCGTCCTTCAGCAAGGCCGTGAGACGTGCGGGAGCCATCGTTTTCCAGGCGAGCGCGCGACCCCGCGGATCCTGAACTTTCGCCGCGCCGACGCGGCGGACGCGATAGATCCCGCCGAGGACGTCCGGCTTGGCCAGCTGCGACGTTGGACAACACAGCTTGTACCAGGCCCCGGTGTCGACAACGAGGAGACTGCCATCGGCATCCTCGAGCACGTCGGTGGGGTGAAAGTCGCGATCTTCCGAGGAGAGAAAGTCAGAGTCCTGAATCGTGAACGTTGCGCCAGACGGCTGCAGCACGTGCCGCGTCACCTGGCGCATGTTGAACATCGCGGCAAAGAAGTTGTCGCGATACTCGCCACCGAACGCGCGCGACGAGTAGCGCGTGAGCCCTGCGGGAACTGCCGGCCCAAGCTGCGACAGAATCGGCATCAGGTCGCCGGTGCGCGTGTGCCCGTCGATCACCGCATGCACTTTGCCGTAGAGCCCACCGTAAATCGCATGGATGATCCCGTCGCGCTTGCCGAGTTGCGGCTGTTCAACGAACGTCGAGGTGAGAATGCGCTCGCCGCTGGCGGTGAACGCGACGTCGACCGGATTGTCCATGCCGCCAGTCATGACAATGTCGACCGCAGGATCACCGGGTTTCCGCCGGAGAATGTGCGACGCGCGCGTGACGAGGGGTGCCCTGCCAGGACGTTCGTAGGTCTGTTCTGCGAACGCACCTTTGGTCCAATAGATCCACCCGTCGGGCCCGAGATACGGTCCGTGAAGATCGTTCGCGCACCCGGTCAGCGTTTTGCCCTGCCACCACTCTTCGCGCTTGTCTGCGACGCCATCACCATCGGTGTCGGTCAACTTCCAGATACTTGGCGGCGCCGACACGTAGAGCGATCCATCGAACCACATCGTTCCCTCGGGGAACATCATCTTGTCGGCGAACACGACGCTCTTGTCGTAGCGACCATCGCCGTCAACGTCCTCGAGCCGCACGATTCGATGTGGGCGATCTTCGAGCTGCTTGTCGACCTTATCGTTCGACCCCGACGAGTCAGCCACATACAGCCGTCCCTCATCGTCAAAGTCCGCGACGATAGGCCGGTTCACCAGTGGCGGGCCGGCGACACGCTCCACGGAGAAGCCGGCGGCCACGGTAAGGAGCGGACCGGATGCTGGTGCTGGTTGGGTTTGTGCCTGCGGTCTGGTGAGGGTAATCGCAGCCACGGTGATGATGACACTCACGAACATGAACGTACTGGTGCGCATCATTTGCTCCCCGCCACGGAAAGACACGGGCCACGGAATCGCACGGATGTTCAAGCCACGGAAAAATACGGAATCACCCGGATGTTCAAGCCACGGAAAAACACGGAATCACACGGATGTCTAGGCCACGGAATAACACGGAACAGCACGGACGTTTAAGCCAACGGAAAAACACGGAACAACACGGATGTTTAGGCCACGGAAAAACACGGAACAACACGGAAAAAATCCGTGTTCATCTGTGTTCATCCGTGGCTAGTTTATCCGTATCGTCAAAGTCCGCGACGATGGGCCGGTTCGCCAGTGGCGGGCGGGCGACGCGCTCCACGGAGAAGCCGGCGGCCACGGTAAGGAGCGGACCGGATGCTGGTGCTGGTTGGGTTTGTGCCTGCGGTCTGGTGAGGGTAATCGCAGCCACGGTGA
>Ga0111538_10010111_pt1 | contig 12562 bp, 8 predicted proteins | sample SoiMethybrSBSTD1_FD_79669 | JGI IMG/M metagenome (GOLD analysis project Ga0111538, IMG submission 79669) | Bulk soil microbial communities from a Populus tree surrounding site in Tennessee, USA - Soil MetaG P. TD hybrid SBSTD1 (version 2)... | ecosystem: Environmental > Terrestrial > Soil > Tree...
ATCGCGCTGGTTTCGGCGATCGCCGGCCGACTGGGCGTCGGCTACCTCGCGGATCGCTGGTCGCGCAAGCACCTGATGTTGATCACCTATGTCGTGGTCGCCGCTGCGATTCCGATGCTGTTTCTGATTCGCCCCGAGCAGCCTGGCTATGTCTACCCGTTCGCGATCGTGTTCGGCTGTGCGATGGGAGCGGACTACATGCTGATTCCGCTCATGGCGGCGGATCTGTTCGGCGTCCGCAGCCTGGCGCGCGCGATGTCGGGTATCGTCCCGTCGGACACGATCGGACAGTACTGGTTTCCAAACCTGATCGCGCAGTTGCGCGCGGCATGGGGCGGGTACGGCGCCGCGCTCTGGGTGGCCTGTGGCATCGCCGCGGCCGGCGCCGCCGCGGTTGCGGCGCTGCCGCAAAAGCGGCTGGAACGCACCCCTTCAGCGGTTGCGCCAGCGCAGCCCGCTCTATCACCGAACCCATGAAGAGACTGACCGTCTTGTTGTCGGTCGCGGCCCTCGCCGGCGTGCTGCGCGCGGCGCAGGGTGTCGATCCGTCGACGCTGCCTCCCGGCGAGGAGCGGGAGATGTTGTTCCGGGTATGCGGCGACTGTCATGACGTTGAGAACGCGACCGCCGAGCGCCGCCCACCAGCGGAGTGGCGCAGCGTCGCTGACGACATGGTCCGGCGCGGCGCCCAGGCGACCGAGGATGAGATCAAGACGTTGGTGCGGTACCTGTCGATCCACGTCGGCCGCGTCGACGTCAACCGGGCCTCCGCGGACGATCTCAAAACCGTACTCGAGCTCTCGAAGGAGCAAGCCGACGCGATCGTGGCTTTTCGAACGGGTCACAGGGAGTTCCACGCCATAGACGAGGTGAAAAAAGTGCCGGGGATCGACGGCCGGGCGATCGAGGAGAGAAAGGACCGCATTGTCTTCTCAGGTCAGTGACATCGCGACCCAGCGCGCGTCGCTGTTGATCGGAGGAGAGTGGACCGCCGGCCCGGCCACGTTCCCCGTCTACGACAAGTTCACCGGCGCGCCGATCGGGGAGGCCGACCGCGCGTCGAAAGAACAGGTGGCGGCGGCCGTCGCCGCCGCGCGCCAGTCCTTCGAGACGCATCGTCTCGATCCGTACGACCGGTACCGGATGCTGATGCGCGTCGCGGAGCTGATCGAAACGCACCGCGAGGAATTCGTCCGGACCATCGTTGCCGAAGCGGGCTTTCCGGAGAGCGACGCCGCCAACGAAGTCAGTCGTGCGGCACAGACGTTCATCATCTCGGCGGAAGAGGGGAAACGGCTGGCGGGGGAGGTCGTGCCGATCGAGGCGGCGCCGGGTCAGGCACACCGCATGGCCTTCTCGATTCGTGTCCCGCGCGGTGTCGTCTGCGGCATTACCTCGTTCAACTCCCCCCTGAACATGGTCGCGCACAAAGTCGCGCCCGCGCTCGCCTCGGGCAACACCGTCGTCATCAAGCCGTCGCAGCTGACGCCCTTCAGCGCCGCATTGCTGTTTCGCCTCCTGCTGGAAGCGGGCCTGCCGCCGGCGCACGCGAACCTGGTGCAGGGTCCGGGCGGCGAGATAGGCCGGTGGCTGACCGACGACCCGAACATCTGCTTCTACACGTTCACGGGCAGCACGGCGGTGGGCAAGCTCCTTCGACAATCGATCGGCCTGCGTCCGGTCGCGCTCGAACTCGGCAGCATCGCCGGGACGATCGTCTGCGACGACGCGGATCTCGAGCGCGCGGCGCCGCGCTGCGCCAACTCGGCATTCCGCCGCGCTGGCCAGGCGTGCACCTCGACGCAGAAGCTGCTCGTCGATGCCCACGTGTGCGATCGGTTCCTCGATCTGTTGGTCGAGGCCACACGTCAGCTCCGCGTCGGCGATCCGCGCGATCGCGAGACGAATGTCGGTCCGTTGATCAGCGAGGCCGACGCGCGCCGCGCCGAGACCTGGATTCAGGAAGCGGTTGCGGCGGGCGCCCGGATCGTCGCAGGCGGGCAGCGCGTTGGGGCCGTGTTGCATCCGACGATCCTCGTCAACGTGCGGTCGTCGATGCGCGTCGTGGCCGACGAGATCTTCGCGCCCGTGGTCTCCGTCATGCCATTCACCTCGCTCGACGAGGCGATCGATGAGGTCAACTCGACGCCCTTCGGGTTGGCGGCCGGCCTGTTCACCCGGGATGTTATCCGAGCGATGACGGCATCGCGCCGGTTGCACGTTGGCATCGTTCACATCAACGAGCCGTCCAGCAGCCGCGTCGACCTCATGCCCTTCGCCGGCGTCAAGGACAGCGGGTTGGGGCGCGAAGGTCCGAAGTACGCGATGCAGGAAATGACCGAAGAACGTCTGATCACGATCAGTCTCGAGTAGGAGTCCTCCCGATATGACCGGAGCGATGTTCATCGCCGAATGCCTCAGACAGGAAGGCGTCACGAAGGTGTTCGGACAGTGTGGCCATACCAATTACGCGCTGATCGACGCGTGCCACAAGCTGGGGATCGAGTACGTCTCGTTTCGTCACGAACAGCAGGCGGCGCATGCGGCTGACGCGTACTACCGCGTCTCTCACAAGCTCGCGGTCGTCAATGTGCACCTGTCGCCGGGCCTGACCAATGCGCTGACCGGCGTCGCAACGGCGGCGGCCGACTGCACGCCGATGGTGGTCATTGCCGGGAACACGCCGTCCTACCACCACGCGCGCGAACCGCATCAGGGCATTCGATTCCACGCCGACGCGTCGCAGGGCGACATCTACCGGCCCATTTGCAAGCGCGTGTGGCGAATCGACGATGCCAAGTTCATTCCCGACGTCCTGCCACGCGCGCTGAATGTGGCGCAAACCGGCCGGCCGGGCGCGGTCCTGCTCGACGTGCCGATGGATGTGTTCTCGGCGCAGGTCAAGGGCGAACCGTCGACCATCACCAGGCGTCCGGGTTATGGGCGCGTCGTCGGACCTCACGACGGCATCGCCGAAGCGGCGCATCTGCTGAGTACCGCGCGTGCGCCGGTCATCTTCGCCGGCAACGGCGTCGCCGCGTCGGAAGCGTACGACGAGCTCAAGGCGCTCGCCGAGACGCGGCAGATTCCCGTCGCGACCACGTTGATGGGGAAAGGGGTGTTTCCCGAGAATCACGCGCTGTCGCTCGGAATGACCGGCATTTGGGGTACGCGGGCCGCCAACGACACCACACGCGAGGCCGACGTGATCCTGGCGGTTGGGACGGGGTTCGCGGAAGCGGATTGCAGTTCGTGGGATCCGAAATACACGTTCGCGATTCCGCCATCGCGATTGATCCAGATTGATATCGATCCGCAGGAGATTGGGAAGATTTATCCCGTCGACGTCGGCATCGTCGGCGACGCGAACGCGACGCTCCAGGAGCTCGTGCGTCAGCTTCGAGCCCTCGGCTCCGACCCCGTCGATTCGGTTCGCCGGGATCTGATCGCGAAGCGGAAGCGCGCGTGGGCCGCGGAAGTCGGGAGCACTCAGACGGACGAGGGCATGCCGATTCATCCCGCCCGGCTGTTGAGCGAGCTGTCGAAGGCGGCGCCCGCGAATGCGGTGTTCGTGACCGACGTCGGCTGGAACAAGAACGGGGCCGGTCAGCAGTTGACCGCGAACACGCCCGGGTCGTTTCTCACAAGCGGCGGCATGGCGACGATGGGCTTTTCGCCCGCGGCGGCCATCGGCGCGAAGCTCGGCGCGCCCGATCGAAAAGTCATCGGACTGGTTGGGGACGGCGGCCTCATGTCAGTGGTCGGCGCCCTGACCACGGCCGTCGAGCTCAACGTGCCGGTCGTGTGGGTGCTGTTCAACAACTTCTGCTTCTCGACGATCCGATCCGTCGGCGACACCTACTTCAAGAACACCTACGGAACGGAGTTCACGCGACCCGATGGCACGCCGTACAACCCGGATTTCGTGATGATGGCGAAGTCGTTCGGGATTGAGGCGGCACTGGTCGAGGAACCGCACGACCTCGAGGCCAGCCTGAAGACGGCGATCGATGCCGACGTTCCCTATCTGCTCGAAGTCCGGACGCGTGCGGACGTGCCCATGCCCCGAACGGGCTATTGGGACATCGCCGATTTCCTACGCCTGGGAAACGATTAGCCGGCGCTGTCCGGTTGACGAGCGTTCAGCGCGGCACCTTCTTGCCGTACACCGCCCACGCGTTGACGCGCGAGGTGGCGGGGATCCAGCCGCCGGGCATCAAATCCGAGAACCCGACCTCATCGACCCTGGTGAGATCGGGGGTGGCCCTCGTCGTCGGAATGATTGGAACGAGCGTGGGATCCGGCTTGCGCCTGTTGCTCGCGTTCGTCGGCGTATCGGTCATGAGCAGATTGCGCCAGTGGAGATCCTGCAGCGGATACTCGATGTTCACCCACGACGTCGACTCGCCGGACCCTTCTTCGCTTGTGTAAAAGCGGCCGTCCGCCGTCTTGATGACGACGTGCGTGAACCGCCAGCCGGTGTTGCGGGTTCGAAGCATGATCTTGCCCGTTCCTGAGAGATCCCAGAGGTTGGCCGGATCGCTGACCGTGAGCGCCCAGTTCGTCCGCGCCTCACCCGTGTACGTGTAGTACTCAGGTTCGTGATTGCTCTTGCGAATGGCCGCGATGTCGCCGTACAGGTGCAGCCGCAGGTTCTGGTTCGAGAGATGTTCTTGCGTGATCGGCTGCGCGTTCGGCAGGCTGGTCCAACGCTCCTCGAACAGCAGCGGAGCGATTTCGCTGCTGCCGAAGCCGGCGCCGCCCGCGCCTCGTCCGCCGCCGCGCCCGCGGCCGGCGCCCGGTGTCTGCTGCGGCGGAGCTGTCTGAGGCGCAGCCTGTTCGGCGTAGACACCACCCATGAGGGCGGTTGCCAGCACGCCCGCGACCACGATTCGGGTACCAGTCATAGTGAGTCGCCTCTTGTCATTGACTGCTTGGCAAGGGTTTCGGTGTGGTGTCGCCCTCGGTCAACCCGAGCGCCCATTTCAGGGCTTCGAAATACATTTGCCGGACGTCCCGGTTGTCCCACGTGGCGGCATCGTGCGCGAACGACGAATAGAATACGCGTCCTTTGCCGTACGTCTTGGCCCACACGAGCGGCATGTCGCCGTTCGTGCCGTGGTACTCCGCGTTTGGCGGCATCTTCGCTGCGTCGAGCCTGAGCAGTACGCGCGCTTTGTCGCGCGAGAAGCCCTTCGGTTGATAGAACTCGTCGGTCAGGTTGAACGCAGCGGGAAAGTGTCGCGTCGCCGGAAAGTCCGACGCCTCGTTGACTACGGTGCCTGGCGCGCTGCCCCAGGGATGGCCGTCGTAGCGGCCGCCCAGCAGCTCCGCGAACTCGGGCCACGATTCGAACGCGGTCAGCGCGGTGTGACCGGCAACGAAGCCCTTGCCCTGATCACGGACGAATGCGAGCAGCTCGGCCTTCTGCGTGTCGTCGAGCGGCACGTCGCGGTGCCCCAGAAAGAAGATGGCGTCGGCCGTGGCGAGACTGGGTCCGCCGCTCGCCGGTTCGCCGGTGGTCCGGAGCGGCTGTTTCGCGATGATGTTCGAATCGGTGCGGATGAAGGTGTCGTACGCGCCCGATTCATATCCGAGCTGCTCGATGACCGAGAGCGCGTGCGACACCGACTCGTGCTGCGCGATCCCGTTGCGGGTATCGGCCCAGGCAAGAACCACCTTGCGAGTCCGTGCGCGCGGCGGTCCGCCGGCGCCGCGGCCGCCACGCCCGCCGCGGCCCTGGACGCCTGGAGCCCCTCGTCCCTGCGGCGCCTGAGCGTCCGGCTCGGCGATGTACGAGGCCGCCACGAATGCGAGCACGAGCGCGACGGCGACCGTGTTGAGCTTCATCAAGCGCTCCTCTCTACGGCAGACGGAACGCGATCAGTTCGTCCGACAGGGGGCTTCGCAGGAAACCGCCTCCGCCCGCCGTCACGACGACGTACTGTTTGCCGTCTTTGCCCATGTAGGTCGACGGGATCGAATGGGCTGGCGCGTCGAGCTTCGCCGCCCACAGCTCCTTCCCGTTGCGCGCGTCGAAGGCTCTGAAGTAGCCGTCGATCGTCGCGCCAATGAACACGAGGTTCCCGGCAGTCGTGATGGCGCCGCCGAGACTCGCAGTACCGGTCTTGATCCCTTTCCTCTCGAGCTCCTCGAAGATGCCCAGCGGCACGCGCCAAACGATGTCGCCGGTGTTGGCGCTGACGGCGATCAACTCGCCCCATGGCGGCTCGTTGCACGGATACCGATGCTCCGGCTCCCAGAAGCGGCCGCCTTCGGGCGTCACCTTACGGTACGGCGAACGCGCGCTGGGCGCGTTGTCGTCACCCGCCTGCGCAGCCCTGCCACTGCCGGCGGCTCCGGCGGGCAAGCCGCCGGCGCCGCGCTCGCCCCCGCCGCCGCCGCGGCCCCCACGACCGCCGCGGCCGCGCCCCTCACCAGGTTTCACTTCCTCGAGGTGGCCCCACTGGCCGGCGTTCATCACGTTCGTGATGATGAGACCGAGCGGCTTGTTGTAGGCCACCCCTTGCCAGTTGCCGCCGCCAATCGCGCCGGGAAACATGATGACGTCCTGATCCACTCGCCACGGCGTGTAGGGCACCGAATCCTGCAGCTTGTACTTCTCCCAGATGGCGGCGCAGTATGCCGTGAGTTCCGGCGTGACCGACGTCGGAAGCTCGCTCTTCTTCAGAGCGATGCGCGCGAGCGGCGGCGGCTTCACCGGGAAGGGCTGCGTTGGCGACGTCTTCTCACCCGGCACGCTGCTCTGCGGAACCGGCCGTTCCTCGATGCCAAAGAGCGGCTCGCCGGTCACGCGATCGAACATGAACAGCATGCCCATCTTGGTGATTTGCGCAACCGCGGGGATCGTCTTCCCGTCTTTCACCGCGTCGAACAGCGTTGGCGCCGCGCCCAGATCGAAGTCCCAGATGTCGTGATGGACCAGCTGCTGATGCCATTTGCGCTGGCCGGTGGCAATATCGACCGCGACGAGCGACGTTCCGTACAGGTTGTCGCCCGGTCGCTCGACGCCGACGTAGTCGCTGCCGGCAATGGAGACCGGGATGTACACGATGCCGCGCCCGACGTCGGCGGACAGGAACCCCCAGGTGTTGGTGCCGCCGATCGTCTTCCAGGCGTCGTTCTCCCATGTCTTGTGGTTCGGATCGCCCGGCTGTGCGATGAGATCGAACGTCCAGAGCGCGGCGCCCGTGCGCGCATTCCAGGCGCGAATCACGGGCCTGGTCTGCGGGCCGATGAGGACGTCCTTGTAGACGACCGGCGGCGACTGCATCGCCGCGCCCATCTCGACGAACCCACCATCGCCGAACTCGAGCGCGAGCTTCCCGGTCTTGGTGTCGATCGCCAGCAGGCGCGTGCCGGATGATACCAGGAGTCTCGGGTTGATCGTGTCGTCGCCCGGCCAGTAGGCGAGGCCGCGGCGTGTTGCACCGGCGGTCTCAAACTTCCAGCGCTGCGCCCCGGTCACCGGATCGAGCGCAAACACGCCGTTCTGGGCGGACACATACATGACGTCGCGAACCACCAGCGGCGTACTCTCGAAGAAGCCCGTTTTGTCGCCGGTGTGGAACGCCCACGCACGCTGCAACGTGTGGACGTTGTCGCTGTTGATCTGATTGAGTGTCGAGTACTTCGTCTGGCCGGGATCCTGTCCGACATGGACCCACTCCTGCTGGGCCGTCGCGACAACGGATCCAACGCACAGGAGAGCCGCGACGATCGGGCGCTTCATGGCCTCACTCACCCCGCCGGTAGATGTCGTTGATGTTCCAGTGGCCTGGGGTCGGCGTTGGCGCGTTCTCCATCGGCGCCTGAATGACGGTGGGCAGGTTCGAGCCAAGCGCCTCGCGCAGCGCCGGACCTAGTTCGTTTGCCGATTCGATGAGGACGCCGTTCGCGCCGCACGCCCTCGCCATGGCGGCATAGTCGGCGCGGTACGGTTTGCCGCAGCGTTCGAACATGCAGCCGAAGCTCCACCCGTAATGCGCCGATTCCAGCCCGGCGATCGTGCCGAAACCGGCGTTGTCCATCACCAGCCAGACGACCGGCAGTTCCGCTTCCATCGCCGTCGCGATCACTGAGGGATTCGTGCTGAAGCCGCCATCGCCGACGAGCGAAACCGCTGCCCGATCGGGGTGCGCCATCTTGACGCCGAGCACCGCCGCGGGGCCGAATCCCATCGTCGCCAGCCCGCTCGGCGTGATGAACGTTCCCGGCACGTTGATGGGGAACTGCTGGGCGACGCCGTTCTTGTTCCAGCCGACGTCGGTCACGATGAAGCCGTCCTCGGGCACCGCCTTCCGCAGTTCTCCGAGGATGCGCTCCGGACGCAGCGGGAACTGATTCGAGCTCCACTGATGTTCCCAGTTCGACGCGAACGCCCGCCGCCCGGCGGCAATCTCGTCGCGCAGCCGGCCGCGCGATCGATGCGAGACGCCACGCGCCGCCGCCGCCAGCGCGACCAGCGCCAGTTTCGCGTCGGCCACGACGCCGAGCTCGGTTTGGTAGTTCCGGCCGATCTCCGCCGGGTCGGCGTCGATGTGCATCAGTCGCGTGGGCGGAATCGAAAACGTGAATCGGGGATCCCACGAGCTCGAGTTCGCTTCGGCGAGCCGTGTGCCGATCGCCACGATCAGATCCGCGGTGCGGCACTTCTCGTTGGAGATAGGCGTGCCCCAGAAGCCGGTCTGGCCGAGCAGCAGCGGGTGATCTTCGCGCAGGCAACCCTTGCCCATCAGGGTGTGAGCCACCGGGACGTCGAGCGCTTCCGCCAGCGCCGCGAGCTCGGTCGTGGCCCGCGCCGAGATCACGCCACCGCCCACGCACAGCACAGGCCGCTCGGCGTGTGCGAGTGCGCCGACGATTCGCGCCGCGGTGTCCGGGTCGATCGTGGGCCGGACGATTTCCGCCGGCACTTTCTGGAACGAATCGGGTGGAAGATCGGCCGAGAAGATATCCATCGGCACGTCGACCAGCACGGGGCCTGGCCGTCCGGTCTGGGCGAGGTGAAATGCGCGCTCGAGAATCCGCGGCAGATCGTCGGCTCGATCCACCCGGTACACACGCTTGCAGAACGGCCGGTAAATCTGGAACTGGTCGGCGTCCTGATGCAGGTTCACTTCCTGGTGCGGGTGCCTCCCGTAGTAATGCGACGGCACATCGCCGGCAATCACGACCATCGGAATCGAGTCGAGCGCGGCGTTGGCGACACCGGTGCAGGCGTTGGTCAGGCCGGGTCCGAGATGGGTGAGCACCACGCCCGGCTTGCCGGTTGCGCGCGCATATCCATCCGCCGCGTGCGCCGCGATCTGTTCATGCCGTGTCGAGACGAATCGGATGCGGCTCCGCCCCAGCGCATCGAGCAGCGCAATGATCGTGTGGCCGCAGAGGCCGAAAATCACCTCGACGCCTACCCGCTCGAGGTACTCCGTCATCTGATAGGCGGCGATCCGTGCGTCGCTCTTGCTCGCCGTCCGCTCGATCGTGACAGGCAACACTGTGCTCATAAATCTCTCTCGGGCTGACGCGGTCATTTTCCGATGCAGCGCGGCCGGCGCTACATCGATCTGCAACACCCACTAAAAGACTTCGCTGTTGAAAAACTCTCCGAAAAGCTCTTGCTCCGATGGCTTGTCTTCAGGAATCGGACGGCTCACCCACGTGACGTTCATGTAGTGCTTCAACGAAATGTTCTCGTTCGTGATGTTGCCGCCCCAGACGCCGCACCCCATGCTCGAGGTCATGGGCATGCCGTTGGTGAACGTCCCGGCGTTCGAGGCTGACTGCACCTGTCGAACCATGATGCGGCTGACCGGCACCACCAGCGCGAGCCGGTGAATGTGGTCATCGTCGAACGAGTAGATGCCGCAGGAGTGACCCTTGCCGCCTGTCTCGAAAACTTGGCGGACCATGTCGAGCGCCATGTCGAAGCCTTGGTACTTGAAGATGGCGAGTACAGTCCCCAGTTTTTCAGTGGAGAAACGGTGCTGCTTGCCGATGTGCCGCTCCTCGACCAGCAGAAACGTTTTGTCGTCCGGGATCGCAAACCCTGCCTTCGCAGCAACGGCCGCCGCGGGTCTGGCGATTGTGTCGGGCGTCCGGTGGCCGTTCTCGTCCCAGTAGGCGACCTCGAGCAGCTTCTTTTCCTGCTCACTCACCAGATACCCGCCTTCGAGCTGCAGTTGCTTCAACATCGCGTCGTAGATCGACGCGTCGACGATGAGGTTGCCGTCCGCGGAGCAGCCGGACCCGTGATCGTTGGTCTTGCTGATGCGCGTGTTGCGCGCCGCTTCTTCCACGTTCGCCGTGTCGTCGATGACCATCGTGGCGTTACCCGCGCCCACACCGTAGGCCGGCTTGCCGGAGCCGTATGCGGCTTTGACCATCGCCGGTCCGCCAGTCGCCATCGTCAGGTCGGCTGCTGCCATCAGTTCGTTCGCGAGCGGAATGCTGGGCCGCTCGACACACTGCAGCAGGTCCTCGGGGATGCCCTGCTTGCGGAGCGCGGCGCGCATGACACGCACGGTCTCGTTCGTCGTGTTCTTGCTGCCGGGATGGGGCGAGAAGATCACCGCGTCCTTGCACTTAATGGCGTAGATCGCGATCCCGATCGGCGTCACGTACGGACTGGTCACGGGGATCAGCGCGGTGATGACGCCGGCCGGTTTCGCGTACTTGACAATGCCTTTTTCGGGGATTTCCTCGATGACGCCCATGCTCTTCTGGCGCAGGGCATCACGCAGAATCCCGAGGACCTTGGCGCGGCGCTTCGGCTCGCGACTGCCCATGCCGGACTCGTCGACGCTCATGTTGGCGAGCGTGATCGCGGTCTGTTCGTTTCCGCCTGCCCATGCAACGGCCTGACACAGCCGGTCCACGGTTACCTGGTCGTAGTCGGCGATGGCCGCCATCGCTGCGCGAGCGCGCTCGATCAGCAGACGCGCGGTTGCCTGTTCTTCAGGCGTGATGCTGCGCGTGGCGCTGACGGCGACGGCCATGCGATGCCTACTCCTTTCGGTTCGGGCCGACACGTCGGTCGGCCCCCAGGTCGAGCACGTCATAGCCCTTCACCCTGATGTGCTCGGGGCCTGCGTCGACGATGGAGGTGCGCCAGGGGTCCATTCGGCTGTGCGGATTATGACCGCTCCCGGCCATCCTCGAACAGGTGTAACGGTAACCGCACCGTAACGCTGTTGGGATCGTCTGCGCGCGATGCTAACGTCCGAACCCGCGAGCGGTCGTTCTGTCCCTGTTAACGGAGGTGCGGTGGTGAACGTGTTCCGAACGCTTGTTGGCGTCGTGCTTCTCGTCCTCGTCTCGGCCTGCCCCGCGTGGGCGCAAGAGGTCGCAGGATCTCAGCTGTCCGGCGTGGTGCGTGATTCGTCCACCGCCGGAGTCCCAGGCGCCGAAGTCACGGTCACCAAGACCGACACCGGGCTGACGCGCACAGTGTTCACCGGCGCCGAAGGCGCGTACGCGATTCCGAACCTGCCCGTCGGACCGTATCAACTCAAGGTGGTCCTCCAGGGATTCAACACCTACGTCCGCGACGGTATCGTGCTGCAGGTCGGCAGCAACCCCGAAATCAACGTCACGCTGACAATAGGCGCGATCAGCGAGCAGATCATCGTGACGGCGAACAGCACGCTGGTTGAAACGCGAAACACCGGCGTCGGCCAGGTGATCGACAACCAGCGCTTGATGGAGATGCCGCTCAACGGCCGTTCGTCGGCCGAGCTGATTTTCCTGTCCGGTCTGGCGACGACCGCTCCGGCGGGGGACTTGAACACCAACAAGAACTTCCCGACCGCGACGATCTCGGTTGCCGGCGGCCAGGCCAACGGCATCACCTACATCATGGACGGCGGCACGCACAACGATCCCTTCAACAACCTGAATCTGCCGACGCCATTTCCCGACGCGCTCCAGGAATTCAAGGTCGAAACGAGCGCGCTGCCGGCGCGCTACGGACACCATGCGGCCTCGGCGGTCAACGTCGTGACCAAATCGGGCACGAACGAGGTTCACGGCAATGCGTTCGAGTTCATCCGCAACTTCCGCTTCAACGAGAAGAACTACTTCGCGACGGTCAAGGACAGCCTGAACCGCAATCAGTTCGGCGGCACGTTGGGTGCCCCGATCCGGAAGAACAAGCTGTTCGTCTTCGGCGCGTACCAGGGGCGGATCGAGCGCAGCGATCCGGCGACGACGATCAGCTTCGTGCCCACGCAGGCGATGTTGAATGGCGACTTCACCGCGGTCACGGCGCCGGAGTGCAACGCCAATCGTCAGATCACGCTGACCGGACCATTTGCCGGAACCGGCAACAAGATCGACCCGTCGCGCTTCAGTTCGGTGGCGCTCAACTTTCTGAAGCACGTGCCCGTGTCAACCGATCCGTGCGGGCGGCTCCAATACGGCATCCCCAACAACAGCACCGAGCATCAGGCCCTCGGCAAAGTCGACTACACGCTCAATCAGCGGCAGACGTTCTTTGCGCGGTACTTCTACGCGGTCTACGACAATCCGGCCACCTACGATG
>Ga0111538_10010112_pt1 | contig 12562 bp, 9 predicted proteins | sample SoiMethybrSBSTD1_FD_79669 | JGI IMG/M metagenome (GOLD analysis project Ga0111538, IMG submission 79669) | Bulk soil microbial communities from a Populus tree surrounding site in Tennessee, USA - Soil MetaG P. TD hybrid SBSTD1 (version 2)... | ecosystem: Environmental > Terrestrial > Soil > Tree...
CATTGCCGAGCTTCAGAGCCGGCGGCTGCCGTTCGAGAAGATCGACCACTCGAGCCACGCCTACGACCCCCGCGACCGGCAGCCGCGCTACTCCGTGATCGTCAACCGCTCGAGCCCGTCCTCTCACCGCCGCGATCACGGCAGCGTGCTCTTCTACGCCGAGCCCCTGCTGGCGCACTACGAGTCGCTCGGGATCCCGGTCATCAATCCAGTCGCCGCGTACCGGTTCGAGAAGTCGAAGGCCCTGCAGGCCGAGCTGTTCGAGCGGCTGGGCATCCGCTCGCCGCGCACGGTGGTGCTGAATCACGTCGATCAGATCGCCAAGGCGCTCGACGGCTTTCGCTTCCCGGTCGTCATCAAGCCCAACGTGGGCGGCTCGGGCGCCGGCATCGTGCGCTTCGACTCTCGCGTCGAGCTCGAGGCGCGTCTGGCCGAGATCGACCTCGGGCCCGATCACGTCGCGCTGCTGCAGGAGTTCATCGAGGCCGACGGCGGCGCGATCGTGCGCATCGAGGTGCTGGATGGGCGCTTCCTCTATGCGATCCGCATCGTCCGGGGCGCCGGCAGCTTCAACCTGTGTCCGGCCGACATCTGTCAGGTGCCGTCGCCGGCCGCGACGTCGGCCCCGGCTCTCGGCGCCTGCCCGGTGGACGCACCGGCGTCGCTCGAGGTCAGCCGTCACGAGCCCCCCGCGGACTCGATCGCGCAGGCCGTCGCGCTCGCGCGCGCCGCGTCGATCGACGTCGGCGGCATCGAATATCTCGTGGGGCGCGACGATGGCCAGATCTACTTCTACGACGTCAACGCGACGTCCAACTTCGTGGCCAACGCCCCGGCGGTGCTGGGCTTCGATCCCTTCCGGCCGTTCGTGGATTACATCGAGCGCGTGGCGCGCGAGGGCAAGCGCTCAGAGCTGGCCTGAATCCCCCCAGGTCTCGAGCAGCGCGCGGTAGGCGGGATCGTCGTATCGGCTTGGCAGGAAGGCCGGCGCGTAGTGCGGGAGCGCACGCCCGGTGACGTGGTCGGCCAGCAGGTCGGCGGCGCCGTTCGAGGACATCATCCCGTAGCCCGACAGCGCCCCGATCACGTAGGCGCCCTCGACCGGTAGCGGTCCGGACAGCAGCCGGTTCTCGCGCGTCTTGGTGTAGTAGCCACCGTCGACGAACGCGCGCGGCAGACGTGAGAGATACCCGGCCAGCGCCGGGACCATGCGCGACATCCCGCGAATCGTGATCTCTGCGAAGCTCGGATCGAACTCGACGGGGAACGTGGGCGTGACCGGGGCGACATCGTAGGTCCAGATCAGCAGGATTGACTGGCTCTCGCCCGCGCCCTCCGGGCGGCCGTGGACGCCGGCGGGAAACTCTTCCAGCAGACGCCGGTGCTCGGAGTCCGCCAGCTCGGAGCGCTCCTCGTCGGACCACGGCAGCCGCACCGGGTCACACCAGATCGTCAGCGGCGCCGAGCGCGGGATGGCGCCCAGCACGTCGTTGAACGCCACCTTGCCGTGGCGCTCGCAGAAGACCGGCAGGTCGACGCCGAGGAGGCGCGCGACGCGGCCCACGAAGGGCCCGGCGGCGTCGACGAACCGCGGCGTGGCGAGCGTCCGCGCTCCGCCGGCGCCGCTCACCTTCACCGCGCTCACCCGCCCGCCGGCCGTCTCGACCGCCTCCACCCGCCCTTCGAGGAACCGCACGCCCTTGTCGCGCGCGCGCTCGAGCATGTACATGCCGAGCTGCTGACCGCTGAACCACCCGCACCGCCGCGCGTGGACCAGGGCGATCGTGTCCTCGGTGAGCCAGCCGAACTCCCGGCGGATGATCGAGCGATCCGTGATGACGTCGATCCCGGTCGGCTGCCCCTCGAAGCCCTCTGCCGGCGCCGGACGATAGTCGCTGTCCCGGCGCTCGTGCCGCCGCACCGGACCCGCGCCGAACCCGGACGCTTCCTCAGCAAAGTGAACAAGCTCGGAAGCACGCGCGGGATCGGCGGTGGCGAAGAGATAGCCGCGCCGGTTCATCCGGAAGACGTTGTCGCTCTCGCGCGCCAGCTCTTCCAGCAGGTCGATGCTGCGGGTCATCAGCGCGACCATGGCGTCGCCCGGGCCCGGCCACCAGTTGCGGTAGCACTCCGCGGACTTGTCGCTCGTCAGCGTGAGCGGCGCGCGCTCGTCGATCAGCACCACATCGCGGACGCCCCGTCGCACCGCCAGGTGATACGCCGCCGCCACGCCGGCGATGCCGGCGCCGCAGATGACGACTTCAGCAGTGGTGGTAGTCACCTCGGGCGGCATCATACCCTACGAGGCCGCGGAGCTTGTCAACGCACGGCGTCACGCGGTGGTAGCATCTGCGCCGACGACACGCATCGGTCGCGGATCGTTGGGCGGCCCTCAGCCCGCCTTGACGAGCTCCATCAGCCGGCCGAGCGTGGCCAGGCGAGCGTCGAGCGTGGCGCCACCGGGGTCGACGCGCAGTGTGGTGATGCCGCACCCGCGATAGATCGCGAGGCGCTCACGGACCATCGCCTCGGTCCCGAGCAGGTTCACCTTCACCGCCAGCTCGTCGGGCACGCGCGCGGCCGCCTCGTCGCGCTTGCCGTCCAGCCACAGGCGCTGTACCTCGACGGCGGCGTCGACGTACCCGGCGCGCTTGAAGGCGTCGTTGTAGAAGTTGTGCTGGCGTGAGCCCATCGCGCCCAGCGTGAAGGCCAGCCCCGGCTTGCGCGCGGTGAGGAGACGCTCGACATCGTCGCCGAAGGCCACGTGACCGCCCGCCTGCAGGTCGAGCTGCGCCAGCGAGCGGCCCGCCCGCTTCGCGCCGGCTTCGATGGCGTCGAAGAACACGCGGGCGTGCTCGGGCATGAACGAGGTCCCCAGCCAGCCGTCGGCGATCTCCCCGGTCATCTCCAGGCTGCGCGGCGACAGCGTCGCCAGGTAGATCGGGATGTCGGGCCTCGGACTGGCCGACGACCGCAGCGCCTTGCCTTCCCCGCCGGGCAGCGGTAGCTCGTAGACCTGCCCCTTGTAGGTGACCCGCTCACCCTTCACGCCGCGCCGCACGATCTCGACGGTCTCGCGCATCCGCGTGAGCGGTCGATCGAATCGGATGCCGTGCCATCCCTCGATCACCTGCGGTCCGCTCACGCCGAGCCCGAGCAAGAAGCGGCCGTTCGACATCGAGGCCAGGCTGAGCGAGGTCATGGCCAGCAGCGCGGGCGTGCGCGTGCCGGCCTGCATGATCCCCGACCCCAGCCGGATGCGCGAGGTGCGGGCCGCCATGAAGGCCAGCGGCGTGGCGGCGTCCAGTCCCCACGACTCGTGGGACCACACGCAATCCACACCGAGCCGCTCGGCCTCGGTGACGTAGGTGGCGGCCTGCTCCCAGTTCTCGTTGGACTCCAGCCGCAGGCCGATCGCGACGCGCATCAGGCGGAGCGGGCGTGGCCCAGCGCGCCGGCGACCTTCTGTAGCTGACCGGCGTGATCGAGGTCGTGCAGGCGAATGAACAGCAGCGTCTCGCGCCAGTTGAGCGGGCCGAAGAACGGATGCTCCACCGTCTCCTCGAGCCTCGCGCGCGGATCGGCGCCCAGCACCCGCTCGAAGAGCGTGCTTCGGTCGCGCTCCAGCAACGCCCACCACGTCTCGAGCGGACGCGGGGCGGTGTCACGCGCGGGCGCGTCGCGCGGTGCGCCGGGGGGCTGGCCGTCGAGCAGTCGCAGGACGGCGCCGCCGAAGTGGCGCCCGGCTTCCACCACGTGGGCCATCACCTCGTTGGCGCTCCACTCACCCGCCGCCGGCGGATCACCGAAGCGCGCGGGCGGCACCGCGTCGGCCGCTGCGCGGAGCTGCAGCATGGCCACCCCGACCTTCTCGACGATCTCGGCCGGCGTCAGCTTGGCGGCCTGTGCCGTGAGGTAGCCCCGGATTCGCAGTTGTTCATCAGTCATCATGGTCACCGTGACTTCAGGACAAATTTCTGGGCGCGCTTGCCGGAATCCACCTCGGTCGTGTAGATGTTGCCGACCGAATCAACGGCCATGTTGTGCACCCAGTGGAACTGGCCGGCCGAGCGCCCGTTGCGCCCGAACGAGCCCAGGGTCTGGCCGCTCTCGCGCAGCAGCAGCCACACCTGGTTGTTCTCGCCGTCAGCGGTGTAGAGGTGCGTCTGCGCCGAGTCCGTCGAGAGGTCGAGGTCCCACGTCGAGCCGTTGCCGCGCGTCTCCGGCGCCACGATGAACTCGCGCACGAAGGTCCCGTCCTTGCGGAACACCTGGATGCGGTTGTTCATGCGGTCGCAGACGTAGATGAGCCCGTCGCGCGAGAGACGCACGCAGTGCACGGGATTGGCGAAGCCCTTGACGCTCGGGTCTCCGGGGGGTCGGCCGTTGGCGCCCCAGTGGCGCTTGTAGGCCCCCGTATCGGCGTCGAAGACGATCACCCGGTGGTTGCCGTACCCGTCGGCGACGATGAGCTCGCGGGTGGCGGAATCCACCACCATGTTGGCCGGGCGGTTGAGGCGCTGGGTATCCTTGTCGTCGCCGATCACGCCCGGCTCGCCGATCTTCAGGAGGAGCTTGCCGGCCCGGGTGAACTTGAGGATCATCCCGTCCTTCGGGCCGTTGCCGGCCAGCCAGACGTTGTCCTGATCGTCGACGTAGATGCCGTGCTCGTTCTCCGGCCACGGCTGACCGGCGGCCGGGCCGCCCCACGACTGCACGAGCGCGCCGGACTGGTCGAACTCGAGCACGGGCGGCGCCGGCCGGCAGCAGAGCGAGCGGGGCGGCGTCAGCGTGGCGCCCTTCTCGTCGTCGGTGAGCGACTTTGGGCGCTGCACGACCCAGACGTGATTGCGCTTGTCGACCGCCACGCCGGCCGCCTGGCCCATCAGCCAGCTGTTCGGCAGGGGCTTGGGCCAGAACGGATCGACCTCGAAGACCGGGGCGCCGCCCACCGAGGCCGAGACCCCGTTGTTCATCGCCGGCGAGCACCCCACGAGCGCCTTGACGAACACCAGCAACGCCAGGCCGGCCACCACCGTCAGCGCGTTCCGCCTCATCGCCGCCTCCCGAGCCGCGCGCCGCACCCACGCGCTCACGTCGGAGCCTAGGCCTCGCCGCCCCCCCGGTCAAGGCAGGACGTTGCGGCGTCCGGAGGATGCGCTATCCTCCTCGACCATGGACACCACGATCAGCCGCCGCCGCGACGTCACCTATCAGCTGCATCCCTTCACCAACCTGGGCCGCCATGAGACCGAGGGGCCGCTGGTCATCAACCGCGGCAAGGGCGTCTACGTCTACGACGAGGCGGGCAACGAGTACCTGGAGGCGCTGGCCGGCCTCTGGTGCACTGCGCTCGGCTTCGGTGAGGAGCGGCTGGCCGAGGCGGCCTCGCAGCAGCTGCGGACGCTGCCCTACTACCACCAGTTCGGCGGCAAGGCCAACGACGTGGCCATCACCCTGTCCGAGCGCATCGTCAAGCTCATGCCGGTGCCGATGTCCAAGGTGTTCTTCAACAACTCCGGCTCGGAGGCCAACGAGAGCGCGGTCAAGCTGGTCTGGTATTTCAACAACGCCAAGGGCCGCCCGCGGAAGAAGAAGATCATCTCCCGCCAGCGGGCCTATCACGGCACCACCATGGTCGCCGCCAGCCTCACCGGGCTGGCCGCCTCGCACCGCGACTTCGACCTGCCCATCCCGCAGGTGCGCCATACTGACTGCCCCTACTTCTATCGCTACGGCAAGACCGGCGAGACGGAGGAGCAATTCGCCACGCGGCTGGCCGAGAACCTCGACGCGCAGATCCAGCGCGAGGATCCCGAGACGGTGGCGGCGTTCATCGCCGAGCCGGTGATGGGAGCCGGCGGCGTGATCGTGCCGCCCGCCACCTACTTCGAGAAGATCCAGGCGGTGCTGAAGAAGCACGACGTGCTGTTGATCGCCGACGAGGTGATCTGCGGCTTCGGCCGCACCGGGCGGATGTTCGGCAGCGAGACCTTCGGCATGCGCCCCGACATCATGACCATGGCCAAAGCCATCACCTCGGGCTACCTGCCGCTGTCGGCCACCGTCATCTCCGAGGAGATCTATCGCGCCTGCGTGGGCCAGAGCGAGAAACTCGGCGTGTTCGCCCACGGCTACACCTACACCGGCCATCCCGCGGCGTGCGCGGTGGCCCTGGAGGTGCTCGACATCTACGAGGAGCGCGACCTGCTCGGCCACGTCCGGCGCGTGGGCCCCATGCTGCAGGACGGCGTGCGCAAGCTGGCCGGCCACCCGCTGGTCGGCGAGATCCGCGGCGTCGGCCTGATGGCCGGGGTGGAGCTGGTGCCGGACAAGCCCGGCCGGGGGACGTTCGATCCGCTCGGCTCGGCCGGGGCGCTGTTCGTCACGCGGGCCCAGGCCAACGGGCTCATCGTGCGGAACCTGCAAGACACGGTGGCCCTCTGCCCGCCGCTGATCATCTCCGAGGGCGAAGTCGAGGAGATGCTACGGCGGTTCGGCAAGGCGCTCGAGGAGACGACGGCGGCGCTCGGCCGGCGCTGATGGCGCGCGCGGCGGGGAAGGCTCACGAGCTGGGGGCGTCGCTCCGGCGCATCCTCTGCATCTCGGCGCACCCCGACGACAACGAGTTCACGATCGGCGGCAGCGTGGCGCGCTGGAGCCGCGAGGGCCGCGACGTGGCCTTCTGTCTGGTCACCACGGGCGGCGCCGGCGTCAACGAGCACACGCCCTCCAGCGAGGGATTGATCCCGATCCGCGAGAAGGAGACGCGGGCGGCCGCGCGCATCCTCGGCGTGTCGGAGGTGATCCTCCTCGGCTACCCCGACGGCACGCTACAGCCCACGCTCGAGATGCGCCGGGACCTCACGCGCGTCATCCGGCGCGTGCGCCCCGACATCGTCGTGACCGGTGATCCCACCGTGCGGTTCTACGGCAACGAGTACATGAACCATCCCGACCATCGCGCGGTGGCCGACGCCGCGCTCGACGCGATCTTCCCGTCGTCCGAGACGAGCGCGATCTTCCCCGAGCTGCTCGCCGAGGGCCTCGACCGGCACAAGGTCAAGCAGGTGTTCCTGTCCGGCGCGCGGGACCCGGACGTTTACGTGGACATCACCCGCACGCTCTCGGTCAAGTGCCGCGCGCTCAAGGCCCATCGCTCGCAGGTGGGCAAGGGCGAGTGGGTGGATCAGCTCCTGAAGGCGTGGGCGATCCGCGACGGCAAGAAAGCCGGGCTGCGCTACGCGGAGGCCTTCAAGCGCATGGTGCTCGGCTAACACGGAGGTCTCGTGAAGAAGACATCGGCTCGGCAGCCCCGTCGGAGCAAGAAGCCCATCGCCAGTCTCGCCCCGCGCAACACCCGCAAGATCAACGGGGGGCTCAAGGCTGCCGTCATGGAGTACGACGCAACCGCCAAGGGCTGATCTCGTCTGGCCCAGCGTCTTGTGGTTCGGGAGGCTGAGAGCCCAGTTCTGCCAGCGTCGCGGCCGCGATCGGGGCGTCGATGGGGTCGAAGGCTGGGTTCAGGCTGAGGGCTTGGCCGAGGTGGCGCTGGGCGGTCGGGCGGTCGCCGAGCTTGGCGTAGATCATGCCGGCGTGAAAGAAGATGCCGGCGTCCGGTGTGCGCTGGGCCAGCGCCTTGGTGATCGCTCGCCGGGCATCGGCATAACGCCCGCTCTTGTAGTAGCTCCACGCGAGCGCGTCGGCCACGAACACGTTGGGCCGGCGCTTGAACTCGAGCTCCGCGATCGTCAGCGATTCCTCGAGCCGGCGGCCGCGGTCGGCCAGAAACCTCGCGAGCTGGACATCGCCTTGCACGCCGTTGGCTTTGTTCAACCGGGCGATCGTCTCGACGAGCGCCCACTGCTGCTCCGCGCTCTTTCGGTCGTCGGTCACCAGGTAGAGCTGTCCAAGCGCGACCACCACGTCGTGCTGCGGGGCGATCGCGCTCGCGCGACGATACGAGTCGATGGCGCCCGCGTAGCTCCCGCGTGCCGCCCGGACTCGCCCCTGCGCGAACAGCACATGATAGTTGCTCGGCGCCCGGCTGATCGCCTGCTCGACCATGTGCTCGGCGGCCAGCAGGTTGCCGGTCGCCAGGTGCATCAGCGCGAGCTGCGCCCGGCACCACGCGGTATTCTCCGCGTACAGGGCGCCGGCGTTGATCGCCTTGCCCATGAGCCACGCGGCGCGCCGTACGTCGCCGGTGACGAACAGCAGATGCGCGGTCCGGCTGTAGGCCGCGATGTCCGGGCGCAGATCGAGCATCCGCTGATAGTGCTCGGCGGCCAGGTCGTAGTCGCCGAGCTCCAGCGCCGCGTCGCCGAGCAGGCCGTACGCGGCGGCGCTCCCCGGGGCGAGCTCCAGCGCCTTCCTGGCTGACTCGATCGACTTCTCGAACTCGTGCCGCGCGCTCTGCACCCACGCCACACCGACGAGCGCGTCGACGTCGCTCGCGTCGAGCGCCCGCGCCCGCTCGAACGCCTGCTCGGCGCGGCCGTAGTAGCTCGCGTCCGCGGTCTCACGTGCCTTCTGCATGAAGGCGTCGCCGACCGCGGTCCAGGCCGCGCGATCCTGCCGATGCTCGCGCGTTCTGGCGGTCAACCGCTCGATCGTTTGATCGACCGAGGGACGGTCCGGGACGGAAGCGCCGGAGCCGTGGCTCGTCGCCCCGACGCCCGGCGTTGCGCCGAGCGTCAGGGCGACGGCCAGAGCGGCGACCAGCAGCGCACGCGATGCGGGCCCGCCCGGCCTGGCCATTGGCTTATGGATCCTTGCGGTTCGTCGGCCCGGCGTGCGGCGTGGCCGAGTATGGAAAGACCTGGTTGTAGACCTGGTCGTTGGCGTTGATGTTGTCGCCGACCACCGTGATCGTGGAGTAGCTCGGCCCGCTGGCGATGGCGGTCAGCGCGATGTCGACGACGTCGTCACCCGGGCGACGGCCGTTCGGCCAGCCGCCGGAGGCGCCGGCGGTCGTGTCCCCGCCGATGAAGCCGAGCCGGCTGAACCCGGCCTGCCCGGACAGCCGCACCGGGCCGGTTCCGGTGTTCACGCGCAGCACGTCCGGAATGAAGACGGCCACGAGGTCCTCGCGATTCATGGTCACGAAGTTCGTCCCGAAGACCATATTGATCAGGCTCGCCAGCTCGGGGTTGCGGGCGTAGGTCGCGAACGCCGCGTCGTCGGTCGGGGTGCGGCGGTTGTAGTTGTCCTTGTCCTTGAGAGCGACGAGCACCTCGTTGAACAGCGGATTGCCCATACGGTTGACCTGCACGAATGGGCCTTCGCTGAGCGGCTCGCGATGGCCGAGCCGGATCGTGACGCTCGGGCGCGACACCGAGGCGTAGACGCCGACGCCGGTCTGCGGGCCGAAGAAGGGGCTCTGGTAGGGAAGGCTCGGGAGATGATGCAGCGGGATCTGGATCGCGTAGGCGAGCACGTTGAAGCCCTTGAAGCCGTCCACGCCGGTTCCGGCTTGCCCGAGCCCGCCCCCCAGGATCCGCGGATCGAGCAAATCGAAGATGCCCGGCGTGTCGGCGAAGAATCCGTCCTCGCGCGGCCCCGCGAAGACCGCCTCGCCCGAGGCCAGGCCGAACACGGTCTGCCGCGTGTACTTGTCGAGGGCGGCGAACGACGTCGCGCCCGAGACGGCCTTACCGTTGGCATCGTTGTACGCGGGCGTCGTCCGTGCGCCGACGTTCGGGGGCGGCGTCAGCAGATCGTTGGCGACGAGCGTCGTGGGCCCGCGGCGGCCCTTGCCGTCCTTCGTCACGACCTTCGTGACGTCGTAGGTCTGCACGAAGTTCTGCCGGGCGTCGCCGACGTCGTTGATCGGCCCGACCTTGGTCCCGTTACCGTAGGAGAGGATCGTGTTGGGATTCTTCAGACCCGGCGGTGATTGCGGATTGATGTTCGAGAACGTGAAGTCGTACCGAACCAGCTCGGCCCCGCTCAGCGGGTCCGCGATATGGATGCTGTAGCGCGCGTCGTCGGCGAACCGGTCGTAGATCACACCGTCGCCCGGCTCGGAGAACGGGCGCACGTGGACGACGACGTTCAGGACCTTCTCGCGCGGGTCGTTGTACTTCGTGCCGACGAACGCGTAGACATCGGTCAGGTTCGCCTGCGGGTCCTGCTTGATGAGCGGGGCGTCGCTGTGGCTCGCGGCGCCGGCGGTTCCGCCGACGAAGGCGAGCAAGGTCACCAGGGCCACGAGGCCCATGCCGCGGGAAGAACGCCTCATGATCGGTCCTCCTTGTGATGTCGAGTCACGTGAGCTTCCAGGGAACGACCCCGCTCGCGACGGCCTGCACGGCGATCGACACGCCCAGCAGGATCATCACGGCGGAGGACGCCAGCGGCAGCCAGCGTGTGACGAGCGGCCCGCGCTCGTCGAAGCGCGCGACGAGACGTCGGGCGTACACCATCAGCATGCCGATCGCGATCAGCACGAGGGCCAGACCGAGGCTGAAGGCCACGATCAAGAGCAGCCCGAATCCGACCCGGCGGAGCGAGAGCGCGCTCAACAGCACGACCAGCGCCGCGGGGCACGGCACGATCCCGCCCGTGATGCCGAGGGCCCAGAGCTGGCGCAGCGAGACCACGCCGTGCTCGTGGTGGTGATGGTGCCCCTCGTGGCCGTGAACGTGCCCATGGTCATGACGGTGGTCGTGGCTGTGGGCGTGATCGTGGTCGTGCGCCTGATCGTGCCCGGCGGCGCCTTCCTTGAAACGACGCCAGAACAGCGACAGACCCACCGCGGCGATCGTCAGCCCCGAGGCGAGCGCCACCCATGGATAGAGCCGATCTGGGACGATGTAGTGCGAGGCGAAGAAGGTCACGCCCCCCAGCAGATAGACCCCAGCCGTATGCGACGCCGTGACGATCAGGCCGAGAATCAGCGCATGCCTCGCGGTGCCGCGCGAGCCGACGAGATAGGCGGCGACGACCGTCTTGCCGTGGCCGGGCTCGAGCGCGTGGAAGGCGCCGAGCGCGGCGGCCACGAGCAGCGCGATCACGACGGCGCTCAGCGTGAGCTCGCGCGTGATGATCAGATCCGTGAACGAGCTGCGCGCCACGCCCTGGACGTTGGCCTTCGCGACGATCGGCGTCTCTGGAGCTCCCGCGCCCAGGGCCGCGGGAGCTTCCACGGCCTGGACCGCGGGCGCTGGGGGCGCGCTCGGTGTCGGCGCGGTGGTCGCCACGACCGTCGGCACGGGCTGCCGGGAGAAGCGCAGGCGCGCCTCGCGAACCTGCGGCGAGCTGTCCAGGAGATCGGTCGGATAGTCGCTCAGCTCACGGCTGCGATCGCGATCGGGCACCGAGCTCTCGACGACAATGTTGCCCGAACGGCCGACGGCGATCACTTCCTTCCAGCCGGCCCGCGCGGCGAAGTTCTCGTCGCGATACCGCAGATCCTCGACCGTGCCGCGCCGGGACCCGGCGAGCGGCGCCTGGAACAGGATCGCCATCTTCAACGTCGGCAGCTCGCCGACCCCTGGCGGGAACATCACTTCGGCGGACTGCACGTCGAGCGCCAGGCGTTGCCCATCGACCTCCAGCACCAGTCCCTTCTTCAGGGTTTCAGCCGTGTCGCGGAGATAGCGGGCAACGCGGGGCTCGGCGGGATCGGCGGGAATCTCGCGCGTCTGAAGCTCCTGAAACGTCGGAATCTCCGCCATGTCGATGAAGTATCGAAGGGCGATCGCGTCGTCCCCGATGTGGATACCGGCGTACTGGCTGATACTGAAGTTGCCGAGCGGATGCGCCGCCCCTGGCTGAGGATTCGCCAGCATGAGGACTGCGAGAAGGCCGAGCACCCGGATGACCCGTGGGTTGTCCATGATCTTCTGCAGGCCCTACGGGCCACATCCGAGTTCGGATTCAGTAGCTAGCTGGCAAGCGCACGCCTTGCGCCGGTTCCCGGTCCCAGCGTAGCGTTTGGCCCATGGAGGAGCCCATGGCGAACAAGACCCTGCAAGACGCGGTGATCGCCCCCAACGACAACTGGTCCGGAGTCATCACACCGGGCCAGACGCTCCGGATCGTGGACCTCGAGGGAAAGCAGGCCGTCGACTTCCTCTGCTACAACGCCGACGACCCCGCCGACCGGTACAACGCGGCGGATACGATGAAGTACAACAAGAACGTCTACCTGGGCGTGGGTCACGGCATCTACTCGGTGCGCGCGACCAAGCTCTTCACGATCGTGGCGGACACGATGGGGGGCGGGCACGACACCATCGGCGGGTGCTGCAGCGCCGCCAGCAATCTCTTCCGCTACAAGGTGCCGGACACGCCGAGCTGCTACGCGAACTTCCTTCGCGCGCTGGCCCCGCACGGCCTGGGCGAAAAGGACGTCATCGCCAACATCAACTTCTTCATGAACGTGCCCGTGCTGGCGGACGGCACTATGGGCATCGTCGACGGCCGGTCGAAGCCCGGTGACTACGTCGAGCTCCGTGCCGAATCGCGCGTGCTGGCGGTGGTCTCGAACTGCCCGCAGACGCGCAACCCCTGCAACGGGTTCAACCCGACGCCGATTCGCGTGGTGGTGAGCGAG
>Ga0111538_10010113_pt1 | contig 12561 bp, 14 predicted proteins | sample SoiMethybrSBSTD1_FD_79669 | JGI IMG/M metagenome (GOLD analysis project Ga0111538, IMG submission 79669) | Bulk soil microbial communities from a Populus tree surrounding site in Tennessee, USA - Soil MetaG P. TD hybrid SBSTD1 (version 2)... | ecosystem: Environmental > Terrestrial > Soil >...
AGCGACAGGTAATCTTCCTCGCGCGCCCGGTCGGCGGTGAGGCAGTACGGCACGCCGCCCTTGCGGTCCACGATCACTTCGGCGGCGCCCTTGTCGGGCACGTCGCCGTAGCGGACCGTGACCGAGGCCGCGAACTGGATTTCCTCGGCGCCGTGCGGGCCGTGGACCAGGGTCATCGGACCGTTGTAGTCCTTCAGGTAGACGAGCACGTCGCCCTTCGCGCGGAACGCCTGGAGCGCGTGATTCTCGGCCTCCATGCGGCCGACGATCACTTTGCACTCGGGCGTCGGGCGGAAATGGCGGCCGATGCGGAGCAGGTTGATGTCGCGGGCGCCCGCGGCGGGATCGTGGTCCCACAGATCGCGCAGGCGGGCGGAGTAGCCCGGGTCGGTCAGCAGGCAGCCCCCGGACGGCTGGGGGATGTCGGTGATGCCGTAGTGCTTCGCCAGCTCGTACTGGCGGTGGCGCCCGCGGCCCGAGATGTCGAGCATCTTCGACCGGTCGAGGAGGCCTTCCTTCTCCGGGAGCGTGGCGGGCAGGATCTTGCCCGAAAGCGGACGGACGACCAGCCCTTCGAGGCCGAGCTGGCGGTCGATCTGCCGGAACCGCTCCCACGTCTGCGACATCGGGCGCTGGTTGAGAACCTCGCCGGTGATGAGGAAGCCTCCGTTTTCGCGATCGAGCGCCTCTCGCGCCCAGGAGATCATCATGATCCGGCAGTCGACGCACGGATTCATGTTCTTCCCGCGCCCGTACTTCGGGTTCTTGACCATGTCGATGTAGTCCTGGCCCAGGTGCGACATGCGCACCGTGAAGCCGAGGTGGCCCCACATCTTCACGAGCGGCTCCACGTCCTTGCCGCACGAGCCCGAGCTCACCGGATCGCAGCCGAAGTGAGTGATGAAGCGGATGCCCGTCACCGGGATCCCCTGCTCGAGGATCACCCGGACGGCGAGCATGGAGTCCAGCCCGCCCGAGAGCAGAGCAACCGCTTTTCTGTTCATACGATGCAGGAAATTCGAGGAATGGACCGTCCTGAATATAGAAATCGTCGGGGGTAGGGTCAAGGTGGCCTTTTTGTTGACACCCCTCCCCCGCCCCCTATAATCCGAAGTCTCCGGCGATCACCCGCCGGGACAGGCCTGGGGCAGATAGAGGAGGACGGGTATGGTCGGAGCAAGTCGTCTTCTCGTGGCTTTGGCGCTCGTAGGCCTATTCGTGCAGCCGCTGTACGCCGATGTGATTCCGACCCGCCGCGCGGGCGACGCCAAGGAATCCTCCCAGAAGGTCGAATCCCGGCTCGTCACGCTCGGCATGACGTCCGACGCCGCCCGGGACCAGGTCCAGCAGTTGACCGTCGAGCAGACGAAGTACTTCGCGGGCAACTCCGACCGCATCCAGCTCGTGGGACAGGGCGAGAATTTCGGCGGCCAGTCCGACAATCTGTGGTGGGAGTGGGTGTTCGGCATCGCCATGCTCGCTGTCGGCGTCGGCGTGATTATCATCGTCGCGGACTGATAGGGTGAAATCGCTATGAAAAAGCTCCTCCTGGGAGTTGTGCTGTTTCACCTGGCCGTCCTGCCGTGCATGGCGGACGTGATCCCGACCCGCCGCGTCGAGCGCAACACCGCGGCCGAGCAGAAGGTCAAGGCGCGCCTGGAACAGCTGGGCGTGACCCCGAAGGACGCCGACCGCCAGGTCGCCGACCTCAGCCCGCGCGACGCCGCGTACTTCGCCGAGGATCCTTCGCGCGTCCAGGCGGCCGCGGGCCTCTACTGGTATGAGTGGCTCGGCGGACTCGCCTTCGCCGCGGCGGTCGCGGCGGTCATCCTCATCCGGGTGTACGGTTAGCCGGTCGGCAGTCTCCCTCGGGGCGATCGTCCTCGCCCTTTCCGCGTCGGGCTGCTCGTCCATCGGCTCCCGCATCAACCGGCTCCCCGACGACGCCTCCGCGCGCGGCTACGTCACCCTCGCCAAGCCCGTCACGCTCCCTCGAAGCCGCATGACCGCGGAGTGCGTCCCCGAATCCCTCTGCGCCGTGATGAACTACTGGGGGAAGGCCGCGAGCGTGGAGGAGCTTTCCTTCTATGGGCGCACGCCGAACATGACCGGCATGCTCTCGACCCAGGTCCCCGTCCTCGCGCGTCAGAAGGGCTTCAAGGCCACGTTCCTCGAAGGAAGCGTCGGCAAGATCAAGAACGCCATCGACCGCGGCGTCCCGCCGATCATCGGCGTCCAGTCCGGCGGCGGGAACTACCACGCCTTCGTGGTGATCGGCTACAACGACCAGGAAAAGACGATCGTCTGCGAGGAGTACGAGGACACCAAGCGGCTGATTTCCTACGAGGAGATCGAGGAGCTGTGGCAGCCGGCGGGCCATCTGATGCTGGAGCTGGAGGTGTCCCGCGCCGAGGAGCTCTTCGCCGACGGCGCGAGTCTCGAAGCCAAGGGGCGGTACGACGAGGCCGCGGCGCTCTACCGCAAGGCGCTTCAGATCGATCCCGCCTGCTACGAGGCCCGCGTCGGCCTGGGCAACTGTCTTCTCTACAGACGGAAGCTCGAGGAGGCGCTGACGGAGTACAAGCTCGCCTTCGAGGCGAACTCGGTCGATCCGCGGGTGTGCAACAATCTCGCCAACATCTACCTGGAGCTCCGGCGCGAGCTGCCGGAAGCGGAGCGCCTGGCGGGCATCGCGGTCGAGCGGTACGAGGCGGGCTTCAGCCATCTTCGCTCTTCGGCGGATCAGGAGACGCGTCCCGCGCTTCGCCAGATCCGCCTGTCGGAGATGAAGGACGCCGAATGGGATCTCGCCGACGCGCTCGGCACGCTGGGCCAGGCGAGGGCCGCGAACGCCCGGCACGACCTGGCCATCGCCGCGTGGAAGGCGGCGCGGGACCACTATCCGCTCACCGAGTTCGACGTCCGCGCGAAGCGGTCGATGGAAATCGCCCTGTCCTGCCGCGCCCTCAACATGCCGGCCGAGGCGCGACGCAACCTCGAGTCCGCCCTCCACGAAGCGCGCGACCCCGACCTCCGCACCCGCATCGAGTCCCTCCTCAAGTAGCCCCAGGGTCGTTTTTTCTTCCCCTCGCTGTATTGGAGTTATAATACAGTCGTCCAACACAGGGAGGGTCGGTCATGGCGCGCGAGGAATGCCTCTGGTGCGAATCCACGAAGCTGGCCGAGGGTCGGCTGTCCTCGACCGGCCGCGTCTATTTCAAGGCGAAGAAGGCGCGGTTCTGGACGCTGTCGGAGAACATGGTCGAAGTGCGGGCGCGGGTGTGCGTCGACTGCGGATATGTCGACCTCTACGCCGACCCCGCCAAGCTCAAGAAGCTGGTGAAGCCATGACCTTCCCCATCCTGGTCGACCTCGACGACGCCGTCCCGATCTACGCGCAGATCGAGCGCCAGATCCGCGCGCTGCTGGGGAGCGGCCACTGGAAGCCGGGCGACAAGCTTCCGAGCGTGCGCGAGACGGCGGTGCGGCTGCAGGTGAATCCCCTCACCGTCGTGAAGGCCTATCGCCATCTGCAGGAGGAAGGGCTGCTCGAGACACGCCCCGGCGCCGGAGTGTTCGTCGGAAAGGTCCCGCAGACGCCCCGCGCCGCGCGACGCGACGCGGTCCGCCGGTCGCTGGAGGAGGCGGTGGCGGAGGGAGCCGCCCATGGGCTCACGCGCGAGGAGATCGCCGACCTGTTCGACGCGGTGCTCCTCAAGCACAAGGCGAGGCTCGAGAGATGATCTGGCTTGCCGTCCAACTCCTGGGCTCGGCCGCGATGACCACCGGCGGAATCCTGGCGATCCGGCGGTCCATGAGGCTGGCGACCGCGCTCGTGGCCGCGATGCTGTCGCTCATCCTCTTCAAGACCACGGTGGCGAACGTGCCGGCGGGCGAGCCGAGGCTCTTTCCCTGGAACTGGTACCCCTTCGTGGAACCCTGGTGGTTCCTGTTCCCCGCCATGTTCATCTTCGGCGCGGGGATCCGGCTGGTCTGGCCGTCCATGTGGAAGCGCGACGCGCTCCTGATCGTCGCCGGGGTCCTGGTGATCTTTTGCGGCGCTTACGCGGTCCTGATGGACCGGACCCACGCCCTGACGGGCACGGTCGACGCCAAGGGGGTCTGCCACCAGACGTCGGGGTACAGCTGCAGCGCGGCCTCCGCCGTGATGCTGCTCGACCGCCACGGCATCCCGTCCACCGAGCAGGAGATGGCCGAGCTGTGCGTCACGCGGGCGGGCAATTCCCGGATTGCCGGCACGACGGACTCGGGCCTGATGCGCGGGCTGCGGCTCAAACTCGGAGGACGGGGAACGCCGAGGATCACGACCCCCGCCTACGATCGGATTCCGACGCCGGCGGTGGTGGCGATCCAGCTGAGCCCCCAGCTCTGCCACAGCATCCTGGTCGCCTCGGTGGAGCCCGACCGGGTCCGGGTGGTGGACCCGCTGTACGGCAACGGCACGATTCCGAGAGGCCAGTTCGAACGGGACTGGAAAAAGTCGGCGATCCACATCGAGGTGCCCTGATGATGGGGATCCTGGTGCTTCAGACGGCCGCGGCGGCGCTCATGGCGGCGGCGGGCGCGGCGATGATGCGGCGCTCGCGCCTCGCCGCCACGATCACGGGCGCCCTCTTCCTGTCGCTGGTCCTGCTGAAGGCGATCGTCGGCCACATTCCGGCCATGGAGGCGTCGCTCTTCCCCTGGGATTGGTATCCGGTCGTCGAGCCCTCGTGGTACCTGGTCCCGGCGATGTTCCTCGTCGGCGCGGGCCTCCAGGCCATGAAGGGGGCGGCGTGGAAGCGCGGACTGCTCCTGACGGCCGCGACGCTGCTGATCGTCCGGACGGGGGCCGCGGGCTGGGTGACGTCGCGTCCCCCGGAGCTCCAGGGCACGGTGAACGACGCGGGGGTGTGTCTCCAGACCGCGAGCTACAGCTGCGGCGCGGCGGCGGCGACGTCGTTCGTGTACTACTACGGCGTCCGCGTGACCGAGAAGGAGATGGCGGAGCTGTGCGTGACGCGGTCCGGGGGGGCGGGGCTGATCGGGACGAGCGACGCCGGCCTCATGAGGGGGCTCCGCCGGAAGCTCGCGGGCCGCTACGACATCTTCATCGCGCGGACGGTGTACGACGACCTGCCGACCCCGGCGCTCGTCCCGCTGGAGCTCTTCCCCGGCGTGGGCCACTGCGTCCTGGTCTGGCGGGTCGATCCGGAAATGGTCTACCTGCTCGATCCGCGGAGCGGCCGGACGACGCTCTCCCGGGCGACGTTCGAACGCCAGTGGACGGGCGCCGCCATCTGGGCCGCGCACCAATAAAAAAACCCCCGTCCTCTTCGGACGGGGGCTTTCCCAGTTTCCCCAGTTTCTACTTCTTCTTTTCGTCCTTCTTGGCGGGGGCGGCGGCGCCCTTCGCGGCGGGAGCCGCACCCTTGGCGGGAGCAGCAGCGCCCTTGGCGCCGGCAGCCGGAGCGGCCGCGCCGGCGGCCGGAGCCGCGCCCGCAGCCGGAGCGGCGGCGCCTTCGGCGGCCGCCTCTTCCTTCTTCTTCTTGGCCTTCGCCATGATGTTGCGGACCTTGGGAAGATTGAAGATCGACTGACCTTCCTTCCAGCGCTCCTCCTTCTTCAGGAGCTCGAGACGCTCGGACCGCGTGAGGACGTTCCGATGGCGCCGGAGATTTCCGGCGGTGACCAGGCTTTTGTGGATAGACATAAGTGAGTCGGAAGATACGAAATCAGCCCCGCCAAATCAACTCAAAATAATAAGGCCGCGAAGTCGCGTCCTCTCCTGGACCGCGGCTCCGCGGCCTGCCCAGCGATTGGCGGTCGCTGAGGGTCCTGTCGTCTATCGGGACTGCACTTCCTCGAATGCGGCGCCGGCGAACGGCGTCTGCCCCCGGAACCGGAAGGTCTTCATCGCCGTCAGCGCCGACCGGGCCGCTTCCGAGTTGATGTCCGTGAACTTGTTGACGTAGAGGGCCATCTTGACGTCCGCGCCGCTCCGGATGAACGTCTTCTCGAAGCTCCGGTGGCCCGACCGTTCGAGCGCCTTCTTCAGGTCCGGATCGTCCGCGAGCGCGAGCGCCTTCACCTTCTCCTGGGTGGTGACGAAGCGCCACTCGCCGAGCCGGATCGTGTACTGCTTGGGCGGAGCGACCGGGGCGACGACGGGCGCCGGGGCCGGCGGCGCGGCAACGACCGCGACGGGCGGCTTCACGACGGGACGGGCGGGCTCGACCTGCGTCGTGTCCGCGGCCGCCGCCTGGGTCTTACCCATGTGGAGCCCCACCGCGTACGCGACGAAGAGGAGCCCCACGGCGACCATGCCGCCGAAGAGGACCGAGTTGTAGGTGAGGCGGACGACGCGCTCGCCGGGCCCCTTCTCGGCGGGGACCGTCGGTTCGGGCTGCGACATCACGGGCGCGGGCGCGGGCGCGATCGGGATCGAGATCGAGGGCGGCCTCACGACGGTCGTGACCATCGCGGGGACCGGCGTGGGATCGGGCTCGAGGACCAGCGTCGCCGGAGCGGCCTTCGAGGGGGACTCTTCGATGACGGGCGAGGACGTCGGCTGCGAGACGGCGGCGAGCTTGGCGGCCTTGTAGGCGGCGAGACGCTCCTGGAGCGTGGCCTGGGGGCCGTCGCCCGGGGCGGAGGCGGGAGGCTCGGGGCTGGTGGGCGCGCCTTCATCGGCGCCGCTGGGGCGCGAGGCGGACTTGAGAACTTCGTAAAGACTGCCACCCTTGCTCTTCATACTCCCTCTCTCCTAGGACGACCCGATGAATCTTCCCTGGTCTGTATGTTATAAAATATAACTCACACTTTTGCGGTTGTCCAGCGCGCCGCCGAATATATATGAAGCAAATCAACCGGGTTGCTTTGCTTCACGGAAGAGGCGGGAGAGGGTCAGGTGGGTGGGAAGATAGATCACGGAGGGGAGGACGAGGAGCACCGTCGCGAAGTACAGGTGCGGGTGCATCCAGGTCTGCGGCGTCGCGTCGCTCAGTCCGTAGACATAGTTGACGTTGACCGGCAGGTTGGGATCGGACGCCGGGGCCGGAGGCGCGGGAAGAAGGAAGTAGCAGACCAGCAGCACGACCAGCGCGAAGCCCGACCAGAGCTTGAACGCGCGCCGGTCGTACCCCAGCCGCTTCACCAGGTAGACGAGCAGGATCGGCAGCCAGAAGTGGAAGAACGACAGCCCCCGGGTGAAGAGCGGCTTCCGGGAATCGAACATGTAGTCGCACAGCCCGAAGAGCGGATGGCCCGTCGCGGTGGTGAGGAAGTCGGCCATCCAGAGCGCCTGGGGAAGCAGGATGCCCACCGCCGCCATCGACGCCGGAAGCGGGTGCTCCGTCCAGATCGCGGCCAGCGTGAAGAAAAGCGACAGATCGCAGAAATAGAGGAAGTTGGTGGGCCCGTAGAGGTGCCAGTAGAACGGCACCAGGACCGCCACGAACGCCGTGTATCCCAGCTTGAGCCACATCGGGATGCGCCGGTCCGGGGCGTCGCTCATCTCGTCCTCCCCATGCTCGACCCTCCGAAACAGCGCAAGGGCCATGCCAGGGCCTCTTCCCTCCCCCGTTCGGCGCCGGCTGTGCAGGAACCTGCTCGACCTAAAAAACTGTTGCTCCCGGCTCGGGCAGCGCGCTATAATTCCCCCCGTCATTAGGTTATCACAGCGAAGCGAGGTGCGTGCTTGATCCGCGTCAAAGTCCGGATGAACGAGAGTCTCGACCAGCTCCTCAAGCGATTCAAGAAGGCGTGCGAGAAGGAAGGCCTGACGCGCGACATCAAGCGCACGGCGTTCTACGAGAAGCCCAGCGAGAAGCGCCGCCGGCAGGAACGCCAGCTCATCCGCAAGATGCAGAAGGAAGCCAATCTCCGGTAGTCCCTCGGAGATCCCGATAACCACGGAGGAGGAGTCCTCAGGGCCGAAAGGACTTGAACGACTCATTTTTCGTGGTTTTTTTCTAGGTGGAACGAGGCATGGACGCCGTCATCCAGACCGAAGGGCTGACGAAGGTCTATAAGGACTTCTGGGGCCGACCCAAGCACAAGGGCCTCGACGGTCTCTCGATCTCGATCGCCCCGGGCGAAGTGTTCGGGCTCATCGGACCCAACGGATCCGGGAAGACCACCACCTTCAAGCTTCTCCTGGGGCTCATCTTCCCCACCTCCGGCAGGGCGACGATCCTCGGCCGGCCGCCGACCGACGTGACCGCCAAGGCGAGGCTGGGATTCCTCCCCGAAGAGACGTACCTCTACCGCTGGCTCAACGCCGACGAGACGCTGGATTTCTTCGGCCGCCTCTTCAACCTCGACCGGGAGACGCGCCGCCGGCGGATCGACGAGCTCATCACCCGCTTCGGGCTCGCCCACGCGCGCCATCGGCAGATCCGCGAGTACTCCAAGGGCATGTCCCGCCGCGTCGGCTTCTGCCAGGCCCTCATCAACGACCCCGACGTCGTGATCCTCGACGAGCCGACCAGCGGCCTCGACCCCATTTCGTCGCGCCAGATCAAGGACCTCATCCTCGAGCTCAAGCAGCGCGGCAAGACCGTGCTTCTCTCCAGCCACCTCCTCGCCGACGTGCAGGAGGTCTGCGACCGCATCTGCATCCTGCACCAGGGCCAGACGAAGGAGTACGGCTCCGTGCGGGACATCCTCGTGCGGCGCGACTCGGTCCAGTTGACCTTCAAGGACCTCAGCGACGAGACCCGGAAGAAGATCGAGAGCCTCGCGGCGGCGGAAGGCGCGCGGCTCGTCAAGGCCGAGAACACCGTCGAGACCCTGGAGGACGTCTTCCTCCGCACCGTCCAGGAAAGCGGAGACGGGCTCACCTACAAGAAGCCCGCCGAGAAGAAGGAATGAAGGCGCTCGGGCGAATCTGGGCCATCGCCACGATGACGCTGCTCGAGGCGCGGCGCCGCAAGGTCTTCACGATCCTGCTCCTGTTCGGCGTCGCGCTCCTGAGCTCCGTCCTCTTCTTCCCCTCGGTCCAGCAGGAAGACTCGCGGCTGCGCCTGATCGAGATCTGGTCGCTCCGCGCCTCGGCGCTCTTCACGGCGATCGTCGGGCTCTTCCTGGCCGGCTTCTCGCTCCCGACGGACTTCGAGCAGAAGCGCATCTACATGATCGTCACGAAGCCCGTGTCGAAGCCCTTCGTCTTCCTGGGCCGCTACCTCGGCTACGTCATGCTCCTCGCCGTTTTCGTCGCGTCGATGGGCGTGATCACCGTCGTGTTCCTCCGCACCGTGAAGCTCTTTTCCGGCGACAAGTTCCAGCTGGTCGCCTACCCCCGGGTCCAGGCCGACCTTTTCGAGTTCCCCGGCGGGGATGCCGTCAGCCTCATGCAGACCGAGGTCGGCGGCCTCGTCAAGTTCGGACCCGAGCGCGCGCTGGTCTGGGGCTACGAGGGCCTCCGCCGGTCGAACTTCGGCGACATGGCCCGGGCCCAGGCGCGGCTCATCTTCGGCGCGGTCGAGAACCCCTACCGCGCCTCGGGCACCGTGGACATCCGCGTCCGCAACCCGCAGGGCCGCTCCCACCAGCAGAAGCTTCCGATGAACACGAACGAGGAGCGGACCTTCGAATTCCCCGCGGACCTGATCGGTCCCGACGGGGTGATCGTGATCGAGTTCCGCTGCGCGGACAGCGACGGCCTGATCGCGGCGACGCCGCACTGGCTGCGGCTCTATGAAAAGTCGATGCCGTTCGAGCTCGCCTTCGCGCGCGGCCTCGTCCTCATCCTGCTCCAGTCCATGGTGGTCCTCTCGATCACCCTGATGGCCTCCACGTTCCTCTCCGCGCCGCTCAGCATCATCCTCGGCATCATGCTGTACATCGTGGGCTCGATCTACGGCTACATCCGCGACGGCACGCGCGAGATCGACCAGTCGCTGTCCGAGCTCAAGCCCGGGGAGGTGCGCCACCGCCACCCCGACGACCTCCCCGTGGGCCTCCTCTGGTTCTCGAACAGGCTTTCCAAGATCGTCCTGAAGGTGGTGCCCGACTTCGCCCACTTCGACTACTCGCTCTGGCTCCTCAAGGACCACGCGGTCTCGTGGCGGGAACTCGCCCTCGCCGGCGGCAAGGCGCTGCCCCCGATCCTCGTGCTGGTCCTGCTGGGGACCCTGCGCATGAGGTTCAAGGACTTCGACCGATGACGAAAACGACCGGGATCGCGCTGGCGATCGTCGTCCTGCTGCTCGCGGCCGTCCAGCACTGGGGGCTCGAACGGCAGCCGGAGACCGTCGCCGAAGCGCCGATGAAGAACCTGCGCAACATCCCCGCCAGCCAGGCGCTGCCGACGTACGTCGCCTCGCTCTTCTTCGGCGCGTTCCGCGCGGTCGCCGTCGACATCCTCTGGATCCAGCTCCGCAAGGTCGAGGAGGAGAAGCGGTGGTACGAGCGGCGGGAGGTCATCCAGATGATCTCGTACGTCCAGCCGCGGAACCCCGAAGTCTGGTCCCACCTGGGATGGCACTCCGCCTACAACGTCGCCAACGGCTTCACCAATCCCGATGAAGCCTGGGAATGGGTGAAGTTCGGCCTGCTCTGGCTGCGCCGGGGCATCCGCACGCTGCCCCAGGAGCCGTATCTCAAGGAGCAGCTCGCCTACACCCTCTGGCACAAGGCGGCCTGGCGCGACGGCGAGCTCGACCTGGATCTCCTGAAGCGCATCGAGAACGATGCGGAACTGCAATCGGCCCTGCTTCCCGAGGGCATGAAGTCCGACCGGCCGCTGAGCGCTTTCGAGATCGCGCTCCCCTGGCTGGAACAGGCGCGCAACGAGCTGCTCGACCGCGACACCAAGCTCACCCAGATGGGCCTCTACCTTTATCCCGACACCATGGACGGATTTGCCCGGATGTGCCTGATCCTCCAGGGCATGTATCAGTGGAAGCTGGGCCGCCCCGAAGAGGCCAAGGCCTGGTTCCGACGCGCCCAGACGCACGTCGAGGACATGCTCTCGCGCCAGAGGGGCGCCCCGCCCAGGGAGGGCTTCGAGAAGCGGTACAAGAACGACCTCTCCCCCATCTTCAAGGACTGGGCGGAGATGTACAAGTCGTACCCCGAGATCGTCGACCTCGCGGAGAAGGCGAAGAGCAAGAAGCAGGAGGACCAACTGGCGCTGCTCGCGCTGGTCCAGGGGCTGCTCGTGCAGTACGGGCCCATCGACGAACACTGGCTCTGGTCCCGCTACAACCCCTTCACGCTGCTCAACACCCTCAAGCAGAAGCTCTCCGACGACACCCAGGAGTGCAACGACAGCGTCGAGATGGGTTCCGAGATCAGCCCCGGAGACCTCGCGGTCGCGACCCTCGCGCCCGAGGGGCTGGACGTCGACTACTACTGGATCACCCTCCCCCGTCCCACCGAGAGCAGCCCCCTGCGGCCCGAGCGTCCCATCACGCTGAAGTTCACGTTCAAGCGCCCGGCGGCCGCCCGGCTGGACCTCAAGGTCACGCTCCTGGATCCGGGGCGGAGGCCCCTCAAGGAGGAGGTCCTCGATCCGAAGGCCGTCGCGGGCAAGGACGGCACGGTCTTCACGCACAAGGTGCCGGAGTACGGCCGGTACTTCCTCAAGGTCGAGCCCGCCGATCCGTCGATCCGGCCCTGGCCCGCCCAGACGCGCTACCAGTTCATGTACGACGTCGAACCCTAGGCCTACCGTCGCGTGGGTCGCGCCGATTTCTATTTACACGAGTACCCACGCCCCTGTTAAATACCGCGCAACTTACCAGAACCCATCTTTCGATCTTACTCATAAGGAGGCGTTCGTGAGACGCAGGTTCGGCAGTTCCATCGCCGTTCTCCTGCTGTTCGTGGTCGCATTCCTCGCTCTGGGCGGGGGCATCGCGTTCGCGGATGAGTCGGACCTCGCGATCCCCGATCTGCACAAGGGCTCCTTCGTCATCGGGGGCAAGACGATCACCGCCTGGAACCTGCTGTTCTACGGCGCGCTCGTGATCACCGGCACGCTGGGCATCAGCCTCATGCTGCGGCACCAGATCCACGTGCTGCCGGCCCACAAATCCATGCTCAACATCGCCGAGATCATCTTCACCACCTGCAAGACCTACCTCATCCAGCAGGGCCGTTTCCTCCTGATGCTCTTCGCGATCATCGGGTGCGCGATGGTCTACTACTTCGTCGGCCTGCAGGGGAAGACCTTCAGCACCGCCGCCATCGTGCTCTTCTTCTCCGTCGTCGGCATGGCGGGCTCCTACGCCGTGGCCTGGTTCGGCATCCGGGTCAACACGTACGCGAACTGCCGGACCGCCTTTGCGGCCCTGCGCGGGAATCCGTGGGACGTGGTCTCCATCCCGCTTCGCGCGGGCATGTCGATCGGCCTCTTCCTGATCTCCCTCGAGCTGGTGATGATGGTCATCATCCTGCTCTTCCTGCCGCGCCAGATCGTCGGCATCTGCTTCCTCGGCTTCGCCATCGGCGAGTCGCTGGGCGCCTCGGCCCTCCGCATCGCGGGCGGCATCTTCACGAAGATCGCGGACATCGGGTCCGACCTCATGAAGATCGTGTTCAAGGTCAACGAGG
>Ga0111538_10010116_pt1 | contig 12556 bp, 8 predicted proteins | sample SoiMethybrSBSTD1_FD_79669 | JGI IMG/M metagenome (GOLD analysis project Ga0111538, IMG submission 79669) | Bulk soil microbial communities from a Populus tree surrounding site in Tennessee, USA - Soil MetaG P. TD hybrid SBSTD1 (version 2)... | ecosystem: Environmental > Terrestrial > Soil > Tree...
CGCGCGCCGGCTCGCGCCGCAGAACAACTCGGATATCGCTTCATCTCGAAAGCGCGCATGACCAACGACGCCGGCTTTTACACCGTCGCCGAGCAGGCCGCGGCATGCCTCGACTCGATTCAGCACTCCGATCCGGCCGCACTGCTCCTGCGCGGACACGTCCTGCATCAGATGCATCGCTTCCGCGAGGCAGAAGCGATCGCCCGGCGCCTTGTGACGCTGCGCGAATTCGTTCTCGATTTCGGGCTGCTCGGTGACGTGCTCATAGAGCAGGGACGGCTCGACGAAGCGGCAAACGCGTACCAAAAGATGATGGATCTGAAGCCGTTCTATCAGTCGTACGTGCGAGCGGCGCACCTGCGCTGGCTGAAAGGCGATCTCGACGGTGCGACCGAACTGATGACGGCCGCAGTGAAGGCGGCCAGTCCGCGGGATCCGGAATCGGTCGCGTGGGCCTATGCCCGCCTCGCGACCTATCAACTGCAACGAGGTCACTTCGTCGAGGCGGAGCGGACGATCGCTTCGTCGCTGCAGTACGTGCCCGACTACGCGGCTGCGCTGCTCGTGCGCGGACGCATTCAGCTCGCACAGAACAAACCGGCGGAGGCCGTTACCTCACTTGAAAAGGCGGCGCGGCTGAATCCGCTCCCTGAGTACCACTGGACGCTCGCCGATGCGTTGCGCTCCGTGAATCGGATCGACGACGCGGTCGCCATCGAGCAGATGGTGCTCGCCGACAACGGAGATCCACGCACGCTCGCGCTCTATCTATCCACGCGGCAAACCGACGTCGAGAAGGCCGTCGATCTCGCTCGGGCGGAGCTCGAAAAGCGAGGCGATGTCTTCACGCTCGACGCGCTGGCATGGGCGCTGGCGCGCGCGGGCCGTGTCGACGAAGCCTCGACGGTCATGTCTCGGGCTCTCGCCGAAGGCACACAAGACGGCCGGCTTTTCCTCCACGCTGCAGCAATCGCCGCAGCCGCCGGCCATCCACACGACGCAGCGCGATGGGCCCGCAAAGCCCGGACGTTCCGTTTCACGCTGCTTCCCTCGGAGCTTGGGGTGCTTCGTTCGGGAATCCTGTCACGACCCCGCGTATGAGGAATCACCCAATGAAGAAGAAGACGAAGGTGTTAGGCATGCTGCAGCTGATCGCTGCGGCAGGACTCCTGCTCTGGCCTGAGCCGGCTCGGGCATCGAGCCACATGGACGCGCCGCTCATCACCCTGGACGACGCCGCCAATACGACCGACGTGTACGCGTTTGTCTCGCAGCGGTTCGGCCGCAAGTACCTGACCACGGCCCTTGCCGTCTATCCGCACGAGGAACCGGGCATCGGGCCGAACAAGTACAACTTCGACGACGATGTGCTGTACGAGATTCGAGTCGCCACCGGGAAGGACGTTGCGGCAGGCCGCACGACGCTCGCGTATCAGTTCCGCTTCGACACGACGTACCGCAATCGCAATACGATTCTGCAGTCGTATCTCGGTGTTATCGGCAACGTCGGCGACGGCGCGCAGAATCTCATCCAGCGCTACACGGTCGACAAAGTCGACTGGCACACGGGTCGCGTGACGCGGCTGGGCCGCGGCATCGTCCCACCAAACAACCAGGGTAATGCCACGCCGAAGTACAACCGCAACGACGACGGTGAGCAGCCGGCGAAAGATGGGGTGGCGACAGAAGGCGAGCTTGACTTGTACACCTCACAAGCGGTCGCCGAACTCGACGGCGGCTACGTCGCATTCGCTGGTCAGCGAGACGACGGGTTCTATGCCGACGTGCAGGCGATCTTCGATCTCTTGAAGCTGCGGCCTGCGGACAGGGCTGTGGACTCGCAGGGCGGATTCAACGTCCACACCATGGCGCTCAACATCCCGATCGAGGAGCTCGGCGGCGATCAGCAGCTGGTCGGAGTGTATGCCACCACGAGCCGCCGCCGCGTCAAGGTCCTTGGGCCAACGGGCGACACGAACTTCGGTGACTTCGTGCAGGTTGGGCGGCAAGGCAATCCGCTGTTCAACGAAGGACTCGTGGCGATCAAGGACAAGGACCTTTACAGCCGCACATCGCCGGAGTTTGATTCCCTGCTGTTCAAGAAGTATGCATTGACGCCGGAGCTGTCGACGCTCATCAACGCGCTCGTATTCGGGTCGAACGTCGCGCCGACGACCAACCGCACCGACATCGCAGGGATCTTCATCCCCGATCTAATCAAGGTGGACCTGTCGACGGGACCTGCGCGGCTCGCCGGCGGCGGAACCAGTCATCCGACGAATCCTGACGATCCGGGATTCTCGCGCCTGGGCATCTTCGGCGGCGACACGCTGACGAGTTCGATCCAGTCGGGCTTCGGCAACGGCACGGTGCCCGGCGGATGGCCGAACGGCCGCCGGTTTGGCGACGACGTTGTCGATATCGCGGTGACGGCGCTCATCAGCGACCTGCGCGTCAGTCCGCCGAAGATCGTTGGCCCGGCCGGCGACAACGTCAACGGCAACGACATCGCTTACAACAAGGTCTTCCCCTACGCGGCCACTCCGCTGAACGGCCGTACTCATAGCCACTGAACCAGCAATGCACCACGCTCGAACGACGAAGCGGACCCTGTTCCAACGGGGTCCGCTCGTTGCCCTCACCATCGTTTTTTTCCTGCTTATCGCATCGACGGTGAGCGCGCACGATCCCGGCTTAAGCGCGCTGGATGTCAGTGTCAGCCGCGGAACGATCGTCGTATCGCTCTCCATGGCGAGGACCGACGCCGCGCTCGTTGTGCCAACTCACGATGCGAACGCGGGCAAGAGATTGATCTCGTTGACGCGTGAAGCCATCCGCGTGTCCATCGACGGCGAGCGGCTGGCGTCAATCAACGAAGAAGCTTCGATAGATGCGGCTGGCGCGCGAGTGCGCATGACGTTCGCGGTTCGAAATTCGCGCGATCGGGCAGCGCGGCTAATCGTCACGTCGGACGTACCGAAGCGGCTGGCGCGCGGGCATCGGGAGCTGCTGATTGTCTACATCGGCGACGGGATCACAGCCCAGAAGCTGCTCGACGAGAGATCAGATTCGCTGACTGTCGATCTTCGCCAGGACGTCGACGGATCGCGGAACACGGCGTGGTCGTTTCTGAAACTCGGAAACCAGCACATCCTGTCGGGTTACGACCACCTGTTGTTCCTCGCGGGACTCTTGCTCGCTGCGGCCACGACCCGGCAGCTGATCGCGCTTCTCACTGCCTTCACGGTCGCTCATTCCATCTCGCTCGCGCTCGTCGTTCTCGCAGGCGTTCATCTACCCGCATCGATCGTCGAGCCGCTCATCGCGGCGTCGATCGCCTGGGTCGGGGTCGAGAACTTGGTCGGTGTCACGCATCGCCGCCGCTGGCTGGTCGTCTTCGGGTTCGGCCTGATCCACGGATTCGGCTTCGCTGGAGCGCTGAGCGATCTCGGGTCGGGATCGAACGCGATGGACGTTGCAAACGCGCTGTTCTTCTTCAACGCTGGTGTCGAGTCAGGTCAACTTCTGGTCGCGGTCGCGATTCTCCCGGTGCTCTGGACTATTCGATCAGGAACACTCTGGCAATCGAAGCTCCAGCCACTGTGCTCGGTGCTGATCACGATCGCGGGCGGATACTGGCTGTTCGTGCGCCTGATGTAGAGCGAGTCGTTCAGGCAGGACGTCCGACGACCGTTCCAACCAGATATCTCTCGCCAGTTGGCGATCGCACTCCACCCGCTGGTTCGATGGTCACCGCCAGAGCAACCGGCTGTGGAATATCCGACGGCGTGTTGAACGTTTCGTTGACGCTGCCCTGCGCGTCAGGAGTTAGCAGGCCGGCGCTGATCGGCGCCGGTTGCGCAGTAACGACCCACAGCTGATACACGCGTCCGGGCGGAAGTGCCGGAAGGTTGGACGCGGTGAATACCATCCCCCTCGAGCGGCTCCAGAATGCCCTCGCCGCAGCTCCCGGCGCTGCTGGTGCCTGACCGGCGAGATCGATCCGCGCGACGTCCGGTGCAGTCAACACGGCTACCGTAATCCGGGTTCCGGCGACTGCCTGCTGAGCGTCGATCGCGCGCTGCTCCGCCGCGGTCGCGCGCGCACGAGCGTCGCGAAGGTCGCTCTCGAGAGCGCCGACCCGTCCGCGCAGCTGTGACGTATAGATCGCGAGACCTGCAGCAAGCACGAGCGATGCGGCGGTCGCGAGTAGCCACGGCGCGGACCGCGTGGGCACGGAACGAGCCGTCGGCGCGCCCGCGACCGATCCGAGCACACGCGCACGGAGCGCAAGCGGCGGATCGACCTGCGGCACGGCCTGTCCGAGTCCCTGCAGGATTGGCGGCTGCAGCTCCGGTCGGTCGTCGTCTTTCACTCCGCCCATCGTTCGCTTTTCACTCCGCCAACGCTTCGCGAAGCTTCATGACGGCCTGGCGAATTCGTGTCTTCACAGTTCCGAGCGGCTCGCCGAGGCGCGCCGCAACTTCCACATGTGTGAGGTCTTCGTAATACGCGAGCTCGAGCGCGGTGCGCTGCGCATCGGGCAATTCCTTCAGGGCGCGCTGCAGCCGCGTCACCTGCTCGGCGGAAAGTAGGTCGAGATCCTGCGCCGCGGCCAAGTCCACCACGCTCTCGGCCGCACTCGCGTCCGCGGCGGCTTCCGGCCGGGCCCGCTTCGCGCGCAGCTTGTCGATCGCGCGACTGCGCGTCAGCGTCAGCATCCAGGCAGCGACTGCCCCTCGCGACGCATCGTAACGTCCAGCCTGCGCCCAGACCTGCGCGAAGACTTCCTGGACGATGTCCTCCGCATCGGCGCCGTTCTGCAGGATGCGCAACGCGAGCGAGTAGACGAGCCGCACGTGCCGATCGTACAGCTCCGCGAACGCAGACTGATCGCCGCGCGCAATTCGCGCGACCGACGCCCGATCTGCCTGGCGGCTTTCGAGCGCCGCCGGTGACCCAAGGACGGCTGCCAGCAACATCCACATCAGAATCTACGGTCCAAACCCGCAAGGGGATGAGCCGTCGCATCTTATCAGTACGACTAAATCCATTTCGGGATCCCGTCCGTAGAGTCTCCAGGGACGACGTGCTGCGGCAACTAATGCTGTCCCTAATCGCGGCGGCTTGTTACACTCCCACTCCCCCGCTTGTTTGTCTACGAATGGAGCGCGCCGTGGAGAACGTTCTTCGTCTGCCCCCGGCACCCTGGTTCACGCCAATCGCCGCAGCCCTCGCTTTGGCCCTCACTGCCTGCCTCGCGGAGGCGCAGCCGCTCCGAGTCGCACACGATCTCGGCACAGACGGCAGTCTGCATAGCTACGCCTATGGTCTCAACGAAGCTGGCCAGGTCGTGGGCCAGGGCGGCACCGACGGCGCTTTCATGTGGACGGCGGCGAGCCGGCTGGTTCCCCTCGGAATCCCTTCGACTAACGCCAGCACGGGGTATGACATCAACGAACACGGGCAGGTGACGGGGGTCTACTACGTCAGTGGCGCCGCGCACGCAATGGTATGGTCTCCCACGAGCCCGCTCGTAGACCTGGGGACGCTGGGAAGTTCGGGCAGCATCGGGCGCGCCATCAACGAGGCGGGTGCCGTCGTCGGCAGCAGCGGACGGGCGAACGGTACGCTCGGAGCATTCCTGTGGACAGCCGGCGGTGGGATCGTTGACCTCCTCGCGGGTGCAGGATCGGAGGCGTTCGGAATCAACGAGAGCGGACAGGTCGTCGGCTGGGTCTTCGGGACCGGCGGCGCTCAGCACGCCTTCCGTTGGACGGCAGCCGGCGGGATGAAAGATCTCGGCACCCTCGGCGGCAGAAACAGCATTGCTTACGGCATCAACGACGCCGGGGACGTCGTCGGATACAGCGAGACCGCGGGCGGCGCTACTCGCGCGTTTCTGTGGACGGACGCCAACGGCATGGTGGAGTTGCCCAACCTTGGAGGGACGACGATTGCCTATGACATTAACAATGGCGGCGCAGTCGTTGGACTGGGGTATCTGCCAAGCGGACTTCACCATGCGTTCCTCTGGACCGCCAGCGGCGGACTGGTCGATCTTCTTCCTGCCGGCGGAGCGAGTGCCGGCTATGGGATCAATGAGGCGGGCGAGATCATCGGCTTCAGTACTGTCAGCGGTGCCTTCCACGCGACGCTTTGGAGTCGTCCTCTCGACGATCTGACCATCGATTTTGGAAGCGCGTACGGAGTGTGGACGTTGCAGGGAGGAGGACCGTGGCAGCTGGTTCACAACCTGAGTCCGGCGGCGATGCTGGTCGCCAATCTCGATGGCGACGGCCTAGACGACTTGGTCGTCGACTTCGGGCCGCCGTACGGCATTTGGGCGTGGAGGAATCACACGAACTGGACGTTTATCCATCCACTCAGCCCGACAAAAATGGTGGCTGGCGACTTTGACGGCAACTGGCGCGACGAAGTCGTGTTCGACTTCCCCGGCTACGGGCTCTGGATGCTGGACGGCACGACGTGGTCACAGCTCCACGGCTTGAGCGCGGCGGCGCTTGCGACGGCCAAGCTTGACAACACGCCCGGTAAAGAATTGCTCGTGAGTTTTCCGGGTGCTGGCGTCTGGGTGTACCGGCGCGCCGCCGGCTGGTCGCTGCTGCACCCATTCACCGCCAGTCGAATCGTTTCTGGCGACTTCGACGGCTTCCCTGATCAGATAGACGATGTGCTGCTGGATTTTCCAGGATTTGGTCTCTGGATGTATCGCAACAACTTGACATGGTCGCAACTCCACGGGCTCAGCGCCAAGCACGTCGCCGCCGGGTATATCGACAAGACCCGCCATGTTGATCTGGTCATCGATTTCGGCGCCGGTGTCGGCATCTGGATGTTCACCAACAATGCAAGCTGGGCTCGTATTCATGGGCAGACCTCCGAGGGACTACTTCTCGCGGATATCGATAGCAACGGAACCGACGACGTAGTCGTGGACTTTGGCGCAGGCCTTGGAATCTGGGCGTATCGCGGCAGCACTCTCGGCTGGTCGCAAGTGCACTCGATCAGTCCCGACTCAATGGTGGTTGGGCGGTTCCACTGATCGACGAAGGTGCGCGTCCGAGACAATAGGACGCGCACCTCGCTGATGCACTTTGTCCGCAATCAAGGTCGTGGCGGAGCACCTTGTTGTCGTTGGAATTGGCGTAGAAAGCCCATCACACCGGCCGAGAGCGCGTCACTCGAGCCATTCGAGCTGCTCACCAGAATATCGGGCACGAAACGGTTGGCACTCTTGGCGAGCTCTGATACGACGTTGACCAATGCCGTGGTTTCTGCTCCGAGTGCTTCCTTCTGCGCCTCGAACCCTTTCGCCCGCGCCAGGCCAACCGCTTCGATCTCGGCGCCACGCGCGCGGCCTGTCTGTTCGATGTAGGTCGCCTCGCCATCGGCTTCGGCCTTTCGCGCGCGGGCGTGATTCTCCTTGATCACGATGTCCACCTCCGAACCGGCGAGGTCGCGCTGCCTGTCTGCCAGGCCCGCCTGTTTTTCCATCGCGATACGATTGAGCTGCGCCTCTTTCTGCGCGGTGAAGGTCACTTTTTCCTGGTTCGCGATTTCGCGCTGAGTGAGCACGGTCACGATCTCCGCGGGCAAGACCACGTCTTGAATGTACACACCGCGTGTCTCGACGTTGTACTTTCGGATTTGCTCGGTGATGTACGCCTGCGCCTGCGTCTGAACGGCTGCGCGGTTCTCGATGAACTGCACTGCGGCCATGCCTTGCAACGTGTCGCGGAAGTAGTTGCCCACGACTGCCTGGAGCACCTCGTTTACGAGATTCTGCATCGTGCCGACCATGGAAATGACCTTTGGCGCGAGCTTGTCGGCGACGTGAATCTGCACCTGCAGGTCGATGTTGAAGACGAACCCCTCCTTCGACTTCGCGACGATCTGTTTGAGCTGCTTGTCCAGCGTATGAGCCTGCGAGCTCGCTTCCGCCCAGTTCAGCGTGAGAATTGCGGTGGGCACCATCTCGGCTTGATAGATCCGTGGATTGATCGCGTACTTGCCAGTCCGCAACGGTTCCTCCCAGATGCCACGATGTCCGGGGTGAACGATCGATCCGAACTTGAACTCGTCACCCGACACGTCTTCGGTGGGCAGCCCTACGGCCGCTTTGATCACGGCCACTTCGCCCTGCTTGACGACGAGCATCGGCACGGTTTCGACACGTACCAGGTATGGATTCAGCGCATACGACCCGTACAACAGCGGGTCGTGCTGCAGGCCGATCCTGCCGCCAGCGTCGAGGAACTTCTGATAGTCCTGATAGTTGTTGTGCCGCTCGTTCTGATTTCCGATGAGCAGGTCCGCCACCTCCGAGTCGCGTCGTTGATCCGTCTCCATCTTCTTGACGTCGTCGAACCGGCCGAGACGACCTGCGATGTCGCCAGACGGAAGCGGCTCGCCTTCGAGCGTCTCGACGATGCCGACCATGTCAATGGTCTTCTCGATTCCTGCTTCCTTCACGCGGTGCGGCTCGATCACTTTCAACGTGAGGTCTTCGGCCCTCAAACCAAAGAGTGCAGGACCGAACTTGTCGCGATACTCGGAGTTGACAGGCAGGCCAAAGCTGCGGCTCTCGGTCAGCACGAGAAACGCCAGCGGGTGCAGCGGCACAATCGCGCCTGGCGGCAGTACTGGGCGCTGAACACCTTGTTGTCCGCCGTGGTCGATGAAGGCACGCACGTCCGTGAACTGCCCGAATTCGCGTTTGTAGATGCCTGATTTCCACCCTGTGGGCAAAGGCGCGCCGACCTGCGCCACCACGAGGCCGATTTCGCCGGTGGGAATCTGAACCCACGGGTGCTTCTCAACGCGATTGATCGGCCAGATTCGAAATGCGATTCCGGGCATGAGCAGGTCGGCCTGGTATCCGGCTTCACCGTGATGCGACACCGGACCGTCCGACGACTTCTTTTCACGGCCCCATCGCTTGATCACCAGTCCGACCTCGTTCGGGCCGATCCGAATGATCGACATCGCAATGGTTGCAAGAGCCAACACGAGCAGCAGCGACACGACGAGATAGATCCCAAGCGTTTGCAAGGAGAGGTCGAACACGGTGGGCCTCCAAGTGCCGACGGGGTTAGCTGACGGGCTCGAGGTTGGAGTTCCTCTATTCCGCGGCTCGTTAAAGAACCGCGAAAATTCGCCCCGTAGCGCGGTTATCGCGCCGGTGGTTCCCCCGTGGCGCCGGTTTTACGGCGCCTTAGGCCTGCTATCCAATATACGCCTTCGGCCGGCGAATTCAACTTCTGGCGGCAAGTCCTTTGGCACCACCAGTACAGCTATTTCTGCACCCGGTGCATCTCGCCGATCTCAGGCGTCGATCCCGTCACCCGCCTCCCGCACGCTTTTGTGTCGTCATCGCGCGTGACTGCAGGTGGCCGTCCGCTCGCCGTGTCGTCATCATCGCGATCTCGATGTCATCGGGCGGACCTCGCCATGCCGAATCTGACGACCAGATACCTCTTCGATTTGAACCGCGCTCAAAAACACGCGAGTAATTTTCTTCACGCGAACACGATCTTCAGTCAGGCGGAATTTTACCAAGGTGAAAGTAGTTTTTCCTTATAGTAAGTGGCTAGTGCGTCCTCGGACGCGAACTACAAGCAGGAGAGATGTTCAGAACCGCAACGCTCGGAATCGCAGTGATCACGTTAATGCTCTCGGCGGGTGCATATGCAAAGCAGGACAAGAAGGACATCGTCGAGACGGCGGTGGCCGCCAAGCGAGCCCCGCAGGCGGACCATGTGACGCCTGCGGGCATGCGTCGGGGCTGGCTCCGATCGGTGGCCGGACGGCCGGACCGAGGTGTGACGCGCCTGAAATACGAGACCCTGGTGGACGCGCCACTCGAAGCGACGTTTGCTTTCTTCTCCGACGCGTCGAACCTCGAGCGGCTGACGCCCGGATGGGTGCAGTTCTCGATTGTGACGCCGCTGCCCATCGTGATGCGTGCCGGGCTCGAGATCGACTACCGCATCCGGCTTCATGGTGTGCCGCTCGCATGGACGTCGCGGATCGACGTGTGGGAACCTGGCCGCCGGTTCGTCGATTGTCAGATTGCAGGTCCGTACTTGTGGTGGCGCCACGAACACCGCTTCGAGGCGGCCGGTAGCTGGACGCGTGTGATCGACGAAGTCGAGTACCTGCCGCGGGCCGCGTGGATGACCGCGCGTGTTGTCCGCCGGGATGTTGAGCGGATCTTCCGCCATCGGCAGGACGCGCTCCAGCAGATTTTCGATCATCCGATAGAAGGCCACGATGGTTGACCCATGCTACGACGAGCCGCGCCTCCGCCTGGGTGTGTCGGCGTGCCTAGTGGGCAAGCCCGTTCGCTTCGACGGCGGTCACAAGCGCGACCCGTTCCTCACCGAGAGGTTGGCGCGCTTCGTCGAATGGGTGCCGGTCTGTCCCGAAGAGGAGGCCGGCCTCGGAACGCCGCGCGAGGCGATGCGGCTCGTGCATCGGGACGGAGCCGACCGTCTGGTGGGCGTGCGGAGCCAGCGCGATCTCACCAACACGCTGACCGATTTCGCTGCGGCCCGTGTGGCGCAGCTCGCAGCCTCGGACCTCGACGGATTCGTGCTCAAGAAAGACTCACCGTCGTGCGGGCTGACGCGAGTCAAGGTGTATTCGGAGCACGGTGTGCCCGCGCGAACAGGACGCGGTCTCTTCGCAGAGGCGTTATGCGCCGCGCTGCCGATGCTGCCGGTCGAGGAAGAGGGCCGGCTCTCTGACGCAGTGATCCGCGAACACTTCATCGAGCGCATCTACGCGTTTCGCCGCGTGCGCCGCCTACTGAAAGACGGTACGCGCGTCGGCGATCTCGTGCGGTTCCATACCCAACACAAGCTGCAGCTGCTCGCGCACTCGCCGGTCCAATACACGGCGCTGGGGCGCCTGGTCGCACACGCGCGAGCGACGTCACTGGAACATGCGATGGCCGATTATGGACGGTCGTTTACGACCGCGCTGACGACGATCGTCACCCGAGGACGCCACGTCAACGTGCTCCAGCATGCCGCCGGCTATTTTCGCCGGGTGCTACCCGGCGCCGCGTGCCGCGACGTCGCCGCCGCCATCGTCGACTACCAGCGCGGACTGACACCCCTCGTCGTGCCACTGCGTCTCATCGAACACTACGCGCATCTGCACGACGTCCGCTACCTGTCCAACCAGGTATATCTGAATCCGTATCCAGACGAACTTATGTTGCGAAACTATGTGTGACGCGCTCATCTCGCCTTCCTGTAGGTTAGCAAAGGGTTCGCTTAGAGCTCTCTTTCAGCAAGGCGGCGGAACTCGTCAGGGACGGAGCGCGCATCCCGCGATGCTGACCCATAATCCACCGCTTTCTCTCCGAAGCGCTTGCGGATCGCATCGACGGCGCGGTCTGCGCGCGATCGCGCCAGCCCTTTCTTCGTGCCAGGACGAACTCCTTCGTCGCCAAGCCCGAGCGGCAGTTCCAGTTGCACGATCGCAGGCGCTTCGAGATGTGAGACCGAGATCGCCAGCAGCGAGATCGTCTTCTCTTCACGGTGATCCCCAAGAACACCGCGCACCAGGGCCTCGGCAATCTCTGCGAGAACCCTCGTTGCAGAAATCGGTGCGGACAGCGTCAGCGAGCGCGTGACCGAGCGCAAATCGGCGAAGCGCACGCGGACCGTGATCGTGCGGCCACCCAGCGATTTGGCGCGGAGCCGGGCGGCGATGCGGTCGGCGAGATGATGGAGCGTCGGTTTGAAAACGCGCTCGATCGCCGGCTGTCGTCCGAGCGCCGATTGTGCGCCGGCAGAGTGCGCGCGCCGGCCCGTCTGGATGTGCCGCGGATCGCGGTTCCACGCGAGTGACGTCAACTTTCTTCCCACCGCGTGCCCAAGCAATCGCTCCACGGATTGAGGAGAGCTCTTAGCCAATTGACCGATCGTGGCGACACCGATTTTGGCGAGCCGCGCCTCGGTGGCTGGGCCCACGCCCCACATCAGTGCGACGGGCAGCTCGTGAAGGAACTCGAGTTCGGTATCCGGATCGACGACGACCAATCCATCTGGCTTCGCGACCTGCGATGCGATTTTCGCCAGGTGCTTGGTACGCGCCACGCCGATTGACATCGGCAATCCAAGCTCGGCGCGCACGCGAGCCCGAACTTTTCTTGCGATCTCGGTCGGCGAACCGAAGAGATGCGTGCACCCTGCAACGTCGGCGAAGGCCTCGTCGATGGAGATGCGCTCGATGGACGGTGTGAAATCGCCCAGGACGGCGATCGCGGCATCGCCGAGCCGTTGGTACTCGTCGAAATGTCCGCCGACAAAAATGAGGTCGGGACAGAGTTGCCGCGCGCGCCGGCCCGGCATGCCGCTTCGTACTCCGAAGGCCCGCGCTTCGTAGGAGGCCGCGAGTACGACGCCGCCGCCAACCGCAATCGGCTTGCCTCGCAGGCGAGGGTCGAGCAGCTGCTCGACCGACGCATAAAAGGCGTCCAGGTCCGCGTGGAGAATGGTGGCTGCGGAGCCCACCTGAG
>Ga0111538_10010119_pt1 | contig 12553 bp, 9 predicted proteins | sample SoiMethybrSBSTD1_FD_79669 | JGI IMG/M metagenome (GOLD analysis project Ga0111538, IMG submission 79669) | Bulk soil microbial communities from a Populus tree surrounding site in Tennessee, USA - Soil MetaG P. TD hybrid SBSTD1 (version 2)... | ecosystem: Environmental > Terrestrial > Soil > Tree...
CAAAGCGCAGCGGCGACGCTGAACCAAACGATGTCCTCGCAACGGTTGGCAGGCCATCGATTGGCAAAACGAGAGGGGTGGCTCCGTCTTTTCTGGTGGAGGCGAAACGGCCACGAACGGGCTGGGTGATTGAGCGACGAGCGGAGGAGCGCCGTCGTAAACGTCGACGACCACCTCGGCATGCCTGCCTTTAGAGCGCGTCCGGGCTCTGGTGATAGAGCCTCGTGATCTCGCTCGCGCTCAGCGCCGCGGAGTAGATCCGAAACTCGTCGTAGCGGCCCGGGAAAAAGAAGTCCTGAGCGAACTGCGAGCGGCCGAGCCAGTCGTTCTCGTCGCGGACTCCCTCGAACCCCACCCGGAACGCGACTTCGCCGTGAGACTGGGCGTCGACGTAGAGGCGCATCACGCGCGCATTGCCGTCGACGACCACCGCGACCTGGTGCTGCTCGCCGACCGTGAAGGGAATCGGACCGCGGATCGAAACTTCGGTGCCCCCTCCGCTGAAGCGATTGCCGATCGTCGCATTGGCGCCGGGTCCCGGACAGTCGAGCGGCGTCACGAATAGGTTGCTCGTGCCCTCGCCAGCGATGCCTTCGCCCTCCGCGGTGCTTCCGAAATCGAAGATGCGATGCCAGCAGTTTCCCCCGTACCAGGTGACCCAGACGACCAGCGTCCCGCTGCGAAGACTGGAGATGAGCCCGTTCGGCAGATCGACGAAGTCGTCCTGTCCGTCCAGCTCGAGGCTACCCGAGCCGTCGAGGGCCGCGCCCCCGTTGATTCTGCCGTCAGCGCTGCCGGCGCGATCGACCAGCGTCGTTCCCATGCCCTCGAAGTCGTAGCGGTGGAGCAACACGCTGGCCGCTGCATCGACGGGGGCATCGCTCGAGGCGGCGTCGGTCAGCACGCCATCCGTGCTCTCGAAGAAGCTGACGCGCGTTTCGCCCGTACAGCCGGTCACTGCCAACGAGCACAACCAGAGCGCCGCACGGACTTTCAACGTGAAACGCGTTCGAGCGCCTGCTCTGCTTCGGCGGCGAGCGGCGAGCTCGGAAAGCGGTCGACCAGCGCGCGCAGGTTCCGCCGCGCACTGGCAAAATCCCCGCGGCGCTCGGCCGCGAGCGCGGTCTGGAGCAGGCTGGTCTCCTGCGCGAGCGTGCTGGGCCGCGCTTCGGGAGCTTTGGCTGCGCTGCGCGCCTCGCCGGGCCGGCGCGCGGGCAGCGCTTCCGCCACAGCCGCTTTCGCTCGTTCGCCCGCGGGCTCCCGCACCGCCGTCTGCTCGCAACCCCAGCCCTCTCCGCCATTCAGCACGATCGTCTGCCCGGCACGGTGCACCGAGACGACGCCGTGCTGCACGCGGACGCAAGTGCCGGACGCACCGGAAGGAGCGACGCGCACCGTGAACGCCGTGCCGTGTACGACGACGCGCGCGTCCGGAGTCACGACCACGAACTGTTCCCCGACCGGAAGCTTCGGCACCTCGCAGCTCAGCTCGCCGCGGGAGAGAAACACTCGACGTTCGCCCGCCACTCCGCGAAGCTCGCCCAGCTCGACCGCCGTGCCCCCGGCCAACCCGAGCGCGAGCCCCTGCCGAGTTCGCAAGCGAGCCCAACCCACTTCGGCCGTTCGCAGCTGCCCCTGCACCGGGAATTTCAGGGTTTCCCCGAGCACGAGCCGGTGCTGCTCGACACCGCTCCACAGGCTGCTCTCGCCGCTCAGATCCTCGACGATCAGCACCGCCGAATCGGCGCTGTCGGTGCTCGGCAGCCGGACCTTCCAGGCCAACCCCGCAGCGAGCACCACGGCCGCCGCGAGCGCGAGCACGGACGCGATCCGGCGCAGGCGCCGCCGGCGAAGCTCCGCAGCGTGGCGTGCCCGCACCTCCGCGCGCAAGCGCGGGACGAGCCGCGCGCGGCGCTGCTCGAGCCGCTCGGCATCCAGACTGAGCGGTCGCTCGCGAAAGACCGCGAGCACCTTGCGCACCTGACCCGCTTCGCCGCCGGTCATCGCCCGCTCCTCCGGCGGATTTCGACCCGGCGCAGCAGATCCTTCCTGCCGCGTGCGAGCCGCGACTGCGCGGCCGCCACCGAGACGCCGGTCAAAACGGCTATTTCGGACAGCTCGTGACCGAAAAGATCGTGCAACACGACGGACTCGGCCTGGCGCGGATCCATCGCGGCCAGCACCGACTGCAGCTGCTCGACCTCGGAGCGGGCTTCGATCTCGCGTTCCAGATTGCGGCCGGCCGCCAGATCGTCGTCAGCGGGTTGCCTGCCGTCGAACACGCTGCGCGCGCGAAGCTTGCTCCGAAACGCGTCGATGGCGACCCTGCTGGCGATCGCCCCGGCCCACGTCGACAGATTGCAGGCCCCGCGGAAGCGCCGCTCGAGCAGGGTGCGGATGATGCGCTCGAAAGTGATCTGCAGGAGGTCTTCGTAGTCGAACTCGGACGCGCGAAGCAGCCGGCGCAGCGTGCGATCGACCACGCGGTGCACGCGATCGTAGAGCACCTCGGCTGCCCACTCCTCGCCTGCGACCAGACCGCTGATGATCTCCTCGTCCCCTACCGAGCGCTCGGACGCCGGCGCCGCATCGCCGTCCGGGACGGCACGCAGGTGCAAAGCGGCCTTGGTACGAGCGATCATCGCGCCGGCCATTGTACTATCGCTGTAGCTCCTCGAGCATTGCCGCTCGGTTCTCGTAGTCGCTCGGGAGGCGCGCGCTCAGGCGAAAAAATGCGGAATCTAGCCAGACTGCACGCCTCTACAGCAGCGCGATTTTCAAGGTGAATAGCGGAGCCCGAGGAAGAACCCCCCCGACGGCACCGGTGCCCGCTCCACGGCCTGATTCCGAACCTCAATCAGCACAGCAGGCCGAAGCAGCGACAGCTGGAAACCCCCGATCAAACCGAACTGGTCGGACCAAGACCACACGCCGTCGAAACCGAAGTGGGTACCCCCGCGCCAGCGGGAAGCGGTGGCGGTGTCGGTTCCCGCGGGATCACGAGCTTCGATCCCGACCCGTTCGACCAGGGCCTCGGCGTGAAGCTCCAGCCCCAGCGGCGAGCGCGGGGCTCCCACGCGGACGCCGAGACCGATTCCGGCGAGGAGCCAGTGTAGGTCCGGCTCCGACGTCAGATCCGATTCGTAGCCGGCACTCACCAAGGCAAAGAGCGGTGACGGCTCGAGCGTCATCGACAGCCTCCCGAGGCCGCCGAGCGCAAGCGGATGTTCCTCCAGGGCTTTCGTCAGTGTCGCGCCCGCATCGATCCGGAAAGCGCGCGATCGCTGCGGCACCCGCGGTTTCAAGGGAACGCGCGGCGGCGCGGGCCGCGGAGGCGGCGGGCGCGGCGCTGGTTTCGCCGCGGCGGCACGCTCCCGGCGACCCTTGGCTGCGACGAGCGCGGCGATGACCACGCCGAGCGAAGTGCTCCGCTCGCGCGACGTATCCCGCTCCGCGAAGCGGAGCTCGCGAGTTTCGAGCAGGCGTCCTGATCGCGTGTGGTGCCGCAGCTCGACGACGAAAACATCTGGATGATCAGGAGCTGGGTGGACCAGTGCGTGAAACTCACCCGCAGCCGAATCGTCGCCGGCGAGCACGCAGCTTCCGGCTCCGAGCGCTCCGTTGCAACCATCGATGGCGGCCTGCGCGATTTCCGGCGGCGGTTCCGGAACGACTTCGACGAAGACAACGACCACTGGAAAGATATCTCCGAGCGACCGGAACCGCGATCGGGGTGATCGCATCCTTATCAGTTGGCGCGATCGATCGGACCGCTCTTGCACGAGCCGTCCCGTTGCTGAGACGATTGCATACTCTGGCTCCTTATTTGCACGACATTCGAGAGGACCGTTGCATGACCAAGCAGCTGCCAGCACCCGGGACTGCGCGATGGTGGCGGCTGCTCGCGATCGGCGCGAGCTCTGCTCTGGCCATGATCGTCGCCGCTGCCTGCGGCAACAGCGACAACAGCGGCCTTTTCGAGTCGCCCCGCGTCCCCTGCGATCGAGCGGCAGGGTGCCAGGCCTGCTCGCCCGACACGCCGTGTCCCGAAGGCCAAACCTGCGTGGACGGTGAGTGCCTCGCGCGGGTGTGCGAACCCGGAACGCCCGTTTGCACCAGCGGCGGCATCGCAGTCTGCGCCTCCGACGGCAGCGGCTTCGGCGAGCCAAGACCCTGCCCCAACGGATGCGTCGCGGCATCGGGCGGCCCGCCGCGCTGCGCGGGCGAAGACGGCTCCGCGGGAACTGGCGGCGGCGGTGGCGAAGGCGGTGCTGGCGGCGGTGGCGGCGACGCGGGCAACGGCGGCTCGGGCGGCGGCGGTGCGGGGGGCGGCGGCGGCGCGGGCGGCAGCGGCGGCGATGCACCGACCGTGGTCCTTTTGATCGATCGTTCGACCTCCGCGGCGGCGCTGCTCCCGGACGGAATACGCACACGCTGGAGCATGATCCAGAACGACGTGATCAGCGCCGTTCGCAGCGCGCAGCAACGCTCGTTGCACGTCGCGCTCGGCGTGTACGGCTACACGGGGTTCGTTCCACCGAGTGGCGGCCAGTGCCCGGTGTTGGAGGGCTTGCCGCCCGCGACCGGCAACTTCGACCAAGTGGAGAGCTACGTGTCAGCGATGCAGATGCCGAGCGAAAAGTCGGAGACTCCGACGGCCGCCGCGCTCGATCGACTGGTCGAGCTCTTGGCTGGTGTGCGCGGGAAACGCACGATCGTCTTGATCACCGACGGCATTCCCGACACCTGCGAACAGGCCGATCAACGCTGCACCGATCAGGCGATCGCCGCGCTGCAGAGGGCATTCCAGGCGGGCATCAACACGCTCGTGGTCGGGATCGGAACCGAGCTCACCGAAGACATCTTGCAAGATCTGGCTAACGCGGGGGCAGGGGCGCCAGTTCAAACGCCGCCGCCGGAGCGCACGGCGTGCGGACCGATCACGCCGAACTACGCGGCCTCGGGGGGCACCACGCCCTACGAGCACATTGTCGACACCGGCTTGGAAGACGTGTTGCTCCGCAGCGTCACGACCGCGGCCGCGCCCTGAGCCTAGACGGCCGTCGATTTCTGCCTGCTGGTCTCGCCGGGGCGCGACTAGGACGACACAGGACTCGCTTGCGGGTTCGCTGCAATTTTGTGAACGGGACTGGAACCACCAATGACGGCACGTGCAGGCTGGTCCGCTCTGATCGCGCTGGTGAGCGCTCTCGGGTGCTCGGAGGGCGCGCGAGAACCCGACGATGGAGCGCTCCGCGGCGAGCTTCGCATCTATCGCGTTTCCTACAAGGACGGCCACGTCGAACGAGAGTTCTATCTCGCCCCCGACGCCAAGTCGTCGGACATCACTCGACTCGATTTCGGCGCTGACCCGGAGCTCGCTCCGTGGACGCGCCTGAAGGTGTGGGGCGTGCCGGAGCAGCAACGGATCCGGGTGACGCGTTACGAAATCGACGCAGAGAGCGACGAGATCGCGACCTCGACCCAAGCCTTGGTCGACGCTCCCCAGCGCACGCGCACGGTGGCTTTCGTGCTCGCCGACGTCGGCGGCGGTGTGAACATCTCGGCCGCCGACGCGCGGACCGCGATCTTCGGAACGCGCAACGGCGACCCCGGTCTCTGGGAGTACTACCTCGAGAGCTCCTACGGCACACTGAACTTCACGGGCGAAGTGCTGGGTCCGACCCCGGTCACCGACCTCGGAACCTGCGAGACCGCCGATGTGGTGCGGATCGAGAATCGCTGGCCGAGCGTGTTCGGCAAGCAGTTCGATCACTGGATGACTTACGTCGGTGCGAGGTACCAAGAATGCGGGTGGGGCGGAATCGGCGGCGAAGGCACCGCCGGCAGACCGGCCTACGGATCCTGGTACAACGGCAGCACGGGCTGCGTCGTGCTCGCGCAGGAGGTCGGCCACAACCTCGGGCTCAATCACGCGGGCACCATGGATTGCGGCGACACGACGATCATGCCCGACGATCCGCGGAACGGCTGCACCGGTACCGAGTACGGCAATCGCTACACGCCGATGGGCGGCGGTTGCCTGCACATGAACGCTTACGAAAAGTGGTACGAAGGATTTCTCGGCAAGTGCAACGGCGTCAAAGTGCGCTCGAACGGCAGCTTCACGCTGCTTCCGATCGAACTCGAGTGCGACGGCGTCCAGGCGCTCCAGATACCGATGGCCAAGCAGCGCGCGTTCCGCAACACGACCGGCTCGCGCGACGTGAACCTCAATTATTATTACCTCGAGCTTCGCACGCGCCGCGGCATGGACGACCGGGGAACGAGCGGGGTTGTGACGGGCCCGACCGTGCTCGTGCACGTCGTCGGTGACGTTCCGCAGCCGAACGTCGTCTCGACGTTCACGTGGCAGCTCGACATGGTGCCGAGTACCAGCAAGTTCGACGGTATGAGCGCGGGGCAAAAGTTCGATGATCCGGCGGGCGGGGTGAGCTTCACCGTGAGCACGCTGGACAATGACCACGCGGTGATCGACGTCACGCTTCAAAACGGCAGCGGCGCCACCACATGCATGGATGGGTCGGCGTTCACACCACCCGGGCCGGCCAGTTGCGGCGACGGCAGCGGTGGCTCGACCGGCGCCGGCGGAACCTCCGGCACGGGCGGCGGCGCGGGCACCGGCGGCACTGGCGCCACTGGCGGCGTGAGCGGAAGCGGCGGCACAGCCGGCACGGGCACCGGAGCAGCGGGCGGTGTCGGCGGGAGCAGCGGCGTCGGCGGAAGCAGCGGCTCCGACAGCGGCGGAAGCGCGGGCACAGGCGCTGGCGGGACTGGCGAAGCCGGTACGGGCCCGGGCGGTACCGGGGCCGGCGGCGCGGGGGGAAGCGCGGGCGTCGGCGGGGCAAGCGGTCCCGGCGGTAGCGGCGCGGCGGGCAGCGGTGCGGGAGCGGTCGGAGGCACGAACGCCGGGGCAAGCGGCAACGGCGGCCGGCCCTCCGGGGCGAGGCCCGCCGTGCCCCTCGATGAAAACGAGGGCTGCGCCTGTCGAAGCAGCGCGCGGCCCAACGGGTCGTGGCTGGCTCTGGCTCTGCCGTTGCTCGTGACAGTTGGCCGGCGCCGCCGGCGCGCCGCGGCGCCTCAGGCCTGAAGGCGCATCAAGCGACCCTTGCGGTAGGCCGCTGGCGGCATCCCGGTCCATCGCTTGAAAGCGCGATTGAACGCGGCCGCGCTGGCAAAACCGAGCAGGAACGCCACCTCGTTGATCGTCAGCCGCTGTTCGTTCAGGTAGCGCTCGGCCAGGCGCTTTCGCAGGTCGTCGACGATTCCGGCGAAGGTTTCGCCTTCCTCCTCGAGGCGGCGCCGTAGCGTCGCAACGCTCATCGCGAGCCTTTTTGCAGTTGCGTGCATGCTGACCGCTCCGGTGCCGAGCTGCACCGCGATCTCCTCGCGCACGCGCCCGGATACACCGTCTCCCTGACGCAGCTTCTCGAGCAGCTGGCGAGCGTGAATTTGGAACGCCTCCGACATCTTGGGGTTGGCGCTTCGCATCGGCACGGCGAGGCGCGACCGCCGCATCACCACCGTATTGAACGGAGCATTGAACGAGACCGGCGCACCGAAGTGCTTCTCGTACTCCGCGACGTACGAAGTCTCGGCGTGCATGAAGCGAATCGCGAGCGGTGGTTCGGCCACCGAAGCATTGCGGCGCGAAAATGAGAGCGCCGCGGCGATCTCGAAATCGTTGGCGGCCGGAGGCTGCGGGACCCCGTCGGTGACGCGGATCCGCCATTCGGCGACATCACCCTCGGTGACCAGCGTGATCTCGGCGGCATCGTTCATCAACCGCATGTAGCGCGCCATGCATTGCATCGCGTCGCCCAGAGTCGGTGAGCAGCGCGCCGCGCTCTCGAGCACGTCGAAATCGATCGGATCCAGCTGCTCGCCCGCCCGCAAGCCGATCAGCGGATCGCCGGTCTGCACGATCGTTTCCTCGAGCATCCGCATCAAGGCCGCGTGAGGCAACCGGGTATCCGGGTTGGCGAAGTCCTCGGGCTGGAGACCGAACCCCGCCAGCCGTTCGATCGACTCAGGCCCGACGCGGGCGACTCGCGCAAAGGGCCACATCAGTCGGATCGACAGGGTCGATTCTTTCCCAGGGCTGCGGATCGTCACGAGACTCTTCGGATATTACCGGGAAATTGTCAGCAAGCCACGGGCCAGCACTAGCCACGATTGCCAAGGCTTTGGATTTGCCGCCTTTAGACGCGGCGCGACCCTCCCGGGGCGCCTGGTCCCGCCAGTGTTCGGACGCTGGGCCGGCACGACGCGCACGCAGTCCGATTGAACTGCGCCCGCCCATGTCGCCGCCGCGATCGCGGATCAAGTGCGACGTCGAGAAACGCGAGTAGCGATCGTCTGCGCATGAACGTTTGGATCGATACGTCTCGAGTTGCTTCGCGCGCGTCGGCGCGCGAGCTCGCTTGTCTCGCGGGCGTCGGCTGAGCCGCTCGTTGAACCATTTCTCGGCCGCCGTCGAGCCCTCCGATGCACTCGTCAGGGTCGCGCGCTTGGCGGCTTCGCGAACACGCGGCTGCCTGATCGTAACGCGCTCATTCGTCTATCCATATTGCGGAAAGCCACCCGTTCCGAGCGTCACGCACGCCTCGGGCCGCCCCATCAACCCTTTCGAGCTTGAGGCCGATTGGAGTCGATTGGCGCGTTTTGCTCCGATTGGAGCCGACTGCATGATCATGCCTGGTGCTCGAAGTTCACCCGTCAGAGAATTTTCCGACGTACAGGAGCGGCGCGGGTTGTTGGAAAACAACATCGCCATGCTCCGCTCTTACGTGCGGCGTGTCGTCGGAAGCGCACAGGTCGCGGAAGACGTCCTGCAGGACGTCATGGTCGCCGTGTTGAGCGCGCCGGCCAGTCCCGACGATCTGGAGAGCTTCGCCGCGTGGAGCCGCGGGATCGCTCGCAACATCGCCGCGGGCCAGCGTCGCATTTTGCGCCGCACCGGCGATCAGCTTTCGAGCGAGGATTCACCGCTGCCTGCCAGCGATGCGAGCGATCCCGACATCACGCTCGACTCGCGCCGGCTGCTCGCGAACATGTTGAAAAATCTGGAAGAGCCCACCGTCGAGCTCTTGGTGCGCCGCTACGTGCTCGGCGAAAACGCGAAAGACATCGCGCTCTCGGTGGCGAAGAGCCCGGCCGCGCTGCGCATGCAGCTGATGCGAGCGCGTTCGGCGATGCGCTACGCGCGACGCAAATCGGCCTGAGCCGGCCCACGGCTCAATGCCCGGCCCCCGGCTTGAGCTCGGGACAGCCGAAAGTGTCGAGGCAATAGAGGGTGCAGAAGTCGCCCTTTGCGATCACTGGCATCGCGGCCAGCCAGGGTGGCGGTGCTCCCATCTCGACGTAGTGCATGGCGAAACGCACCCCGCGCTTCGCGTAGAACGCCTGTGACTGCGCCGCGGCCATAAGCGGCGGCTCTGCGAAACCTCGCCGCAGCATCCGGTACAGCACGACCGGGTTGTCGCGCGCGACGAAGAACAGATCGTCGCGGGTCGAGAAGCGGTTCACCATCGCGCGCGCCTCGGCGATCATCCGGCGCACCGGAACCCAGTACGCTTCGCCAGAGCGTGCTCGCACGGCCTGAATCGAGTCGAACGCTGCGTCGCGCGCCGACCAGACCAACAGCGGCACGATCACCCAGCGACCCCAGTAGAAACCTCTTCCGATCAGCGCTGGTGCGTTGGTTCCGAGCGCCAGCGCGGCCACCGCGATCATCATCAAAATACCGAGGCCTCTCGGTATCAGCCACACGCTCGCATGCGCCCAGAAGCCGAGCTGCGGGCCGTCGGCGGTGATCGCGCCCCACACCGAGTCGTCCGCGAGCCACGCACCGACCGCGAGCGCCCCGGTCAGAAAAATCGCGGCGGCCAGATCACTCGCAGGCGCTTCCTTCGGCCGCTGGCAGACCCGCACCAGCGGAGCCAGACCGATCGACGTGAAGTACGCGACCGGCGCCAGAAACAGCAGGCAGTAGTACCAGTTGTTGCGAAGCCGCGAGGAAAAGGCGCCGGCTTCCAGCAGCATTGCCAACATCCACACCAGGAAGCACAGGCTCAAAACGCGGTAACGCGGAGCGAAACCCAGCGCGAGCCCGGCGAGCAACGCGGGCGCCAGCCACCAGCTCGAAACGTACACGGGCAACAAGAACAGGGTGATGTGCAGCCAGTTTCCTGCATTGCGCAGATTGTCGCTGATCTCCCCCGGCTCGATCTCGATCGAGATCAGGTGGCTTCCCCCGGCGTAGGTGCGCGTCAGATGCTCGGCCCAGAGGTGCCACGACCCCCACAACACGAGCGGGATCGCGAACGCCAAGGCGGTGAGACCCCAGCGGCGAAGGCTCGAATTCTTCGCGCCGAGATTCGCGAACAGATACATCGCGGGACCGACCGCGAGCGCGTTCGGCTTGACCAGGATGCTCGTGGTGCAGATCGCGAGACCCAACGCGAAGCGGCGCCAGCAATCCTCGAGCGCCGACCGTCGCAGCACCGCGGCGCCGATCAGCGCGAGCGACGCGCTCAGCGGATCGGGCTGGATTTGCTTGAAGTCGCAGAGCGCCATCGGTGAAAACGCCGCGGCGAGCACGAACAGCCAGGGCTCCACGGTGTGCCCTTCGCGCCGCAACATCCGAAAGCCGACGACCAGGCTGGCCAAGAAAAATAGCCAGGTCGGCAAGCGGCACACGAAAGCGCCGTCGCCGAAGATCCGCATCAGGATCGACAGCCCGTACGCGTAGATGGGCGGCTCCGAGCCGACGATGCCAGGACCGTCCCCGCGCCAGTCGTGGCGCGGGTAAAAAAAGTTCGCCGACTCGTCGATGAAGTTGTGCGCGACCGAGTACGTCCACGCCTGGCGCCAGCTGTGATCGCCCGCGATCGGCCCGAGCGTCGCATAAGTCGGCCAGATCAAGAGCCCGGCCGCGATCAGCAGCGCACCGGCCGCGAACGCCGTCCGCGGCGCCGCGAGCTCGCGCAAGCGCCCGCTCACGCGGCTGGTGACGACGGCGGGGTCGAAGGGCATCTCCGACCCCACTCGGTCGTCCCAGCGCGCTCTGCGCCTTGCTTACTCTTCGCCCACCGCTGACGGCATCTGAGCGACTGCCGCCGGCCGCGTGTACGCCGGCGGATGCACCGGCTGCGCCTTGTCGTCGACCACGACCTGGAGCCGCTTGTAGGCGGGCAATCCGGTACCGGCGGGGATCAGCCGGCCCATGATCACGTTCTCCTTGATGCCGCGCAGATCGTCGGTCTTGCCGCAGATCGCCGCTTCCGTCAGCACCTTGGTCGTCTCCTGGAAGGACGAGGCGCTGATGAAGCTTTCGGTCGAGAGCGACGCCTTGGTGATACCGAGCAACATCGGCTCGGCCACCGAGGGCTGACCGCCGCGCTCCATGACGCGCGCGTTCTCGCGCTCGAACACGTGCTTCTCCACCTGCTCGTCGATCAGGAAGCTCGTGTCACCGACCTCCTTGATCCGAACGCGGCGCAGCATCTGCCGCACGATGACTTCGATGTGCTTGTCGTTGATCGTGACGCCCTGGAGCCGGTAAACCTGCTGGATCTCGTTGACCAGCCAGGCCGCGAGCTCCTTCTCGCCCTTCACGCGCAAGATGTCGTGGGGGTTCGCCGGGCCGTCCTGCAGCGGATCGCCCGCGCGCACGTGATCGCCGGGCTGCACCTGGATGTGCTTGCCCTTCGGAATCAGGTACTCGCGCGCCTGATCGGGCTGCTGCTGCCCGTCGATGCCGAACGGCGTGATGATCACCTTGCGCTTGCCCTTGGTGTCCTTGCCGAACGAGACCACGCCATCGATCTCGCTGATAATCGCGTGATCCTTGGGTTTTCTCGCCTCGAACAGCTCGGCGACGCGGGGCAGACCGCCGGTGATGTCCTGCACCTTGGTGGTGTCGCGCGGGATCTTGGCGATCGGATCGCCGGGCGAGATGTTCTCGCCGTCCATCGCGACGATGTTGGCGCCCACCGGGAGCAGGTAACGCGCCTCGAGATCGCTGCCCGGGAGCTTGAGCGGCTCGCCGGTCGTCGGATCGCTGATCGTGATGCGTGGACGGAGGTCCGCCGCGCGCGACTCGATCACGATCTTGCGGGACAAGCCCGTGACCTCGTCGACCTTCTCGATCACCGTCACGCCTTCGACCAGGTCGCCGTAGCGCACGATGCCGCCGACCTCGGTCAAGATCGGCGTCGCGAACGGATCCCACTCCGCGACGACCTCACCGGCGCGCACACGTCCTCCGTCCTCGATCTTGAGCACGGCGCCGTAGACAAGCCGATGATGCTCGCGCTCGCGGCCGGTGTCGTCCATCACGACCAGCTCGCCGTGGCGGTTCATCACCACGATCGTGCCGTCCTTCTTGTGCGCGAGCTGCGTGTTGCGGAGGCGCATCGTACCCTCGGTGCGGGTTTCGAGCGCGCTCTGCTCGATCTTGCCGCGGGCCGCCGCGCCACCGATGTGGAACGTGCGCATCGTGAGCTGCGTGCCGGGCTCGCCGATCGAC
>Ga0111538_10010122_pt1 | contig 12550 bp, 12 predicted proteins | sample SoiMethybrSBSTD1_FD_79669 | JGI IMG/M metagenome (GOLD analysis project Ga0111538, IMG submission 79669) | Bulk soil microbial communities from a Populus tree surrounding site in Tennessee, USA - Soil MetaG P. TD hybrid SBSTD1 (version 2)... | ecosystem: Environmental > Terrestrial > Soil >...
CCTCGATCTGCATCGAAAACGGCGGGCGCTTCCACTCGGGGCCGTCAGCCGGCTGCACGTCGAGATGGTTGTAAACGGTGACGGTCGGCGCGCCGGGGGCTGCGCCGAAACGACCCCACACCACGGGATTGCCGGACGACTCGAAGAGCTCGGCGCGCGCGCCGAACGCCTTCAGCAGCTCGACGGCGGCGTCCCCACAGCGACGGATGTCCGCGGTGTGCGCGGGATCCATGCTCACGCTCGGAATCCCCACCAGCTCGCCGAGCCGGGTTTCGTACTCCGAGCGCACCTCTTTCACGTAGCGGCGCACGGCTGCCGGATCGGTGACTTTAGCCATATTTTCGATCAATCTCCCCTATGACGTAGCTTGTCGATGCCCATCGCGAGCACGATGATCGCACCGGTCAGGATCTCCTGCACCCAGTTGGGCAGGCCGACGTGCGTGCAGCCGGTTTTGATCAAGGTGAGCAGAAATGCCCCGATCAGCGCGCCGGGCACCGAGCCCTGCCCACCGGAGAGCGAGCCGCCGCCGATCACGACCGCCGCGATCACCTCGAGCTCGAGCCCGACCGAGTCGGTCGGGTCGCCGACGGTCAGCGTCGCAAACTCCATGATGCCGGCGATACCGGTGATCGCGCCGGCCACGGCATACGCGAGCACCGTCATGCGTTCGACCGCGACGCCGCACAGGCGCGCCGTCTGCTGGTTCGATCCGATCGCCACCAGATGCCGGCCGAAGCGCGTCATCGTGAGCACCAGCGCGGCCAGCGCGGCGCCGAACAGCGTGATCCAGACCCCCGCCGGGAACAGCATCAGCGCACGCTCCGGCGGCAAGAGCGTCATCAGTTGATCGATCCCGCGCGGATCGGCGTCGATCTTCTGCTCGCCGGCGAGGCCCTTGGCCGCGCCGCGCAGCGCGCTCATCGTACCGAGTGTGACGATGAACGGCGTGATCTTGAGCGACGCCACCAGCGCGCCGTTGAACAGCCCGCAAGCGGCGGCGATCGCGATCGCGATCAGAGCAGCGGTGAACGGACCGAACCCGGCCTGCAGCAAGCGTGCGACCACGACCGTGCTCAATGCCACGGACGAGCCCACCGAAAGGTCGATGCCGCCCTTCACCATCACCAGCGTCATGCCGATCGCCGCGATACCGACCACGACTGTCTGACGCGTCATCGTCAGCAGATTGCGGGCGCCGGGGAAGGTGTCCGGCGCGAGCAGCGCGAACACCACGTACACGACGATCACGGCCAGAAGCGGCCCGAACCACAGGCGGCGAACGATGCCTTTCACGCGCTGGTCGCCTCCAGCAAGAGACGGTGCTCGTCGAACTCGGCCACGGGGCGCGCCGGGCCGAGCACCCCGCGCTTCATCACCGCGATCCGATCGCAGAGCGAGAGCAGCTCCGGGAACTGGCTGGATACGATGATCACCGCCTTCTTTTGCGCGAGCAGGCCGTCGATGAAGCGGTAAATGTCGTTGCGGCTCGCAACGTCGATGCCGCGCGTCGGCTCGTCGAGCAGGAGCACATCGACATCGTGGTGCAGCAGCCGCAAAAGCGCGACTTTCTGCTGATTGCCGCCCGACAGCGCGCGAACCGGCTGCGCAACGTCGCGGCAGCGCACCGAGAGCTGTTGGACCCAGCGCCGCGCGGCCGCGGCCTGCCGCTCCGGCAGCACCAGCCCGAACGGCCCGAACGGCTCGAGCTTCGACAAAGTCAGGTTGTCCGCGACCGAGAGCTCGAGCGCGAGCCCTTCGAGCTTGCGATCCTCACTGAGCAGCCCCACGCCCTGCGCGAGGCGGCGGGCGGGCGAGGCCGGACCGATCAGAGCTCCGACGCGGACGCGACCGCTTTTCACTTTCTCGAGGCCGAACACCGCCCGCAATAGCTCGCTGCGCCCCGAACCGACCAGGCCCGCGATCCCGAGCGCCTCGCCCTGAGCGAGCTCGAGGCTTGCGCCCACTGGCAGCCTCTTGCCCGAGAGCTCCTCGACTTTCAGCACCACCTTGCCGCGGGGAGCCGGCTTTCGCGCGAACTCGGCCTCGACGGCGCGCCCGGCCATCAGCTCGACCAGCTCATCGACCGGCGTATCGGCGATCGCCCCGCTCTTCACGGTCTTCCCGTCGCGCAGCACGGTGAAGCGGCTGGCGATGCGCCGGAGCTCTTCCAGAAAATGCGAAATGTAGAGCACGGTGATGCCGTTTTCCGAAAGCCGCCGCACCACCGCGAACAACTGCTCGGTGTCCGCGAGCCCGAGCCGGCTCGTCGGTTCGTCGAGAATCAACAACCGGCGTTCGCTCTGAGCGAGCGCGCGCGCGATCGCCACCAGCTGCTGCTCGGCGGGGCCGAGCTCGGCGGCACGAACCTCGGGCCGCAGCGCGAGCCGGCGCTCCGCGGGCGCCACCAGATCGAGCGCGCGCTCGGTGCGTTCATGAGCGGCGCGGCGATCGATCAGCCCGCGTTTCGTCGACTCCACGCCGAGCAGCACGTTTTCGGCCACGGTCAACGCCGGGCACAGGGCAGCCTCCTGGTGCACGATCGCGACGCCCTGCCGGCGTGCATGGTTCGGATCCCTCGGCGTGTACGCGGCACCGTCGAGCTCGATCGAACCGGAATCCGGGCGCAGCGCACCGGCGAGCACGTTCATCAGCGTGCTCTTGCCGGCCCCGTTCTGGCCGACGATCGCGTGCACTTCCCCGGCTTCGGCCTGGAACGAAACGTCGCTGAGCGCGATCGTGGAGCCGAACCGCTTCGAGATCCCGCGCGCCGCGAGGCGAAGCGGCATCAGCCTTCCTTCCCGAGCCACCTCTCGAGATCCGGTTTCAAGAGCTCGCGCACTTCCGGCTGCTCCATGTTCTCGCGGTCGACCACGCGCGAACCGGTGTCGATGCGCCTCTCGATCGGCTGGCCGCGCAGCTTGGCGACCAGAGTCTTGACCGTGAGATACCCCATGTTGAACGGGTTTTGCAGCACGAGCGCGTCGAGCGCATTCGAGCGCAGCGCCTGAACCAGCTTGTCCGACGCGTCGAAACCGATGAAGCGCACCTTGCCCCCCAGCTTGCCCTTCTCGAGCGCCAGCAGCATGCCGAACGTCGTCGACTCGTTCGGGCAGAACACGCCCTGCACGGCTCCGTTCGCCGCGTTCTTGGCCATCAGCAGGTTCTCGCTCGCCGAAAATGCGGTTTCGGTCGTGGCGCCGCCGTACTGATTGTCGCTCAGCACCTTCAGCTCGGGATGCGCTCGCACGGCTTCGAGGAATCCCTCCTCGCGATGGTTGGTGCTGGCGGAGCCTTCCTGATAGCGGAGCAAGAGCACGCCGCCGCCCTTTTCGCCCAACAGTTTCGCCATGCGTTCGCCCGCGAGCCGGCCCGCGGCGCGGTTGTCCGTGGCGACGAAGCTCTGGTGCGCTTCGCCTTGCAGATCCGAGTCGAAGATCACGACCGGGATGCCGGCGCCGGTCGCGGCCTTCACCGAGCCCACCAGCGCCTTGTCGTTGAGCGGCGCGAGCGCGATCCCGGACACGTTCTGCGCCGTGAAGCTCTGCACCAGGTCGATCTGCTGCTTGAGATCGTCCTCCTTGAGCGGACCCTTGAACACGAGATCGACGTCGAGCTCGCGCGCGGCTTTGATCGCGCCGGCGTGCACGCTCTTCCAGAACTCGTGCGTCGTGCCCTTGGGGATCATCGCGATCCGCAAGCGCTGGCCGCCACCGGCGCTGCCGCTGCCGGCCGGCGCTCCGGAAGCCGCTGTTTCGCGTTTGCACCCGAGCGCGGCGAGAGCCAGGAGCCCGGGCAGCCCGACCAGAACCCTGCGACGAGAAATCACGAGGAGCGAGCCTACTCGATTTCAGTGCGTCCGCGCTTCGGAGCCTACGAAAAGCTCGATCCGATCGCGCTCGGGCAGCCGCCGCAGCGCCAGCACGTCCTTGGTATCGCAGCTGCCCGCGATCGCGGAAGCGCTGGTCGTGACGACCCATTGCACGCCGGGCAGCGCGGCCCGCAGCGCCTGCACCAGACCCGGATGGAGCGCTGGATCCTGATGTAAGTCGAGCTCGTCGATCGCCACCACCGCCTCGCCTTCCCGCGGATCGCGGCCCCGATAGGCCGCCCACAAGGCGCGCAGCGGCAGCGCGACGAAGCTCACCAGGTGGCGCACCCGGTTCGGCAGGGCGTCGAAGGCCACGAGCCGCGCGGCGGTGTCGCTGAACACCGGCTCGAGCGACGGTGCGTGCAGACCCCGGTAGCTGAAGCCGGCCACCGCGACCAGCTGATTTACCGCTTCGCGCATCGCCTTTCCGAGTAGTAGGCCTTGCGATTCCGCGTCGGCGAGCTCGGGCATTGCGTTCGTCGACGACAGCGCTCCCACGATCTCCGCGTAGGCGAGCGCCTGCTTGGTCTCGCGACCGAGGTCGGCCCGCGACGCGTCGTCGAACGTGATCGTCGCACGCACGTCGTAGCGTGCCAGCGTTTGCGCCGGCGCGTTGATCCCGATCGGCTGGCGCGAAAACCAGCGCGTGCTCGGCAGCGCCACGAAGACGTAGCCGCCTTCGCGCGCGCGCTTGTCGTAGAGCGCCTGTTCACGGCGCCGGAACGCTTCTTCCTGCTCGTCGTGCCACAAGCGCACGGTCGGCGTCGCGACGCACAGTGTGTGCGGGCGCTCCGGTTCGTCCTGGCCGGTGGCCCAGTCGCAGATCACGTGCGGCGGCGCTTGCTCCTCGCCTTTCGCGGCGCTCGCCAGCGGGCGCCCCGGCGGAACCACTGCGTAACCCGGGCGCGTCGCGGCGATCGCGCCGAGCACCGTGGTTTTTCCCACACCCGCCCCACCGTGGATCACGGTGAACGGCCGCGGTCTGCCCTCGTCGTCACAGAACGGTAGCGTGACGTCTTCGAACGGCGACAAGCCCACGAGCCGCGCGCGACAGAGCAGCATCGAGAAACCGAGTCTAGCTCAGGATGGCGAATCGGCGCTAACATGCCCCTCGTCCTTCAGAGTCGCCGATGCAGCTCCGGACCGAAGTCGAAATCGACGCCCCGCCGCGGGAGGTCTGGCGCGTGCTCGCCGATTTTCGCGCCTATGCGGAGTGGAATCCCTTCATCACGGCGATCAGCGGGGACCTTCAGACCGGCAGTCGCATTGCCGTGACGCTCGGCACCACCCAGGGTCGCCAGTGGACCTTCAAGCCGACCTTGCTCGTGGTCGAGCCGGAGCGTGAGCTGCGCTGGCTGGGCCACCTTTGGATCAAGGGCCTGTTCGACGGCGAGCACTTCTTCTCTTTGCACGAACTCGATCGCAACCGGACCCGCGTCGTCCACGGCGAAGACTTCCGCGGCGTACTGCTCAAGTTGATGGGCAACACCCTGAACGACGCCGCCCGCGGCTTCGTCGGCATGAATCAAGCGCTGAAACGCCGCGTCGAGCAGTCGTGAAAGACCGTGGTCGTGAACGCTGACGCTGTCGAAAGGCGCAGTCTCACCTCACAACTTCGGCTCTTTGCGATCGCGCGCGGCCTTGATCGCGTCGCGGACGGTGTCGCGCTTGCCGAGGCACGGGAAACAGTCAAGGTTCTTGGTCGGGCCGCAGCCGCGCTTGCTGAGGAAGCGCACCAGCGGCGGCAGGGCACGCCGATCGGCGTCGGCAGTCGCGCGCGCCAAGAGCGCGGGGAGCGCTTCGCACTTTTCCGCGTCGCGCAGCTCGATCGCCAGGTTCACTTGCTTGGACGCCTTGGGCCGCACTTCCCGGCTGCGCAACAGTGCCTCGGCGAGCTCGGTGGCGGGCGTGCGTCGCGGCGTCCGCGTCCAGACCTCGTACAGGAGATCGGGGCCGCGGCTGTCCGGGAGCTCCGCCATCGCCGCCAGCGCTTCGCGCTGCGTTTCGAGGTCGACCGCGTGTTCGCGCAGCGCCTTGGCGATCTCCGGGTCGCTGGCAAGCTTCGGATCCTTCGCGAGCTTGCTCCGGAGGTCGCGCGCCGCCCGCAGCCGCAGCGCCGACTGACCGGCGGCGATCGCCAATGCTTCTCCGCGGGTGCGCTGTGCGGGCGCGCGCTGCGCGAGCTTCGCCAGCGCTGCCTCGTCACCAGAGCTCGCCTGCTCGAGCAGCGATCCCGAAGCCTTGGGCAAATCCTCGGGCGCGACCGGCGCGGGCTCCGCCACGGCGGGTTTTTCCGGCTCTTTCGCAGCGGCCGCGCTGGCCACCGGGTCCGGCTCGGGGGTTTTTGCGGGGGCTTTCGCCGAAGCCGCCGCCGCGGCATCCGACGCGCGCGACCCGCCTGCGGCGAACACTCCGCCCGCGACACCGATGCCGAGCGTCACCGCTGCCAGCGCGCCGGCCGCCCAACCCGGAACACCACGCCGCGGCGTGCGGGTGATGATCGTCGCATCGTCGTTGGCGCTGGTCGCCAGCGGCGAGACCAGCGGCATCAGCGGTTGCTCTTGAAACGGCTGCGGTAAAGACAAGCTCCCCGGCGGCGCAGTCATGCCCTGCGGAGGAAGAGTCCCGACGGCGGGTGGCCGCACGGAAGGTGGTCGCGGTGGAGCGCTCGAAGGCGGACGTTGCATCGGCGCGGCGCTCGGCTTCGGCGGCGGCGTCGACTTCGGCGGCACGTGCGGCGGCGCGTGCACGACCCCCGGCGCCGGGGCGGTACTCGGAGCCACCGGGTTGAACAGTGAGCGAAAAACGTCGTCACCGGTATCGTCGAAGCCGGGCAAGGCCGCGCCCGGGCGGTACCCGGGTTGGGAGTCGTCGCTGGCGAAGCGCGGCAAGGGAGCGGCCGCGAGCGCGGGGGCACCTCCGCGTTGCGGCTGAGGTGCTCGTGCCGCGCCGGGCGGCGGCACCGCGCCTGCCGTGCGACCGGAGAGCGCGGCCTCGAGCTCGTCGTCGCCGATCGAATGCGCCGGCTGCCCCCGGGCGCCGATCGCGAGCACGGGACGCGCACCCACCGAGGGCTGCCGCGGCGGCTGGGGCGCGGACGGCTCCTCGTCGACCTCGAGCAGGTCGTCGACCTCTTGCGTAATCGAATCCATCTGGTGCTCCGTTCGCGACAGCGAATGGGCCGTGCCCGAGTGCTCGGGCGCCCGCCCGGCCGGCTGCTCCTCCCAGCCCGAGTCAACGAGGGACGTGCGAATGGTGTTCACCTGGGGCGCGTGGCCCGGGCGCTTGCGGTCCGACATCGCTGGTCGAACAGGCTATCATGCGTTTCATCGAGCGCCCGCTTCCAGGAGTAAACACGAGCCGCATGGCAAAAATCGCGGTGATCTACAACCCGCACTCGCGCAAGAACCGTAAAGCGGCGCCGGGCCGCGTCGAGCGCTTGCGCAACATCCTGGGCGAGCGCGGCGAAGTCTTCGAGACTCTTCGTCGCGAGGAGCTGCGAGACGTGGCGTCGCTGCTGACCTGCGGCGGCGTCGAGTATCTGGTCTCCGCGGGCGGCGACGGTTCCCTCCACTGGGCACTCAACGAGGTCATGGGGGCACTGCCGAGCACGGGGACGAGCCAGGGCCTGCCCGCGGTCTTGCCGACCAACGGCGGGACGATCGACTTCGTGGCCCGCAAGGTCGGCATCACCGGCAACGCCGAGCGCATCCTGCTCGCGCTCGACGCGGCCCTGACCGCCCGCCGCCCGCCCGAGCTCGTGACGCTCGACAGCCTCGAGATCACCGGCACGGAGCTCGGCCCTGGCGGCGAAGAGCGGCCATTTCGACGCGTCGGCTTTTCGCTCGCCGCCGGCGGCATCGGCCAGCGCTTCTTCGGCAAGTACTATCAGGAGCCGGTGCTCGGCGTCCGCGGCATCAGCGCGGTGGTGCTGCGTGCCGTGGGCTCTCACGTTGCGGAGCGACTGCACCTGCCACTGCCGGAGCACGCGCTCCATTACGGGCGCGACGTGTTCCGCCCCACACGCGCTCGCGTCGTCATCGACGGGCGCGAGGTGCCGAGCCTCGAGCACGGAGCCATCCACGCCGGCGCGTTCGACATCCAGCTCGGTGGCGTGTTCAAGGTGTTCCCGCTCGCGCGCGAACACGGCGTGCTCCACTTCCAGGCCGGGGCGCTGTCGCCCGCGGAGATCATCCGCGCCTTGCCCGACTTGTTTCGCGGCAACGCGATCCGCGGCAAGCACCTGGTGGAGGTCGGCGGAACGACGATGAGCGTGGAAGCCCTCGACGAGCCGCTTCACCCGATCATCGACGGCGAGAGCTTCGGGCCGCTATCGCGGCTCGAGGTCAGGCCGGGCCCGGCGGTTCGAGTGCCACGCGTCGCGGCATGACACGGGGCATCCTCCAGAGCCGCCCTGCCGGTTCCGGCGCCGCTTTTGAGGGCGGTGTTTTTCCCTCGTGACCCGGCCGTCGATCGGATTCGACAGAAGTGCCTGGGGCTGCTGAAATCATGGGGTCATGGTTTCCCTGCGCCGGGCTCTCTGCCTGACAGTCTGCCTGGCACTAGCAAGCTTGTTCGGTCTGCCGAGCGCCTGCTCGCGATTCAAGCGAGGCAGCTCGAGCGAAAGCGGTGAAGCGTCCACGATCGCGAGCGCCGTCGCCTCGTCGGCACCGGCTGCAGCGGGAAGCGAGGCCGCGCCCGCGGGCAGCGGCCCGAAACGCAACGAAGGCAAACCCGCGCCGGCGGGGTTCGTGCGCATGACCGTGCGCGGCGTGGCGCCGACCCCGCAGGGCAACGCGGTGCTGCTGGTGGACGCGCAGCAGAAGCGCGGCGTGCCGATCTTCGTCGGCGAGACCGAGGCGCTGTCGATCCGGCTGCGGCTTTCCAATCGCCGCTACCCGCGCCCGCTCACCCACGACCTTCTGGACTCTGCGCTCGACGAGCTCGGAGCCAAGGTCGAGTACGTTCGTGTCGACAAGCTGGAGAACAACGTGTTCTTCGGCACGGTCGTGCTGACGAGCGGCAAGAAGTTCATCGAGCTCGACGCGCGCTCCTCGGACGCGGTCGCGATGGCGCTCGGCCGCGACGTGCCGATTTTCATGGCACGCCCGGTTTACGACAAGAGCGCGATCGATCTCGATCAGATTCCCTCCGAGAAGCCCGGCGGCCCCGACGACGTCGACCTCGATCCGCACAAGCCGGACCCGATCGCGCTCTAGGGCCGAGCGCTGAAATATCGGGGCGGCGGCTTGCAGTCGCTCGAAAGCGGGCGCATGACACCCGTGATGAGCGACACTCAATCATCCCGCTACGTGGTCGTCACGGGCATCGACTACTCCGAGCTTTCGCGGCTGGCGCTGTGTACCGCGCTCGTCCTCGCCGAGAAGCGTCGCGGCGTGTTGCACGCGATCACCGTCGCGGAAGGCTACGGCCCGCCGCTACCCGCCGATCTGATGGACGAGGAGAAGCGCCTCTACAACGAAAACGCCCTGCGCACGCTGCGCGCTCACGTCGAAGAGCAAGCGAGCGCGGTGCTCAGCGATCCGCACGCGGTGCGCTTCGAATTCCACTCCGAGATCGGCGGCAACCCCGCGGATCGGATCGACGCGCTCGCGCGCAAAGTGAACGCGGACCTGATCGTGATCGGCATTGCTGGCCGGCGCGGCATCACCGAAGCGTTGATGGGCTCGGCCGCCGAACGCATTCTGCGACACGCCGCCTGCTCGGTGCTCGTGGTGCGGCCCAAGACGGGGCCCTAGTTCTCAGAAATCATTCGGCGGCATGTTCTGGCAGCCGTTGCCGATGTCGAAGCCGCACGGACCCTGGCCCGGCACGACGCAGCACGGCGTACCAATACCGTTATTGGGACAGAAGGCGGGGTTGCAGGTGCCACCGCCGGCCGCGCCATCCGGCGTGCTGCCGCCGCTTCCGTCGCTGCCTCCGGTTCCGAGCGTGCCGGACGCCGATCCCGAAACGCCGCCGGTGCCCGTACCCCCGGTGCCGCCGAAGCCACCGAACCCGGCGGTTCCGCCGAACAACGAGGTGTCGTTCCCGGCGTCGAGCTGGTGAGACGGCTGATCGACGATCTCGTCGTTGGCCGAGCCGCACGCCGAAAGCGCCGAAGCGGCCGCGAGCAGCGCAATCGCGGCCAATTGAGAGACTCGTTTCACGGTGCTCGTTTCGGGTGGATTGTTCGCGAGACCCTCTGAAGAGTACCGAAACCAGGGGCCGCGGCGGCCAAATTGAGTCACCGGTGCCCCCTGCGTTGATGAACCGGCAGACGAGGCCGCTAGGCCGAGGTGAAGGTCGAAGGACCGGCTCGGGCAGGAGCGGAGCGACAGCACGAGACAGAACTTGAAGGTCGGCGTAATCCGAGCGCCTACCGTGCGGTAGGATGCGCTGTGAGCCGATGGCTCCCCCGGACAGGATTTGCCGCGGCGTGGCTGACGATCGCCCCGGGCGCTTTCGCTCAGACGGTAGCGGTGGTGGCCGCTTCGGCTAGCGACGTCCCGGCAGCCAACCACCTGTTGACGCAGATCGAGGGGGACGCGACCGAGCGCAAGTCGGAGCTGGCGAAGGACCCCGAGAAACTGCTCGAGCAGGCCAAGGCGGAGTGGCCCGAGCGCATGGTCGTGGTGATCGATACCGAGAGCGGCTTCGTGAAGGTGATCCGCACCTGGGACGGCATGGTGCTCACCCGTTCGCTCGAAAGAGCCGTCGCCCGGAGCTCTCCTTACGCGGTCGCTGTCGCTGCCGTGGAATTGTTGGAACTCGCTGGACACGAGCCTCCGCGGCACGACGCGCCCAATGTGCCGGAGCCGATCCTGCCGCCGCCCTTGAGCCCACCCCCGCTCACGTCCGATGCAGGGGGCATCGAACCCGAGCCGGTGACCAAGCCGCCGCCGAAGCAGCCAGTGCCGCCAAAGCAGAAGCTTCGCGCCATGTTGAGCGCGGGCGGCCTGCTCACGATGAGCCTCGGAGGGGACGTCACGCTACTGCAACCGACCGCGGGGCTCGGCTTGATCGTTCAGCCGCTGGCGGGGAGGGTCTGGCTTGGACTGGACCTGCACGGCGCGGCCTTCGGAGCGAGAAGCCGGACCGTGGTGCCGGTCGCTCGCGACGCGAGTGAGCTAGAAGTCGAGTATCACCGGACCGAGTTCGGCCTTCGCATCTCCACGGGAAGCGGCGATGCCAGCTCGGGCCTGTTCGGCATGCTCGACGGCGGCATCTCCTTCATCAGTGTCGTCCCACTTACCGACGACGGGACCCAGGTGGGAGGCCGGGATCGACTCGGAGGCTGGGCGGGTGTGGGCGGCGGCCTGCGGTACGCCCTGGGCGAAGGACCGGGCCTCGAGCTGTCCGTGGGGGCTGTTTGGCTCTCTGGTTCGAGAAACTACCTGGCCGTCAACACCCCTTCGTTCGAAGAGGGGCCGCTCCATCTACGGGTAGCCGCAGGGATTTTTTGGGCGAGCCCATGAAACTTGATGCGCGGGCCGGATGCGGTCATGCATTCATCACGGGGATGCCCTCACGCGACTCACGGGGTGCAATGCAGCAAGCCCTCGCGGCGACTCCGGCCGCGCGCGATGGCGAGCTGGAGCAGGGGTTGTCCCCAACGGTCGTGCGCGCGCGCGCCGGAGATCCAGCCGCACTGGAGCAGCTCGTCCGCGAGCAGCTCCCGCGGGTGGAGCGCCTGCTGCGACGTCTGCTCGGCCGACGCGAGGACATGGAGGATCTGGTGCAGACGGTTTTCCTGGAGATGTGTAGAGCGCTACCTGGCTTCCGCGGCCAGAGCTCCATCTCCACGTTCGTGGGCGGGATCGCCGTGCAGGTCGCGCGGCGCGCGATGCGCCCCACGGCCTGGTGGCGTTTGCGCGGCGCCATGCCCGAACAGCCGGTCTCGAGCAGTCCGGAACCGGAGCGGGCAGCCGGCGTCGCGGAACAGCTGCGCCGTGTTCACGACGCGCTCGGCGGGATTACGCCGGACAAGCGCATCGCGTTCAGCCTGTGGGCGCTCGAGGGTATGGATGTGGCGACCATCGCCGAAACGATGGGAGCGAGTATTTCGGCAACCCGTTCGCGGATTTTCTACGCCCAGAAGGAGCTCAGGGCGCGTGCCGCGGCGGATCCGTATTTGCGCGAGTTCGTGGAGGAGTCCGATGTCGGATGAAGTGATGCGCCGAAGGCTGCGCAGCTTGGCAGCTGACGACGACGACGAGCAACTGCCGCTGGCCGCACAAGAGCGCATCTTGCAAAACGTATTGAGGTCCGGACCGGGGCTGGTCCGGCGCGCCCGCCGCGAGCGCCTGGCGCTTCGGGTCGGGGGCGTCGTGCTGGCGGCAGCCGCGGCCGCCGCGCTGTGGTTCCGCGTCGGCACCGGGAGCCTCGAGCCAACGGCGAATCTGGGCAAAGCCACGGATTCGGCGCGGGTCCACACCGCCCCGCCTCGGCCGGCGCAGCGCCCGTGCGAGTCGCGAAGCGCGCCGGTGAACGCGGCGTTTCGCGCGCGCGGTAACGCCCACGCGCTCGATCTCGGCAGCATCGCCTACGCGGTGACGGAGCCGGGCAGCACGGCGACGCTCGAACAGAGCACGTCGTGCCGCACGGTGATCGCGCTCGGCTCGGGTAAGGTGTCGGTCCACGCGCGCGATCTCGGCGGCGGAGAGCTCGTGGTGCACG
>Ga0111538_10010123_pt1 | contig 12550 bp, 7 predicted proteins | sample SoiMethybrSBSTD1_FD_79669 | JGI IMG/M metagenome (GOLD analysis project Ga0111538, IMG submission 79669) | Bulk soil microbial communities from a Populus tree surrounding site in Tennessee, USA - Soil MetaG P. TD hybrid SBSTD1 (version 2)... | ecosystem: Environmental > Terrestrial > Soil > Tree...
CGGGGGTCTACCTCTATCGCGACCGCAAGGGGCGGCTGCTGTACGTCGGCAAGGCGAAGTCGCTCCGCAGCCGCGTGCGCTCGTACTTCCAGGCGGGGAGCCCCGAGGCGGTCAAGACCGGGGCGCTGGTCGGCGAGATCTGGGACCTCGAGTACATCGTCACGCGTGGCGAGGTCGAGGCGCTCCTGCTCGAGAGCAACCTCGTCAAGGAGGAGCAGCCGCGCTACAACATCCGGCTGCGCGACGACAAGAACTTCCCGTACCTCAAGCTGACCACCTCGGAGCGCTTCCCGCGGCTCGTGCTGGTGCGGCAGGCGCGGCTCGACAAGAACGCCTACTTCGGGCCGTACCTGCCGGCGTCGAGCGCCCGCCGCACCATCCAGATGGTGGCGCGGCACTTCAAGGTCGCCACCTGCTACGAGCACCTGGACGGGACGCGGCCCCGGCCGTGCCTGCTGTTCCAGCTCAACCAGTGCCTCGGCCCGTGCGCCGGCCTGGTGCCGGACGAGGAGTACCGCAAGGCGGTCGCCGACGCGCGGCTGTTCCTCGAGGGGCGGACCCGCGACCTCCTCAAGATCCTCAAGGGGAAGATGGCCGAGGCGGCGACGGACGAGCGCTACGAGGCGGCCGCGCAGCACCGCGATCTCATCCGCACGCTCGAGCGGATGCAGGAGCGGCAGACCATCTCGTCGGTCGGCCTCGAAGGGCAGGACTACATCGCCTACGCGCGCGAAGGGGGACTCGCCTCGGTGCAGGTCTTCCAGATGCGCGAGGGGCAGGTGCGCTCGCGCCGCGAGCTGTCGTTCGAGGGGGGAGAGCCGGACCCGGGGCTGTTCCTCGGCGCGGTGCTCGAGCGCTACTACGGATCGACCGACGATCTTCCCGAAACAATCGTCCTGCCGCACGAGCCGGCGGCGATGCCGGTGATCCAGGAATGGCTCCGGAGCCGCCGCGGCGGGAAGGTGGCGTTCCTGGTGCCGCAGCGCGGCCCGAAGCACGCCCTCCTCGACACGGTGGCGAAGAACGCCCGCCTCACCTTCGAGGCGATGTTCCGTGCGCCGCACACGCACGGGGTCGAGATCCTCGAGGGGTTGCAGGAGGCGCTCGGCCTCGACGAGCCGCCGCACCGCATCGAGTGCTTCGACATCTCCCACATCCAGGGGACCGACCAGGTGGCGTCGCTGGTCGTCTGGGAGGCGGGGCGGCCGAAGCGCTCCGATTACCGGCGATTCAAGATCAAAACGGTCGAGGGGAACGACGATTTCGCCTCGATGGCGGAAGTGGTCGGCCGGCGCTACGCCCGGCTGCTGCGCGAAGGGAAGACGCTGCCCGACCTCGTCCTGATTGACGGCGGCAAAGGGCAGCTCTCCTCCGCCCTCGCGGTCCTCGAGGGGCTCGGGCTCGGTCATCTTCAGGTCGCGGCCCTCGCGAAGCGGGAGGAGGAGATCTTCCTCGACGGCCGCGCCGGGCCGGTGCGCCTCCCGAAGGACTCGCCGGTCCTGCACCTGGTGCAGCGCATCCGCGACGAGGCGCACCGCTTCGCGGTCACCTTCCACCGCAAGGTGCGCAGCCGGCGCACCGTCGGCAGCGCCCTCACCGAGATCGAAGGGGTCGGGCCGCGCCGCGCCCGGCTGCTGCTGCGGCGCTTCGGGTCGATCGAGGGGGTGCGCACGGCGCCGGTGGAGGAACTGGCGCGCGTCGTCGGCCTGCCGGTGGCGCGCCGGGTCCATCAGACGCTGTCCCCGGCCGCGGACGAGCGCGTGCTATAGTCGCGCCCCGCATGGCCGCCCTCCCCAGCGCCGGTGCCGCTCGCGGTCTCACGCGGCTCCTCATCATCCTGATCGTCGTGCTGGCCGTCCCGGCCATCGGCGTCTTCGCGCTCATCCACGCCGCCAGCCAGCCGGTCACCGATCGCGCCAAGGCGGATCCGTCCGAGGTGCTGCTGCAGACCGAGGACGCCACCTTCGTGTCGTCGGACGGCGTCTCGCTCTCCGGCTGGTTCCTGCGCGGCAAGCGGGGCGCGCCGCCGATTGTTCTCTGCCACGATCTCGGGGGATCGCGCTCGCAGCTCCTCAATGCCGCCGTGGCCCTCAGCAAGTCGGGCTATCCGCTCCTGCTCCTCGACTTCCGGCGGCACGGTGACAGCGGGGCGGCCCGCTCCACGCTCGGCGTGAACGAACGGCTCGACGTGCTGGCGGCGATCGGCTGGCTGCGGGGCCGGCAGGAATTCGCCAGGAGCCCGATCGGCGGCTGGGGGGTCGGGATGGGGGCGTACGCGCTGGCGCTCGCCGCCCTCGAGGAGCCGGGGCTGACCTCGCTCGCTCTCGACGGCCTGTATCCGGACGTCGCCACCGAGGCCGACCGCCGCATGCGCGAGATGATGCCGCCGGCGGCGCAGTCGCTGGTCCCGGCGGCCCGTTTGTTGTACGGTCCCTACTTCCGCTGCCGACTCGGGCAGTACGCTCTGAGCAATCGATTGTCGGGCCTGAGCGGCAGGAACCTCCTGCTCATCGCCGCGTCGGAGGTGCCGGAGCAGTTCGAGGAGGAGCGGCGCATCTACGAGGCGATCCCGGAGTCCGCCGGGGGGGACAAGAACCTCCTCGAGCTGCGGCGCTCCGGGCTGACGGGACTGTATGCCGAGGACCGGACCAAGTACGACCAGGCGATCCGCGACTTCTTCGCGACGCACCTCGCGGCCGGGTCGAAGGCCGGCGGGCCGATCGAGGTGATCGAGAAATGATCGCGTCGCCGGGTCGCCGGACCTCCCGGCGTCCGGTGCGATGGGTCGCGTCGATTGGCTCGGCCGCCCTCGCGCTCGCCGCCGCCTCCCTCGCGTCGGAACAGCCGCCCGCCGGCCCCGCCGCGCCCGGGCGACCGAACCTCGTCCTCATCACCATCGACAGCCTGCGCCGGGACCGGGTGTTTCCCGCGCCGGACGGAAAGCACGACATGCCGGGGCTCGAGGCGCTGGCGGCGCGTGCCGTGCGCTTCGATCGCGCCTATGCCGCCTCCCCGGCGACTTCGCCGAGCCACGCCAGCCTGCTCACCGGGCTGGATCCGGTGCACCACGGCATCCGTCACGATCTCGAGGGGCGGCGCCTTGCCGACGGCGTGACCACCCTCGCCGAGCGGCTGCGCCGGGGCGGGTACGAGACCTTCGCGGTGGTCGCCTCCGACCGGCTCGACTCCGACACGCGGCTCGACCGCGGCTTCGATCGCTGGGACGACGAGATCCCCGGGATCCGCAAGATGGGCGCGGGCCTCTCGCGGGAGCGCCGCGCCGCGGAGGTGGTGGAGGCGACGGAGAAGATCCTCGATCGGCGCACCGGCGGCAAGCCGCTCTTCCTGTTCCTCAACTTCCACGATCCCCACGCGGACTACGAGGCGCCAGAGCCTTTCAAGACCGATCACAAGGACGACCCGTATGGCGGGGAGCTGGCGTCGCTCGACGCCGAGCTCACGAAGCTCCTGGATCTCCTGCGCAGCAGCAAGGTCCTCGACGGGGCGGTGCTCGTCGTGGCCGGCTCGCACGGCGAGGGGCTGGGAGATCACCAGGAGGTCGGCCACGGCATCTATCTTTACGAGACCACCATCCGGGTCCCCCTGCTGGTCCTGACGCCGGCCGACCAGACCGCCGGCGCCTCCGTCGGGACCCCGGTCAGCCTGACGGATCTCGCCCCCACCCTGCTGGATTTCGCCGGCGTCGAGAAGCCGGCCGGTCTCGACGGGGTGTCGTTCGCGAGCCTCGCGGCGCCGCCCGGCAAGGGGCGTCCGCCAAAGCCGCCGCGCGCCGGCCGGGCGATCTGGGTCGAGACGCTGCAGGCGCGCCAGGCGTACGGGTGGGGGGCGCTGACGGCGCTCATCGACGGCGATCACAAGGTGGTGCAGGGGGGATGGGCGGAGTGGTTCGACCTCGCGGCCGACCCTCGGGAGGACCACCCGCTCCCGGCGCCGCCGAAATGGGGCAGAAAGCTCCTGGCGCAGGGGGAGGGGCGGCTGGGCGATCTGGAGGTCCCCGCAGCGAAGAAGAAGGAGATCCAGGACGCGGTCGCCGCCTTCGGGATGCCCTGGGCCGACGCCCCCTTCTGTGTGGAGAAGGACACCTGGCCCGACCCCCGCCTCCCGGAGAAGGTGGCGGTGAACGGCACGATGTTCACGGCCGGCATCGATCAGGCCCAGGGAATCGTCGGCCGCTCGACCCGCAATGGCGTCAAGGTGCTGGAGACCGATCCTGACAATTTCAGCGCGCTCGACATGATCGGATTCCTCGGGATCCGGAACCGGTACGGGAACGCGCTCCTCGACACGCTCGAGCTGCTGCAGTGTCGCTATCCGTGGCGGATCAACGGCTATCACTACCTCGTGCACCACTACGAGCAGGTTCCCGATCTCGACCGGGCCCTGCAGGCGCTCGACCTCATGGAGAAGGTCGATCCGGAAAGCGAAGACGTCGATTACGACCGGGCGGTGATCCTGGGGAAGCAGGGAAAGATCGACGAAGCCGTCACCCGCCTGGAACGCGCCGTCACCCTCGGGGCGAACGATTTCTCCGCCATGCGCCACGACGCCCGGCTGGGCCCCCTCATGAAAGACCCGCGCGTCCGGGCCCTGATCGGCATGGATCCGCTGCCGCCGGCCCCCCAGGGATCGAAATAATCCCCTTCGGATATGGTCTAAATGTAGCGTCATCCCCAACTTGTAACCGATTTTGTTTGGACAGACCCCCCGGAACACGGTATATTTCGGGCCGTTTCGAAGCTGCCGAGGTCGCCCAAACCTTGCTCGACACCGTATCCCGAGGCCTCGTCGCCGAGAGGATGACCGGACAGGACCGTCCGATCCGGACCGATTTCAACCCGGACGCGTCATGGTTCGCGTCCCCCCGGCCGACGTTTGGGCGGAGCGCACTGGCGCTCCGGATCGGACCACTCCGCTTCGCGCTCGAAGGGCTGTCGGACCGCCAGCGGGATCGCTTCGCGGGGCAGTACCTCCCCTTCCTCGACCCCGGCCCCGGCACCCCCGATCTCACCCTGCGCATGACGCGGGCGGGGGTGGATGCCTTCCTGGTCCAGCAGGCAGGGGGTTCCGAGGTCTACCGCATGCCGGCGCGCCGGGACGGAGAGGCGCGGCGGTGGTGGTCGTACGAGTTCGCCGGCACGCTGGCGGGGGACCGCCGGCACGCCGAGCTGGCCCTCGTCGAGGAGGAGGGGGCGCGCTTCGATCGCGGCTCGGAGAACTTCCTGCGCGCCCTGACTGCCGAGTTCATCCTGGAGCGAGGCGGGCTGCTGCTGCACGGCGCGGCGGTCGTGCGGCGCGGGCGGGCCTACGTCTTCTTCGGCCCGTCCGGCAGCGGCAAGACCACCGTCACCCGGCTCTCCCCGGCCGACCTGGTGCTGAGCGATGACCTGACGCTTTTGGTCCGGGAGGAGGGGGGATACCGCGCCGCCGGCATCCCGTTCGGGATGGCGCATCACCACGTGCCCGACAGCAACGAGGCGTTTCCGATCGCCGGGATGCACCGCCTGGTGCAGTCGATGGACGTGCGGCGCGAGCGGGTCACCGGCGCGGCGGCGATGGCGGAGGTCATCGCCTCGCTGCCCTTCGTCCTGCAGGAGGGTGAGGACCCGCGGTCGCCGATGGAGAATGCCGCGCGGCTGCTGGCCGAGGTGCCGCTGTGGCGCCTGCACTTCCGCGAGGACGATGCCTTCTGGGGCGTCGTCGAGGAGCATTGAATGGATCTGTCGATCGTCCTGACCAAGAGCCCCGACGCCGCCTACCGCACCTACGACGGCCAGGCCACCATCGTGCTGCCGTCGCGCGCGCAGGTGAGCGTGCTGAACGAGGTCGGCAGCGCGGTCTGGGAGCGCATCGACGGCCGCCGGAGCCTGCAGGAGATCCTCGATGGCATCATGGAAGAATTCGAAATCACCCGCGACCGGGCCCTCACGGACCTGGAAGCGTTCGTCGCCGACCTGCGCGCCCAAGGGATGGTGAGCTGACATGGCCAACGCTCTCGAGAAACTGACGATCAAGAACTGGAACAACGCCGTGCCGATGTCGGCGCTCTTCGAGCTGACCTTCGTGTGCAACCACGCCTGCTCCTTCTGCTACAACTGCCCGACCGGCCAGAAGGAGATGAACACGGCGGAGGTGTTCGACGCGCTCCGGAAGCTCGCGGAGTTCAACGTCCTGTACCTGACGCTCACCGGCGGCGAGCCGCTGGTCCGCAGGGACTTCTTCGAGATCGCCGCCGAGGCGCGCCGCCTCGGCTTCGCCCTGCGCATCTACACCAACGGGTACCTGATCGACGAGGCGATGGCGAAGAAGATCAAGGCGATCGCCAACCCGCTGGAGATGGAGATCAGCATCCACGGCGCGAAACCGGAGACGCACGACCGCCTGACCTGCGTGCCCGGTTCGCTCAAGAAGCTGCTGGCGGGGGTGGGCTATCTCCGGGCCGAGGGCATCAAGGTGAATCTCAAGTGCCCGGTGACCAAGGACAACCAGTGGGAAGTCCTCGACATGGAGCGGCTCGCCACGGAGCTGGGGGCGCGCATCCAGTTCGACACCGTCATCACCCCGCGCGACGACGGGGACAAGGACCCGGTCTCGCTCATGTCCTCCGACGACTTCCTCGAGAAGTTCTGGGCGGAGGACGCCTACAAGACGGCCCGCAAGGAGCCGGTGCCGCTGCCGCGCGTGGACGCGCCGGGCGAGGCGGTGTGCGGCACGGGGCGGTCGGGGATGGCCATCGATCCGTACGGCAACATCTATCCCTGCGTACAGCTGCGCCGCAAGGCCGGCAACATCCGGGAGCTGGCGACGCTGCGCGACATGTGGCGCACCTCTCCCGTGCTGATCCAGGTGCGGCGCGAGGCCGTCGAGGTGGCGCAGCAGACGCTCAAGCAGGCGAAGAACGGCGACCAGTGCGGCTTCTGCATGGGCGTGGCCGATCTCCAGCTGGGCGATCCCAAGGCGATCTACCCGCAGATCGCGAAGAATGCCGAGTTCCGGGCCCGGGCGTACAACGCCTGGAAGGAACAGTCCGGAAGTTCCGCGGAGGAGACCGGGGGGGTCCTCACCAAGTGCGGAATGTGAGCGGGGGGAACCCGCTCGCGTCGTCAGAAGGAAGGTGGTGACCTCCGGCTGACCGCCGGACCGTCCATGAACTCCCCGAAACTCCGTTCGCTCGTGTTCGGCGCGCTCCTGCTCTGCCTCGCCATCCCCGGCCAGGGGGCGCCCGGTGTCCGCACCGTCCCGCTGCGCCTGACCGCGCCGGACCTCACGTTCGTCGCGACGGAAGGGGGACCGGTCCCGGCGCTCGCCGGTTTCGGCACGACCAGCCGGCCGGGGGAGCCGGCGCTGCCGCTGCGCATCCTGCTCGTCGCCATTCCGGAAGGGGCGACCCCGACCCTGACCATCCTGAGCACCGACTCCGAGACGGTTGCGGATCTCGGCGTCGCCCCGGTCCCGTCCCCGCGCGTCCGGGATCGGGAGGAGTTCCGCGCGGCGGAGGAGGAGGGGGTCGGCCCGAAGCGCCGCGGCCCCGGCGGGCATGCCGGCATCGAGCAGAATTTCCACCGCGGTCCCACCACCTACGGACGGGACGCATTCTTCCCGGCGGCGCCGCTGCGCCTCGGCAACATCGGCGCGCTGCGCGAGCAGCCCTTCGTCGAGGTGTACTACACCCCGCTGATGTACAACCCGGTCACGCGCCAGGGGCGCCTGTACCGGAACATCGAGGCAGTCGTCACCTTCGCAGAGCCCGACACGGGCGCCGCCGCTGCGGCCTCCGAGGATCCCGCCTTCGAAGCGACCTACCGGGCCTCGTTCGTGAACTACGAGCAGAGCCGCTCCTTCCGGTCGCCGCGCCGCGGCGGGCGTCCCGGGCGAGGCTCCGGCGTGACGCCGGGCGCCACCGACACGATCGCGTCCGGGGCACAGGCGATCGGTGCCGCCGGCGCCGGCGCGGAAGCCGGCCTCGCCGCCGCGGCCTCCACCGGCCCCCGCTTCAAGGTCAGCGCCTCGCAGCGCGGCCTGTACCGGCTCGATTTCACCTACCTCAACGCGCACGCCCCGGCCCTGCTGGCGACGGATCCGCGCACCTGGGGACTCGAGGTGGACGGCGTCGAGGTGCCGATGGCGGTCTACGACGCCGCCGGGGGTTCGGGGGAAGCGGACGGGACATTCGGCGGCGGCGACACGCTGGAATTCTTCGGCGCGCCGAAAACCGAGGCGCCGACCCTCCTCAACATGGACCTCGGGACGCTGTTGCCGGCGGTCTACGAGGCGAACGACTTCAGCGACACGCAGGTGTATTGGCTCACGAGCGGCTCCAACGCGGGGGGGCACCGGCGCATTCCCACGGTCGCCGCGGCGCCGAATTCCGGGTTCGCGCAGCCGGCCGACTTCGAGGAGACCGCGACCTGGGAGGAGAACAACATCTTCATTCCGCTCGGGGCCGTCGATCCGTACTTCTCGAGCCCTTCGCTTCTGGCGGACAGCGCCGCGGCGCAGCGGGACGTGTCGCTGTCCCTGCCCGGCCTCGCGCCCGCGGCGGTGCCGGTCTCGGTGACCGCGCGGCTGCGCGGCGGCTCGGAGCTCGCCGCCGTCGATCCGGACCACCGGACCCGCGTCTGGCTCAACTCCGACACGGTCAACGCGGGGGATTTCACCTGGGACAACGAGACGCTGGTCGAGCGGACGTTCGCGGTGCCGCGCGCCTCGGTGAGCAATCCGGTGACGCTGCATCTGCAGGCGGTGACGCAGGCGGGGGTCTTCGTGGACCGGCAGTTCCCCGACTCGGTCAAAGTGAAATACCGTCGCGGCTTCACCGCCTCCGGCGAGGTCCTGCTCTTCTCCGTTCCGAACCAGAACGGCCGCTACCAGGTGGGGGGGCTCGGCGCCATCCCTCCGCGCATTCTCGAGGTGGGGCGGCCGGTGGCCGGGAACGCCGAGGCCGACACCATCGCGCTGAGCGGCGCCGTCCCCTCCGGGGCGCCGACATCGGTCTGGACCTTCGAGGCCGCGGCCGATGCGGCCGCCCCGGCCACCCGCACCTTCGCGGTGGTCGGCCCGGGCGGGGCGCGGCTCCCGGATGCGATGGTGCAGGCGGCCGATCCGGTGCTGGCGGTCCCGGGTCAGCAGGCCGACCTCATCGTCATCGGCTCGGCGCAGACGATCGACGCCTCCCCCGGAGGGGCGCTCGATCTCCTCCTGGGCCACCGCCTCGCGAGCCAGGGGCTGCACGCGCGCGTCGCCTTCATCGACCAGATCTACGACGAGTTCTCGTTCGGCCGGCGCGACGCCAACGCGGTGCGCGCCTTCCTCGCGTACGCCTTCGCCAACTGGCGCGGCGCGTCGGGGCAGGAGCCTCCGCCGGCCTTCGTCCTCCTGGTCGGGGACGCCACGCCGGACTTCAAGAACACGATGCAGCGCGCCGACTGGGTCGATCAGGTCCCGACCCCGATCCTGTTCCAGACCGCCAGCATCATCGGCTACTACAGCAGCGACAACTGGCTCGCGTCGATCGCCGGGAACGATCAGATCCCCGACCTGCACATCGGCCGCATCTCCACGCGATCGGCGGCCGCCTCCGCGGCGGTCTTCGACAAGATCCGCCAGTACGAGACGACTCCTCCGGCCGGAACGTGGAGGGGGCGGGCCATCCTGACCGCCGGCGACGGCAAGTTCCCCGGGGAGTCGGACGATTTCGAGGCGCTGAACTCGGGTCTCAAGGTCGACTGGTTCACCCAGGCCCCTTACAGCACGCCGTCCCCGGCGCTGTACTTCGACAATCCGCCGTGGAACGCCGCCGACGCCGCCGGCTTCAAGACCGCGCTGATCTCGGAGATCCAGTCCGGCGCCGCCATCCTCACGTTCGTGGGGCACGGCAACTTCGAGAACTGGGGGCTGGACACGTTCTTCAGCACGAGCGACGCCGTCGCGCTGACCAACGGGCCGCGCCTGCCGTTCATGGTGAACATCAACTGCCTCTCCGGCGGGTTCCATTACCTGGTCGCCACCGGCTCCCTGGCGGAAGGGATGGTCAACAACCCGGCGGGCGGAGCGATCGCCGCCCTGGCGCCGAGCGGCCTGTCGAACGCGTTCGTGGGGACGGTCGTCAGCGACGAGACGTTCGCGGCGCTGTTCGGTCCGGAGCGCGAGCGGATCCTCGGTCCGGCCAGCCTGCCGATGCGGGCGGCGCTGTGGCAGCAGGGCTCGATCGTGGACCTGCAGGGGTACACGTTCCTCGGCGACCCCGCGACCCGGATCGCCACGCCGGCCCCCGACCCTCCGACCGGGTTGTCGGCGGCGGCGGGCAACGGCCAGGTGACGCTCGCCTGGACGCCTCCGGCGGTCCCGGCGGCGGCAACGCGCGTCTACCGCAGCACCGGAACGCCGGGCGCCGTCGCCACGGCGATCGCCTGCACCCCGTCCGGTCCTTCCTCGTGTCAGGACGCGACGGTGATCAATGCCACCCGCTACTACTACTTCGCGGTCTCGGTGGACGCGGATGGGTTCGAGGGGAGGAACTCCAACTTCAACAGCGACTGCGATGCCGGCCCCGACTGTGTCACGGCGCGGCCGGTGAATCCGAACCCGCCGTCCGTCCCGACCGGCCTCACGGTCCGCGACGCCGGGAGCGGCGCCCGGCTCGACATTTCATGGAGTCCCAACCCGGAGACGGACCTGAAGCGCTACACGGTCCGCTACGGCACCTCTCCCGGCGGCGTGGACCTGGGCTCGGTGCAGGCCGGCCCGGCCGCGACCGGCGTGGCGCTCATCGGGCTCCAGACCGGGACCCGCTACTACGTGAGCCTGACGGCGACCAACACCTCCGATCTGGAGAGTGCCCGCACTCCCGAGCAGTCGGAGGTGCCGCACCTGTTCGAGGGGATCGCGCCGCCGCGGGCCATCTCCGACCTGACGCTCAGCCTCTCGGGCTCGAACCTCGTGCTCGCGTGGAGCAGGCCGACCCTCGATATCTACGGCCGCCCCACCACGGTGACCGGCTACCGGGTGTACCGGGGCACGACGCCGAACTTCACCATCAACCCGGCGTCGCCGCTCGCCACGATCAACAGCGGCGCGACGACGACCTATACCCACATCGGGGGGGTGACCCTTCCCGGCGATTCGTACTACGTCGTGACCGCGCTCGATGCGCAGGGGCTGGTGTCCGGAGCGGGGCGCGACCTGCCGAACGGGGTGGGGAGCCTCGACGTGACCATGCCCTCCTCCCTCCTGCACCTCGCGTGGCTGCCGGTGACCACGGATGTGCAGGGGCTGCCGACCCTGATCCACCACTATCAGGTGCACGTCACCGTCACGCCGGTCGCCCGCGGCTCGCTCGGGCCTGCGACCATCTTCCTGGACAATGTCACCGGGACGACCGCCGATCTGAACCTTCCCGCGGGAACCCGCTTCATCAGCGTCCTCGCCGTGGACAACCGCGGTAATCTCAGCCCCTACTGAGCGGAAAGGCGCGGATCCCGATGGACGCCCCGAAGACCCTCGCCATCGACCCGGTCCGTTCCCGGGGGGAGGGGGAGGCCGCCCAGACGCTCGAAGACCCGCGGATCACCTCCCTGGTGGACCGGGCCAAGACAGGGGACGAGGACGCCTTCGCCGACCTGATGCGCACCTACGAGAGCCGCATCATCGGGCTGGGCATCCACATGGGGCTCTCCCGTGACGACGCCCAGGACGCCTGCCAGGAGGCGTTCGTCCGTGTCTTCAAGCACATCTCCCGGTTCGAATCCGGGCGGGTTTTCTTCAAATGGCTTTACCGCATCGCTATCCACGCGGTTTACCACCAGATGGGGCGCACCCGCCGGCACGCCGCGCTGGACCTCGAGGATCCGGGGGTCCAGGCCCAGCTCGAGGACCGGTCGCCCGGTGGGGCCCTGCAGGAGCGGCTGGAGGAGCGCCAGCTCGCCGCGCGCGTGCGAGAATGTCTCGGTGGGTTGAGCCGGCAGGAGCGGATCGTCTTTGTCCTGAGGGACCTGCAGGAGGTCCCGACCGACGAGATCGGAGCCATCCTGAGGCTCTCCACGGTCACCGTACGCCGCCACTGCATGGCCGCACGGCAAAAACTCAGGATTCGAATTCTGGCGCCAAAATCTTGAACGAAACCGTGACCGATGCAGTAGACTCCGCCAGAGCTCAAGCGTAATCGTTTTTTCTTGACATTGGCGTCTTTCGAGGTATTTAGAGGCTATTCGCGCAGGGCTGTGGTCTATGTCCAGGCCGCATAAAGTGGAAACCGCAGGCCGTGACATCGCCGAGAGTTCAACCAGGTAGCAGCAGAGATTGGATGGAACCTACCACTCTTCAGGAGGGGGGAATCTGATGAAGACGTTCCTCAAAACGTTGGTGACCGCGGCGGCGGTGCTGTGCGCCTTCGCAGCGGCGCCCGGGGTCATGGCGCAGTCGTGTCCGGATTCCGTGCCCTTCTATCACGCGCTGGGTGGGTTCCTCACCGGGCTGCCGGAGGCGACGCTCTCCGCGCGCGCATCCGAGCTCGGGAACCCCTTGAACAACAACG
>Ga0111538_10010124_pt1 | contig 12550 bp, 6 predicted proteins | sample SoiMethybrSBSTD1_FD_79669 | JGI IMG/M metagenome (GOLD analysis project Ga0111538, IMG submission 79669) | Bulk soil microbial communities from a Populus tree surrounding site in Tennessee, USA - Soil MetaG P. TD hybrid SBSTD1 (version 2)... | ecosystem: Environmental > Terrestrial > Soil > Tree...
CTTCCCCAACCGCGTCGTGGCCATCAACCCGCCTTCCAACGCCCCGGACCGCATTGTCGAGCTGCTGGACGAATGGAACCTGTCCGACATCGACGTGCTGAACTTCCACGCGGGAGAAGAAGAGACCGACGAGGTCAGGCCCGAAGACCTCTACCCTGGCCTGATCGCCTTCGGGCGCGCGGGCAAGGCGGTCGCGCTCGACGAGTTCGGCAACGGCGCCTGTCGCTTCGGATGCGGGGACACCGAGACCGGCCTGAACCGTGTCCGGCGCAAGGCCTGGACCGCGCTCGCGGCCGGCGCCCACTTCCACATCGAGGACATCGACGGGGCACAGTCCGCGCCCTCGCTGGTCAGGAAGCTGCTGGACAACGTCAGGAGCTTCAAGGCGCACTGGGATTTCCAGGAGTTCCGGCCCGTCGACCAGGACGTGGTCGTGGTCGAAGCGGACGGACCGCGGGCGGCGTTCTGCCTGGACGCGGTCTGGCCGGCCGAGAACTCCCGCAGGGAGTTCGTGTGCTACGTGCCCCGGCTCCCGTTGAGCCCGGTCCAGGTCGCCGTGTCCCTGCCCGCGTCGCCGCCCGCCTGGGGCGGCTGGACCCTGTCCCTCTGGAATCCCCGCGAGGCGAACCCGCACTATGAGCAGCCGCCGTATCCCTCCTCGGACTCGTCCCACATCACGTTCCCGCTGGCCGCCGGCGAGGCCCAGGGCGATCGCCGCGACTGGGTCTTCCACATCAAGTCGGCGCACCGCTACCCGCTCGGCGTCACCACCAGCGGGAGCGGGACGGTCACGACGGTCGGCGGTCCCGGCATCTCCTGTCCCGGCGACTGCAGCGAGGTGTACACCGAGGGCGCGCTGGTGACCCTCACCGCCGCTGCCGCCGCCGGCTGGCGCTTCATGGGATGGAGCGGCGCGTGCGGCGGACTGGGCGACTGCACGGTGTCCATGACGTCCGCCCGGTCCGTGAACGCGCGCTTCGATCGCGTGTACAGGCTCTCGGTCACGAAGCCGGGCCGTGGCGCGGGTGACGTCGCCTCCGGCGACGGGCTGATCAACTGCGGCGGCGATTGCAGCGAGGACTACCTGCTGGGCACGGTGGTCACGCTGACGGCATCGCCGCTGTTCGACTCGACGTTCCGGGGCTGGACGGGAGCGGGCTGCGAGAGCGCCGGCCAGGGGCCCTGCATGGTCACCATCACCGCGGACCTCACCGTGGCCGCCCTGTTCGATTTGAGGCGGTACCCGTTCACCGTGCAGAAGACGGGGGCGGGGACCGGAACGGTGCAGTCGGAAGGGGGTGGCATCGACTGCGGTCCCACCTGCACGACGGAGTTCGAGCACTACACCGTGGTGACCCTGCGCATGACCCCCGGCCCCAATTCCGCGTTCGTCCGGTGGGGCGGGGACTGCGCGGGGACGCAGAACACCTGCACGGTGACCGTCCTGGGAGCCAGGAACGTCACCGCCACCTTCGAGCCCCCTCCGCCCATTCCGGCCCTCCAGTACTACCCGCTGGGCACGCCCTGCCGCGTGGTCGACACGCGCAGCGGCGCCCCCCTGCAGAGCGGCGTGCCCTTCCGCCTGGCGCTCACCGGCGGATGTGTGCCCACCAGCGCCGCCGCGGTGGCCGCGGTGGTGACGGCCGTGGCGCCGAGTGCCGGCGGCAACGTCTCCGTGCGCGTGAGCAGTCTGTCCCCGACGTCCGTCGTCAACTTCCCGTCGGGTGGAGGCGCCTGGGCCAGCTCGGTCGTGACGTCCCTGGACAATTCGGGCGCCACGGCAGCCGTGGCCACCCTGCTGGGCGGTGGCACGACGCACCTCCTGGTCGACGTGACCGGCTACTTTGGCCTTCCGGGACCGCTGGGCCAGAACTTCACTCCGTTCAACACGCCCACCCGGCTCTTCGACACGACCGTGAGCGGGGGGATCGAGAAGCTCTTCAAGCTGGGCGTCGGCTTCCCGGCCACCAACGCGTCCGCCGTGGCCATCAGCGTGGCGGGGGTGGACACGCCGGCCGCCGGACACCTGACGGCCTATCCCTCCGCCGCCGGGGCAGGGGGCACCTCCACGCTCAACTACCCGGCGGCGGCGCGGCTCTACAACGGGACGATCGTGCGGCTGGGCTCGGCGCCCACCGGCAACCTGGCCGTGGTGAGCACGCAGACCCACCGCGTGCTGATCGACATCAACGGCGTCTTCCATGCCCCGGTGAGCGGCTCGCTCCAGTACCACCCGATCACGCCCTGCCGCGTGCTGGACACGCGGGTCTCGGGCGGGCGCCTGAACCCCGCCCAGGACCGGGCGTTCCAGGTGCGGGGCATGTGCGGGGCCGTTCCGGACAGTGCGCGCGCCGTGGCCGCGAACTTCGCCGTGGTGGGCCCGGCCTCCTTCGGGCACCTCACGTTCTTTCCGACGGGAGGCCCTCCGTCGGGCGCGTCCCACCTCCTCTACCCGGCGGGCTGGACCATCGGCAGCGGCGCCGTGCTGCCCCTGTCGTCCGCGCCGGCGCCGGTGTCGGACCTGACGGTCCACGCGGCCGCGGTCACAGACCTCATCGTGGACGTCACCGGTTACTTCTCGCCCGCACCCTGACCCCGTTCTCTTGCCTGGAGGCGTGACATGCACTCGATTCGTCGATCCGTCACCTTCACCCGCGCGCTGGCGCTGGCCGGCCTCTCGCTCCTCGCGTTTGCCCCGCGGGCCCGGGCCCAGACGGCGCTGAGCTTCTACCCGCTGACGCCGTGCCGCGTGTGGGACACGCGCACCACGCACCCGCCGCAGATGACCGCCAATGCCAGCCGCGACTTCGTGGTGCGCGGGCGCTGCGGCGTGCCGAACGGCGCCCAGGCCGTGGCCATCAACGTCACCATCGTCGGTCCGACCGAGGCGGGCAACCTGCGCATCTATCAGGCCGGGCTGCTCACGCCGCCCTTGGCCAGCCTGCTCAACTGGGCGGCCAACGACAACCCGGTCGCCAACGGCACCATCGTCCCGCTGGCCGACAGCGGCGGGAACAACGTGACCGTGCGCATCGACATGCCGACCGGGAGCACCGGCCGCGTGCACACCCTGGCCGACGTCACCGGCTACTTCCAGTAGGCCATGAAGTCCACCCTCATGCTGGCCGGCGCCCTGCTCCTCGTGGCGCAGGGTGCCGTGGCCCAGAACCCCTCCGTGCTCTCGCGCGAGTACGTCTACGCAGGCGACCGCCTGCTGGCCGTGGCCGGCCCTCCGCTCCTCTCCATCGACGACATCGCGGTGACGGAAGGGCAGTCCGGGACCACGATCGCTCGCTTCACGGTCTCGCTGACCCGGGACACGGCCCAGGCCGTAACCGTCGCCTACGCCTCCTCCAACGGTTTGGCCACCGCCGGCAGCGACTATCTCGGCGTCTCCGGAACCGCAACCATCGCGGCCGGCACGACGTCGACCAGCGTGGACGTGACCGTCTTCGGCGATACCTCCGCCGAGGGCCGCGAAGACTTCTTCGTGACCCTGAGCAACCCGGTGGGCGTTCCGATCGTCAAGGCCCAGGGCCGGGCCACCATCATCGACGACGAGGCCGCGCGCTACTTCCCCCTCACGCCCTGCCGCGTGGCCGACACCCGCCCGTCCGCGCCCGTCCCGGCCAACACCACGCGCAGCTTCCAGGTGACGGGCATCTGCGGCGTCCCGGCCACGGCGCGCGCGGTCGCGCTCATCGTCACCACCGTCGGCCAAACGGCGCTCGGTGACCTGCGCGTTTATCCCGCACCGGGGCCGGTGCCTCTGGCCAGCATGGTCAACTTCTCCATCAACAAGGCGCGGGCCGGCAACGGCCTGGTGGCCCTGGGCCAGGACGGACAGGTCACCGTCTATGCCGGCATGGTGCCCGACGTGACCCACAAGACGCACGTCGTCATCGACGTGATGGGGTACTTCCAATGAGCATTCCGACCTGGCGATCCTGGCTCGGGGGCGGGCGCGGCCCGCGCTCCCTGGCCCTGGCGGCGGCCCTCCTGGGGCTGGCCGCTCCCCACGCCTGGGCCCAGCGGCCGGGCTCCGACGACGGGGCCACGCCGCTGGCCCTGGCTCCCGGCACCCCGCTCGGCACCTACGCGTTGACCGACCTCGACTCCATCAACTACTTCAGCGGCGGCCTCCACTTCGCGCTGCCGCTGGTGCAGGTGGGGGGACGGGGCAGCGCCCACGCCTCCCTTCCGCTCGTGATCGAGCGGCACTGGTCGTTGCAGAGCGAAGAAACGCCGGACCCTGACCGGCGGCACTACTTCGCCACGCGCAACAGCTGGGACTACCACTCGCCGGCCTTCAAGTACGGCCTCTTCCATCTCGGCGTGGTGGAGGCCCGCCACACCTTCGAGTTCCTGGGCGACTTCGGATGTGGGGTTCCCAACGCCTGGAACACGCTGACGCACCTGATCGTCACCGCACCCGACGGGTCGGAGTCCGTGCTGCGCGACGTGCTCACGGACGGCCAGCCGCAGCGGCGGTGCCCGGGCAACCCGCCCTTCAACCGCGGCACGCTGTGGGTCAGCCGCGACGGCAGCGCCAGCACCTTCCTGGCCGACCAGCCCATCGTCGACAGCGCCATCGGCGGCGAGCCCGTCAGTGACTATCCCTCGGGCGTGCTGCTCCTGCGCGACGGGACGCGCTACCGGGTCGAGAGCGGCCGCGTCCGCCGCATCACCGACCGCAACGGGAACTTCATCGAGCTGCAGCCGGCGAACGAGGGATCCCGCATCGTGGACTCCGCGGGACGCGTGGTCACGTTTTCACGCCCGATACCGCCCCTGCCCAACACCGACCTGCAGGCGGCCTGCGGCACCATCGCCTTCCTGGGCTTCCGGGGCGCCGCGCGCGAGGTCGTCGTCCAGTGCGCCACCCTCGGCGACGTGATCGGCCCGGAGAACCTGCGCGCCTTCTTCCCGCGCACGCCCGGCGATCTCTACGACCCGACCGTCGTCTCCGCCGTCCGCCTGCCGGACGGGCGCGAATACACCTTCCACTACAACCCGCTGGGCGAGCTGGAGCGGGTCGATCTCCCCACGGGCGGGGCCCTCGAATATTCGTACGCCTCCGGCCTCCAGTCCGGTGCCGACGCGGACGGCTTCTTCACCTTCGAGGGCCCGTACCTGGCCGGAGCGCTCTACCGCCGCGTCGTCGAGCGCCGGGTCTACGGCGCTTCGGCCCTCGAACAGCTCACGCGCATCGCCCGGCCGGAGACATTGGGCCCGGAACCGGCGCCGGACTACATCGAGGTCACGCAGCACGACCCCACCGACCCGGGCATCGTCCTGGGCCGCCAGCGCCACTTCTTCGACGGACGGGCGGTGGACACGCTGCTGGCCTTCGCCGCCATCGGGTACGACCCGTGGAAGTTCGGCCGCGAGCGCAAGACCGAGGTCTTCGACACCGACGGCCGGGGCGGCGCGTTCCTCAATCGCACCGAACGGACATGGGTCCAGCGGAGCCCGGTGGCCTGGTGGACCCAGTCGCCCGACAGCGCTCCTCCCAGCGACCCGCGCCTGGTCGAGATCCGGACGACGCTCGACACCAACCAGGTGACCCGCCAGATCTTCGACTACGACGCCTACAACAACGTCACCCTGCGGTCGGAATACGACTTCGGCCCCGGCGCGCACGGTCCGCTGCTGCGCCACCGGCAGACCGACTACGTGACCGTGAACGGCGGCCGCAACTACGCGACGGACCTCACCATCCACATCCGCAACCTGCCGGCCCAGGAGCGGCTCTACGACGAGCTCGTCGCCGAACGTGCCCGCACCACGTACGAATACGACGCCTACGGCCCCGATGCCGTTCACGCCCCGCTGCTGGACCGGGCCAACCTGACCGGGCACGACCCGGAGTACGGGTCCGGACGCAGCGCGCGCGGCAACGTCACGGGCGTGTGGCGCCGCCTGGACGCCCTTCCCGCCCCGGTGGCGACCTACCAGCAATACGACGTGGTCGGCAACGTGGTGCGCAGCATCGACGGGCGCGGCTTCGCCACGCAGCTCTTCTACGAAGATCGCTTCGGCGCCCCCGGGGACGGGGCGCGCGGCAACGAAGGCATCCCCGGCGGGTTCAGCACCTACGCCCACCTCACGCGCACCGTCGATGCACTGTCGCACGAGACCTTCACCCAGTTCGACTACTCCCTGGGCCGCCCGGTCGACCACGAAGACGAAAACGGCGTGGTGGGCAGCGCCTTCTATGACGACGCCCTCGACCGGCCCACGGCCTCCGTGCGTGCCGACGGCCGGCCGGAGCAGAACCAGGTGCGCTTCGCCTACGACGACAGCGCGCCCAACCCGCACATCGACACCTATCGCGACCAGGAGCAATTCCAGGCCGGCGAGCTCCACACGTCGGTCTCCTTCGACGCGCTGGGCCGCCGCCTCTCGACGCTGAGCTTCGGCGATCCCACGGGGACCATCGTGTCCGGGGGAGTGAACTACGACGCGCGGGGATTGGTGGGCGTGGCCTACAACCCGCTGCATGTCACGGCGCCGCCGCTGCCGGCGGAGCCGTTGTACGCCACGACCACCCAGTACGACGGTGCGGGCCGGGTGCTGCAGGTGAAGGCGCCCGACCAGGCCATCGCCAACACCACCTACAGCGGCAGCGCGACCACGTTCACCGATCCCGCCGGGAAGAGGCGCGTGGTCGACACCGACGGCCTGGGGCGGACGGTGCGCGTGGTGGAGGACCCGGCGGGCCTGAACTACGTGACCAGCTACGCATACAACGTCTTCGACCGGGTGGTCCGGGTCGACCAGGGCGGCCAGCAGAGGACGTTCGCCTACGACTCGTTGGGCCGGCTGGTCTGCGCCTCCAACCCGGAGGGCCGCGTGGCCGATACCTCCTGCGCCACGCCGTCCCTGCCTGCGAGCGGCGTGAACCGCTTCGCGTACGACGCCAACGGCAACCTGGTCGAGCGGCGGGACGCGCGCGGACGCGTCAGCACCTTCACCTACGACGCTCTGAACCGCGTGGCGACCAAGACCTACAGCGACGGCACGCCGCCGGTGACCTACACCTACGACGCACCCGCGGTGCCGTTCTCCAAGGGGCGGCTGACGGGCGTCTCCTCCAGCGTTTCCACCATGGCCTATCGCGAGTACGACCCGCTGGGGCGGATCAAGCGCAGCCGGCAGGACGTGGGGGCCCAGTCATACCTGATGTCCTACACCTACGACCTGGCCGACCACCTGCGCAGCCAGACCTATCCCTCGGGGCGCGTGGTCACCACGGCCTACGACGGGGTGGGGCGCTTCAGCCGGGTCTGGGAGGGCAACCTCAACTACGCCCGTGTCTCCAGCGACCCCGCCGACAACGGGTACGCGGCCCACGGCGGGCTCCTGAAGATGCTGTTGGGCAACGGGCGCTGGCAACACGCTCGCTACAACTGCCGCCTGCAGCCAATCCTGGCCGGCCTGGGCAGCTCGACCAGCTCCGCCGACTTCCTGGCCGTGGCCTTCGACTTCGGCACGAACAGCTCGTGCCATCCAGGGCCGGCCAACAACGGCGACGTCCGGGGCCAATCCATCCTCATTGCCGGCACGCCGCCGAAGAACTTCGCCCAGTCGTTCGGCTATGACGGCGTCAACCGTCTCCTCACCGCCTCCGAGGTCAGCACCGTCACCGGCGGGCAGTCGTGGACGCAGACCTTCGCCTACGACCGCTTCGGCAACCGCGCGCTGACGGCTGGGCTGGCGCTGCAGCCGGCGCTCACGCCCCGCGCGGTGACCGACTTCGACCCGGCCACCAACCACATCGTGGGACGCACCTACGACCCCGCCGGCAACCTGACCACCGACGGCCTGGGCCGGACGTTCACCTTCGACGCCGAGGGGCGCCAGGTCCAGGCCGGCGGCACGGCGGGCAGCATCACCTACGCGTACGACGGCGAGGGGCGGCGGATCAGCAAGACGGTGTCGGGAAGCACGAACGTCTACGTGTACGACGCGTTCGAGAAACTGGTGGCCGAATACGGCAGCGCCCCGCTGCTCGACACCCTGTACCTGACGCCGGACGGGCTGGGCAGCAACCGCCTGGTCAGCGACAGCCAGGGCAGCGTCGTCTACCGCCTCGACTACCTCCCCTTCGGCGAGGAGATCCCGGCCGCACAGGGTGGCCGCTCGACGATCGGGGGTTACGGCACCAACCCCGGCCTCCGCTTCAAGTTCACGGGCAAGGAGAGGGACACCGAGACGGACCTCGACTTCTTCTCGACCCGCTACTACTCCGCCTCTCCCGGCCGCTTCGGCAGCCCGGACGCCCAGCTCTCCAGCGGGCGGCCCGAGATCCCCCAGAGCTGGAACCGCTACGCCTACGTCCTCAACAACCCGCTCAAGTTCACCGATCCCAGCGGAGGACAGGAGGTTCTTCCGGGGTCGGAGTGCGCCTTCGACGAGTCCGGTGAGTGCTCCAAGGCCCAGCTCGATGTGATCAAGGGATTCCTGAAGCAGGTCGTCAACATCCTCGACCTGAGCGGGCCCGCCAACGCCACGTTCCGCATGGCCAACGTGGGGATGGGACTCGGCGACATGGAGCTGATCCCGACTTTCAAGGCCAGCAACCAGGAGCAGCAGGCCGGAATGCTCACGGCCGACCTTGCCTCGTTGCTCATGCCGCTGTTGGACGGCGTGAACGCGGTTCGCGTGCTGCCCGAGGCGGGCAGCGCCATGGAGGCGCTGCCCGCGACGGCCGACACCGCCTACGCGGGCGTGCGGGAGCTCTCCCAGACGCTGCGCGCGGCGGGTGTCGATCGCAGGGCACGCCTCGACGCCATCGGGAGCTTCCGCGTCAACTCGATCACCCCGCGGACCGCCTTGGGCGACGAGGTGTTCCTCCGCTACTTCGGCGGCGAGAAGTCCTTGGCCGAGGGCCGGTTCCTGACGCCCACCTTCCCGCCCACGGGCAGCGCACGATCGATGCTGGCCCTGCCACCGGACAACCTGGCCACGGGCCTCGCGCAGTTCCGCTTCGCGCCGGGGACGCGCTACTTTCAGGGGACAGTGGGGCCGAATTTCAATCTTCCGGGAGGCGGCGTGCAGGTGTACATCTTGGACAAGGGCGCTCTGGTGCGCGTGAGGTGACCATGGGCTCTCCGGCGGTGGACCACTTTCTCGCCCGGGCCGACGCCGTGCTGGGCCGCTTGGCGGCGGCCGGCCGAGCCGGCCCCTCGCCCTCCGGCGTGAACCTGGCCGCCATGGCCGCGGACATTCAGCGGATGCGGCGGGCCGCGGCGCAGGACGAGATGCCCCCGCGGCACCTTCGCTACCGGAACCTCACGCGGATCATCGTGGACCAGTGGCCGCTGGCCGACCCGCTGGGAGCGCTGATCGCGGAGCTGGAGGACCAGTACATCCGCCTGTGACGCGTTATCGCCGCTGAACACTCACCGTCTCGGCCAGCCCCAGGCGCTGGTCGACGGCGGCCAGGAGCGCGGGAGCGACGGGGTCGTTTGCGGTCTGCGCGCGCAGGCGCTCGCGGGCGGCCACCGAGGCCGCGGGCAGCGTACGGAAGGAGGCCCGCCCTTCCGCGGCGGGGCCGAGCCGGTCCACGGTGCGGACCTTCCACGTGTAGTGCGCCCCGGGGCGCAAGACGTCCGCGGGCACGTCGAGCCGCGGCGTCTCGGTGACGCGCTCGAAGACCGGCGCCCCCGCCTCGTCGGCCACCTCCACGCTGTAGCGCGGCGCGGCGGGGACGGGATCGAAGGTGAGCGTGGTGGCGGCGGCCAGCGTGATCGCGTCGGCGCCAGGCCAGAGGCCGGTGATGCGGGGCGCGCGCACGCGCACGGCGGCGGCGCGCGCGTCCGGAGGGCCGCCGTCCGCCAGGGCCAGCAGCTCGGCCAGCGCGGGCAGGGGCGGCAGCGCGCGCACTGCGCCCCGCTCGGCCACCGCGCCCTCGCGGCCGAGGCGCGCGCGCGTCCCCGGCGTGAGCTCCTGCCGCCGCCCGTCGGCGAAGGCGAGCACGGCACGTCCGTCCGCGGCCACGTCCAGGCGCGCGCCGGGGCGCAGCCACTCCCAGCGGCCCGCCGCGCGCGCCTTCTGCGCGTTCCCGGAGACGCGCACCGTTCCGGCGGTGACGCAGAGGATGGCGGCCGGGGGCGGGGGAGGGGCCGCGTGGGCGGCACCCACCGCCGCGCAGGCGGCCAGGGCCCAGCCGCGCGTCATCGCAGCCAGCGCCGCGCGGCCACGGTGAGCAGCAGGCCGAGCGCCAGCGTGGCCAGCGGCCAGGCGAGCGGCCACATCATTCCAGCGCGGCCCAGGGCCGCGACGGCCCCCCACGCGTAGGCGGCCACGATCAGCGCGGCCAGTCCGAGCGTCCATAGCGTGCGCGCGTAGCACAGCACTCCCGCCGCCAGCGCGCCCACCGCGATCAGCGCCCCGGCGGCGAACGGCTCCGGGGGCGCCTCGCGGACGGGCCGCCCGCGCAGGATTGTAGTCACGATCGATGCCTGGAGCAGGAGCCCGGCCGCGCGGCCACCGGGCCACGCCGACGCGGGCACGCGGTGGACGTCGTCGCCGGACGCCGTGGGTCCGATGCCCACCAGGACCAGCCGGTCGCGGAACACCTCCGGCCGCTCGTCGAGGAGGCGGGTGGCTTCCGGCCAGGCCAGGCGGGAGAGCGTCTCGAGGCGCAGCCGATGGTCGATCCGGAAGGGCGCGGCTTCCAGGGGCGCGCCCTCCGGCCGGAGGTGCCGCGCCGCCGCGGCCGGCCACGAGGGCCGCGGCCGGCCGGCCACGTCGTGGAAGGCGCGGCGGGCGCGGCGGGTGACGCCGTCCGCGTCTTCGTCCAGGTTGACGAAGCCGAACAGGGCAGCCGTGCGCTCCGGGCCCAACGCCACCGCGGTCAGGCCGGCCACGCAGTCCGTGCCGACCAGGCCCTGGCTCGCGCTCGAGTACGCGGCCAGGACGATGCGGTCGGCGTGGCGGACGAGCAGCTCGGAGAAACGCTGCGAGCGGCTCCAGGCCCGCGGCAGCAGCAGGTCGATGGCCACGGCGCGGGCGCCGGCGTCGAGGGCGCGCTCCAGCACCGGCGCCACCACGTCGCCGGCCTCGGCCAGGCTGGCCACGCCCGGCGGCCCGCCGGCGTCGTCCAGCGTGAGCAGCAGCACGCGTTCGTCCGGAGGCACGGGCGCGGACAGGCGGAAGGCCAGGTCGCCGAGGCGCCCGTCGGCGAGCGCCAGCGGCCGCCGCAGCCCGAGGCCCAGCAGCGTGGCCACGACGGCCAGGCCGGCGGAGGCCCAGGCCGCGCGCCGGAACCGCCCGCGGTCCCGCTCCGCCGCGCGCGCCCTGCGCAGCGCTTCGGCCACCGCGGCGATCAGTGCGCCCGCGCGCGGCGGCCGCAGGGCCGCCTCTTTCGCCAGCCCCGCGCGGAGCGCCTCCCAGACCCCGTCCGCCAGCGGGAGGGGCGGGGGCGGCTCGTCCTGGTGCGCGCGCAGCACCTCACGCGTGGGGCCGGCGAACGGAGGGTGTCCGGCCAGCGCCTCGTACGTCATGACGGCGAACGCGTAGACGTCCGAGGCGGCACTGGCCGCGCGCGCATCGCGGGCCACCTCCGGCGCGAGGTAGGCGGGCGTCCCCACCAGCATGTGGGCGTCGGTGAGGCCGCCGTCGTCCGGCAGGCGGTCGCCGCCGGGCGGCTCGGGCGGTGCGGCCGCGAAGCGGGCCAGCCCGAAATCGAGCACGCGGACGCCGGCGTCCGACACCATCACGTTGGCCGGCTTGAGGTCGCGATGGAGCACGCCCGCCGCATGGGCGGCGTCCACGCCGGCGGCCACGGCCTGCAGGACCTGCAGGCGCTGGTCCAGGGAGAGCCGGCCCGCCCGCAGGTGCTCGGCCAGCGTCACGCCCGCGGCCGGCTCCATCACCAGGTAGGGCGTGCCGTCGGCCTCGTCGATGCCGAAGTCGGTGACCGCCACCACGTTCGGGTGTCGGATGCGGCCCAGCGCCTCCGCCTCGCGCGCGAAGCGGGCGCGGGCCTCGGGGTCCTGGATGACGCCGGCCTGCAGCAGCTTCACGGCGAACGTGCGGCCCAGGCCCACGTGCCGCGCGCGCCACACCACGCCGCCCGTGCCCTCGCCCAGACGTTCTTCCAGGCGGTAGCGCCCGCCCACCAGCCGGTCCACGCGCAAGATCCTATTTCCTAACCGGGCGGAGCCGGCGCTTCGCTTTCTTAACCTGGGGGGGATGACTATGGGCCGCCTGCGGCGGCTTGGGCCATCCCCCCCACGGCCCTTCGGGCCTCCCCCCGGGGGCCGCTTCGCGCCGGCGGAGCCGGCGCTTCGCTTTACAATCGCGGCTCGCCGGGGAGGGACCGATGTTCGTGAAGGTCGGGATGGCCCTGCTGTGCGCCGCCCTCCACGGGGCGGCCGTCCTGGCGCAAGGCGTGCTCGTGGAGGAGGTGGAGAAGGGCACGCCCGCGGACGGCCCGCTCCGGCCCGGCGACGTCGTCCTGTCCTGGGCTCCGGTGGACCCCGCCCGCGCCGCCACGGCCGGCGGCCCGCTCGACTCGCCCTTCGCCCTCGCGTCGGTC
>Ga0111538_10010127_pt1 | contig 12548 bp, 8 predicted proteins | sample SoiMethybrSBSTD1_FD_79669 | JGI IMG/M metagenome (GOLD analysis project Ga0111538, IMG submission 79669) | Bulk soil microbial communities from a Populus tree surrounding site in Tennessee, USA - Soil MetaG P. TD hybrid SBSTD1 (version 2)... | ecosystem: Environmental > Terrestrial > Soil > Tree...
CGCGGGCTCGGCCGGGGCCCCGAGCCACTCTTCGGGCTTCTGTTCGCTGATCACCGTCTCGCCCTGGGGGAGGTCGACCAGCAGGCGCTGGCCGGCGCGCAGCGCGATCTCGCCGCCGGTCACCGGCCCCCTGACCGTGACGCGGCCGTGCCGGAGGTTGAGCTCGAACGTCTCGGTTGCGGCGTCCCATGACACCGTGAACACGGTGCCCTTGACCGTGACGAGGAAGGGACCGACGTCGACCTGCCAGCGGCGCTCACTCGCCGGCGCGGGCGTGACCAGGAACGAAGCGGCGCCGTTTTCGATGGCGATGCGCGCGCCCGAAGCGTCGACCGCGCGCAGGCGGCTGCGCGTCCCCGGCTTCAGGATGAACTCCGTTCCCTCGGCGAAGAACACCTTGATCCCCCCGCGGCCCGACTCGCGGAGGTATCCGCCCTCCACGAGGCTGCCGCCCTCGACCCGGTAGGTCAGCGCGGGCAGCTCCGAGGTAGCGGGCAGACGCGAGGGCCCGGAACGAACGACGCCCATGGCGACCAGCGCCGCGGTCGCCGCCAGCGTCCCGACCAGCGACCAGCGCATGATCGACGAACGCCCCGCCGATCGTTGCGCTGGGCCGGCGTTCAGGCGGGAGCGAAGCGCGGCGAGGCCGCTGTCGAGCTGCGCGGGCGTGGGCGGTCGCGCGCTGCCGCGCGCCATCCCCGCCAACGCTGCGAGCGCCCGCCGTCCCCTGCTCTCGCCCGTGGTGGTCATCGAAGGAACCCCTTCTCGTCGAGGAACCCGGCCAGTCCGGGATCGGCTTCGATCCAGATCGTCAGCTTGCTGGTGGCCCGTTCCAGCGCACGCTTCACGGTCGAAATCGAGAGTTCCATGTGGGCGGCGACCTCGTCCACAGTCATGGACTCGAGATGGCGCAGCGCGAAGACCAGCCGATGCCGCGGCGCCAGTCGGTCGAGGAGCGCATAGAACCTGCGCAGCAGATCGCGGGACTCCATGTCCATCAGCTCGCCGCCCAGGTCGACCAGTGTCTCCGGTCGCTGGAACGAGAGCCAGGCCCGCGTCTTCCTGCGGCGTAGCTCGGTCTTGAGCAGGCGAATCGCGAACGAGAAGATGAAGCTGCGCAGCCGCTCGGGCGCGCGCAGAGTCCGGGCCTTGACGAACACCCTGTGGAAGACCTCCTGCGCGACGTCCTCGGCCTCGGATTCCGAACCAAGCGTGCGCGTCGCGAACATGATGACGGCCGGCGCGAAGCGGTTCCAGGTCTCCGCGATCGCCCACGGGCTCCCGGCCATCAGGGCGCGGGCCAGCTCACGGTCGCTCGTGTCGCCGGGGTCGGGAGCGACCACCAGGGAGACGGGCATTTGCGTGCGGCGCGTCGACATGTGCTCGTTGATCAAGGCCCGTCAGCAGTCGCATTGATCGCGGTGGACTGGCTCACATTTTCTGCGAGGTCATCCGGCATGACGCGGGCGGCTAGGGCGCGCTGGTCACCTTCAGCATCACGACGCCGTGGCTCGGGACGGATGACGCGGTGTAAGAGCCGGTGAACGTTCCGAGATCGGTGTGGCTCCAGAGATCGCGGACGGTGGCGGCGCCGGTGGGGATGCCGAGCGCGCTCCACTGGGCGGTGATGGACGCGGCCGCGGTGCCACGGTTGAACAGCGCCACCGCCCGGGTGTTCGTGCCCGATAGCGTCTTCGACCAGACCTCGAGGTTCGTGGCGGGCGTCGCGACGCGTCGGCCCTGAACACCCATCGGATCCTGATCGACGGCGATCACCTCGCTGTTCGTGAGCGTCGTCCGCGTCGCCGCGCTCATGCTGCGCAGGTCGTTTCCCGCGATGAGCGGCGCCGCCATGATCGCCCACATGCTGAAGTGGGCCCGTCCCTCGGTGTCGTTGATGCCGTTGTTGCCGACCTCCAGCATGTCGGGGTCGTTCCAGTGGCCGGGGCCGGCGTACGAATAGAGGTCGCGGTTTTGGTCGATGAGCCCGACCACCGACGACCAGCTGGCGTTGATGTCGAAGCCGATGCGCCACATGTTGGCGATCGTCGGCAGGTTGATCGAGCAGCTGTTCGGCGTGCACCCCGTCCCGTCGCCCGGGTTGATGCTGTAGAAGATCGGGCGGCCGGTCGCGCGCAGCGCGTCCCGCATCACGGCGAATCCGCTCAGCGCATTCGTGCACTTGTCGTACTTGAGGTAATCGATGCCCCACGACGCGAACGTCTGCGCGTCTGTCGTTTCATGACCGAGGCTGCCGACGGCGACCGAGGGGCTGATGCCGCCGTAGATCCCGACGCAGGTGGTGGGGCCCGGCACCTCGTAGATCCCGATCTTCAGGCCCTTGCCGTGCACGTAGTCGGCGAGCGCGGGAATCCCGCCCGGGAACTTGCTCGTGTTCCAGCGCAGCTTGCCGCTGGAGTCGCGTCCGTCCATCCAGCAGTCGTCGAGGTTGACGTACTGGTAGCCGACGTCTTTCATTCCGCTCGACACCATCGCGTCGGCGATCCCCTTGATGAGGCTCTCGCTGATGTTGCACTGGAACAGGTTCCACGAGTTCCAGCCCATCGGCGGCGTGGCGCCGAGAATGCCGCTGGTTCCCGCGCCGCCGGCGGAGCCGCTCGCGCCGCCGCCCGCCGCGCCGCCGCGGCCGCCCGTCGATCCGCCGCCGCCCGAGCTACCGGCGCTTCCACTCGTTCCACCTCCGCCGGTGCCACCACGCCCGGCGGCGCCGCCGGTGCCGCCGCGGCCGCCCGAGCTGCCGCCGCTGCCCGCGCCTCCAGTTGCCGCGCCCGCGACGCCACCGCCGCCCGTCGTCCCGCCGCGTCCGGCGGCCCCCGCGAGGCCGCCGCTTCCGGCCGCGCCGCCGGATCCAGACGCGCCGCCGGTGCCGGCGCCGCCGCCCGCGCCGGCAGTCGCGGCGCCGCCTGTCGATCCACCCCGATTGCCACCCGCATTGCCGCCCCGATCGCTCGCGCCGCCCGAGCCGGCGGCGCCGCTGCCGCCCGTGGCGCCGGCCGCGCCGCTGACGCCGCTCTGGCCACCGGTCCCGGGACCACCGCCGGTCCCGGGGTCGCCATCACCAGGCGACGGCGAGCACCCGATCAGCGCCAGCGAGAACAGCACGCCGGCGAGACCAGGACGCATTCCTGGCGCGACAGCCCTCCACGGCCTGCTGCCGGGCAAGAAAACCATGCGGACAATTGTCGGAGCGTCGCCATTTTTGCGACGGAAAGTGAGATATCGCCAGAAATGACAGATGACGTCGAATATGAGATGCGCCCGCGAGATCACACCCCTGCGACCCGGGAATCGTTCTCCGAATGCGTGCGAGATTTCTGCTTTCGGCGCTCGCCGCGTGCCTGGCGCTGCTGGGCTGTGGACCGGGCGAGTCTGGCGGACCCTCGGGGACCGGCGGGAGCACGGGCGCGGGTGGTGTCGGCGGCAGGGGCGGGTCCCCGGGCACCGCCGGGACGATGGCGAGCGGCGGCAGCTCGGGCGGCAGCGCGGGCGGCGCTGGTACGGGGGGCGGCGCGGGAACAGCGACCGGGATGGCAGGCGCGACCGGCACCGGCGGCAGAGGCGGCGCGAGCGGGGGGGCTGGCACCACCGGCGTGGCCGGAAGCGGCGGCGCAGGCGGTAACGGCGGCACAGGCGGAAGCGGCGGTGCCGGTGGAGGCGGCGGGGCGGCGGCCGGCCGCGGCGGCACGGGCGGCGCCGGCGGTGGCGCAGCGGGACGCGGCGGCGCGGGCGGGACCGGCGGCGGCGCAGGCGGACGCGGCGGTTCGGGAGGGAGCGGTGGCGGTGGCGGTGGTAACCAGGATGCGTCGGTGTCGGACGGCGCGTCCGACGGCGGCGCCGGATATATGCCTTGCCCGACGACCGCGGGGACGGCCTGCGTGGTGCTGCCGCTCGGCGACTCGATCACCGAGGGCTATCTCCCGTCGGGCGCCAACGGCGGGTATCGCGTCGAGCTGTTTCGCCAGGCGGTGCGCGCCGGCAAGAACATCACGTTCGTCGGAACACAGATGAACGGACCAACCACCGTCGAGAACCGGACGTTTCCGCGGCGCCACGAAGGGCGCGGCGGCTACACCATCGCGGGGGGAGGGCAGGGGGCGATCGCGGGCAGCGTCACCGACACCGCGATCTCGACGTACCACCCGAACATCGTGCTCCTCATGATCGGGACCAACGACATCAACGGCAACATCAACGTCTCGACCGCGCCCACGCGCCTCGGCCAGCTCATCGACGAGATCATCATGGACGCACCGACGGCGCTGGTGGTCGTCGCGACGATCATCCCGATCGCGAACGACGGCACGAATCAGCGGATCCCGAACTACAACGCCGCGATCCCGGGCCTCGTCGCCACCCGCGTCGCGGCTGGAAAACACGTGATGCTGGTCGACAACTACGCGGCGTTCGTCAGGGACTCGAACTTCCGGACCACGCTCATGATCGACAACCTACACCCGAACGACGCCGGTTACGCGCGCCTCGGGCAGACGTTTTACGACGCGATCGCACCGCTCCTGCCCGCCGGGCCCTGATCGTTCCCGGCTCCCGTGTTCACGGGCAGCCGACCTCCGCGTCGGGGACACCGGGGATGCACATGGTGCACCGAAGGGTGAGGTTCCCCGGCGGATCGCCGGTTCCCTGCGGATCCGCCTGCACGACGACCGAGACGCCGCTGCAGCCGCTGCCGCCGGGGACCACGTGCCAGCACTCACCCGCGCCGCCGGTGTCGTCACACGATGCCACGCCGGCTCCGGTGTCGCTGTTGACGACGGTGCAATCGTCGCGCGTCGTGCCGGGGCGCTTCGCGATCCGCCCCTGGATGCAGGGCGCGTTGACGTACCGGACGATGTTTTCGGCGATGTTGCCCAGCGCCGGCGCGAAGTTGTCGGCACAGATCGATTGCAGGCGGCCGTTCGCGCCGAATTGGCCGACGAGCTCGGCGATGCGCACGGCGGGATCGGCGAAGCTGCCGTCGGCGGCCACACACGAGTGCACGATCTGGGGCCACGGGCACGATACCGCGCCGCACGACGTGTCGGCCGTGGCCGGCGTCTTCCAGTTGACGACGTAGGGCTCTTGCGGTCCGGTGATGGCGGCGACCATGATCTGACCGTCGTCGCCCTTCAGCGACTTGATCTGGTTCGCGATGTCGATGACGGGGAGCAGGAAGCGCGGGGTGTTTCTGGACGTGCAGTTGTCATAGCTGACCGAGGCGTTGACGTCGTTGTTGGGCGCGCGGCGCTTCGGGGGATTACCGTCGCAGAGGTGACCGAACTCGTTGCAACGGAAGTTGGTCGGCGGTCCGAGCTGCGATTCGATGTTCGTGCTCGAGTTGGTGTCGAATATCGGTACGCCCGCCACCGCCGAACAGTCGTCCTCGTTCGTGATCATCACGATCGCCAGCAGGGCGTCGGGACGCAGGAACCCCTGGTTCTCGGCGGGCACGGGGCGCCCGTCGACGCCCAGCGCGCGCGTGATCGCGGCGAACTGGTGCTCGAAACCGCAGCCGGATTCGCCGAGCGCGGCGATGCAGGTGAACACGTCCGGGAGGGTGCCGGCGTAGTTCGCGGCGCCCGCGACGTTCGAGATGTATGTCGCGCCCGGCGCGAGGCCCGATGCGGTGCAGTCACCGCGGGGGGTGTGCTGGAAGATTCCGTTCCTGCCGCCGGTCGAGTCACAGCTCGCGATCGAGCCGTTGCCCGCGCCCATGTCCGACGAGACGACCGCGACGTGGATGTTGGGTAGACCGCCGGGCAGGTTTTCGAGCTGCTGCATGAGCACCGGGAAGTTCCGCCGCAGGTTGTCCTGCGACAGCCGCATCGACGGCGAGTCGTCGATCAGGAACAGCAGGTCGATGTTGCGGTTGGTCGCGAAGAACAGGGTCGGCCGCTTCGGCCCGGCATCGGGCGGCGGCTCGGTCTTGGCGGGCAGCGGAGGACGGGGGCAGCCGCACAGGGCGGCGAGAAAGATCAACGCTCCCCAGCGATTCAGACCAGACCAGCGTACGGCGACCATGCGGACCTCCCGGTGCCCCTAGTGTGCAGCAACCTTCACGCCAACGGGTAGTCCCCGGGATCACGGGGTCTCCGCGCGCGGCGCAAGCGAGCGGGTGGGGGAAGCCTGACAGCGAAGACACACCTGATCAACCGCTTGAAGTCTGAGCCGATTTCGTGACAAGGCGGGCGGCGGGACGACAAACACCCACGGGCCATGCTTCGCGCGTCCCCCAACGGCTCCGATGCGGCGCGCGGTCGCTCTGGGAGTCGTGCCGTGACCGTGACCTCGGATCGACACGCGCGCATCCGCGGGCTGGTCGAGGAGCACATCGAGCTCGTCACGCGGACGCTGCGGAACGCAGGCGTTCCGCCCGCCGATCTCGACGACGAGGTTCAGCGTACGTTCATCATCGCGGTCCGCCGGCTCGACGACGTGCAGCCCGGCGCAGAGCGAGCCTTCTTGTGCCAGGTCGCGCTCAACCTGGCCTGGCACGCGCGCCGCTCGTTCGCGCGCCGTCGGGAGATCCCCAGCGACCAGCTGCCCGAACCGGTCGAGACGCGCGCGACGCCGGAGGAGCTCTTCGATCGGATGCAGATCCGGCAGCACCTGGACGGCATCGTCGACCGGATGGACGAGTCCTTGCGTGCGGTGTTCAAGCTCTTCGTGATCGACGAGATGAACCTGGGCGAGATCGCCCAGTTACTCCGCATCCCGCGCGGGACCGTCGCATCGCGGCTGCGACGGGCGCGCGAGCAGCTGCGGAGACACGTCGGCGCCATCGAGCTTGCCGGGACCCTCGGGGCGAAGGGCGTGAAGCGGATCGACGAACCGGTCTCGATCTGGCAGAAGAAACTCGGCGCGCTCGAACGCGCGCTACTCCAGACGGGGGCGTGGTTGCCCACCTGGCCCCGGACGCGGGCCAAGACGCTCGCCGGGCTCGGTCTGGGCTGATTCAGCCCGACCCGGGGACCGCGGCCCGAATCGAATGCACCAGGCCGATAGTGCGCGCGGTCAGGGATCGAACCGCACGGTCCACCTGTCGTGCTTTGACGCGAACGCGGCGGGCAGCTCGACGGACCAGATCGCTTCGCGGAGGCAGGCCCGGTCGCCGGGGACGTCCGCGGGGAGGGCGGGGATGTCGACGATCTCGTCGATCGTGGTCTCGATGGCGACGGTGATGGGGCGACCGGCGTAGCCGCAGCGCTTGCGCGCGGGCTCGAGGGCCTTGCGCAGCCAGGCCACGTGGTCGAACGAGCCACCGCCGCCCTGGGCGAAGGTGCCGAGGTTGCCGAGCTCGATGTTGCCTTCGCCCATTCCGCCGAGGGCGGTGTCGCTGCCGTCGAGCGGGATGCCCTCCGTCGACGGGCGCACGCCGGGCTCGATCGCGAGGTAGCTGGTCACGGGCGACACGGCGCCGCCGTGGCGGGCGAGGATCATCATCTCCCTTTCGTCCAGCTCCTCCATGAGGTCGGAGCCGAACACCAGGGCCGACCACAGGCGGGACGCGGTGGGGTCGGGCGAGAGCCGCACGCGGATCGGCCTGGCCCACAGCTCGCCCGCGATCTCGAGCGACGGCGGCACGTCGCGCGCGATCTGCAGGCCGGCGAGCCCCTGGCCTTCGTTCAGGACGTCGTCGCTGGCGACATCGATCCAGGGCGCCGCGGCGCGAAAGTGGTGGACGCGAACCGGGCGCGCCAGCTCCTCCAGCGTCGCGGCCATCTCGCCGTTCGGGGCCTCGGTCGCGCCGTGGACCAGGGTCGCGTTCCATTGCAGGCCGCCGGTGCGACGCGCGACGTCCGACCAGCCTGACGATTCACCTTCGGCGACCGGCACCAGCGCGACGGGCCGGCCCTCGTCGATGTGGGCGACGTGAAGCAGCGCGCCGCTGCGGCGGAACGCGCCCGCCAGCTTGCTCACGTCCAGCGCCGCGCGCGTGCGCAGGTCGGAGAGCAGGACGACGCGACGGGCGTGTCCGCCGGGCGCGGCGGCGAGCAGCGCGTCCGCCTGCGCCAGCGCGACGTCCAGGTGGCTGCCGTTGCGCCGCTCGACGGCGATCGCGTTCAGGTCGGCGAGCGCGCGGCCGACGGGCACCAGGCGACCGAAGCGACGGCGCACCTCCCGGTCGACGGTCAGCACCTCGACCGAAGCGCCCTCGAAGTGGCGCAGGAACGCCGCCGCGCCCGCGACGCCGGCCTGACACAGGCTCTGGTCGAGCGAGCGCGACCAGTCCAGGATCACCACGACCTGGGCGTCGCGCGGCACGCGGCCCAGGCGTGGCGCGGCCTCGATACGAAAGTGGACCAGCGCGCGATCGGCGGAGAGGCGCGTGCCGCCCAGCGCGCCACCCACCGCCGGCGCCCACGCGGGGACCAGCGCGATGCGCGTCTCGTCGGGTCCGGCGGTCAGCCGGCCGCCGGCGGGAAACGCCTGGCCGTTCACGAGCAGGCGGTCGTGCTCGTCGCGCGGGCGAATCACGACGTCGGCAGGGGCGCCGGCCGCGCCGAGCGCCGGGATCGTCAGCTCGTGGCGACCGTCGCGGTATTCGGTCGGCATCTTCAACGTGTAGCTGATGGTCTTTCGTTCGCCGGGCGGCACCGGGAACACCTGCAGCGCCAGGTGTCCCTGGCTTCGCCAGGACAGCAGCGCCGGATCCTTGGGGTAATAGCCGCCCACACCCGTCAGCTCGCGATACTTCTTGGCGGCGTCTTCCGCTTCCATCAGCTCGCCGACGAACCAGCGCGGCACGCCGTCCAGCACACCGCGCGTCCGCAGCTGCGTCGCGGCGGCGGTCCCGGGAATGTAGATCTGCCAGTCGGCCTGGTCGTGGCGCGGGCCCAGGTTCTCGACGGTGCGTTGCACGAGTAGCGTCGCGTGGCCGGGCGCCAGCGTCACCTCGATGCGGTGCTGCCGCTCTTCCAGCACGCCGCGCAGACCCGAAAGACTGTCCTGGGCGCTGACGCGCGCCGGCGCTGCGACGGTCACGCACGTCCACACCGCGGCGACGAAAACGATGGTCCGCACGATCCCTTCGACAACGGAGGTCGGCTTCGGTTCCGCAGCTCAGGCCAGAGAATGGGCGACCGTGTTCTCCAGTGCCGCCACCAGCGTCAACAGCAGGGCGACTCCGACGGCGCGCATCCAGATCAGAATGCCGCGTTCAGGGCCTTTAAGGGGCGCGATGAAGACACCTGTGGGACCGCTGTTTGTCAGTTTCGTGGCGCTGTCGTTCTGGGCGACCTGCGGCGCGGGCGGCCCCGAAGTCGCCGTCGAATCGTCGTCCGGCGCCCTCGCGGCGGGCACCGTCTTGACCTTCGAGGCGGAGGTCCTGGCGCGCACGGCGTCGGCGACTGGCAGCCAGGTGACGTCCGAGATGGGCGCCAGCGGCGGCCAATACGTGCAGCTGAGCGGAACCCCAGCGGCGGGCGCGTGGATCGAATTCACGCTGCCGAATGTCCCGGCCGGCAGCTACGACGTGAAGGTCCTCTACAAGGCCAACTTCAACCGAGGAATCGTCCAGGCGAGCATCGGGGGAATCAACCAAGGATCGCCTTGCGACCAATACGCCGCGACCGCCACGCAACAGAAGGCGTGCGCGTCGGGGAGCCAGACGCTGACCGCTGACGGCAGCCCCACCATTCGCTTCACGGTGACCGGCAAGAACCCGAGCAGCGCGGGGTTCATGATGGTCATCGATCAGATATCGCTCACGGCGACCGGCGGCAGCGGCACGGGGGGCACGACCGGCACCAGCGTGACGTTCGAGGCGGAGGTGCTGGCGCGCACGGCATCGGCGACCGGCAGCCAGGTGACCTCCGAGGCGGGCGCCAGCGGCGGTCAGTACGTTCAGCTCAGCGGAACTCCCGCGTCGGGCGCGTGGATCGAATTCACGCTGCCGAATGTCGCCGCCGGCACCTACGCCGTGAAGGCGCTCCACAAGGCCAACTTCAACCGAGGAATCGTTCAGGCGAGCGTCGACGGGGTCAACCAAGGGTCGCCCTGCGACCAGTACGCCGCGACCGCCATGCAACAGGCGGCGTGCAATCTGGGGAACAAGACGCTGACCGCAGGCAACCACACGATTCGCTTCACGGTGACGGGCAAGAATGCGAGCAGCAGTGGGTTCATGCTGGTCATCGACCAGATATCCCTGACGGCGTCAGGCGGCAGCGCTTCCGGCTGGGTGGGAACCTGGTCGGGCGCGCCGCAATTGACGGAGTCGACGAACCTGCCGCCGGCGTCGCTCTCGAACAGCACCCTGCGCCAGGTCGTTCACGTCTCGGTCGGCGGAAGTCAATTGCGCGTGCGCTTCTCGAATGAGTTCGGCAACGGTCCGGTGACGATCAACGCCGCGCATGTCGCGCGGTGCAACGCGAATCCCGTCAACAGCACCATCGACACGGCGACTGACAGGGCGCTCGCCTTCTCCGGAAGCGCGTCCGTCACCATCGCTCAAGGCCAGGCCCGCTGGTCCGACCCGGTCACGTTCGCCCTGGCGCCGCTCAGCAACCTGTCGGTGACCGTCGCGTTCGGCGGCACGCCGAGCAACGTCACCGGCCATCCGGGCTCGCGGACCACCTCGTACCTGCAGTCCGGAAGCAGCAACGTCAGCGCGGCCGCCATGACCTCGGCGCTGACGACCGAGCACTGGTACATCCTCTCCGGCGTCGACGCCATGACCGACGCCAAGGCCGTCGCCATCCTGGGCGACTCGATCACCGATGGTCGCGGCTCGACGACCAACGGCAACAACCGCTGGCCGGATGCCCTTGCCGCGCGACTGCAGGCAAGCGGGGCCACGAAGATCGCGGTCCTGAACCAGGGCATAGGCGGCAACGCCGTCACCAGCGGTGGCCTGGGCCCGACCGGTTTGAACCGGTTCAGCCGGGACATCCTCGGCCAGAGCGGGGTCCGGTGGGTGATCATCCTGGAAGGCGTCAACGACATCGGTGCGGGCGTCTCCGCCGCAACGCTGACCGGGGCCTACGACACGCTGATCGCGCAGGCGCGCGCGCAGGGTCTCCGTGTCTACGGCGGGACCGTTTCGCCGTTCGGCAGTAATTCCTATTACAGCCCGACGCACGAGAGTGTTCGGCAAAGCGTCAACACGTACATCCGGAGCGGCAAGTTCGACGGCTTCATCGACTTCGACGCCGCGGTCCGCGACACGTCGAACCCGCCCAGGTTGCAGGCGGCATACGACAGCGGGGACGGACTACACCTGAATCCCGCCGGCTATCAGAAGATGGCCGACACGGTGAACCTGGCGCTCTTTGCGCAATAGCCGGCGCCCTTGACAGGCGGCTTCCAGGAACCAATATCTGGCAACGCGGAGGTCAGCATGATTCGCATCCTGATCGTTGAAGATCATGAGGTGGTTCGCGACGCCCTCGCCAACATGCTTGGAGACGCGGCGGACATGGATGTCATCGCGACGGCCTCCAGTGTTCGCGATGCCTTGCCGTTGCTCGACCAGCACCGTCCTCAAGTCGTGCTGACCGACCTGGCGCTCGAAGACGGCAGCGGCATGGAGCTGGTCCGGGCCTTGCGCCGAAGTCGGCGCAAAGGACGCGTTCTCGTACTGACGGGCCACTCGGATGTCTTCACCGCGAAGAAAACGCTCGCCGAGGGCGTCGCCGGCTATGTGCTCAAGTCGCAGTCGTCGTCGGAGCTGCTGGACGCCATTCGGGCCGTCGCCATCGGCATGCCTTACGTGGCCCCGGAAATCGCGGAGAAGCTTGCGAGCGACGACGCGCGTGCGAACATCGAAGAGCTCTCACGTCGCGAAGATGACGTCTTTCGCCAGCTGGTGTCCGGGTACGGGTCCCGCGCCATTGCGCGCAACCTTTCCATCAGCCTCAAGACGGTCGAGACTCACCGCGCGAGCATCAATCGCAAGCTCGCCGTGACCACCACCGCCGACCTGATTCGCTTTGCCGTCGCACGTGGCATGCCGGTGGTCCCGCGCATTTCGTCAGATCGCGCGCGTTCCAGTTAGCGCCAGGCCCGCCATGGGCGCGCGCCCAGCATCGCCGATCAGCCGCCGTACGGTCGCGAAATCGGCGGGGAGGCCGGCTCCGCGAAGCGCGTCGATCTATCTGGCTGCGTGGTGGTTCGCCTCGCGAGCGGCGGCGTCGAGCGCGCTTCGCGTCACGCCGGGCGCCCGCTGTTGCCGAAGGTTGCCGTCCTCTCCCGCCGGGACGACGCCCGCGGCGCGCTGCAGCCGGTGCCGCTCATGCTCCAGGACGATTGCCCGCTCGGTCGGCGCCACCTCGGTGGCCACGCCGAACGGCTCGTCGAAGTACGAGTCCTGCCAGGCCTCCATTTCGTTGATGGGTTGCCGCAGGACCCTGTGCGCGCCCACCAGCCCTTCCCTGGGAACGACGTCGTGCCGACCCGATGAGGCCAGCTCTGCCTCGATCTGCGTTTGTACATCGTCGTCGATGGGAAGGTTGCTCGTTCTTTGCGAGCGCGTCCGCTTCCCGCCTGGGCCGCGGTCCTTCCGCTTGAGACGGTTTCGCACTGTGGTGCTC
>Ga0111538_10010128_pt1 | contig 12547 bp, 8 predicted proteins | sample SoiMethybrSBSTD1_FD_79669 | JGI IMG/M metagenome (GOLD analysis project Ga0111538, IMG submission 79669) | Bulk soil microbial communities from a Populus tree surrounding site in Tennessee, USA - Soil MetaG P. TD hybrid SBSTD1 (version 2)... | ecosystem: Environmental > Terrestrial > Soil > Tree...
ACCACCCGCAGAGCCCGGAACAATCCAGGGTGTTGTAACGCGCGCGGGAACCACCGAACCTCTGTCGGGCGCGCAGGTGACGCTTCAAGGGGGTGCCGCTGATCCTCAGGCCTTGCAGGTGTTGCTGAACACCGCGGCGTCCCAGGGAATCGTTGTCAAGCCTGCGCCCGGTGCATCAACATCGGACATCATTCAAGGCTTGGCCGATGCCGCGGCGGCGCGCGGATTCCCCCTAACCGTCGCCAATCTTCAATCGCAGCTGGCGTCTCTCTCCGGAAAGACACCACCGACGACCACCACGGATCGCGACGGCAGGTTCACTTTTAATGACATCGCTGCAGGATCCTACGCAGTACGCGTCCAGAAGGAAGGCTTCTTCGGAAAGCCGGAAGGGGGCGTCTATCAGCCGACCGCTGCGATTGACGTGCGTGTTTTGCCGAAGGAAACGGCGAAGGCGGACTTGTCGATGGTTCCCGGAGCCATTGTTGGAGGAAGAATCTACGATGCGAACGGGCAGGTGGCGTCCAATGCGAACGTACAGATCTTCACTGTGGCATATGCATTCGGCCATGCGGTGCTTGCTCCGCTGGTCGCCAAGGTCACGGATGATCGTGGTGAATACCGGCTCTTCTGGGTTCCTCCCGGAGATTACTATCTTGCGGTGACGCCCCGACCACCCGCTCCAACTCCGGGCGTGCCCGCGAGCACATTGACGGTGAAGACCTTCTATCCCGGCGTGACCGATATCGGCCAGGCCCGTATGGTCAGCATTCGCGGTGGCGAGGACATGGGTGGGATGGACATCGGGATTCGAGGTGCGAGAGCCTTCAAAGTCTCCGGTCAGATCTCGAGCCTGCTTCCTCCTCCTGCACCACCGCAACTGGGCGCGCCCGGAGTCAATGGCGCTGTGCTGATGTTGCTGAGCCGTGATCCAGCTGCGCCGGACGATGGCGGGACGAGGGCAGCCGGCACTGTGCCCTTGCTCCCGACTACAGGGCAGTTTGAACTTGCCAACGTCTTGCCAGGATCCTACGAACTTTTTGCAAGGGTTTCCGATCCGTCAGTGGCGGCGACCGGAGCACCGGCCTTTGCCTGGGGCCGTGCACGTTTTGAAGTGCGAGATAACGACGTCCCGAACATTGCGATAACTGTTCCTCCAAGCGTCGAAGTCCGGGGAACAACGTCGGCGAACGGAGAGGCCAAGATTCCTCCGAACACACGTGTCACGCTTCTGCCTGGCGATGCAACGGTGAAGCATCCAGCGTATCAGTTGGTATTCACGCGCTCCGGCCTGGTGGCCCCTGACGGAACATTCTCTGTCCCGGCTGTCCTCGAAGGGCATTACCGAGTTGCCGGCGTCGCAGGCCTGGGCCAGGATCTCTATCTTGCAGACGTGCGGCAAGGCGCGATGAGTGTTTTCGATTTGGGTTTCAGTGTCAGCACGCGATCCAATGATCCCATCCAGGTGGTGATCGCATCCGGCGCAGGTACCGTCGAAGGTGTCGTGCGAGAGTCACCCTTGAAGGGATTTCCCGGCGCGAATGTGGTGTTGGTTCCGGAAGCCTCAAGACGTGAGAACCTTGCCCTTTACTTTCCCGCCACCAGCGATGCTTCAGGGCGATTTGTCATTCGTGGTGTACCGCCGGGCGACTACAAAGTGTTTGCGTGGGAAAGCATCCGGCCCTTCGCTTACCAGAACGCGGCGTTCCTCGCGAAGTATGAGGAGCGGGGCCGCATCGTGCATGTCGGGCAGGGCGGGACAGTCAACGCAGAGTTGAACGTTATTCCCGTGATTGAGAAAAAGTAGACGATTTCACATCCGACCATTCGACCAGCTGCCAGGGACATAGCGACAGCGGACAGCCGACATTTGGAAGACCGCGCTCTTTCAATGTGAGATGTCCGCTGTCTGTTGTTCCAACAAGTGGGGACCACGAATCTGTCGCCGAACGTAACTCCGACGATCCGTGGCGATTGATGGGTCAGTTTAGAAGGGCGGCCTCGCGGGTTCGATGTTCTATCCGCATTCGTCTGTCGCCAATGTATATGGCAATAGTGGCGATCACCGCGCCGAGAAAATGGATATGGCCGACAAGGTTCGTGCTCGAGACCGCAAAAGAAGAAGGCCGGAAAACTCCGGCCTTTTTCTTCTCACTTAGGGCGACGTGCTTATTTGGGTGTGACGTGGATCAGCGCGCCGACACCGGCGTCTTCCAGCAACCACAGCGAGCCATCGGGTGCCTCGGCGACATCGCGGATACGTTTGCCCACCGCCCAGCGCTCGGCCATTTTAGCGCCGCCTTTGCCATCAAAGATGACGCGACTGAGCGACTGGGTTCCCATGCCGCCGATAAAGCCGTTGCCATCCCATTGCGGGAAAGTTTGAGTGCCGCGGTAGAACATCAGATTGCCCGGCGCGATTACCGGTACCCAATAGATTGCCGGCTTCGCCAGGTCGGGTCGAGTGTCGGGATTGGGAATCGCCACGCCGTTATAGTTTGGGGCATACCCGACGAGCGGCCAGCCGTAGTTCTTGCCCTTCTCGATCAGGTTCAACTCGTCACCGCCGCGCGGGCCATGCTCGATTTCCCACAACTCGCCGGTGGGCGAAAACGCCATGCCATAGGGCGTACGGTGGCCCATGGTCCATGTTTCCGCCGGCGTATTGTTGGGGCCGGGAAAGGTGTAGGTGCTCACGACCCTCGCCGACTTGGCGGCTTCGGTATCGGCGGGCGGATCGATCAAAGGAATCGTCGCAGCACCGGTCTTGCCGAAGTTGGGATTGCCCGGAGCGGGTTTACCATCCAGCGTTAGTCGCAGGATTTTGCCCACGGGCTGGTCCGGATCCTGAGCAGGAGTGAAGCGCTGGCGATCACCAACCGTGAGGAACAAATATTCGCCGTCAGGCGAGAATGCAACCGCCCCACCTTCCTGGCCGCCTTTGCCCTTCGGCATCTGGTGCCACAGCACCTGGAGATTTTGCAGTCGAGCCGCGGTGGGGGTGACGGTCAGCCTGGCGCGCGCCAGCGCGAGTCCGCCGCCGTAGTCTCCCGGCTCGGAATACGTGAGATAGATACTCTGGTCGGTGGCGTACTTGGGCGAAATGAAGACGCCCAGCATACCGCTCTGGCCCTGCCAGTAGACTGCGGGCGTACCCGACACCATGGTCTTCTGTCCCTCCGGGGTCACCAACCAAACAGGCCCGACCTTTTCGGTGATCAGCATTCGGCCATCGGGCAGGAATGCAATCCGCCACGGAAGGGTGAAGGTAGTCACCGTTTTCATGTTGAAGGGCAGTGTCGTTTCGGGCTGCTGTTGGCCCGCATTCACCTGGGCCAGGACCGCCGCCGACGCTAGTGTGAGCAGCAGCAATGCCGCTGTTGCCAATTTCAATTTCATCGTTTGTTTTTCCTTTTGCCTTTAGAAGCGCACTCGACCTTATCAAATCCGGCAGTATTGTATCAATCGTGCCCTGACTACAGCCACAGGGACTGCTGAACGCCGCCGATTCCTCCGCGTCGAGCTATGCCGCTCGGGGATAGTCGAGCCTGGTATAGAAGTCGCCTCGGCCCTGCGGTGTCAAATCAAGAAAGTTCCAGATCGGGTTCAATTCATCGATGCCTCGCTCCTTGATATCCGGCCCCAGCCGGGGATGACCACTATAGAAGTGGCGAAGGCTGCCGTCGGCTTCGCGCGTAAAGACCGAGATCGTGGAGTCTTGATTGCCGTCTTTGTCTTCGCTGCCAAGGTCATACTTGAATGTGCTGTCGCCGGCACTCAGCAATCGCAATCTGTTCCAGCCTCGTTTGCGCGCGTGCGCTCGCAGGGCCTCCAGATCTGCTGCGGCAACGATCGCCAAATCGATGTTTTGGGTGAGGTGATGAGCGATGCCGTTGACGCAGTCGATCCAGGCTGTACACATCGGACAGGGCGCCGTTTGTTTTTTGCCAAACATGAAGTGGTAGATCACAACCGCGCGGTTCGGCCCCGTGAATAACTCACTCAGACGAACGGATCGAGTCGGCGCATCACCGGCTTCGAGCCTTGCCGGACCTTCCTGAAATGCATAGTCCTGGATAACCGTCTCCTTTGGAAGCTGCCGCCGCAGTTCGGCTACGCGTTCCCTTTGGCGCATCAATTCAATTTCGGCTAGCCGCACTTCCTCGCGCTTGTAAAGATATTCCTCCGATTCATTCGGTAAGTTCGTTTGCCGGAATGTACCGTCGATCATCTCGTTAACCATGGCGTTGCTCCTCAGGTAAGTTGTTCGGGTTCAGCGTCATGGATATGCAGCACGTATCTTTCCGTGCAGTCGAGGGAGGGCCGATTGCTGCACGGATTGAGTTATGCTCGTACGCTGATTTCAACATAGAGAAAAGGAGTTAGCGACAATGCCGAGCACCGTTCGTCTTCACCGGGTCCTTCGGACAAGTCCAGAGCGAGTTTATCGTGCGTTTCTTGACGGCGCTGCGTTAGCCAAGTGGCTTCCGCCAAATGGATTCACGTGCACGGTTCATCACCTGGACGCAAAAGTTGGTGGTTCATTCAAGATGTCGTTTACGAACTTCTCGAATGGAAAGAGCCATTCATTCGGCGGAGAGTACATCGAGTTGACGCCAAACGAACACATCCGCTACACCGATAAGTTCGACGATCCACACTTACCCGGCACAATGCACGTCACGATAAATCTCAAGAAAGTTATCGTCGGCACGAATGTAGACATCGTCCAGGAAGGAATACCTGACGTCATTCCGACGGAGGCTTGTTATCTGGGCTGGCAGGAATCGCTCGCGCTACTCGCCAAACTTGTTGAGGCTGAGATTCCAGAATAGCGGAGGTTTCTTTAGCGTCGGGGCCCACCCTCGGGTTCGCTTCGGTACGCGCCTTGCGGCGCCTCTTTACGGCCCTCGGGTTCTCCCATGCCAGAAAGGAGCTTGTATGAATAAACAGGAGCAAACACAAGGAACAGCCGAAACTGCTGGCATCATTTCCGGTGTCTGGGGTGTTCGATATCAAGTCAGGGATGTGAGCCGTTCCGTTGCGTTTTACACACAGAAACTCGGCTTCCACCTTGATCGGCAAAACCCGCCGGCTTTCGCTCAGGTGTCTGTCGACGGTTTCAAGTTGATACTCAGCGGACCCGGCGCTTCCGGATCTCGTCCAGTAGGCGATGGCCGACAGCAGGAACCTGGAGGCTGGAACCGCATCATGCTCAGGGTGAACAATCTGCCTGCACGAATTGAAGCGTTAAAAGCGTCAGGACTTCATTTTCGAAACGAAATGGAAGTCGGGCCGGGTGGCAAGCAAATCCAACTCGAGGATCCGGACGGAAATTCGATAGAGCTCTTTGAGCCAGCAGGGTAGTTCAGGCGATCGAGTTGCGGAATTGCTCACCGTCCCCAATTCCTATCTGTAACGTTCTTCATTCCAGGGATCGCCGCGCATGTGATAGCCGCCGTCTTCCCAGTAGCCGGCGGTGTCTTCGGCGAGGAACTCCACACTTCGGACCCATTTCGCGCTTTTCCACGCATAGAGCTGCGGGATGACAAGACGCAGCGGTCCGCCGTGCTCGAGGGTCAACGGTTCGCCGTCGTGAGTGTCGGCGAACAGCGCGTCTTGGGACTGAAAGTGCTCCAGCGGCAGATTGGTGGTCCAGCCGGAATCGTAAGCATGCACCAGAACGAAACGCGCTTCTGGCGCCGCTTCCGCGCGACTGAGAATCTCGCGCGTGGAAACACCTTCCCAGAGGTTGTCGAGCCGGGACCAGCGGGTGACGCAGTGAAAGTCGGCTTTCACTTTTACACGTGGAAGCGAGCGGAACTCTTCCCAGGTCCAGACCTGCGGATTCTTCACGAGCCCGAACACTTTGAATTTCCAAGTTGTGAGATCGACGCGCGCAGGAGGGCCGCCGTAGTCCAGAACCGGCCACTTCATCGTGCGCACCTGGTTGGGAGGCAGGCGATTCTCTCTCAGCGTATCGGGGCTGATGATGATGTCGTCCGCCATGTGCAGGAGGTTACTTTTCGGATTCAGGGCCTGCCGTTGTAGGTGGAGCCGGGGGTTCTGCAGCCTGACCTTCACGTTGCCCACGACCCTCGCGCTCGCCGCGGCCGGCCCGCTCGCCACGACCTTCTCGCGGTCCACCTTCACGTGGTCCGCCTTCACGTGGTCCGCCGGCTCGCGGTCCTCCCGCGCGTGGCCCACCGGCGCGCTCGCCGCGGCCCGCACGTTCGCCACGTCCTCGGCCGGCACCATCACCGCGCCGTTCTCCGCGAGGGGCGCCATCGCCGCGGCCTCGCGCCTCGCCGTCACCGCGGCCTGCGCGTTCGCCGCGACCTTCACGTTCCCCACGGCCGGCACGTTCCCCACGCCCGCGCGCTTCCGGAGTTTGTTCTTGCGGGGCAGGGGTTGGAGCAGCCTGTTCCTGTGCTCGGGTTGCTGTGGCCGCAAAGGATACGGCCGAGACAATTGCAAAGAAGACGATCAGAATCCGCATTCGCGAAACTCCTTTTCCGACGACTATCGCATTCTGGTTCGGAGAAGCCTGTTCCGTCCAGAGGTTTGCTAATTGGAGATCAGACGACCCGGGTCAGCGAGAGCAGCAGGACAACAATACCCGTCATGAGCCAGTAATCCAGCGGCAGCCCCAAAAACCATCGTTTATGCCACCAGATGTTGGCCGCCGAAAACTTCCGCCATCCGTAATGTGGATTAAACACGAACCACAGCAGATCCTCGACGATCCAGAAGGCCGTGTACGCTGCGAAAACCTTGAGTTCGCCCTGCACCGACCAGGCCCCCCGGAACCAGAAGAAGGGCATGTGAAAGCAGAACAATATCAGTGCAAATGCCCAGACGTGGTAGCCCGTCAGTGGCCGTCCGCCGAAGAACCAATCCAGCAGCGTGTGACTTTCGACACGCCACGTCGGAAGCTTTTCGGCCCAGCCATGAGGCCCTTCGATCTCGATCTCAAGCTTGGCAAAGATAAAGGCGGCGACCAGTATGAAGAAAGGGAAGAGCAGAAGGTCTGTCAATGTTTGTCGTAACTCCCCATGCACTGAGTATCGAGCCGTACCGGCCGCTTCTTGTCTCTGGAAACACTTTGAGTCAGTTCATCCAGGCAATCAAAGAGCATTTGATTATCCTGTCTTTTGTATTGAGACAAGCCCTTGGAAAACTCGTCGGTCCGTTCAAGGAACGAGCGCACTGCTCTTTCGCTCAGCTTGCGTGTCCAAGCACCGTAGCCGAGTTGCTCCAGATACCGAGCATTCAGATCCTGCTCGAACTGACCCTCGATCGGAATGGAAAGCATCGGGACTCCAAGACTCACGGCCTCGCTCATGAGCGAAAACCCTCCTCCGGCAATAACTGCGCGAGCGGTCCGCAGGTCTTCCAGAAAGCCTTCGTTTGAAAAAGCACGGAAGGAGACGTTGTCCACCTGACGCTCTTTCGCTGCGCCGTAAACTCGAAACTCGAATGGCAGCTTTCGAAGGATTGCCAGCAGTTCCTTCTCTCCGATCGCGCGGGAATAGACAACGACGTGGTTTTTGGGTTCACGGACAGCGGCCAGAACCTCCGATCGGAGGATCGGTGGGACCAGCGTTGTGAACTTCTTGCGCACAGGAGGGTAGAAAAAGCTGGTGACAAGATAATGGTACGCGCGCGGTACTTTCACTTTCACCGCAAGACGCGCCACTCGGTAGTCGAATCCGTTGCCGCGGCGGATTTCCTTCTTGTGCCTGAGCCGGTTCACCGCCTGAATATTATCGACACTTACGACCGGAATTCCCTGGTTCAATCCGTACAGGGCCGCCCAGGATTCGAAGTCGCTGATCACGAGCCGTGGCCGGAACCCCTGTTCCGCAACTTTCCGATAGACCTCGACGTTCTTTCGCACTCCTTTCGGAGAGTTCATCAGATTCCAGAACAGGCTGCCCGCCTTGTCGACCTTGTTACCGAAATACTTGAGTGTGATGCCGTGGATCTCTTCAATCGCGAAGCCTGCCTTGCCGGAAAACCGCGACTTCAGAAAGTCGTGCGCCTTGCCGGAAACCACCACCTTTATTTCATGTCCCTGAGACAGCAAGTGCTCAAGAACTACGGCGCTTCGTGTGGCGTGCCCCATCCCTTCGCCGACAACTCCATAGAGAATCTCCATGCGGAGCCAGAATACGGCAGTGTTCGCGTGATGGCTATGGAGCCGTTCACAATTAACACGCGCGAAACGTTCCGGTCACGAAGCCGTCATCCCCGCTTTTCGATTTCCTCTTACTCACCGAACCGGGTAAGCCAATGCATGATGTTCAGCAAAAACTGCTGGTTGTCGTTCCCTGGAACATTCATGCCCATCTTGATCTCGTTGCGCCGGCCTGAGGGACCTGTGAATCTCGCGACCTGCGCTGAGAACATTGCGGCTTCGCCCATAATCACCAGGCGCCCCTTGCCGTAATCGAAGGCCAGTCCCTGCGCACGGCCCGTGACCTTTCGCGCTGCATTCGGCTTTCCGTCGCGGAATGCCTCCATGTCGGCCTGGGTGTTCGCTCCGGCCGATTCGTAGGCTCCGTCGCCGAACCGCAACAGCGCGGTAGCACCGGGAGGCACGCTCAGGGACTGGCCTGTGAATGCGACGACTCGCGTGATCCCGCGAGTGATTGCATGGTCGCCCAGTGTGCCGTTCTGGCGCGAGTACGCAATCGTCGTCGAGGGTTCGGGACTGTTATTACTCACAGTCCATGCGTAGCCCTTTCCCATCTCAACGCCGAAACGCAATGCGAGCGTCGCGGCCGTGGCCCCAAACGGCGCGTGGTCCGCAATCAGGAGCAGCGATCCGCCGCCCCGAACCCAGTCGCGGACGGTATCGCATTCGGCGTCCGTGAAAGCAGGTGGTGGATCATTGATATTGGCGGCGGTGATGCCCACTCCCAAGGCATTCGCGATCACCAGCACCTGTGTCTTCTGGAGGGCAGCTGCCGTGAACAGCTGAGTTCCGGCGGTGATACGGTAGCCGTCCGCTTGAAGCAGATCGGCAAATGGCTTGTAGCGGCCCGAAGCGGTGTGAAAATTCCCGTGGGTTTCATCCAGGACAACGAGTGGACGAACCGATGTGTATGCGGGCCTGTCGACGGCCGGCTTGAAATCGGGATCGGCTATTTGCTCATCACCTTGCTGGGCCACTCCAACGGCGCAGGCTAGAAGAACGGCGAGTGCAACACCGAACAGCCAAATGGGACTCGAGGTTCTCATGGCAACTCCAATCAAGATAGTACCTCTCAGCCTTTCTTAGCAGGCTGCGGGAAAACGTTTAGGAGCGGCAACACACGCCCCCCTGAGTCTCAGCAACTGTCCAAATTAGCACTGGCTGATTGGCCGAAACTCACCACTGGTGCGGGTCAGGCTCCTCGCACCCCTACCGGCGTGCGGATTTGGTGTGGTCGCCGACCCGGGGTGGCTCGCTATCGCTCGCACACCCCGGGCTACCATCCTCGCACGCCTCCGGCGTGCAAGAGACCAGCCCGGAGGGCTGGCAGGAGATTAGCCCCGGGTGGAGCGCAAGCGACACCCGGAGGGGTGCGAGGATAATTTGGATGTCACTGAGAGTTGTCCCCCAGCCTGTTAGGGCCTCTCCGGACATTCCCCCAATCGTCAGAAGTTCAGCTTAAGCTGCGCCTGAAACTGACGGCGCAAATCCGTTTTTGCAGTAGCCCCTGTGATCAACCCGAAGTTTGCCTGGTTGATATTCAGCAACGCACTGTTCAAGCCCGTCGCAAAGCTCGGTTCAGGATGGTTGAACACATTCGTTGCATCGAGCCTGAATTGAAGGCTCTTTCCTTCGGTTATCCGGATTTGTTTGGCGATGCTGGCATCAAAGCGCCAGCGGCCGGGTCCAAACGTGGAATTCATCCCCAGCGTCCCACGCTGTCCCGGCAACGGATTCTGCAGGAGGATCTGTCCGGTCTCCGCGTCGGCGATGGCGTTGAGTGTGCACGCACTCGACAATGTGTTGGTTGATGTGACGGCATTGCATTGGGGATCGCGAACACTCACGTACTTCCCGTCCATAAAGTAAGTGCCCGCGTTCGAACCCGGCGGCAATACAAAGTGGCCCTTCAGGTCGAACGGTCCGACGATGTCCGGCGTGCCGTTGGCATAAATTGAATGCCGTCCCACACCCGCTGAAAAGGTTCCGATGTTTATTGGAGCACCGGTGTTGAGATTGATGATCCAACTCATCGACCAGTCTTCGAGCAGTCGAGCCAATGTGCCGGTGCTTCCGTTGAAGAACTTTCGGTCCGGTCCGAATGGCAGCAAGAACGTGCCGTTCGTCCGGAAGTCGTGGGCTCGAGTATCGGAAAGCAACGCATAGTCGGCATGCCGGTCTCTGGGGTCGGTGTAGGTGCGGCCAACCTCTCCGATGATTCCGAAGTTCTTGCTCCACGTATACGTCGACTGCAGATTGATCCCGGCTGTCGGCCGCAGCGTCAGCGAGGCAGAGACGGCATGGTAGTTGTTCGTGTTGATGCTGGCGAGCATGTGCGCCTGCCCGAACTGCGGATTGGTCCGAATGAAGTTCTCCGGAAATCCGTTGTAGCGCAGAACAGCTCCGTTCACGAGCGCGGGTATTGGCGGCAATGCGCTGTTTCCCGGCGCCGTCGTGACGTAGTTCAGCAAATCGAGAGTATCGGCAAGTGCGGTGTAGTTCCCGTTGGCGAGATTGTTTCGGAACCTCGTGTCGTTTCGCAAGTGGAGTCCCGCTGTCTGAGGGACTCCGCCGACCGTTGTTCCGACAGGCCCAAAGCCCGTGCCGGCGACATTGATTCCGTTGAAAATCTGATTCAGGAGATCGGATTCTCCACCAGCACGCACGGTGTCAAAGGCTTCCTTCAGCCCGTTGGTAAGGAAATTGGGTTGATTGATCTGAAGCTGCGCATTCCACTGCTTTCGCCCGAGAGTGCCGAGATATCGGACATCGACCGTCATATTATTTCCCACGCTTCGTGTTACCGAAAATGTGAGGTTCTGAACGTACGGATTCACCAGGTCCGGTGCGGGAATGTAGACCTGTTGCTGGCGGTCGGTTACTGGCACGGGCTGCATCGGTAATATGGTTACCGGCGCCGGCACCAGCGCGGAAAGTTTGGTGAGGTCCAGGTATGCATTGGCACCGCTGTCTCCCTGATAGTTGACCGCGAGCGTACTGCCCGGTGTGACCTGAGTCTGCGTTAGAGAGTTGAACGAGGGCAGGCCGTTGTAGGTGATCTGATAGCCGCCGCGCACCGTCGTTTTCCCCTCACCGAACCAGGGCAGTTGCCAGGCAAAGCCGACCGCCGGTCCAAAATTGTTATAGTCATTCGGAAAATAACTCTTGTCCGGATTCGGCGAATTTGGACCGACGTATTCGAACGACGTCGGCTCACCGCGAACGCCCGGATTCCACCAGCCATCCCAGCTGCGCCCGGAGACTCCGAAGATCGCCGAGCCGCCGCCGATCGCCTGGGGCATCATCCCGAAGCCGTCGTAGATCGACCCGTAATAGTCCCAGCGAATTCCGAGATTCAACGTGAGACGGGTTCGGATCTTCCAGTCGTCTTTGAAAAATGCGCTGAACTCATTCCTGTGTGTGTCCCGAACGCGCTGGGGATACGTGAGGTAGGATTCGAAGGCGTCCAGTCTGTTGGGGTCCTGCATGTAGTAGAACTGCGTCACCTGATTCAACGAGCCGGCAAGAAAGCTCAGCAGGTTTCGCATTCTCTGGTTGTTTCCGCTGGCTGAATTTCCAGCCAGCCCCGGAACATTCGAGCTGCTTATTGCCGCATTCGTTATTGCGGCGTTCGGCGCATCGCCTCCGACGGCACGTGGAATCGAGGTTGTCGCCACTCCGGCATCCTTGCCCAGAGAGTGACCTCTTCGCACTTCGCCGCCAAATTTAAACGTGTGCGCGTTTCTCGACCAGCTAAGAGTGTCCGCCCACGACCACTGGCTCGTCACGTCGTTATATGCCGCTGTACTGTTGATCATCTGCTGCGTCTGAAAACTCACCTGCCCTGTTCCGAGGCCGATGAAGGTCGGATATCCGGCATAGTTGGGGAAGAAGGCCCGTGCGGCTTCGCCGCCTTCCGGATCTTCGAGGCCGTTGAAACTGTTCCCGCCGGTGCGTCTCATGCCCGAGCGCAATTCATTGACGAGGTTTGGAGAGAGGGTTGATGTGAAGTTCAAAGATAGGAGCTGCGGTTTACGGAATCGCTGGCCTCGAAAACCTCCTGGCCAGGGTTCGAAGTTCGCGATTCCATACGAATGTTCGTACGTATAGGTGCCGCTGAGTTTGTGGCTCTGATTGAAGTTGTGATCAATCTTGATATTGATCTGCTTGCGAGCAAGGTTGTCTGGACGATTCAGTCCTTCGTCGTCGAGGGAGAAAATACTCTCGTTACCATTCTGCTCGCGGCGAACCCACCGATGGCCGGCCGTGTTCAGTCCGTCGCCGACCTCGTAGTTGTTCGGGATCGGCATGACGCCGAGCAACTTGTTGACGAATCCCGTTGGATCG
>Ga0111538_10010129_pt1 | contig 12547 bp, 10 predicted proteins | sample SoiMethybrSBSTD1_FD_79669 | JGI IMG/M metagenome (GOLD analysis project Ga0111538, IMG submission 79669) | Bulk soil microbial communities from a Populus tree surrounding site in Tennessee, USA - Soil MetaG P. TD hybrid SBSTD1 (version 2)... | ecosystem: Environmental > Terrestrial > Soil >...
GATCGCTTTCAGTCGGAAGGCCCCGAAACTATCGTTTCCGAATGGACTCGGCATTCCAGCTTTGCCGTCGGCCGCAGAGTGCAGATCACCGATGGATTGCGGACTGCTGAGGGGATCACCAGGGGCCTGAATTCGTTCGGAGCGCTGCGGGTGGAAACCGCGTCTGGTCGAATTGAAGAGCTCTACAGCGGTGAAGTCCGGGATTGGGAATAAGGCGACCGATAGCTTCAGGCTGGCATGGTCTCGCTGGGCTATAATTGCCTCATCAATCATGGGGCGCATCAAAACTTTCTATGACGAACTTGGTGTAGGACGCGATGCCACCGTGTCTCAGATCAAGCACGCTTTTAAGGAAGTCGCCAAGATCTATCATCCGGACAAGAACCCACCCGAAAAACAAGCGTGGGCTCATGAGCAGATGAGCCGCTTCAATTTCATTTTCGAAACTCTGACGAACTCGAAGACACGCAAGGAATACGATGAACTCGTCGAGAAGTATGAGTCTATGCCGTTGGAAGCGCCGGTGCGGCGGCCGGTACGGGAGCGCAACGCGATAGTCCAGGAGTACGCTGCTGTTTCTGTCGAGATCATGAATCTGGCCGGAAAGTACACGAACTGCCGGCTGCGCATGGTGATTGGTGCTTCCGTCGGGAGCTTCGCAGCGATCCTCCATCTCATAGGGACGTTCACCACCGTCATGAATCCCTATCCCATCGTTTTCGCTTTCAGCTACTTCTTCACGTTGATCGGCGGCGGCATGACTGTTTTCGCCATTGTGGACTACCTGGGCCGGAGTGAGTATCGCCGCAGAATTCATGAACTCGAAGAGCGGCGCGCCGTTCTTCGCCAACGCATGTACGAAGCCTACGCCGGTTGACACGGGTGGTCAGCACCTCAAGCCGCCTGCACCGCATCGTTGTTCTGATCTGGGTCGCCTTTTTCCTGCGCGGAGCGTTCTATGCATCGATTCTTCCCATCTGGGAAGGCTTCGACGAGTACGCGCACTTTGCTTTTATCCATCATCTGAAGACGTTCGGCACTTTGCCTCGCAAGGACGAGCTTGTTTCTGCCGAGATCAGTCGATCCCTGAAACTCGTCCCGTTGCCGTGGTCGCTGAACAAGTGGCAGTTTCCCGCCACAACTCATGACGCATTCTGGAAGCTGTCGTCGGTGGAACGTCTGGCGCGCGAGGATGCATTCGCTAACCTCCCGCCTGCTCTTCAGAGTGTCAGAGAAGGAGAGTTTGTCGAGGAAGCCAAGCAACCCCCTCTGTACTACCTGCTGAGCACGGCGGTCTTGAACGTGGCGGCGAGTTCATCACTGCCGGCCCGTGTTCTCGTCATGCGGTTGTTTTCGGTTCTGCTGGCATCGCTCGTCATTCCTCTTTCGTTTGCAGTTTCCCGGCGGGTGCTTGGCGAAACGCACGCACTGTCCGCAACAATCTTGATCGCGTCAATGCCGGGTCTGCTGATTGCCATTGCGCGCGTGGCTAACGACTCGCTGGCGATCGCGCTGTTTGCCGTGCTGACGTATGCACTGGTGAGGCCGGAACCATGGGATAGCCGAGGCGCGTTGCTTATAGGATCAATACTTGGCGCCGGTCTCCTGACGAAAGCGTATTTCGTAGCGGCGTTGCCTGCCGTTCTTTGGTCGGGCGCTGCCGCGTTTCTCCGGCTACCCGTCCAGAAACGCACCGGCTGCTTCGCCAGAGTTGCGGCCTCCTTGGTTCTCGCGCTTGCGTTGTCTGGATGGTGGTATGTGCGGACTCTCGGGGGCGGTGGACCGGTGTGGAACGACGCGGCGCCGCTCACGCCTCTCCTCCCAGGTGATTTGTGGCGGTATGCCCTCGCCATGGACTGGTGGGAGGCCGCGAAGGTAAGCCTCAACGCGCACCTGTGGGTGGGAGGTTGGAGCTTCCTGGGAGTTCGAAGTTGGATGTACGACCTTCTTCGAGGAATCTTTCTGATCGCCCTGACCGGAGGCTTTCTGCGTATGCTGCGCAGCACTCCTCGGTTTTCGGCAGTCTGGTTCCTCTATGGAGGATTCTGGGGGGCGCTCCTTTATCACGCGTTCGTGAATTTCATCAATGTCGGAATCCCCGCGAGCACAGGTTGGTATCTGTATGCCGTAGTGGTCTGTGAAGGCGTACTCGTCTGCAGTGCAGCTCAGTGGCTAGGTCCGCGATGGCAGGGATATGCGACAGCGTCCCTGACGGGGCTGCTGCTTCTTCTGGAGTGCTATGCCACTCATTTCGTTCTGATTCCGTATTACATCGGCCTGACAAGCCACAATGCGGAGGGGGGCCTCGCGGCCTTCCACATCTCTCAGGCGACAAGCCTTGGATTGCAGGGGATTCTGTCCAGGGTGGTGATCAACAAGCCGGCATTCTTAAGCCCGGCGGTTGTGGTGATGTTGTGGCTGGCTTTTGCGTTCGCCAGTATTTATCTTCTGGTCATGGCATGCCGGTATGCGGAAGCTGGTCGTGCCGCAGAACAATGAATAGGATCGAGTTGGGCCGCGCGCGATGGCGGATGGCTTCCGGCAAGAGAACATCGAGGGGATTAGCGGTGATTCGGGCACTAAAGATTTCGTCTCCCGGAGCCGTTTCCAGGAGGGCCGAGCCATGCATGCGTTACTGATCCCTTTTGGGACTGCGGGAGACGTACATCCTTTCATTGGCGTAGCGATTGTTTTGAAGCAGCGCGGACACCGGGTCACCGTCTTTACAGATCGGGCATTCGAAGGGATCGTACGCAGGAATGGGCTCGAGTTTGAATGCCTCGCAGACCGTCAGGAATACGCGGACCTTCTTCAACATCCGGATTTGTGGCATCCAACGCGGTCCTACCCGCTGATTTTCAAGAACCTTGTCGCACCGAAGATCAAACCTGTTTATGACTTCATCGATCGGCAGCACACGGCAGGGCAAACCGTGGTCGTCGCAGCGAATCTTGCGCTTGGAGCTCGCGTGGCTTGTGACAAGCTCGATTTACCGCTGGTATCGATGTATGTCTCGCCGATGTGTTTTCGTAGCTACCTGCATCCACCATCTCTTCCCGGACTGGACCTATTCCCTGGGAGGCCACGCCGGTGGGTGAGCGCGCTCTTCGCGATCGCGGATTGGCGAGTGGATCGGATGCTGGGTCCATCCCTCAATAGCCTTTGTAGCCAACTGGGTCTGCCGCGCGTTAAGAAGGTCATGAACTGGTGGCATTCTCGCCAGTTGATCATTGGACTTTTTCCAGAGTGGTTTGCTCCTCTGGAACCCGAGTGGCCTGACCAAACACGATTGGTCGGTTTTCCACTTTACGACACAGCCGGACCGAGTGATCTTCCGGCGGATCTGGAGCTGTTTCTCCAGTCCGGCCCGCCCCCTGTTGTCTTTATGCCGAGTTCTTTTATGGCTCAAGGCGCAAACTTTTTCAGGGAGTCCGTGGAGGCTTGCGCGCGGCTTCAATGCAGAGGGATACTGTTGACTCAGTTCCCTGAACAACTGCCCTCTAACCTGCCGGACAATGTTCGAAGTTTCCGATTTATCCCTTTGAGCGCGTTGTTACCTCGCAGCGCCGCCATCGTGCATCAGGCAGGAATCGGTACGATCGCATTAGCGTTTGCAGCGGGCATTCCTCAACTCGCAGTGCCCACAGCGATGGACCAGCACGCGAACGCTGAGCGTCTTCAGAAACTTGGCGCTGGTCTCGTCTTGAACACACGAAGGTATCGAGGCGACCGGCTTGCCGCCGAGATTTCAGACTTAATGTGCAACAAAACTATTCGGGCATCCTGTCAGCGACTCGCACGACAGTTTGTTCATGCCCGCCCAACCGAAGACGCCTGCGATCTGATTGAAGACATGATTTAGAAAGACGTGGCGTATGCCGTGGCCAGGGTTGCACAAATTGCCGGTACAGTCGCAAGTTTCTGCTGACAGTTCTTGATACGATCCAGGTATCGCGGATTAGGAGAATCGGTGTCGAAACGCAGAATCTCCATCTCGCATTTGTATTTCGGATCGTAATAGGACGGCAGTTCGATCCCATCTTTGGTAACCAACCCGTGTCCGCCGAGCCTGCGCAGGATAGATGATGAATGGTGACGGAATGTCGCAGTGGTCACAGCAACCGCCCCACCAAATAATCTGGCGAGGGCACAGATATTTACGAAGATTTCCAAAGCCGCCATGCTGTAGCGTAACTCTTCAGCCAGAGCCCAGCCTCCGACTTCCGCAAAGTTAATTCCGCGTCGTCGCGCCTTCGCCCGTTCTGCTTCGACGGCCCGGCGGAGCCGTCGCCCCCAGGGGTGAGAAGAAGCCAGGGCGGACTTAGCGATCGCGAGTTCGGAGAAGGAAACCTCCTCTTTGTGAGGGATGTAACGTGCACATCCAGCGACTTCTCCGTCCCAATTTAGGACCAGGAGTTGCCAGCTGTCTTCGTCATGGATGTGGATCAATCTGCCGTCACGAAGGATTTCGCCTGGATCGATGGCGCCATCCTGAAGGTACACTCGGGCACGCAGCCGTTGTGCCTCGCTTAATAGAAAGTTGTATTGGGATTTATCTATGATCTGACAGGAACCGAAATTGGCATCTTCTGTCAAGGAGGGTGGAGCAAGTAAGAGCAGACGTTGGAATGCACGTCGGGATCCAAATTTCATGTTTTTTTCTCCTGAAATCCTCTAGGAGTTTGGAGTTAGCCAAGAGTTCACTCTTAGCGGAGACGTACCTTTGATCAGCCGATTCGTGAGAACGTTCTAAACGTGCGTGAGCAGGAGAAGTTTGATCTGGAACGTGTGCTATTCACCGTGCAATCAATACGTTCACGGTTTGGCGGGGAAAACCTTAGCACGGCGTCAAGTCGTGAGTCTACAGGTTAGCCGAGGTCATTTTCGGTGGTCCGGCAGGCCGCATTTTCAGCGGAACAGATTTGACCCTATGAGAGGTACTATCTGATCCCCCTTTGTCTTATTCCCTGAAGGTTGGAGCTGAATCGCTGGCTGGTCAAATTCGCCTCGCTGCTTCGTCTCATTCAGCAACTGGATGCGAAAGGGTGCACATGTTGGAAACAGCCATCAGAGAATTCCGCCGTCTACTCGGTCAACAACACACATTGACAGATGAAGCCTCGTTAGGGCCGTATCGTTGGTGCACGATTCCAATCCAGCGAAATATCGCCGCCGTAGTACGGCCAGATTCTGTCGAGCAGGTGCAGGAAATTGTCCGAATCGCGAGTGCGCATCAAACTCATCTGTACACCATAAGCACTGGCAACAATTGGGGGTATGGCTCAGCCCAACCGGTCCGGGATGACAATGTCGTCCTCGATCTCAGCCGAATGAATCGTATCGTCGACGTGAACACGGAGCTGGCCTACGCGATAATCGAACCGGGGGTAACGCAAGGGCAACTCTATCGGCATCTGAATCAGAATCGAATGTCGCTGTGGATCAATCCAACCGGCGCCGGACCGAATTGCAGCATTCTGGGCAATACTCTCGAGCGCGGGTTTGGGATCGGTCCAAACGGTGACCACTTTCTCGCACAGTGTGGTATGGAAGTGGTTCTTGCAAGCGGCGAAATCCTCCGGACGGGTTTCGGGCACTACGAGGGCGCGAAAGCGCAGTATTTGTACAAGTGGGGCCTCGGCCCTTATCTCGATGGGCTTTTCACGCAGTCTAACTTCGGAATAGTAACCAAGATTGGTGTGTGGCTCATGGCCGCCCCTGAATCGTTCGAAGCCTGTTACATTACCTGCCATTCCGAGGAACAACTCACACTGCTTGTCGATGGCGTTCGGCATCTGATGTCCACTGGCGTCTTTCAGGGACCCATCAATCTCATCCACAGAAACCGGGCCCTTCTCATGCTCGAGCGATACCCCTGGGAGCAGATGGGCGATCAAAGCCCCCTCAAGGAATCCATCACCAACACATGGGCAGCTCAAAAGAAGATCGGCGTCTGGAGTGGAGTCGGTGCGATATGTGGCAGCAACGCGCAAGTCCAGGCTGCCAGAAAGACGATCCGGAATATCCTCAAAGGGAAAGTCGATCGGATAACATTTCTCTCCGACAAAAGGTTGCAGCTATTGCGGCGCTATCCCAAAGCAGCAAGCGTTCTCTTAAAGATGAACGTCCCGGATCTCCTTAAGACTTTGGAAGGCTCTTACGGCATGTTGAAAGGAATCCCGAGTGAAGTGGCGTTGCCACTCGCTTACTGGCGCAACAGGCGGACACCTTTGCCTTCTTCGGAACTCAACCCCGCCCGGGATAGGTGTGGGCTCATGTGGTTCGCCCCGGTGGTTCCCATGACGGCGAAGCACGTTTCCGAGTTTCGCCAAATTATCGAACCTATTTTTGCCCGGTATGGTTTCGAGGCTTGCCTGACATTTACGGCCGTTAATCAGCGCTGCTTTGATTGCACGCTTCCGCTGCTGTTCGATAGGGACAATCCTGACGAAGTCCAAAAGGCGCAGGCGTGCTACGCAGAACTGTTGTCGTCGTGTAAGCGGGAGGGGTACCTTCCGTATCGTCTGGGTGTGCAATCGATGGACGAAGAAATCGCAACCGAGGACATCTTCTGGAACGTTGTCCACCGGCTGAAAGTTGCCCTGGATCCCAAAGGTATACTTGCCCCAGGCCGTTACTCGCCCTAGCCCCGGACTTTGCTCGCCAGCCACTCGCCAAGTGGATTGAGAAACCTATAGCCAAGCAATCCAACGTTGATCCACATTGTCGCGAACCAATACGGGATAGCGAGGAAATCGGGAGCCGGATACGACCAAAGGCCGGTAGAGACTCCGAATAGCTCAACGATGAAGCCCAGCATCAGACTGCAGCCCGCATAATAGAAATCAAGACTCGTGTGAAATAGCCCGAAAAGCACCAGCGTCGACAACACCGTCGCAGGAAAAAACAATTCCGGCGTGCGAGAAAACAGGGAAAAAACGACGGCGGTTACAAGCAGGCCGATAAGACTCTGCGTTTGAAACGAAAGAGTTTTCCTCTCACCGGAGACGAATCGTTTCAGCGCAGTGAAATAGAAGCCCCACAAAAACGGTTCATAGTAGGGCATCAGCAGGACATCCTTCACTTTGAATTCGAAGATCCCTGCCTTTAGGCAGACATAGTTCTGAAATAAAAAGAAGATAGCGGCGATAGCGAAGGAAAATGCCTCCGCCAATCGCCACGGATAAAAGATGATCGACCACAAAGCAATCAGGACTATTAGCACTGCGAGAGAATGGACGACCGTATAGAGAATTCCTAAAGTACAAGCCAGCGCTAACAGAACGCGGAGTTTTTGACTGTGGGGCATCGGCTGGAGTCAACACAAGAGCGGGAATTGCTTCCTGCTCTTGTGTTGACTACTGCGGACAGCGCAATTATCGGCGTTGCCGTCGGTAGAAGGCCAGACTAAGCAAACCAAAACCCAGCAGGGACAAGCTTGCAGGTTCCGGAACGCTGGCCGCTGTAGCCACGAATTCGCCGGAGTACGTGCTCGTCACGGTCGCAGTAGGATTCGTGCAGGAAGTTGGCGGCTGGCCAGGGGCGCAACCGAAAAGGGCCTGAATGTTCTGTGGCGACATTCCCGTAATCTGCGTCGTAAAATTTCCGGCCCAAGTGGAGTTTGTCGTACCGTCTCTGGCGATACCTGTGGCGGACAATGCTACGGCGGTGCCGGTTCCGGTGAAAGTCAGGATGATTGGGGATCCAGCAAAGATCGAACACGATCCCCCGATGGCTAAACCTGCGCAATTTGTATTAGCGGATCCAGGGCCAACGGTCAAAAGATCAAAGGCCAAACCCGGATTAGACGCAAAGGTCATAAAGTTCGAAACCGGCGGAGGGTTCAAGGGAGTAAGATCCACTATGAATCCCGTGCTCCCTACAGCCGGCGTCCCCGCTGCACTGGTCAATGTTGTTCCACCACCGACAACGAAAGACCCATTCGTGCCACCCACAGGGGGACTCCAATCAACGAAATTGATTCCAACAGTGACCACTCCGGCCCCGGAGTCCATCCGGAGAAGACCGAGCGGGATAGCGGACGCATCCGCCGAAAAAATAGCAAGCGCCCCCAGAACTACCAACAAAGCTACCAGCTGCTGCCTCAGATTCCGACACGTCATGTTCGACCTCCGTTCGTGCGTGAAGCTCTCACAAAAATGCGTGCAATCCATGCACCACAAAACTCTGTAAGTTATAGAAGGGAAACCGGAAAATCTTTCTCGTAAGAAGATCCGACACACTGTCGGAAAACTTTGCGGAACCCGACGCCGACAGAGCTTTTGAAGCTCGATCACGGAGTTCTTGTGGCTTGCACTCGTACAAAAAGACGTATTTCTCGGCGCAATGTATAGACCGTGATTCGACATACACCACGAGTTCTTGAGACGCTGTTCGGAAAGACTCCGCGTCTCAATCCCGGCAATCCTAACGAAACCCAATGTAGTCATGGACAACTGGACGAAACTCTACCGCTCGCGAGCGATAGAGATTCGGTCATTGGATCACGTCCCCGCCGATAAGCCTCGTGAAGGTTCAGGGGCGCTGCGCACCCAAAACCAGGACATTCCCTCCGCGGGGGAATCGAGCTCGTTCTCGGGAAAAAAGTGTCCGAAAGCGTGTTCAAAATTAACGCAGTCGATACAGTTGAAAATTCAGACACCAGAGTCTTGGCAGTGGGTACGACCGTCTTCGAGAGAAGCGAGCTTGGAACGAGCGTGTCGCGAAAGCGACGGTGAGGGACCTGATTTTCTGGAAATACATTCCCTGATCCGGCCCTTCTCTTGATGCCTAGTTCGCTACCCACTTTCCGCTGTAGATCGCGGTCGATGACCGAGCATTTTTGCGGAAGTTGCGCGGTGATAGACCCGCCTACAGCAATACCTTCCGGTTTCGACTTCTCGCGCAGAGCCGAGTCACCAGGATTGAGGACATTCTGAAATTCCTTTTACCTCAGGGAGACGCTCCGTCATCCTCCAGAAGCGACACGCGGTAATGGCCCAAAGCGTGCAACGCTCCAGACAATCGTCCCTATGAAGAATCTTTTATTCCTGAAAGGATTCCTGAAAAATTGGCGAGAAGTCGGGTCGCCCGTTCCAAGTTCGCGCCACGTTGCGAAGAAGATTTGTAAGCTGATTGATTTTAGCCGGATTCGGAGTCTGGTGGAGCTCGGCCCGGGAACCGGAGTGATCACCCAGGAGATACTCCGTTCACTCCAAGCCGACGCGAGACTGATCGTATTTGAGGTCAATAAGGATTACTGCGATGAATTGCGGTCCTCTCCCGATTCTCGCCTCACCATTCACAATGTGTCGGCCTTCCGAATACACACTGTTCTCCGAGAAAAGGTGGATTGTGTAGTCTCCGGTATTCCCATTGCGACACTTTCGAAAGCGGAATTCAGGCGTTTCTATGCTGCAGTGACGGAAGTTCTTGAGCCGGGCGGCGTCTTCATACAGATTCAGCTTTCACCGCAGTATTACAGCACGCTGAAGCATTTTTTTAGAGAAGTGCGGATAGACTTTACGTGCCGGAACACTCCTCCTGCCTTCGTGTATCGGTGCAGATGGCCGGCTATCGGAGCGCTGCGCCAGGACCTGGTGAGCGCCGCGTAGTCGCGAAACATATCCACTTTTCGCGGATCCTTCATTTCATGAGGGCCTTTTGAAGTTCTGCCAGACGAAATAGGATCGCCCCCAGTTCGAGCACGTGCTTCACTCGAATCGTCTGCATCAGTCCTTGGTATTCGAGAGCGCCTTCCCCAACCTGAACGGCTAGTCCAACGCCTTTCAGGAAGCGATCCATCTCAGTGTCGCCTGCTCCGACAGAGTGAGCGAGGTCCACGCCGAGTCGCGTGGTGAGTTGAAGTGCGCCGGAAAGCTTGTCGATATTTGCATGCGTGAGGAAACTGCTTGGTTTCGTGTGTTGGTATGCCATCAGCTTATCTTCGGCTACGTTGATGAGCAAAAATATCATGCATATTTCGTCACCAAGCAGACGTTGCCGCAGCTTTTCAAACTCCATCGCGATCACCGACGAAGCGCTTTTATACTTCCCTTTGATGAAGGGGACGGCCTGCGCAACGGGTGTCCAGATGACCTCTCCGATCCGCCAGTCACGTGAATAGGAAAAAACGAGGAGATCTCGAATGCCCCCCGCTAACAGATCTTCTACTCCGGCAAGAATCTCTTCGATTTCTGAAGGCGCGAGGGGAAAGGCTGCCAGCTCTTCGAAAATTAATCCGTTGTGGTCCGATGTCTTGACGAACCCGATTTGACTTCCCTTCATGCTGACCAGCGGGATGGGCTGCTCTCTCGCCAGACGATGCCAGTCGTGACCGAGTGTTCGAATGACATTCAGCGGGAATCGTAATGTATTGAGAATCACCGGACGACCGAGACCGTAGAGTTCGTTCAATGCCGCTTCCACAGGGACGGCAATGCGTGCTTTCCCTCCTTCCTCCTGCAACACAGTCCCATCCAGGTCCGTAACAATCGCGCCTTGCGTCATATATGCAGATTGCTGCAGAAACTGTTTCAGCTGTTTCTCAACATCATGCATAGGAAAGGTCGGGATTGCCGAACATGCGGCGTAGAGCCGAAGGATGTGACTTTGGTCTTTGTGGCCGACTCACGAGGCTGCCCGGTCGTCGCTCATCCTGCCCTCTTGAATTTCCGGTCCGGGCCTAGGCTTTGCTCCAAAATTTCCAACAGATGAAAACGAACCTTGCGGTGCTCCACAGCGGCGTAAAGCTTTACGGGGATGGCAGATGGCCCCACTTTGAGGTCGCCTTTCCAAACGGCATGAGCTGACATATGTCACTCCCCCAGCAATTCTGTGCCCCATACGCCTCGGCCGCGAGCGTTGGCGTCTGTGGCTGAGAGAATCTTATTGGCGAGTGGATTAGCTGGATACTGGCATTCCCTACAGGTCCGCCTGGCTAAAATTGACGATAGTTCGGGCTAGCAGAATTGGATCTGTACTTACTTCAGAAAAACAGGGGAGCTGACAGCAGAACATTCCAGAGTCCTATTCTGCTGCCAGCGGGCGATTTCAGAAAGTGAATCGCAACTGTCCCTGGAAGGCGCGCCCTCCCGTCTTGGTAGTAGACAGCCCGAAATTATCGCTGTTGATGCTAAAACTCGGCAGTGCGGGTGTTGGATGATTCAGGACGTTCGTGGCGTCCACACGTATCTGGAGCGATTTGCTTTCCGATATCCTGAACGTCTTGCCAATGTTCCCATCGAATCGGATCGAACCCAAACCCTCCATCGTATTTTGTCCCAGCGTGCCCTGTCTGCCTGGGAGTGGGTTTTGCAGCACAATCTGGACATTTTGCCCATCGATCACGGTCGATCCCGGAGTACCCGCCGGGACGATGCGCGCGACAGCCTGAAGACCGCAGTTGACGTTGGCGGCCAGGTTGAATCCCATCGTATCGGTATTGTTCGCAAGACTGCATTGGGGATCCGCAACGACGACGAACTCCTCGCCGAAATATCGGCCCTGATTTGCGGCGCCGTCCCAGACCATGTTGCCCTTACGCAGATCGAAGGGGCCAACCACATCGGGGACAGTATTGGCTCCCGACGTCACGGCACCCGAGGCATAGGTCAAGCCGGTAAGAGCCGTGATGCTGTCTGGCCGCCCACTGGTTAAGTTGAGAATCAAACTCGCCTGCCAGCGTTCGATCAATCGGGCCAGCCAACCGGAACTATTGCCAAACAGGAGCTTGTTGGGCCCGAACGGTAATTCGATCGTTCCGTTCGTTCTCCAGTCGTGTGTGACAGAGCTATAGAGGAGCTTGTAGTCCGCGGCACGATTCAGGGGATTGGCGTTACCGGAACCGGGAGTTCCCATGGTCTTGGACCACGTGTACGTTGTCGACGCACTGAAACCCTGCGTTGGACGCAGCGTGAATTGCGCCTGCATCGAATGGTAATTCGATGAATCGGAATTGGTCCTGTAGTTTGCAGTACTGACCTGAGGATTGGTGACGAGATAGTTCTCGGGGAAACACCGCAACTGGAGGGCATTCGCGCCTGTGCCGAACGTCTGGGAACCATTCTGGGCAGCAATGCGATCGCAGCCGTTGCGCAGAATTCTGGCGCTTGGAGTGACGCCCAGGGTTGTGTTGGACACGTACCCGGTTCCCGCCGTATCCGTCAACAAGGAGTTGACAACAGCCAGGTAATTACCATTCAGCAGGTTTTGCCTGTACGTTGTGCTGCGGCGGATATGAGCGGCGCCGGTCTGATAGACGCCGTTGGCATTGACCGTTCCGACAGACGCGTAATTCTCAGCTGCAGGCGCACCGCTCAAGTTCAATCCCGCCATCATTTGCGTCAGCAGGACAGGATCCTCGCCGCGCCGCGCCGCGTCGAGCGCATCGGACAATTCCTTATTGAAGTAGATGTTGTTCGTATTGAGATTGATGTCTGCTTCTTGCTTCTTGCTCTGCGTTCCAATGTAGCGAATATCCACAGTCATGTTACGCCGAATGCTGGAGGTGACCGACAGATTGAAGTTCTGCGTGTAGGGCGTCACA
>Ga0111538_10010130_pt1 | contig 12546 bp, 9 predicted proteins | sample SoiMethybrSBSTD1_FD_79669 | JGI IMG/M metagenome (GOLD analysis project Ga0111538, IMG submission 79669) | Bulk soil microbial communities from a Populus tree surrounding site in Tennessee, USA - Soil MetaG P. TD hybrid SBSTD1 (version 2)... | ecosystem: Environmental > Terrestrial > Soil > Tree...
CCCAGACCAGCGCGCGCCGCGTCCGCTCCGCGCCCGGCGCCGCGGCCACCGGCTCTTCGTGCTCGAGCCAGGCGCGCATGCCGGTGTCGGCCACGGCGTCGGTGATCGTCGCCGTCGACAGCCGCGCGGCGTCGTACTTGACGTGCAGCCGCTGCCCCATCACGTCGGCCGAGAAATCCTCGATGCCGGCGAGGGTCTTGAAGCGGCGCTCGAGCAGCGTCACCTCCTCGCGGCAGTCCATCCCCTCGATCTTGAAGGTCGACTCGGCGTGCAGCTCGCACACGGTGCAGGTGGTGGAAGTCACGCGCGCTTCGCCCCCCGCGCGACGTTGCGCTCCTGCACGTGCTCGAGCCCCTGCTCGAACAGGTCGAGGATGTGGTCGTCGTCGAGCGTGTAGTAGATGTGGCGGCCGTCGCGGCGCGACTTCACCAGGCGCATGCTGCGCAGCAGACGCAGTTGATGCGAGACCGCCGACTGGGTCAGGCCGAGGACGTTGGCCAGATCGCAGACCGGCACCTCGGTGCGCGCCAGCGCGTCCAGGATGCGCACCCGGGTCGTGTCGCCGAGCATCTTGAAGGTCTCGGCGAGGTCGATGACCGCCTCCTCGTCGAGGAGCCGGGCCTTGAGTTGGACATATGAGCGTATGCTCATATGTGAATACTAGCACAGGTGGGGGCCGAGCAAGCTCGGCCCCTACGGAAGCGAAGCGAGCGAAGAAAACACACGCTCGTAATCCGGCTCGTTCCGCGCATCCTCGAGCACCTCGCGGTGCCGGACGACGCCGTCCTTGTCGATCACGAATACGGCGCGCTTCGCGATGCCCTTGAGCCCGATCATGTCCTCGTTGAACACGCCGTACTCGCGAATCGCCTGCTTGTTGAAATCGCTGAGCAGCGGAAACGACAGCTTCTGCTGATCGTGAAACGCCTTCAGCGTAAAGAAAGTATCGACGCTGATCCCGTAGACCTGCGCCCTGGCCTGCCCCAGCCGCGCGATCGAGTCGCGGAACGTGCACAGCTCCTTCTGGCACACCGAGCTGAACGCCGCGGGGAAAAACGCCAGCACGACCGGCCGCCCGCGCTGTTCGCTCAAGGTCACCGGCTGCCGATCCTGGTTGGTCAAGGTGAAATCGGGCGCCTTCGATCCGACGTCTGCCGCCATCGTCCCTCCATTACATTGGTGATAAGGTTCCCCGTCCCCGCTACACAAAGCCGGGCGGTTCGGGTTAGCATTTTTCTTTTGGAAAAGCTCTAAACAGGAGATCCCTTGTGATCGAGGTCCAGCACCTCACCAAACGCTACGGCCCGGTGACCGCCGTCGACGACATCAGCTTTCGCGTCGAGCGCGGCGAGATTCTTGGCTTTCTCGGACCGAACGGCGCCGGCAAGACGACGACGATGCGGATCCTCACCGGTTACATGCCGGCCACCGAGGGCAAGGCCATTGTCGCCGGCTTCGACGTCTTCGACCAGCCGGTCGAAGCCAAGCGCCGCACCGGCTACCTGCCCGAGACGCCGCCGCTCTACCCGGACATGAGCGTCCTCGAGTACCTGCAGTTCGTCGCCAAGGTCAAGGGCGTGCCTGGCGGCGAGCGCCGCGAGCGCATCCAGGCGGTCATGCGGCGCACCCGCATCGACGACATGGCCAACCGCCTCTGCGCCAAGCTGTCGAAAGGCTACAAACAGCGCGTCGGCCTCGCCCAGGCGCTGATTCACAACCCCGACGTGCTGATCCTCGACGAACCCACCGCCGGCCTCGACCCCAAGCAGATCATCGAAACCCGTCAGCTGATCAAGGAGCTCGCCGGCGATCACACGATCGTGCTCAGCACCCACATTCTGCCCGAGGTGTCGCAGACCTGCCAGCGCGTGGTGATCATCAACAAGGGGCGCGTGGTCGCGGTCGACACGCCGGAAAACCTCACCGCGCGGCTGCGCGGCTCGGAGACGATGTATGTGCAGGTGGACACGATGGGCGCCGACGCGGTGTCCGCGCTCGAACGCGTCCCCGGCGTCACCCGCGTCGTCGCAACAGCAGGCCACGACGGCTTCGCCGGATACGAGGTGGAGAGTCAGCAGGGGCACGACATCCGCCGCGATCTGGCGCGCACCGTTGTCTCGAGCGGCTGGGGGCTGCTCGAGCTGCGGCCGCTGCGCCTGAGCCTCGAGGACGTGTTCCTGTCGCTGACCACCGAAGAGACGCCGGCGCAGCCCGGCGCCGCGTCCCCGGTGCCCGAAGGAGAAATGGTCAATGAGTAACATCCTCGCCATCGCGCACAAAGAGCTGAAGTCGTACTTCTCCTCGCCGATCGCCTACATCGCGATCGGCCTCTGGGCGCTGCTCTACGGCTATTTCTTCTTCGCCATCCTGAACTTCTTCGTCCGCCAGAGCATGCAGATGAGCCAGTTCGGGCCGCAGTCGATGAACCTGAATCAGCAGTTGATTCGCCCGCTGCTGCAGAACGTCACCATCCTCGTCCTGTTCCTGATGCCGATGGTGACGATGCGGACCTACGCCGAGGAGAAGCGCTCGGGCACGATGGAGCTGCTGTTGACCTCGCCGATTACCGACTTCCAGATCGTCCTCGGCAAGTTCTTCGGCGCGCTGTCGCTCTACGCGGTGATGCTCCTCGTCACGCTGCTCCATCTCGGCGCGCTGTACTTCTACGGCGGGCGGCCGGAGTGGAAGCCGATCATCACCTCCTACATCGGCCTGCTGCTGCTCGGCGGCTGCTTCATCGCCGTCGGCCTCTTCATCTCGAGCCTGACGAAGAACCAGATCGTCGCCGGCATGGTGACCTTCGCCGTATTCCTGCTGCTGTGGATCATCACCTGGATGGGCAACTTCTTCGGCCCGACCGGCGAAAAGCTCACCACCTATCTGTCGATCATCGACCACTTCGACGACTTCGGCAAAGGCGTGCTCGACACGACGCATCTCGTCTACTACCTCAGCTTCATCACTTTCGGGTTGTTCCTGACCGCGAAGTCCGTGGACAGTGAAAGGTGGCGGGGCTGAAGCCCCGCCCTGCGTACGTCTTTAACGGGCGGAGTGTCATATGGTGAACCGCATTCTTAATATCGTCGGCTACATCGGCATGGCGATGGTGGCCGCCGCGTTCGTCATCAAGTTCGGCTACCCCGTAAAGGAGCAATGGGCCTTCTACCTTGCCATAGGCGGCCTGGTGTGCGTGCTGCTCTACACGCTCTCGCAGTGGCGCGAGATCGGCGCGACCTTCTCAGGCCGGCAGGCGCGCTACGGCACACTGTCCTTAATCAGCGTCCTCGTCGTACTAGGCATCCTCGCCGCCATCAACTACATCGGCGCGCGCCAGAACAAGCGCTGGGACCTCACCGCCAACAAGCAGTTCAGCCTGTCGGACCAGAGCCGCAACGTCCTGACCAAGCTCGACGCGCCGCTGCAGATGATGGCGTTCGCGAAAGAAGAGGAGTTTCCGCGCTACCGCGACCGGCTGAGGGAATACGAGTACATCTCGAAGAACGTCTCGACCGAGTACGTCGATCCCGACAAGAAGCCGACCATCGCCAAGCAGAACCAGGTGCAGCAGTACGGCACCATCGTCCTCAACTACAAGGGGCGAAGCGAGCGCGTCACCGCCGACACCGAGCAGGACATCACCAACGGAGTCATCAAAGTCGTGTCGGGGCAGAAGCGCAAGGTGTACTTCACCCAGGGCCACGGCGAGAAAGACACCACCTCGTCCGAGCGGGACGGGTACAACTCGATCTCCTCCGCGCTCGGCAATGAGAACTACGCCGTCGAGAAGCTGGCCATCGCCCAGCAGGGCTCGGTGCCGGACGATGCGACCGTCGTGGTGGTTGCGGGGCCGCGAATCGACCTGTTCCCGCCCGAGGTCGAGGCGCTGAAGAAATACCTCGACAAGCAGGGCAAGCTGCTGCTCGAGATCGATCCGCCCGACAAGGCCGACAGCCCGGCCCTCACCAACCTGATTGCCCTCGCCCACGACTGGGGCGTCGACGTCGCCAACAACGTGGTGGTCGACGTCAGCGGCATGGGACGGATGATCGGCACCGACGCGTCGGTGCCGGTCGTGGCGCAGTACCCGTCGCACGCGATCACGGAGCGGTTCAATTACCTCACCGCGTTCCCGATGGCGCGGGAAACGGCGCCCGTGTCCGGCGGCGTCAACGGCCGCACCGCGCAGCCGATCATCGAGACCGGCCCGCGGAGCTGGGCCGAGACCGACATCAAGACGCTGCTCTCCACCGGTCAGGTCGCACTCGACGAGTCGAAAGGCGACAAGAAGGGGCCGGTGGTCCTCGGCGCGGCGGTGTCGGTGGCGCAGCCCTCGGCGACGCCGCCGCCGGCGCCCGGCGCGGCGCCGGAGGCGCCCAAACCCGAAACCCGGGTCATCGTGCTCGGCGACTCCGATTTCGCGGCCAACGGCGGCCTCGGCATCCAGGGAAACCGCGACCTCTTCATGAACATGGTGGGATGGTTGTCGCAGCAGGAGAACCTGATCTCGATCCGGCCGAAGGAAGCCGACGATCGCCGCATCACGCTGACCGCGACGCAGCAGTCCAACATCGCGTGGCTGTCGCTGCTGATCATCCCCGGCCTCGTGTTCGGCAGCGGCGTCTACACCTGGTGGCGGAGGCGGTAAATGCGCGGCCTGCGATCGACCATCGCGCTCGTCGTCGCCCTCGCCGGCCTCGGCGCCTACATCTACTTCGTCACCTGGAAGCTGCCCGAGGGCGCCGCCACCGACGCGAAGAAGCTCGACAAGGTCTTCGCCGGCTACGAGGCGGACAAGGTCGAAGAGATCAAGGTGATGCTGGCGGCGGGCGATGCCACCACGCTCAGGAAGCAGGGCGGCACCTGGCAGGTGACGCAGCCAATCACCGTGCCGGCCTCCGAGTCGGAGGTGTCGGCGATTACCAGCGCCCTCGGGCAGATGGAAATCAACCGGGTCGTCGACCCGAACCCGTCGAACCTCAACGACTACGGCCTCTCGAACCCGCGCATCCAGATCGACTTCAAGGCGGCGGGCGACGCGGGCTACAAGAAGCTCTACGTCGGCGAGAAGTCGCCGACCGGCTCCGACCTGTTCGCGAAGCGGAATGACGGGAAGGAGGTCTTCCTGATCCCGGCCTTCCAGGAAACCGCCCTCAACCGCACCACGTTCGACCTGCGGGAGAAATCAGTGCTGAAGTTCGACCGCGAGAAGGTCGACGGCATCGAGGTCACCGCCAACGGCAAGACGATGGCGGTGGCGAAGGAAGGCAGCGACTGGAAGATCACCAAACCGGTGCAGACCAGGGCCGACTTCGGATCGGTCGAGGGGCTGGTGGGACGGCTGCAGTCGGTGCAGATGAAGTCGATCGCCGCCGACAACCCGCCGCCGGCCGACTTGAAGAAGTTCGGCCTCGACAAGCCGGCAGCGACGGTCAACCTCAGCGCTGGAAGCACGCGCGCCACGCTGCTCGTCGGCGGCAAGGCCGACGACGCGACCGTCTATGCGCGCGACGCCTCGCGGCCGGCGGTGATCACCGTCGAGAACGCGCTCGTCGACGACTTGAAGAAGAGCGCCGACGACTACCGCCGCAAGGACATCTTCGAGTTCCGGCCCTTCAACGCCAACCGGATCGAGATGACGCGCGGGAGCGACACGGTCGTGCTCGAGCGCGTCAAGGGGCAGGGCGAGAACGCGGCCGACACCTGGCGCCGGGTCACCCCATCGGCCAAGGACGTCGAGCGCGAGAAGAGCGACAGCCTGCTGTCGCGGCTGTCGAACATCCGGGCCGCGTCGTTCGTCGATTCTGCCGCGAAGACCGGGCTCGACAAGCCGGCGCTCGTGGTGTCGGTGAAGTTCGACGACAACAAGAAGGAAGAGAAGGTCACCTTCGGCCAGTCGGGCAGCGACGTCTATGTCTCACGCCCCGGCGAGCCGGGTGCCGCCAAGATCGACGCCGCCGATTTCAACGACGCGATCAAGTCGCTTGAGGAACTCTCTAAATAGCATCTCCCCCATCGTCGCCGTCGTGCTGGCCAGCGCCTGCGCGACGGCGACGCGCCCGGCTTCACCCGCCCTTCCAGCACCATCCGCCCCACCCGCCCTGACAGCGCTCTCCCGGGACCTCGACGCGATTCTCGCGGCGCCGGCGCTGCAGCACGGCTACTGGGGAGTCGTCGTCCGATCGCTCGACAACGGCGAGACGCTCTACAGCGTCAACGCGCGCAAGCTGATGCTGCCGGCGTCGAGCATGAAAGTCGTGACGCTCGCCGCGGCGGCAGAGAAGCTGGGATGGGATTTTCGCTACGACACGACCGTCTACTCCGCCGGCGCGATTGAGAACGGCATCCTGCAAGGGGATCTCATCGTCACCGGCAGCGGCGATCCGAGCCTGACCATCGCCGATGGCATGGCCGACCGTGTGTTCGCCGAGTGGACGGGCGCGCTGAAGCAGCACGGCATCCGCGCCATCGCCGGCCGTATCGTCGGCGACGACAACCAGTTCGAGGACGAGACGCTCGGTTTCGGATGGTCGTGGGACGATCTGCCCGATGACTACGCCGCCGGCGTCGGCGCGCTGCAGTTCAACGAGAACGCGGCGCGGGTGACGGTGGCGCCGGGACCGGCGGCGGGCGACAGCGCGGCAGTCGCGATCGCTCCGCCGGGGACCGGGCTCACCCTCGCCAACGCTGTCGTCACCGGGCCGGCCGGCGGCGCGGCGTCGATCGCGACGCGGCGGCTGCCGGGCACGACGACGCTGGAGCTGCGCGGGTCGATTGCGGCCGGCGCGGCGCCGGCGACGCTCGACGTCGCCGTCGACAACCCGACGCTGTTCTTCGTCTCGTCGCTGCGCCGCGCGCTGATTGCCAGCGGCATCGACGTGCGCGGCGAGGCGATGGACATCGACGCAATCCACAAGCCGCCGCATCCGCCGGGCGCGCCGCTGGCCGCCTGGAAATCGCCACCGCTGTCGGAGCTGGCGGTGCGGCTGATGAAGATCAGCCAGAACCAGTACGCGGAGACGCTGCTGAAAACCATGTCGGACGGGGCGGTCAAATCAGCGGCAGCGGGCCGGACCGCGGCGCTGGCGATCCTGCACGGATGGGGCGTGCAGCCGGCCGAGCTGATCATGCGCGACGGCTCGGGCCTGACCCGCTACGATTTCGTCTCGCCTGAAGCGCTGGTCACCATCCTGGCGCACGTCTATCGCGACGCGACGCTGCGCGGCCCGTTCGAGGCGTCGCTGCCCGTTGCCGGCCGCGATGGCACGGTGGCGAACCGGATGAAGGGGACGCCGGCCGAGGGCAACGCCCGGGCGAAGAGCGGATCGATGACCGGCGTTCGCTCGCTCTCCGGCTACGTCACGTCGGCGGGCGGCGAGCACCTGGCCTTCGCGATCGTCGCGAACAACTTCGAGACGCCGCCCGATGTGGTCAACGCGGCGACCGACGCCATCGTCGTCAAGCTCGCGAGTTGGCGGCGCTGATGGCAGCAGCCCGCATGTTTTCCGATCTTGCGCGCGACTTGCGGCACGCCTTGCGCATCTTCCGCCGCGCGCCGGCGTTCACAATCGTCGTCGTCGCGACGCTCGCGCTCGCGATCGGCGCGTCGGTCACCGTCTTCACCATCCTCGATTCGTTTCTCCTCCGCCCGCTGAACTTCCCTCACGCCGACCGTCTTGCCGTCGGCCTCTACGCGACCAAAGAGCGCCCCGGCGAGCCGGCGGTATTCGTGCTCTACCGCGACTATCTGGCGTGGAAGGCGCGCACGCAGTCGTTCGACCAGCTCGCGGCCGCGTTTCCGCGCGCCTGGCTCCTCGGCGGCGCCGGCGATCCCGCGACGACCGACGGCCTGGTGGTGACGCCGGAGTTCTTCCGCGCGCTCGGCGTCGGCGCGCGGCTCGGACGGACTTTGTCCGAGCAGGACGCCAACGGTCCCGCCGCCGCGGTCCTCAGCTACGGCTTGTGGCAACGCCAGTTCGGCGGTGCGGCAACCGCCATCGGATCGCGTGCGATCCTCAACGGCGTGCCGCACGAGATCGTCGGCGTGATGCCGCCCGATTTCGACGTGCGGCTGCTTGAGCACGCGCGCGGCTTCGAGCTCTGGACACTCTTCCGTCCAGGCGAGGCAGGCTACGGCCCGGCAGGCACCGGCGGCGTGGCCGTCATCGGACGGCTCCGCGACGGCGTCCCGCCGCAGGAAGCACAGCGCGAGCTGAACGCCATCCATCACGAGGCGGAGGCCCGATTCACGCCGAATGCGGCGCGGTTCGAGGTGCTGCTGTCGTCGCTGCAAGCCGACAACACGCGGACGGTTCGGGCAACGCTGGTGACGCTCGGCGGCGCGGTGGCGGCGCTGCTGCTCGTTGCCTGCCTCAACGTCGGCACGCTCACCGCCGGCCGCGGGCTGACGCGCGCCCGCGAGACCGCGATCCGCGCCGCCATCGGCTCGGGCCGCGGTCGTCTCGTCCGCCAGTTCCTCGCCGAAAGCCTGCTGCTGGCAGCGGCCGGTTCCGCTCTGGGCGTCGGCCTGGCGGCCATCGCCGTGCGACTGTTCACCGCGTGGAACCCGCTCGAGCGTCTGCCCGCCGCACCGGTCGGGATCGATCTCCGCGCGGCGGCCGCAGCCGCGGCTCTGATGGCGGTGGCCACGATCGTGAGCGGCGTCGTGCCGGCACTGAGGATGTCGATTGCCGATCCGGCGGATGCCCTGCGCGCCGGCGGCGACCGCGGCGCGTCGAGCGCCGCCGGACCACGCGCGCAGGCGGCGCTGCTGGCGGCGCAGATCGCGATGTCGGTGGTGCTGCTGGTGGCCACCACTCTGCTCGTTCGCTCGTTCGTGCGCCTGCAGCACGAGCCGCTCGGATTCGACAGCGTCAATCTGACGGTCGTCAGGCTGGCGCTGCCCACCGACGAGCTCGACTCGGGGGCGAAGCGCAACGCGTTCTATCGCGAGCTGGCGGATCGGATCGCCGCGCTGCCCGGCGTCGAGACGGTAGCCGCAGGCACCTCCGCGCTGCTCTCGAGCGGTCCGCCGATGCCGGTGCGAACGAGCGCTGCCGAGACCGACGCGCCGCTGCGCATCCCGGTGCAGGAGGTGACGCCGAACTTCTTCGTCGCGCTGGGAGTGCCCACGCTCGCCGGCCGCGGCTTCGACGCGCGCGATTCAGCGGACGCTCCGCCGGTGGCCGTGCTGAACGAGCGCGGTGCACAGCTCCTGTTCGGATCGGCCGCGGCGGCGATCGGCCGGCGGCTGCGCCTCGGTCAAGCCGATTGGGCCGAGGTCGCCGGCGTCGTCGGCAACACGCGGACGAGCGCGTTCAACACGCACGAGTGGCTCACCAGCCCGGTTGCCTACTTGCCGGCGGCGCAGGGGTTTTCGGCCATTCGCAACCCAACGTCGCCAAGCTTCGAATTGCACGTACACGTTCGAGCCAGCCGCGCGGTGTCGCCGGCGGCGTTGCGCGCGAGCGTGGCGCAGGCCAATCGCCGCGTCGCGGTCGTCGAGATCCGCTCGGCGGCCGAAGCGGTCGCTCAGGCAACGCGGCAGCCGGCGCTGCGGATGAAGCTGGTCGGCGCGTTCGCGATCGCGAGCCTGCTGCTCGCGGCGATTGGTGCGTACGGGCTGGTGTCGCAGGGCATCGCGCAGCGGATGCGCGAAATCGGGGTCCGGATCGCGCTCGGCGCCCGGCCAGGGGTGCTGGCGTTGGAAATCACGCGCCGGACGGTCCTGGTGGCAACCATTGGCTCGGTGTGTGGCTCGATCGCCGCGTTGGCTCTGGCGAAGCCGCTCGAGTCGCTGCTCTACGGCGTCCGCGCGACCGACGCGCTGTCGTATCTGTCGGCGGCAGCGGCGTTGATTACGGTGACCGGCGTCGCCGCGCTGGTGCCGGCCTTGCGCGTCGCGCGGATCGATCCGATCGAAGTGCTGCGCGCGGACTGATCGCCGCGATCGGGCGGGCGCGGCGCCGGCGCCGGAACGCGGCGGTTTATGCTAATCGGGCATGCGAATCCGGCGGCCGCCATGGCCGATCCTGCTGATGACCCGTTCGCTCGATCTCGGCGGCTCCGAGCGGCAGGTGGCGGAGGTGGCGATGTCGCTCGATCAGCGGCGATTCTGCCCCGCGGTCGGCTGCTTCGATTCGCGCGGGATTCGCGCCGACGATCTGCGGCGCGCCGGCATCGCGGTGGTCGAATTCGCGGTGCGGTCCTTCAAATCGCCGCGGACCGCGATCGTGGCGTGGCGCTTCATGGCGTGGCTGCGCCGCCACGATATCGCCCTCGTTCATCCCTTCGACGTGCCGACCGTGCTGTTCGCGGTGCCGCTCGCCCGCATGGCGCGCGTGCCCACGGTGTTGTCGAGCCAGCGCGGGCACCCGCTGCTGTTCTCGACTGTCGAACAGCGCGCGCTGATGGTGGTCGACCGGATGGCCGACGGCGTCGTCGTCAACTCGAGCTACGTCCGCCAGGCGGTCGAAAACGATTTCGGCCTGCGGCCTTCGAGGATTCACACCTGCCCCAACGGCCTGGACCCGGCGATCTTTCATCCACCGGACGGTGCCCGGCACCCGGCCGCCGGCGACGGCCTGGTCGTCGGCGTCGTCGCGGCGCTGCGGCCGGAGAAATCGATCGAAACGCTGATCGAAGCCTTCGCCGGATTGCGCGAGACGTCGCACTCGCTGGTGATCGTCGGCGATGGCCCGTGCAAGGACGCGCTCGTGGCATTGGCGGCTCGTCTCGGCGTCCTCGAGCGTACGACCTTCACCGCGACGACCATCGACGTCGCCTCATGGTACCGGCGCATCGACGTCTTCGTGCTGCCGTCGGTCAGCGAGTCATTTTCGAACTCGTTGATGGAAGCGATGGCGTCCGGCTGTGTCGTCCTGGCCTCGAACGTCGGCGGCAACCCGGAGCTCGTCAAGCACGGTGAAAACGGGATGCTCTTCCCGGCCGGCGACGTCGCCGGCCTTACGAGCCGGCTCGAAGCCGTGCTCGGGGACGCGGCGCTGCGCAGCAGGCTGGCCGCGGCGGGTGTTCGAACGATCGAGGAAGGGTATACGCGCCAGCGATCGGCGCAGCGCTTCGGCGAGCTTTACGAGCAGTTGCTGGTTGATGGTGGCTAGCTGCTGGCGCTGTCCGCCGCACCAGAGGACGGCAAAGACGAGCTGGCTGCGCTGTTCCGCGAGCGTTCAGGTACAGACAGCGTTTCCACGGCTTCCGTACTCTGCCGTAACTCTATCCATAGTTGGCAACTATTGGTTCGCGATCGTGCGCTTGCCCAGCTGAGCTCACCTTCCGGCGTATCGTATATGCGTTGTTTCCTGCCCTTACAGCCGAGCGGCGGTCGGTTTGCATCCCTCGACGGGGCATGATGCCTGGCAGGGGGTGGTTCGTTCCGGCGCTGATGCTGATCACGGTGAGTCCCGCGGCGCAACCGCCGCAACCGCCCCACGATCCGTATCGCATCGCTGCGATTTGCGTCGCTCCGAGTGCCACGTCGCGCGCGCCCATCGCCGTCTCGAACGGCGCCGAGTTGCAGCAGGCGCTCGATCGCGCGACGGCCGGCGACACCATCCTGCTGACCGCTGGCGCGACGTTTCGTCCGACCGCGTCGGAAGGCAGCTTCATGCTGCGAAATCGGCGCATCCCCGAAGGGCAATGGGTCACCATCCGGTCGGCGGACCGCGCCTTCGACGCCGGCGGGACGCTGGCGCCAAAGACTCGCGTCGCCGCCTCGAACCAGGATCTGATGCCGCGGATTCGCGCCACCGCGACCAACATCCCGGCGATCCGCGCCGAGGCGAGGGCCCGTGGATACCGGCTGATTGGCCTCGACATCGGCGTCGAGCCGGGCATCACCCAGCTCGCCAACCTCGTCGAGCTCGGCTCCGATCGCGACACCAGCGTCGACGCCAAACCCTCCGACATCGTCATCGATCGCTGCTACCTGCACGGCAACGACGCCGGCAACTACCGCCGCGGCGTCGCGTTGAACGGCATCAGCCTGTCGGTCGTCGATTCCTGCTTCGAGAATTTTCACGACGCGAACGGCGACTCGCAGGCGATCGCCGGATGGAACGGCCCCGGCCCGTTCAAGATCGTCAACAACTTCCTCGAGGCGGCCGGCGAGAACATCATGTTCGGCGGATCGGATCCGTCGATCGCGCAGCTCGTGCCCTCCGACATCGAGATTCGCGGCAACCTGAGCACCAAGCGCCTGGCGTGGCGGACCGCCGGCGTCGCGGTCAAGAATGCATTCGAGCTGAAGAGCGCACGGCGCGTGCTGGTCGAGGGGAACATCTTCGAGCACGTGTGGTCGTCGGGCCAGGACGGCACCGCGATCGTGCTCAAATCCGCCAACCAGGAAGGCGCCTGCACCTGGTGCGTCACCGAGTTCGTCACCTTCAGGAACAACATCGTCCGCGGCGCGGCGCACGGGCTGCTGATCAACGCGGCCGAATCGGGCGCGCGCGGGCTGCCGCTGCCGCAGCGCGCGAACCATGTCCGCATCGACAACGTGCTCTTCACCGACATCGGCGGGGCGACCTGGGG
>Ga0111538_10010131_pt1 | contig 12545 bp, 13 predicted proteins | sample SoiMethybrSBSTD1_FD_79669 | JGI IMG/M metagenome (GOLD analysis project Ga0111538, IMG submission 79669) | Bulk soil microbial communities from a Populus tree surrounding site in Tennessee, USA - Soil MetaG P. TD hybrid SBSTD1 (version 2)... | ecosystem: Environmental > Terrestrial > Soil >...
GTCGGCCGGATCGAGCCGGCCGAAGTTCCGCGGGTGGCGGTTGTGGTCGACGATGACGTCGCGATAAAGGTCTTTCAGGTCCATGACTGCAATCCGGGGCGTTCAGGCGAGGAGCTTGCGCGCGTGCTCGAGCGCGGCGACCAGCCGGTCGATCTCCTCGAACGTGTTGTAGAACGACAGCGAGGCACGCGCGGTTGCCGGCACCTCGAAGAAATCCATCACCGGCATCGCGCAGTGATGACCGGTGCGCACCGCGACGCCCTCGGTGTCGAGAATCGTGCCGATGTCGTGCGGATGAATGCCCGCCATCGTGAACGACACGACCGACGCCTTGTGCGGCGACGTGCCGATGATGCGCAGACCCGGAATGCTCGTGAGCCGCGCCGTCGCATAGTCGAGCAGCTCGTGCTCGTAGGCGGCAATGCGCTCCATGCCGACGCTTTGCAGATAGCGGACCGCAGCGGCCATGCCGATGGCGCCGGCGATGTGCGGCGTGCCGGCCTCGAACTTCCACGGCAGCTGGTTGAAAGTCGTCTTGGCGAAGGTCACGGACAGGATCATGTCGCCGCCGCCCTGCCACGGCGGCATCGCTTCCAGGAGCGACTCGCGGCCGTACAGCACGCCAATGCCGGTCGGGCCGAGCATCTTGTGCGCCGAAAAGCAGTAGAAATCGCAATCGAGCGCCTGCACGTCGACAACGCTGTGCGGTACGGCCTGTGCGCCGTCGAGCAGCACGGGAACCTTGTGCTCTTTCGCACGCGCGATGAACTTCTCGACCGGCACGATCGTGCCGAGCGCGTTCGAGATGTGCGCCAGCGCGAGCAGGCGAGTGCGCGGCCCGATCAGCCGCTCGAACGCCGCGAAGTCGACTTCGCCGCTCTGCGTGATCGGAATCACAGTGAGTTGCGCGCCCGTCTGCTCGCAGACGAGCTGCCACGGCACGATGTTCGCGTGGTGCTCCAGCGCGGAAATCAGGATCTCGTCACCGGGCTGCAGTCGCGGCCGCGCGTAGCTCTGCGCGACCAGGTTGATGGCTTCCGTCGTGCCGCGCACGTAGATGATCTCACGCGTGCTGCGAGCGTTGATGAAGCCGCGCATCGTTTCGCGCGCGCCTTCGTACGCGTCCGTGGCGCGCTGACTCAGCGTGTGCACGCCGCGATGCACGTTCGCATGATCGTGCTCGTAGTAGTAGTCGATGGCCTCGATCACCGAGCGCGGGCGCTGGCTCGAAGCGGCGTTGTCGAGATACACGAGCGGCTTGCCATTGACCTGTTGATGCAGGATCGGAAAGTCGCGACGGATGCGCTCGACGTCGAAGTCGGTGCGGCGGACGGGAACGGTGGCGGCATTCATGAGGACTTTCCGTAACGCTCGTCCAGGAGCTTTTCGAGGTGACTGCGGACCGCCGGCGGACCGACCGACGACACGACCGACTCCGCGAACGCGCGAATCAGCAGCGCCCGCGCCGCCGTCTCGTCGAGTCCGCGCGAGCGCAGGTAGAAGAGGGCGGTTCCATCGAGCTGGCCGGTCGTCGCGCCGTGGCTGCATTTCACGTCGTTGGCGTAAATCTCGAGCTCCGGCTTGGTGTCGATCTCGGCGCCGGGCGCGAGCAGCAGGTTGCGGCTCGACTGGCGTGCGTCGGTTTTCTGCGCGTCGGGCCGGACGATGACTTTGCCGTTGAAGATGCCGCGGCCGCGCTCGCCGGCGATGCCGCGGTAGTTCTCGTCGCTGCTGGTATGCGCAGCGGCGTGATCGATCGTCGTGTGCGAGTCCAGGTGCTGAGTCGCAAGCGGCGCGAGCAAGCCGTGGAGATCAACGTGCGCGCCAGGGCCTTGCAGAACCGTTCCGAGATTCAGGCGCGCGAGACTCGCGCCCAGCGCGATGTCGTGCGACGCGTAGCGTCCGTCCTGCTGCACGCGGACATTGACGTGTCCGATGTGGAACGCGCGGGTCGATTCCTGCTGGATGCGGTAGTGCTCGACCTTCGCGCCCGTGCCGACTTCGATCTCCGCCACTGCATTGGTGAAGCATTCGCTCGCGGTGCTGCCGATGAAGTGCTCGATCACAGTGCAGCGGCTATTCGCTGCAGCGCGCACGACGACACGCGGGCTGCTCATGAGCTGCGCGGCGGCATCGCTCCACTGGTGCACGATGTAGATCGGCTGATCGGGCGACGCGCCCGCGGTGAGATCGAGCACCACGCCGTCTTCGAAGAACGCGAGATTCAGATCTTCCAATGCGCTCGGCTGCGCACGCGACGTTTGCGCGATGAAGGCAGCCACTGCGGCAGGCTCGTGCTCGGACCACTGTTTCAGCGTCAGCAGCGTCATGCCGGGCAGTTGCGCACCGACGGACGACAATGCAGGCATCCAGTGGCCGTTGACGAGCACGATGCGAATGCCTGCGTTTGCGATCCAGTGCTGTTCGAGCGCGTCGAGCGCCACCGCGGTGCTCGTAGCGGGCGCGAAGGTGCGCGCTTCCAGGCGGCGCAGGTTCGTGTACTTCCAGTCTTCCTGGCGCTGCGTCGGAAAGCCCGCAGCGACGAATCGTTCGAGCGCCGCGCGCCGCAGTTCCACGAGGGCGTCGCTCGCTGACCACCGCGCATCGAACTCAGCGCGATAGCGCTCGCCGGCCGGGCGCGACTCCTGCAGCGTCATGACGCTCATGCGGCCGCCGCTTCCTGCTTGACCCAGTCATAGCCGCGCTTCTCCAGCTCCAGCGCCAGCGATTTGTCGCCGCTCTTGAGGATTCGTCCGCCGGAGAGCACGTGCACGCGGTCGGGCTCGATGTAGTCGAGCAGCCGCTGATAGTGCGTGACCATCACGATCGCACGATCCTGCCGCCGCAGGCTGTTGACGCCGTTCGCGACCACGCGCAGCGCGTCGATGTCGAGACCGGAGTCCGTCTCATCGAGCAGCGCCAGCGCCGGTTCGAGCACGGACATCTGCAGGATCTCGTTGCGCTTCTTCTCGCCGCCGGAGAAGCCTTCGTTGACGCCGCGGTTGAGGAAGCTCTCGTCCATGTGCATCAGCTTCATCTTCTCGCGCACCAGCGACAGGAACTCGAACGCGTCGAGCTCCGGCAGGCCGCGATGCTGGCGCAGGGCGTTCAGCCCCGCCTTCAGCAGGTAGACGTTGTTCACGCCCGGGATTTCGACCGGATACTGGAACGCGAGGAACACGCCTTCGCGCGCGCGCGCTTCGGGCGGCAGCGCCAGCAGGTCGCGCCCCTGGTAGCTGACCGAGCCCGCGGTCACATCGTAACCTTCGCGTCCTGCGAGCACCTGCACGAGCGTGCTCTTGCCGGAGCCGTTCGGACCCATGATGGCGTGTACTTCGCCCGCGCCGACTTCGAGGCTCACGCCGTGCAGCACCTGCTTGTCGCCGGCGCGGACGTGCAGATTGTCGATTTTCAGCATGCTCATCCGACTGATCCTTCCAGGCTCACCGCCAGCAGGTTCTGCGCTTCCACCGCGAACTCCATCGGCAGCTCCTTGAATACGACTTTGCAGAAGCCGTTGACGATCATGTTCACGGCGTCCTCTTCGGAGATGCCGCGGCTCAGGCAATAGAACAGCTGGTCGTCGCCGATCTTCGAGGTCGTCGCCTCGTGCTCGACGCTCGCCGTCGGCGTGCGCACTTCCATGTACGGAAACGTGTGCGCGCCGCACTTGTCGCCCATCAGCAGCGAGTCGCACTGCGTGAAGTTGCGCGCGTTGACTGCGCTCGGCAGCACTTTCACCAGTCCGCGATAGCTGTTCTGGCCGTGGCCGGCGGAGATGCCCTTGGAAACGATCGTGCTGCGCGTGTTGCGGCCGATGTGGATCATCTTCGTGCCGGTGTCGGCCTGCTGGTAGTTGTTCGCCACCGCGACCGAGTAGAACTCGCCGACCGAGTTGTCGCCGGTCAGGATGCAGCTCGGGTACTTCCAGGTGATCGCGGAGCCGGTCTCGACTTGCGTCCAGCTGATGCGCGAGCTCGCGCCGCGGCACTCGCCGCGCTTGGTGACGAAGTTGTAGATGCCGCCCTTGCCGTTCTCATCGCCGGGATACCAGTTCTGCACCGTCGAGTACTTGATCTGCGCATTCTCCAGCGCGACCAGCTCGACCACGGCGGCGTGCAGCTGATTCTCGTCGCGCATCGGTGCGGTGCAGCCTTCGAGATAGCTGACGTATGCGCCTTCCTCCGCGACGATGAGCGTGCGCTCGAACTGACCGGTGTTGGCCGCGTTGATGCGGAAGTACGTCGACAGCTCCATCGGGCAGCGTACGCCTTTCGGCACGAACACGAATGAGCCGTCGGAGAACACTGCGGAGTTGAGCGTCGCGAAGTAATTGTCCGTGTACGGCACGACCGTGCCGAGATACTTCTCGACGAGGGCAGGGTGTTTCTGCACTGCCTCCGAGAACGAACAGAAGATCACGCCGGCTTTTCCCAGCCGCTCCTTGAACGTCGTCGCGACGGAAACGCTGTCGAACACGGCGTCGACCGCAACGCCCGCGAGCTTGGCGCGCTCGTGCAGCGGGATGCCGAGCTTGTCGTAGGTCTCCAGCAGCTTCGGGTCGACTTCGTCGAGGCTCTTCGGCCCATCGGCGCGCGCCTTCGGCGCCGAGTAGTAGGAAATCGACTGATAGTCGATGGGCGCGATGCGCAGGTGCGCCCAGTGCGGCTCGCGCATCGTCAGCCAGTGGCGATAGGACTTCAGCCGCCAGTCGAGCATGAATTGCGGCTCTTCTTTCTTGCGCGAGATCAGCCGGATCACGTCCTCGTTCAAGCCGGGCGGAACGGTATCGGCTTCGATGTCCGTGACGAACCCGTGCCGGTATTTCTGACCGACCAGGGCTTCGAGGGACTCGTCGTGGGGATTGCTCGCCATGAAGGACTCGGTGCTATTCGTGCGAAGCGCGCACCAGCTTGGCCAGGGGCACGCTCGTGGAGCTGGCGCGCTCGAGGCCAGCCATTTGCGCGAGGGTGATATCGGTGAGCGCGCGGCGGATCGCGCCGTTCACTCGCTGCCAGACGTGGCCAACCCGGCAATTGGACTCGATACCGCAATTGCTGTGCTGGCCGCTGCATTCGGTGATCGCAAACGGCCCCTCCAGCGCATCGAGAATGCGCGCTGCGCTGATCTCGCCGGGCGGACACGCGAGCTGGTAGCCGCCGTGGCTGCCGCGCGTCGAGACCACGAGGCCGCTACGCTGTAGCTTCTTCAACAGCTTGCTGACGGTCGGCAGGCCGACGCGCGTACGTTCGGCCACCTCCGCGGCGGTCCACAGCCGGTCGGTCTGCGACGCGAGGCAGGCCAGGATCACCGTCCCGTAATCGGTCAGTTTGCTGATGCGGAGCATGCGTGCTTCCTCATATGGGACCATTCTAGTCCTAATACAACCGTCGAACCAATACTTGGCTGGCGGGGTCTTATGCCGTCAATGCCATGTCGTGCGGCAACAACAGATGATTTTGCTATCCTACGCGCCCTCAAACGTGAGGCTCGAAGCGGCCGGTGCACTTCACGCACGCCGCGAGCCCGTTCCCAACAAAGGCGGAGGCAGCAATGAATCGCAGTGAACTGGAGTCGATCGCACGGGCGATGGTCGCGAAGGGCAAAGGCATCCTGGCGGCGGACGAATCCAGCGGCACGATCAAGAAGCGCTTCGACGCCATCAAGCTGGAGTCGACCGAAGAGGCGCGCCGCACTTACCGCGAGCTGCTGTTCACGACGCCGGGCGCTGCCGACCACATCAGCGGCGTGATCATGTACGACGAGACCATCCGCCAGAAGACCAAGGACGGCACGCCGTTTTCGCAGTATCTGGCGAAGCTCGGCGTCGTGCCGGGCATCAAGGTCGACCTCGGCGCGAAGCCGCTCGCCGGCTTCCCGAACGAGACGATTACCGAAGGCCTCGACGGGTTGCGCGAGCGGCTTGCCGAGTACCACAAGCTCGGCGCGCGCTTCGCGAAGTGGCGCGCGGTCATCGACATCGGCGCGGACTTTCCGACGCAGTTCGGCATCGATGCCAATGCCCATGCGCTGGCGCGTTACGCGGCGCTGTGCCAGGAAGCGGGCATCGTGCCGATTGTGGAGCCTGAAGTGCTGATGGACGGCGGTCATTCCATCGAGCGGTGCGAAGATGTGACGAGCACCACATTGGCCTCCGTGTTCGCGGCGTTGCATTCACACCGCATTCATCTGGAAGGCATGATCCTGAAGCCGAATATGGTGATCTCCGGCAAGAAGGCCGCGAATCGCGCCAACCCGCAGCAGGTTGCGGAAGCCACGGTGCGCACGCTCAAGCGCTTCGTGCCGGGCGCCGTGCCCGGCATCGCGTTCCTCTCGGGCGGCCAGACTTCGGCGGAAGCGACCGAGCATCTGAGCCTGATGAACAAGCTCGGTCCGCTGCCGTGGGAGCTGAGCTTCTCGTATGGCCGCGCGTTGCAGGACGAGGCGCTGAAGGCGTGGGGCGGCAAGCCCGAGACGTTCGCCGCGGGCCAGAAGGCGTTCTTCCGCCGCGCGAAGTTCAACGGCCTGGCGCGCAGCGGCAGCTACAGCGCGAAGCTCGAACAGGAAGCGGCCTGACGCCGCGCTCCGCCTGCACAGGCGATCGGAACATTGAATGTCGTCGAGCGCAGCGAGCACCCACCACCCTGATGCCCAGACCGCGCAGGACTCGATCGTCGAGGTTCGCGATGTTCACTATTCGATCGGCGGACGCGCGATCTTTTCAGGCCTGAGCCTGCAGATCGCGCGCGGCCGCATCACGGCCATCATGGGGCCGAGCGGCACCGGCAAGACCACGCTGCTCAAGCTCATCACCGGGCAGATCAAACCGGAGAAGGGCCAGGTGCTGTTCGACGGCATCGACGTCGCGAGTCTCAGCCGCACCGAGCTGTACGCGCTGCGCCGGCGCATGGGCATGCTATTCCAGAACGGCGCGCTGCTCACCGACGAGGATGTGTTCGAGAACGTGGCGTTCCCGCTGCGCGAGCACACCGATCTGCCCGAAGCGCTGATCCGCAACATCGTACTGACGAAGCTGCAGGCAGTCGGCTTGCGCGGCGCCGCGCAGCTGATGCCCGCGGAGCTGTCCGGCGGCATGGCGCGTCGTGTCGCGCTTGCGCGCGCGATGGCGACAGACCCGGAAGTGCTGATCTACGACGAGCCGTTCACCGGCCTCGATCCGATCTCGATGGGCATGATCGTGCGCCTGGTGCGCCAGATGAACTACGCGCTCGGTATCACCAGCATCGTCGTGTCGCACGACGTCGAAGAGCTGTCGATCCTTGCGGACGCGAGCTACATCATCGCCGGCGGCACGGTGGCGGCGTCCGGCAGCTTCGTCGAGCTGAAGGACCACGAGTCCGAGATCGTGCACCAGTTCGTCAACGGCCTGGCCGATGGCCCGGTGGCTTTCCACTACCCGGCGCCTGACTACTACGAGCAACTGCTGGCGGGCGACGCATGACGATAGTGCTGCGCGAGCTGTGGGATAACCTGCGCCAGTTCGTGACCACCGTCGGTGCGGTGGCGTTGTTCTTCGCGCGCGTGTTGTCGCAAGTGCCGCCCGCGCTAATGCGCTTCCGCCTGGTCGTCGAACAGGTGCACAACGCCGGCGCGCTGTCGCTCGTCATCATCATGACCTGCGGTCTGTTCGTCGGCATGGTGCTCGGCGTGCTCGGCTACGACGTGCTGCAGCGTTTTGGCTCTGAGGAGGCGCTCGGCACGGCCGCGGCACTGGGGCTCGTCAAGGAGCTCGGACCGGTGGTGACGGCGCTGCTCTTCGCAGGTCGCGCCGGCACGGCGCTCGCGTCGGAGCTGGGCTTGATGCGCGCGACCGATCAGCTCACCGCGATGGAAATGATGGCGGTGGACCCGATCCGCCGCGTCGTCGCGCCGCGTTTCATCGGCGGCGTGATCGCGATGCCGCTGCTGACGATGATCTTCATCGGCGTCGGCATCTTCGGCGTGCAGCTGGTGGGCGTGCAGCAGCTCGGCGTCGACGCGGCCGCGTTCTGGTCGCAAATGCGCTCCAGCGTCGGCCACGAAGACATCATGGAAGGCCTGATCAAGGGCTGCGCCTTCGGCGTGGCCTGCAGCCTCGTGGCGGTCTACGAGGGCTTCAACGCGACTCCGACCGCCGAGGGCGTCGGGCGTGCGACTACGCGCACGGTAGTCACATCCGCAGTGTTGACGCTGATTTTGGACTACATGCTGACCGTGATGATGTTGTAACGAGGACTGTATGCGACCGACAAGCACTGTGGAACTTTCGACCGGCATGTTCGTGCTGCTCGGCTTCGCCGCCCTGTTCTTCATGGTGACGCAGATCACCAACCGCGAACTTTCCTCGAGCGGCAAAAGTTATGAGTTGATGGCGCAGTTCGAGAACATCGGCAGCCTCAAGCCCGGCGCCGCCGTATCCATGGCGGGCGTGACGGTCGGCCGCGTCGAAACGATCGGCTACGACCAGCAGCAGTACAAGGCGGTCGTGCGCATGCGTATCAACTCGCAGTACGACCGGATCCCGAAAGACAGCGACGCCAGCATCATGACCAGCGGCCTGCTCGGCGGGCAGTACGTCGGCATCACGCCGGGCGGCGCCGAGGAATTCCTGAAGCAGGGCGACCGCATCGAGTTCGTGCAGGATGCGTTCGTGCTGGAGAATCTGATCAATCAGCTGGCGTCGACTTTCCTGCGCCGCGACCAGGGCTCTGCCCCGGACAGCGGCAACCAGGGGAATCAGCAACCGCCGGCGGAGGAGCCGAAGAAATGAAGCGCACAGTGAAGTCGATCCGCGGCTGGATGGCCGCACCGGTCTTGATCCTCGCGGCGTCGCTGACGCTCGCAGTGTCCGGCGCTCGCGCGGCGGATGATGCAGCCCAGCTCGGCCCGCAGGAGCTCGTCACCAAGGTGGCGCAGGACACGCTGAAGGATCTCGACGCGCACCGTTCCGAGTACAAGCAGAATCCCAAGCGCGTGCGCGAGCTGGTCGACAAGAACATGCTGCCGCACTTCGACACTGCGTACGCGGCACAGCTGGTGCTCGCCAAGTACTGGCGCACCGCGACGGCTGACCAGCGCAAGCGCTTCGTCGAGGCGTTCTACCAGTCGCTGCTGCAGAACTACGGCGACGCGCTGCTGGAGTTCACGCCCGATCGTCTGAAGATTCTGCCGTTCCAGGGCAAGGCGGACGACAGCGTGGTAACCGTGCGCAGCGAAGTCCGTCGCGACAACGGTCAGCGCGTGCCGGTCAACTACTCGCTGCGCAAGACGGAGAGTGGCTGGAAGGCGTACGACGTGCAGATCGAAGGCGTGTCGTACGTGAAGTCGTTCCGCACCGACTTCGGCTCGGAGATCCAGCAGAAGGGCCTGGAGCCGGTCATTCAGCGGCTCGAGCAGCAGGTCGCCAGCGGCACCGTGCAGAAGCCGACGGCGCCGGCCGGCCAGCAGAACGCGTCCGAGAAGAAGTCGTGAGTCGCGCGCGGCTCGAATCGCTCGGCGAGGGCAGGTTTCGCGTCACCGGCGTGCTCGACGCGTCCACCGCCGCCAATGTGCTGGAGGAAAGCGAGGCGCGCTTCACGCAGGCGCCGAAGATCGATGTGGATCTCGGCGGCGTCGGCGAGAGCGACAGCGCCGGTCTGGCATTGCTCATCGAGTGGCTGCGCATGGCCAGGCAAGCCGGCAAGGAGATTCGTTTCGCCAACTTGCCGGCGCAGATCGAAGCGCTCGCGCGCATCAGCGAAGTCGAGGATCTGATCGGCGCGCCCCACGAGTCGGGGCGCTGCGCGCCGGCGCGGAAGAACAAGCTGTAAGTCGGGCTAAAGCCCGACCTACTGGTTGGGGGCTGCCGGCGGCTGTTCGGGCGGCGTGTCCTCGTTCGCCGGCTCGTCCTCGAAGTTTTCCAGCTGCTCGGGCGGCGGGTTGCCGTCGAAGATCACGTATTCGCGCCGCTGCAGCCACGAGTCGCGGATGAACGCGTACGGGTCGTACGTCTTCTGCAATGTCTGATCGAGCGGCAGCAGCTCGGAACGTGTATGCACCGCGCCTAGCAAGCGCTCGCCCCAGACCACTTCCCACGGCGGGTCGAGGTACGTGATCGGATCGAAAAAGAAGTCGAGCATGCGAGTCGGCGCGTCCCGCAACGTCGAAGGCCCGAAGAAGGGCAGGTTCACGTACGGGCCCGAGCCCACGCCCCACACCGCTAGCGTCTGACCGAGATCTTCGTCGTTCGCTTCCAGTCCGGCCGAGGTCGCCGGGTCCAGCAGGCCGCCGATGCCAACCGTGGTGTTGAGGAGGAAGCGGCCGGTGTCGCGCAAGCCCAGTTTGAACTTGCCCTGCAGGAACTGGTTGACGACCGTGGCCGGGTATTCGAGGTTGCCGAGGAAGTTGCCGATGCCGACGCGCATCCAGTGCGGGGTGATCTTGCGATAGCCCTTGGCGACAGGCTTGAGCGCCGCGCGGTCGACGGCGTTGTTGAACTTGTAGACGCCGCGATTGAACCCTTCCCAGCGATCGTCAGCAGTCGTGCGGCCCGGAGTGGCGGCGCATCCCGCGCCGAGTAACGCAATCAATACCGCCACGGCGGCGCGCAATGGACTGAGCATGCGTCAAGGATCTCCGAACCGTTGGACTGCGGCGAGACCGCCGCGGCGGCGCATTGTATCAAGACCCGCGTCGGCGATTATCTTCTGTCTGCGTCGGGCGACGCACGCGCTTGGGCAATGCTTGCTGCACTTCTTCGAGGCGGGCCTCGAAGCGTGCGCGCTGCACGTCCGTGATCTTCGGCACGGCCAGCGCCAGCTGCAGCTGGTTGATGGCGAGCAGCAGGTCGCCGCTCATCAGGTGGTACTCGGACATGTAGAAGTACGAGTCGGCGACGTCACCGGCGGCGTTCGCGGCCTGCGCCGTCAGCTTCGCCTGCTCGGGCGTCGGTGGCACGACGTTGAACAGATCGAGCAGGATCTCGTGCGCGCGCTTGGAGTCGCCGAGCTGCATCAGCGCTTCGGCGTAGCGGACGGTGACCGCGATGTTGCGTGGGAACAGCTCGCGTGCGCGCGACAGCGTAGCGAGCGATTGATCGCCCTTGCCTGCAGCCAGCTGCGCCTGGCCGAGCGCCGTGTGGTATTGCACGACCGTCGGATCCGCGTTGCGCAGGCGCTCGAAGATCGGCACGGCCTTCGCGGCCTGAGCCGGACCGGACATCATCATCGCGAGCGCGCGGCCGTAAATCTGCGCGGGTGTTGCATCGGGCTCGTTGCCGATGATGGCGGCGTAGTACGAGCGTGGGTCCTGGCCAGCCGGCGTCGCGAGGACGCGCAGGCGCTCGCGGGTGAGTGCGTAGCTGACGCTGTCGGGCTCGGGCTTCACGTCCAGCTGCGCGGCGCGCTCCTTGGTTTCTGCGATACGCGTGCTGGTCACCGGATGGGTGCGCAACATTTCGGGAATGTTGGCCTCGCTGCCGCCGGCGTGCGCACTCATCGTCTCGAAGAACTCCGGCATGCCCTTCGGATCGAAGCCGGAGCGCGCGAGAATGCCGAGGCCGACGCGATCCGCTTCGGTCTCGTTGGCGCGCGTGAAACTGATTTGCTGCTGAATTGCCAGGCTTTGCGCCGCCGCGACACCCGCCATCGCAGCGTCGCCGCCGCCGCCCGCAGCCGCACCGATGAGGATCGCCGCGAGCATCGCCGCGGTGGATACGAGGCTCGAGCGGCTCTGCGCAGCGAGGCTGCGCGCGATGTGTCGCTGGGTGACGTGCGCGACTTCGTGAGCGATCACGCCCGCGAGCTCGCTCTCGTCCTTGGTGTCGAGCAGCAGTCCGCTGTTCACGCCGATGAAGCCGCCCGGCAGCGCGAATGCGTTGATCGTGTTGTCCTTCACGACGAAGAAATTGAAGCGCTGCTGACCCTCGTTCGCCTGGCTCGACAGCTTGGAGCCGATCGAGCGGATGTACTCGGACACCTCGGGGTCTTCGAGGATCTGGTCCTGATCGCGCAGGCCGCGCACGATCATGCGGCCGATCTGGTACTCGTCATCGAGGGTGAGCGTGGTCGTTGCCGGACTGCCGATGTCGGGCAGGTCCTCGGGCTCCGCGAGCGCGCGCGAACCGGCGCCCAGGGTCATGGCAGCGCTCAGAAGAACAATGGCGATTGCTTTCACGGGGGCAGTGTGGTGCGCCGGAACGGCGGTGTAAAGGCGTTGGACCGGAGTGACCGTCGTCGGTTCGATGACAGTTTCGTTCAGGTTCGCGCCACCCCTGTCCGCAAAAGCTTTAAGCTCGCCGCGGGGATGGGAGGACTGCGATGTTCACAGGGAACCTTGCGCGCGGGGCCTCGGCGCTCGCCCTTGTCGCGCTCATCCTGACCAGCGCCGCGCACGCTGAACCGATCCAGACTCGAGTGGTGTTGCTCGGGACCGGCAATCCGCCCGCCGATCCCGATCGCTCCGGCCCGGCCACGGCCATCGTCGTCAACGGTACGCCTTATCTCATCGACTTCGGTGCGGGCGTCGTGCGGCTAGCGAAAGCGGCGGCTGTCGATCGCGGCATCGCA
>Ga0111538_10010136_pt1 | contig 12542 bp, 3 predicted proteins | sample SoiMethybrSBSTD1_FD_79669 | JGI IMG/M metagenome (GOLD analysis project Ga0111538, IMG submission 79669) | Bulk soil microbial communities from a Populus tree surrounding site in Tennessee, USA - Soil MetaG P. TD hybrid SBSTD1 (version 2)... | ecosystem: Environmental > Terrestrial > Soil > Tree...
GCAATCTCATCCTGAACGTCGAAGATGTCTTCGACGACGCGATCGTATCGTTCCGACCAAAGTTGGTATCCGCTAACAGCATCAACGAGTTGGGCCGTGATTCTGATACGATCACCTGAGCGTCGCAGCGTTCCCTCAAGGATGTTGGTCACATTGAGTTTGGTTCCGACCGATCGCAGATCTTCGTTTCGGCCTTTGAACGAAAATGAAGAACTTCGTCCCGCGACTCGCAGGTCCTTTATTTGTGCCAGTGCGTTTAGTATTTCCTCGGTGATCCCGTCGGCAAAGAACTCCTGCTCAGGATCGACGGAGAGGTTTTGAAATGGCAACACAGCGATGCTCTTCAACAATGATCCGAATGAATTCGTTGGTGAAGTTTGTGGACTGAAACGCGAAGAGGACGATTTGTCATCGGCGATTTCCAGTCCAGCTCTGCGCAGTCCATCAATCACATGCTCCACGAATTCCGGTCGGAGCCACTTGCCTAATTCAGCGCGGCCTGTGTTCGCAAAGTCAGGCTTCAGTGCCAGCAGCTCTTCTAGGGCCTTGCTTGCGGCTTCACGTTCTCCCAGTTGCCCATAAACCGCTGCCCTATTCACGTGATGATAGAAGAGCCCCGGCATGTTGAACTCAAGAGTCATCTTCAACGCGGCTTTGTAATCACGCTTTCGATATGCGTTATAGAAAGCAGCGTTCCAGTACCATCCGGGATGATGTGGGTTTAGTTGTGTCGCCCGCTCCGCAACTGCGCATCCGTAATCCCAGTCGCCGGTGAATGCGATAAGAATTCCCATGAAAGCGTTTGTCGCACCGTCCATTGGATTCAGAGCGATCGCACGTTCTGCGGCATTGCGAAAGCTATCGAACTCTTTTCGAAAGAACAGCGCCTGAGAAAGAGCTTCGTACGCAAACGGATTCGTTGGCGAAATTTCAACTGCGCGCTGCGCGGCATTGAGCGCGCGGCCCAGTGAATCAGGCAATGGGTTAAACCCAAACTTATGTTCGTCGCAGTACATGATCGAGAGCATTGCCCAACAGTCAGCATTAGCGGGTCCGCGTTCCGTCGCACGCTCCAATGTCGATCGTAAAGCCGCATGCTCCGCCGCAGTGACGCCTTCGTAGTAGCGGAAACCGCGGAGCACCGTCTCATACGGGGTTAGATCGCCAGGGTCTCGGGTTCGGAGATCTTCGCTCATGCTATGTGGCAGCACGCCGTGTTGATCGGCGACTGTCGAGACGATGCGAGGAACCAGATCGTCCTGTAATGCGAAGATCTCCTCCGGCTTAAAAGAACGATCGTACGTCTCAGCCCAGAGGTGCGCCCCCGAGCTTGCATCTACAAGCTGGACCGATACACGCACCGCGGCGCCTGCTTGACGCACACTTCCTTCCATAACGTACCGTGCACCAAGTGTCTTACCGACCGTGCGCACGTCAGGTGATTCTCTTGCAAATCGCAAAGTGGAACTGCGCGCGATCACACGCAGGTAAGAAAAGCGCGACAGTCCTCTAACGATTTCCTCTGAGAGTCCGTCTGCGAGTGTCGAGAGTTCTGCAGGGCCTGCAAACTGGAAGGGCAGAACGGCGACCCAGAATCCTTCATCTGCTCGAGCCTCAGAAGAAACTTGAGCTGAGGCTGACTCTTCACCGGCGATCTCCAACCCTGCCTTGCGCAAACCGTCGACAAGATTCTCGCGAAGCTCGGGATCAAACCACTTCTTTAGTTCGTTGTGTATCGTGGTGCAGAAGTCCGGCCGTAGTTTCAGCAAATCGCGAATGGCTTTAGCGGCGGCGGCATGGTCTCCGAGCTGCCCAGCGGCCGCAGCAATACCCGCGTGCATGCCCCAGTGGCCCGGCAAATTCGCTTTGAGGACTAGCGTCAGTGCGCCGTCGTAATCGCGTTGTCGATACGCATGAAAGAAGTCGGCATACCAGAACCAACCGGGATGGTTGGGATTGATTTGTTTGGCGCGCGCCGCGAGCGCCAGACCACGTTCCGAATCACCCACATAGGTTAGTAACTCACCCATGAAAGCGAGTGAGTTTGCGTCCATCGGATTGAGTGCGACGGCTCGCTCCGCCGCATTACGAAAACTCTGAAGATCCTTTTGGAAGAAGCGTGCCTGGGCCAGACTGAAGTAGGTCAAGTGATTTGATGGCCCCGACTCGACTGCGCGCTGGGCGGCGGTTATTCCGCGGGTTAGCGAATCCGACTGCAAGTTGAAGCCTTGTCCGTAGTCCTGGCAATATAATAACGCCAGCATGGCCCAAGCATCCGCATGAGTCGGCGCCTTCTCCACCGCTATCTCGAGGCAAGATCGCGCAGAGGTAAGTTCTTCGGATGTCACCCGGTCGAAGTAGCGGAAACTTCGTAGCACAGCCTCGTAGGGACTTAACGTCTCTGGGCTCCGACTGCAGACAACCTCGCACATGCTCCGCGGAAGGACGCCATTAATGTCAGCCGCAGTGGAGACGATTCTGGGTACTAGATCATCCTGTAGCGCGAATATTTCCTCGGCGCGGAATTGACGATCGTATGTCTCGGCCCACAACTGCGCCCCGGTGCTTGAGTCTACGAGTTGTACGGATACGCGCAGCGACGAGCCCGCTTGCCTCAGACTTCCTTCCATCACATAACGCGCCTTCAGTTCCTGTCCGACCGTGCGTACATCACTCGTTTCGCTTGCGTACCTCGCCGTTGAACTGCGCGCGATCACGCGGAGGTAAGAAAAACGGGACAGTCCAGTCGAGATCTCTTCAGACAATCCTTCGGCCAGCGAAGCAAGTTCTTGTGTGCCCGTGAACTTGAAAGGAAGCACCGCGATCCAGAATCCATCAGCCGCTCGAGACTCACTGGAAACCCGGCGTGCAAGTGAAGACGATGAGGCTGACTCTTCCCCAACAATCTCCAGCCCCGCTTTGCGTAGACCGTCCATCAATTGTTCGACTAGATCTGGTTCGATCCACTTCCCGTGTAGCTCTCGTGCGACGACGGCGTAATCAGGTTTCAACGCGAGCATGTCACGAAGCGATTTATGTGCAGCTTCAATGTGGCCCAATTGCGCGTAGCACATTGCCAGCACAGCGTGTGTATAAAAGTTGTCCGGAGCGTTTAGCTTGAGCGCGATGTCGAGCGCAGTTTGGTAATCCTGCTTGCGATACGCGTCGTGCCATGCAGTGTAGTGGTACCAACCTGGATGGTTTGGATTCAGTTGCAGACCTTTGTCGGCTAAGGCGCAGCCGCGCTCCCAATCGCCTGAGTAAGCAATGAGCAAGCCCATGAATGCAGCAGTTGCTCCATCCATCGGGTTGAGCGCCACGGCGCGCTCCGCCGCAACGCGGAACGAATGAGTCTCCTTGTGAAAGAAGAGAGCCTGGGCCAGGGCGTAGTAGGGTAAGGAGTGCTGCGGCGCCGTTTGAACGGCTGTGCGTGCGGCCCGCAGTGCCTTATCAAGCGAATCAGGTTGGTGAATGTGCCAATGTCCGTACTCGTTGGCGTACATCAATGACAACATGGCCCAACAATCACCGTTCGCAGGCGCCTCGTCAACGGCGTGTTCGAGGCAGGTACGAACTTCGCCAAGCTCTTCCGGAGTGAAGCGCTCGTTGTAGCCGAAGCTCCGAAGTAATGCTTCGTATGGGCTTAGTTGATCGGAGGATTTCAGCCGAAGGATTTCGCTCATGCTTCGCGGCAAGGCGCCGTGCATGTCGGCGACGCTGGAAACGATCTTTGGAACTAGCTCATCCTGCAAGTCAAAGATCTCTTCAGGTTGGAACGTACGATCGTAGGTCTCGGCCCACACATGAGCACCGGTACGCGCATCGACTACTTGGACTGACACGCGCAACGACGAACCGCCAAGACGCAGACTTCCCTCCATCACATAACGTGCGCCAAGTGTCCTGCCCACGGTGCGCACATCGCTTGTTTCGCTCGCGTATCGCAAAGTTGAACTGCGGGAGATCACTCGCAAGTACGAAAAGCGCGATAACCCAGTAACGATCTCTTCAGAGAGTCCTTCAGCCAGCGTTGCGACTTCGGCATTTGAGCCAGTGAACTTAAACGGAAGCACGGCAACCCAGAAGCCTTCACCCGCTCGAGTCTCGCTCGAAGCGAGGGATGATGCTGAGGACGTTGACGCCGGCTTTTCATCACTAATCCCCAGTCCCGCTTTGCGAAGTCCTTCAAGCAACGGCTCAAGCAGACCGCTCGCAAAATGCCAACTCTCAACGTTCGAGCGCACATGCGCGCCAAATTCAGGATCGAGGGCCAACAGATCTTTGACCGCCGCTTCGGCCTCGCTGCGCCGGCCGAGATGTCCGCAGGCCGACGCCATTACGAGGTATGGCCAGAAGAGTCCGGGTACGTCCACCCGATTTGCGCACTCGAGGGCCTGTTCGTACTCGCCTTTCTGGAAATGATTCCAGAGGGGAGCGAAGTGCATCCAGCCCGCGTGATTGGGATTCAGTTCCATCGCGCGGCGCACGATCGCGGTGCCTCGCTCGAACTCGCCGGTGTGCACGATCTGTAGGCCGAGGATCCCGAGCGCGTCAGTGTTGAGCGGATTAAGTGCCATCGCGCGCTCGGCCGCTGGACCAAACGCCGCCACGTCCTGGCGGAAGAAGTGCACTTGAGCAAGCGCCACGAGCGCGAACTGGTTCGCCCGATCCAACTCCACCGCGCGCCGGCCCGCAGCCAGTGCGCGGTCGAGAGACGTTGCGTCTCCCTGGAAACCAAACGCGTATTCGTCGACGTAGATTTGCGCGAGGCAGGCCCACAAGTCGGACTGTCCATCGTTCTGCTCCGCAACGCGCTCCAGACGGCTCTTAAGCGCCGCATGGGCCGACGGCGTGATCTGTTCGCGGTAGGCGAAATACTGAAACTGCCACTCAACCGGCGTGAGATCGGCGTCATCCTTCTTCCGAATCGCGGCCCTCATCGTATGCACGAGCACACCGTAACTATCGGCGACAGTTGCGACGATACGGCCGGCGATGTCGTCCTGCACGGCAAAGATCGTAGAAGTCTGAAGATCCCGGTTGTAGGTCTCAGACCAAAGTTGCGCTCCAGTCTCGGTGTCGACGAGTTGGGCGCTCACTCGAATGACAGAACCGCCCTTGCGAATGCTTCCTTCCAGTGCGTAGCGCGTACCGAGTTTGGCCCTCAGGGTGCGATCGTCTTCAGTCTCCCCCTTCCGGCGAACCGCCGAGGTGGTAGTAACGACCGACAGATACCGAAACCGCGAAAGCCCGGTCACGATCTCCTCGGACAGCCCGTCGGCAAGTACAACAGTGGCGGGATCGTCGTCGCGAACCTTGAACGGCACGATCGCAATCCAGAATCCTTCACCTGCGCGTGTAGCTTTTGGTTTGTCAGCAGCGACGCGAATAGGAAGTGTTTTACTACTTCCGTATTTTTCGATCTCCAGTAAGGCTTGCGCGACTTCAGCGGCCATCGGACGACTGTTCGCGTCCTTATCCAACATGCTCAAAATCAAATCATCAAGTGCGGCGGGCAGATGAGATTTCAGACTCGTCATAGACGGTGGCACCTTCGAGGTGATTGCATGCAGGTAACCAAGCATCGATTCAGACTTGAAAGGATGACTTCCCGTGGCGAGTTCATAAAGGACAATCCCCAGCGCAAACACGTCTGAAGCTGATCCGACGGTCTGACCACTCGCTTGTTCGGGTGACATGTAGGCAAGCGTGCCCATTACTGTGCCTGGTGTTGTTTGCTGTGCGAGGGTCATCGCTTCTGGATCACTCGCAGTTGTAGGGAGCAAACGTGCCAGCCCAAAGTCCAACATCTTTACGTAACCATCATCACGGACCATGATGTTGTCAGGCTTGATGTCGCGGTGGGTGATGCCCGCTGCGTGTGCGGCGCTCAACGCCCTCGCCATCTGAGCACCAAGAGCGAAGAACGTCTCAAGTGAGTTATCTTTCGCGATGACCAAACGCAACGTACGACCGGCAACAAACTCCATGACGATGAAACGTCCGGTTTCACTTTCACCGATGTCGTAAACAGAAATGATATTTGGATGATTGAGGGCTGAGGCAGCCTTGGCTTCCTGAGTGAACCGGCGGACGCGTTCCGAGTCTTCGGTGAATTCAACCGGAAGAAGTTTTAGTGCGACCTTGCGACCGAGCCTCGTGTCTTCGGCCAACCACACCTCACCCATCCCACCTTCGCCAATCTTGGAGACGATCCGGTAATGCGACAGTGTGGTGTTGGTTGCCAGTTCGTTATTCATCTAGTTCAAATTCACTACGGCAGATGTCCGCCAGATACACCTCACCCATGCCGCTGGCGCCGAGTGGTCTTTTGATTTCATGACGGCCTAAGCGAGCGCCGGGGCAAACGTTTTGGCTCATGTAACAGACGTCTGGGTTCGCCGGTAACGGAGTTTGTGTTGCTATGAGAATCTTAGGAAGACGCTAATAGATGCCCTGCTGGCAGGCTGTCATTCTAGATCATTTCGGGTGTCGATAACTACCACGGACTGACCCACGGATTAATCCGATTAGATTGTGGCGAGCCTTGCGAGAGTCCGGATAACGCAGTAGTAATTCGGCACCACGAGAAATGTTCAAAGAAGTTTTTGGTGTCTACTTGGTATAGCGGGCAGGCATCGATAGTAGCATCGTACACAAGCGAGAATTGAAGCTTCGATGTAGCCTGTGGGAGGTGAAACCCGTAGAGTTGAGAGCATCCTGAGCCGTAGTTGGTCTTCCACGTATTTCCCCACGCTCAAGATCTGATAGCGATTCGTAGCTTTGCCTCAAAAGGTCGATTTCGATGGTAACGAGTTTCGTGTTTAGTTCGTGTGGCTTCGTGGATCGTTCTCTTTGGTCCAGAAAACAAGGACGATCCACGAAATCACACGAACCAACACGAACCAAATACTTCCGACTCGGGCTAGATGGGACTTTTGAGGCAAAGCTGCGATTCGTCATAGCGCTGAGATCAACGCTTAATCTACAATACCGACGCCCGATTTCCTGTCCCCCGTCAGAAAACGAATTACCAGTTCACATTTTAAGCACGTGGGCCCCACGATGTCTTAGTGCGTGTTGGAGACAGAGAGGCATAACAGAGCGTCATCCCCACTCGAAATTACGATGCCCAAACAAGATCCGGAAACCAATCAAAAGATGGCTGTTCCTTCCGGCACTCAACTCGGCCGATACGAAATTCGTTCGCTACTCGGCTCTGGCGGTATGGGTCAGGTTTATCTTGCTCAAGACCTTCAGCTCCGACGACTGGTGGCGCTTAAGCTTTTACCACCTGAGTTTACGCGGGACGAAGATCGACTTCGCAGATTCAAGCAAGAGGCCTTTGCCGCATCCGCTCTAAACCATCCAAACATTTTCACGATTTTCGAGATAGGCCAACAGGATCAGATCCATTTCATCGCAACGGAATACATCGACGGTCTGTCGCTGAGGCAGATCATCAGCAAAGAGTCAGTTCGAATCGAACAAGTATTAGATTGGGGTACTCAGATCGCGTCGGCACTCTCGGCAGCACACGCTGCAGGAATCATTCACCGCGATATCAAACCTGACAACATCATGGTTCGGCGGGACGGATTTGTGAAGGTGTTAGATTTCGGTCTCGCCAAACTAGGCGAATACACAAGCCGCACAAGCGATCCAGAAGCAGCAACGTTGCAGGTTGTTCAGACGGATCCCGGAAAAATAATGGGCACCGCCAATTATATGTCTCCTGAGCAGACGCGAGGTCTTCAATTAGATGAGCGCACAGATATCTGGAGCTTGGGAGTAATTCTGTATGAGTTGGTAACCAGTCGACTTCCATTCCATGGACTCAGTGCGAGCGATGTTGTTGCGTCGATCCTCACAACCGAGCCCGTTCCTCTCCAGCGTTTTTCGGCGAACGTTCCGCAAGAACTGCAGCGGATTGTTCGCAAGGCGCTGCAGAAGGATCCCGATGAGCGCTATCACCTGGCTAAGGAAATGGCGATCGATTTGAAAAATCTTCGACGCGATCTTGAATTCAATGCGGAAATCGAGCGTTCGGTTCAACCAAAGTCAGCGAACCGCAGCTCAGGGATTCCCAGTCAGACTGATATCGGCGGCAACGTTTCCGCAACCGGACCTATAGATAGAGCGCAATCTACTGCAACGGAAACGTCAACCTCCAAAGAAAATCGCCGATACGGAACTGTCTCCAAGATTCTTGCCGCCATCGTGGCTTTAGCACTTGTTATCGGAGCTGTCGTTTTCATAAATCATTGGATCCGCGCCAAACCTCCAGAAGAGTTTGCAGCAAACATGCGAGTTACTCGTCTGACAAGCACGGGGGCGGCCGACAAAGCAGCGATCTCACCTGATGGCAAATACGTTGTTCACGTCGCCGCTCAGAACGGACGGCAGAGTCTGCGTCTGCTACTGGTAAACACCATGAGCGACAAAGAAGTTGTGCCGCCTTCAGACATTAGGTACGAAAAACTTATTTTCTCGTCAGACGGGAACTTTGTTTACTACGTCGCCGCAGATCGAAACAGCTCCACTGCAAACCTTTATTCGATTGACACGTTAGGCGGAACGGGCCGAAAACTGATTTCGAATGTAACTAGCGGTGTGGCGTTGTCTCCAGACGGACAGAATATTGCTTTTATACGCAACATGGCTGACATCGGTGAAGACGTCGTGTTTGTAGCGGACGCAACCGGAAGGAATGAACGCAGAATTGCCGCGCGTAAATTACCGAACTTCTTCAAATCGCTCTCGTGGTCGCCCAAAAATAATTCCCTCGTTTGTGCGGCCGGCAGTTTTGTGCCGACTTACAATAATTATCTTGTCGAGATTTCACTTAACGACTCGAAAGAAAAACAGCTGGGTAATCAAACTTGGCCTTCGATGGGTGACATCGAGTGGGTTCCTGACTCCACAGGCCTTATCTTTACTGGTTCTGATCAGAATTCACCTGTTGCCGACTCTCAACTGCTCTGGCACCTTAGCTACCCGGAGGGTCAGGTTCGTCGAATTACGAAAGATCTAAACAACTATCACGGCATCAGCATCACATCGGATTCTACGAGATTAGTGACGCTACAATCGACGGCAACCTGCAACCTCTGGCTGATTACTAACAGTGATTGGAATCAACCTCAGCAAATTACAACCGGCTCACGGCTTGATGGACGGGAGGGGCTTGCTTACATGACCGGAGGGAAAGTGGTGTATTCATCGAATGTGAGCGGCACTATGGACCTGTGGGTGATGAATGCTGACGGCAGCAATCAGCGCCAGTTAACCACCAACGAAGGTAATAACAGTCAACCAATTGTTACGCGCGATGGACGATACATCATCTTCGTATCTGATCGTTCTGGAACATCCAATATATGGCGTCTGGACGCTGACGGAACACATCCTAAACAATTAACTAGTGGTAGTGGAGAAAACAATCCACACTGTACGCCCGACGGTAAATGGGTGGTCTACACACTATTGGGAGCCGGAAAGCCAACGGTGTGGCGCGTATCGATCGACGGCGGAGCACCGCAACACCTGATCGACAGATATACGACCAATCCCACAGTTTCGCCGGATGGAAAATCGATAGCGTGTTTTTATCGGGATGACCAGTCGAACGCTCGAACTAAGATAGGGGTATTCAATGTCGACGGAGGCGAACCGATCCGCACTTTTGAACTGGCAGAAGCCCCACTGCTTGATTCCGGAAGCTCCGCGTTGCGCTGGTCACCAGATGGGAAGGCGCTAGTGTATGCCGTAACCATCGGTAATGTTTCAAATCTATGGAGTCAGCCTATCTCGGATGGACCAGCAAAACGACTTACGAACTTCAGATCCGATCGCATCTTTTCATTTGATTGGGCGGCAGATGGCAAACAATTAATGCTTGGTCGCGGTGTTGTAATGAGCGACGTCGTATTGATCAGTAACTTTCGGTGAATGATCGATATCTGATCCGTACCTACTGCATCGAGTGCGGCCCTAATGTCTGAGTTTGTCGGTCTTTCCTTATAGTTCAGCTCAACTTTCATCCAAGTGACACGGCCATCTTTGTTAATGACATAAACTGTCGGCCGAGCAATACCTTCAAACTTCTGCCCGTTGTAATCGGGATCCCGAATTCCATATGCATCGATGACGCGATGACCCGGATCGGAAAGAATCCGGTAATCAATCTTGCCCTTACCATCAGCGGCGATCTTTTCGGCAAACTCTCTGCTCTGTCCCGGACTATCAACGCTAATCGCGAGCACGTTCAGTGATTCGCTCGGCTTTCTCAAGAACCGTAACTCAGCTAACTGCTGAGCACAGTACGGTCACCAATTGCCTCGATAGAAAGCGAGAACCGTTGGACCATTCCGTAGATCGGACAGCTTCACCTTCTGGCCATTTTGATCCTCTAGGGTGAAGTCCGGCGCCAGTTCGCCGACCTGGACGGGATTAGGTCGAGGCCGCAATTCAGCTTCTTGTCCCGAATTCAAGCCGGATTTTGTGCAAGAGAGAGCAATGAGAGACAGAACGAACGCTGTCGTGAGTCTTATCTTCATAGGAATTTAAAAAAGAATGCGCTGAATGTTCACAATCAAAAGGTTTGGGGGTGCTGAAGGGCGCAAGAGTATTACAGAGTAACTTAACTCGCAAGACAGAGCGCCCCGCAGCATTGGCAACTCGAACGGCCAGCTTTTTGTCCGTCATCAAAACCCGCGGGCTCTATTGTCGCTGATCATGCGGCACGCTGACGGTTACGTTTGCGCTCGAGCTTAGTTGCGAGCTGTTCCTGCAAGTGACCGTAATGGTGTATACGCGTCCTATGCCTATTCCAAATCGCTGCGCACGAAGATCGAGCGTGAGGAGACCGGTGATCTGCCAGGTGGTTTCTGCGGCAGCCTCGTTGCTCGTCACATCTGTGATCAGGCAGATGGGCTCAGGATCGCTGTTGTCAGTCACGTCCACGGCCAACGACACGGGCACCATGTTGTTGTTGGCGGGCCACAAAACGTTTGGCGTCGCCATGACACCGGTGATGGTCGGTGCATAAACTCTTCGAACGGTCGCCTCAGAATTGGCACCGGCAGAAGTCAATTGTGTTTCATCACCTCCATCCGTCGGTTTAACGTAGATCTGCTCGGTAAGATTGCTCGTTTCGATGGAGCGCTGAGCCGTGAAATAGATGTACTGTCCGTTGGGTGACCACGCTGGTGCTCGACTCGTCCACGTTCCGAGATAGCCTAACGGCTTGGGCGTGAAGTTAACCTGGTCGCCGCTTCCATCGGAATTCATAATGAAGACCGACGCATAGCCGTCTCGATTGCTCAGGAAAGCGAGCTGCGTTCCGTCCGGCGACCATGAAGCCATTTGATTTACCGTCCCCTGGAACGTAAGACGAACCGGATTGGATCCGTCCGTGGAGTCGATCAAGTAGATATCGTTGTCTCGTCGAATGGCGAGCCTCGTACCGTCAGGTGACCACGCGGGAAACTGGTTGAGGCCTGGATAATCTGTTGTAACCTGCGTCAGGTCGGCGCCGTCAGGCCGAATCCGATAGATCTGAAAGTTGGTTGTGTTGGGGATGCCGGATTGGAACGCGATCCATTCGCCGTCGGGCGACCATCGAGGCCAGGAGTTAGCAAGTGGGCCCGTCGTGACGGTCAACTGCCGTACATTACTGCCGTCCGAATCCATAATAAAGATCTCAAAATTGCCTTCGCGGTTTGATGAGAAGACGATCTGCTTCCCGTCAGGCGAGATATCCGGGCGTTGATCGTTGCTCGTGTTCATCGTGTTATCTGTGACGCGACTTTGACAGTGGCCATTCGGGTCCATCACGTAAACTTCATTGTTGCCATCGCGGTTGCTGGTCATAGCGATGCTATGTGGAGCTCCGGGAATGACAGCCGTGAGGGACGTGTCGATCACAGAGTCCAGGTCTTTGGGCGCAACGCCAAGTTGCCGAATGTAAACGCGGCCTGATGAGGCAACGGTTGAGCTGAACATGAGCGTGAGCATTAGTAGGATACAAAGTGAAGAGGTTCGGAGTCTGCTTTGCATTGTCGTTTCCTTTCAGTTCGATTTCAGTAAGAAGTTCATGCAGATGAGGACGAGCCCTTGCTGTTTCAGCAAAGCAAAATCTGACCATCCCCTATCAGGCACTGAAGCTCGCGTGAACCTCCTGTCGCTAGGTCAACGCGTGATCTAGCGTGAGCCAAGCAAAAGAGTGTTCGCGAAAAACCTCCTACCCTATCAATCGAAAAACGGGACCAAAGCGGCTCAGAGAGATGGAAAGTTTTTCCAGCAGGCGAGAGTGGCGCTCTTCAAAGGATTGTTAACTCGGACCTGTCAGCAGCTATGAAAACCGAGATGAAAACGGTTGACACGGAAGATCACGTTTCGTATCTTCGGCAAACTTCTCACACGACTGCGAGGCAGGAAATGACCGCAGAGCCAGGTTGTCCCGTCAGTGAGTTGCTTTTGGACTGGGGAAACGGGGATAGGGAGGCACTCAAAGAGGTTTTCTCCCTTGTGTACTATGA
>Ga0111538_10010138_pt1 | contig 12542 bp, 11 predicted proteins | sample SoiMethybrSBSTD1_FD_79669 | JGI IMG/M metagenome (GOLD analysis project Ga0111538, IMG submission 79669) | Bulk soil microbial communities from a Populus tree surrounding site in Tennessee, USA - Soil MetaG P. TD hybrid SBSTD1 (version 2)... | ecosystem: Environmental > Terrestrial > Soil >...
AGGCAAAATAGGCCCCAAGTTCGCGAAAGGACAGGCAGCCATGAAGTGGGAAACCCCGGCCTTCGTTGAGATCAACATGAGCGCGGAAATCGGCGGCTACCAGAGCGACTTCTCCGATCGGGATCCCCGCGATCCGGTCGTCGAGACCGAAGACACCCGTTCCGACCGCGACTAGCGCGGCGAAGTGAAGATCCGGGTCCTCGGATCGGCAGCGGGCGGCGGCTTTCCGCAGTGGAACTGCGGCTGCTTCAATTGTCGTGAGGGGCGACGTCTGGGCGGCCGCGCCAAGCCGCGGACGCAGGAGTCGGTCGCGATCAGCGCCGACGGCGAATCCTGGTTCCTGATCAACGCGTCGCCCGAGATTCGCGCCCAGATCGAAGCGTGCCCGGAGCTGTGGCCGAAGGCGGAGCGGCACTCACCGATCGCCGGCATCCTGCTGACCAACGGCGACATGGATCATTGCCTGGGCCTGCTGTCGTTGCGCGAGTCGCACCCGCTGGTCCTCTACGCGACCGACGCCGTGCGCGCGGGCTTCACCGAGGGCAACGTCCTCTACCGGACGCTGGAGCGCTTCCCCGGGCAGGTGACCTGGCGCCGCCTCGAGCTCGGCCGTGAACACCCGCTGGGCGGGATGGCGGGCGCATTGCGCGTGACCGCGATCCCGGCGCCGGGGAAGCTGCCGGTGCACCTCGAGGGGCGGGGGGCCACGCCGTCAGCGGAGGACAGTGTCGGTTTCATGATCCGCGCCGGATCGGGGCGCTCGCTCGCGTACTTCTCGGGGGTCGCGGGCCCTTCGCCCGAGATCGACCAGGCGCTGGACGAAGCCACGGTCGTCTTCTTCGACGGGACGTTCTGGTCCAGCGACGAGTTGATCGCGGCCGGTCTGGGCACGAAGCGCGCCGAGGACATGGCGCACTGGCCGATCGGGGGACCGGATGGCAGCCTGCGATTCCTCTCCCGCGCGCAGGGCGGCAGCGGGATCTACATCCACATCAACAACACGAATCCGATCCTGATGGAGGACAGTCCGGAGCGCCGCGCGGTCGAAAGCGCGGGGCTCGCGGTGGCGTACGACGGCATGGAGCTGGAGCTGTGAGCGCCGGCGAAATACTCACTGCCGACGATTTCATCGCCCGGCTGCGCGAGGAGGGGACGCGCCGCTATCACGATCAGCATCCGTTCCATCAGCTGATGCACGCGGGCAAGCTGACGCGGGACGATCTCGCGACCTGGACGCTGAATCGCTACTACTACCAGACGCGCATCCCGATCAAAGACGCGATCATCGTCTCCAAGTCTGAAGACCCGGCGTTCCGGCGCGCCTGGATCCGCCGCATCCACGACCACGACGGCGACGTCGAACATCCCGGGTCGGGCGGGTTGGCGCTGTGGCTCCGGCTGGCGGAGGCGGTCGGCCTGGATCGGGAAGAGGTCGCGAGCTGCCGGCGCGTGTTGCCGGGCGTGCGCTTCGCCTGCGACAGCTACGTCAGCCTCTGCCGGGAGAGTCCGCTGGTGGTCGCGGTCGCCTCGTCGCTGACGGAGATGTTCGCGCCCGACCTGATGTCCGCGAGGATCGCCGCCTGGGAGAAGCACTATCCCTGGGTGGGCACCGAGGCGCTGGCGTACTTCCGGGCGCGCGTGCCGCGCGCGCGACGCGACGGCGAGGAGGGGCTGGCGTTCGTCGTCGCGAACGCGACCTCGCGGGGTTTACAAGATTCGTGCGTGGCGGCGCTGGTGCGGAAGACAGAGATCCTCTGGCACCTGGCCGACTGCGTGCAGGCGGCGGCCGGCGCGACGTCGGCGTCCCGATGATAGAGGCGAACAAACGCGTTCGCCTGGCCGCCAAGGTCCGGCTGCAGCGCGATCGCGTGTCGGGCAAGCCGTTCCTGCTCTATCCCGAACGCGGCCTCGAGCTGTCGGACAGCGCCGAGCGCATCGTCGCGCTGTGCGGCGAGGACCGCACGGTCGCGGCGATCGTGGACGAGGTGACCGCGGCGTCGGGCGAGCCGCGCGAGCGGATCGAGACCGAGGTGATAAGCTTCCTGCGTGCGCTCGACGATCGGGGCCTACTGGTCGTGACGTGATGGCGGCCGGAGAAACGCCGCGGCCGTACACCCTGGTCGCGGAGCTCACCTATCGCTGCCCGCTCGCGTGCGGCTACTGTTCGAACCCGCTGGATCTGGCGCGGCATTCCGCCGAGCTCGACACCGCGGGCTGGGGGCGGGTCTTCACCGACGCGGCGGCGCTGGGCGTCCTGCAGGCGAACCTGACCGGCGGCGAGCCGCTGGTGCGCCCGGATCTGACGGCGCTGGTCGCGGCCGCGCATGCGCAGGAGCTCTACGTCAACCTGATCACCAGCGGCATCCCCGCGGACCGCGCACGGCTCGCCGAGCTGGCCGGCGCGGGCCTGGACAGCATCCAGCTGTCGGTGCAGGACGTCGATCCCCACGGGGCCGCCTGGATCGCCGGGCGCGACGATCTCGACGCGAAGCTGGAGGTCGCGGACGCGGCGCGCGCGCTCGGCCTTCCGCTGACGCTGAACGTGGTCATTCACCGCGGCAACATCGCGCGCGTGCCGGCGTTCGTGGCGCTGGCCGAGCGGATCGGCGCCGACCGGCTGGAGCTCGCCAACACGCAGTACCTCGGCTGGGCGCTGGCGAACCGCGACGCGCTCTTGCCGGCGCGCGCCGACATCGAGCAGGCTCGAGGCGTGGCCGCCGCGGCAGCCGAACGGCTGCGCGGCAAGATCGAGATCCTGTTCGTTCGCCCGGACTACTACGCAGACCGCCCGCGCGCGTGCATGGACGGGTGGGCGCGCCGCTACATCGTGGTCACGCCCGACGGCGTCGTGTTGCCGTGCCACCAGGCCGGGAGCATCAGCGGGCTGGCATTCGAGACTGTGCGCGATCGGCCGCTCGCCGACATCTGGCGCGATTCGCCGGCCCTGCGGGCGTTCCGCGGCGAGGACTGGATGCCCGCGCCATGCCGCACCTGCGACGAGCGGCACGCGGACTTCGGCGGCTGCCGTTGCCAGGCGTTCGCGCTGGTGGGCGACGCGGGCGCGACCGATCCGGCCTGCGCGCTCTCGCCCCGCCACGACATCGTCCGCGACGTCCGCGCCCGCGCCGAGTCGCCGTCCGCGGCGCCCCCACCGATCCGGCTCCGCCGGTGGCAGAAGGATGAACAAGGGGGAAGGGAGAAACAGAGAACCAGAGGATGAATTGGATCCGAAAACCCTGCATTCCTCCCTTACTCTGTGTCTCCCTGTGATCCACCTTCCGAATCCACAATGAACGCCGTCATCGAGGTTGAGGACCTCGCCAAGAAGTACGGCGACGTCGAGGCGGTCCGCGGCATCGGCTTCTCGGTCGGCGCGGGCGAGATCTTCGGCTTCCTCGGGCCGAACGGCGCGGGCAAGACCACCACCATCAAGATCCTGTGCACGCTGCTGCAGCCGACGTCGGGGCGGGCGCGCCTGGCCGGCCTGGACGTCGCGACGTCGCCCGGCGACGTACGCCGTCGCATCGGCGTCATCTTCCAGGACCCCGCGCTCGACGACCGGCTGACGGCCGAGGAGAACCTGATGCTGCACGCGGTCGCCTACCGCGTCCCGCGCGGGGAGCGCACCGGCCGCATCACCGAGGCGTTGCGCTTCGTCGACCTGCACGAGCGCGCGAAGGATCTGACGCGGACCTTTTCGGGTGGCATGAAGCGCCGGCTGGAGATCGCGCGCGGCCTGATCCACCGCCCCGAGATCCTGTTCCTCGACGAGCCGACCACGGGCCTCGATCCCCAGACGCGCGCGCGCACCTGGGAGGTGCTGCGGGCGTTGCGCCGCGACTTCGGCACGACGCTGTTCCTGACCACGCACTACATGGACGAAGCCGAGAACTGCGATCGCATCGCGGTGATCGACCACGGCAAGATCGTCGCGCTGGACACGCCCGCCGCGCTGAAGCAGCGGGTCGGCAAGGATCTGGTCACCGCCCGCAGCGACAATCCGAACGAGCTCGCGCGCCTGCTGTCGGAAAAATACGGCATCACCAGCACGCCCGTCGACGGCGGCCTGTCGTTCCTGGTCGAGCAGGGGGACGCCTTCATCGTCAAGCTGCTGACCGCGGATCGCCCGACGCTGGGCGGGATCAGCGTTCGCCGCCCGACGCTGGACGACGTGTTCCTGTCGCTGACCGGGCGCCAGATCCGCGAGGAGGGGGCGGAGGGTCAGTTCGCCCGCCTGCGCGCGATCGCCAGGAGGCGCGGTTGAAATGATCGAGGTCATCTACGCGCTGTGGCGGCGCGACATGGTGAAGTTTCTGCGCGATCGCCGGAACCTGATCACCAGCATGGTGCGGCCGTTTCTCTGGCTGGTGGCGTTCGGTTTTGGCCTGCGCGCCTCGGTCAAGCTGCCGGAGGCCGGCGCGGGCACCGACTTCGTGTCGTTCCTGGTGCCGGGGATGGCGGCGATGACGGTGCTGTTCGCGAGCATGTTCGCCGCGATCTCGATCGTCTGGGAGCGCGAGTTCGGGTTCCTCAAGGAGTTGCTGGTCGCGCCGATCCCGCGCGGCGCCATCGTCGCCGCCAAGCTGGCGGCGGGGAGCGCGACCGCCACGGTCGAGGCCGGCCTGATGCTCGCGCTGGCGCCGCTGATCGGCGCGCGCTTCAGCGTCACCGGCGCGCTGCTGTCGCTGCCGCTGCTCGCGGTGTTCGGGATGTCGGTCAATGCGCTCGGGATCGTGGTCGCGGCGCGGATGAAGTCGTTCGAAGGCTTCGGCAGCGTCGTCAACTTCATCATCCAGCCGATCTTCTTTCTGTCGGGCGCGCTGTACCCGATCGACGGGCTGCCGCGCGTGCTGCGCATCGTCGTCCTCATCAATCCGATGTCATACGCCGTCGACGCCGTGCGGGGGCTGTGCATCGGCCCGCACCACTTTCCGATCGCGCTCGACGTCGCGGTCGTGCTCGCGGCCGGGCTGGCCTTCGGCGCGCTGGCGCGGCGCGCCTTCAACAAGATGGAGGTCTAGTCGCTCCGCGCCGCAGGCGCGGTGTGCGACTATTGTTTTTTCAGGTAGCCGCACTCCCGCGCTTTGCGCGGGAGCGGCTAGCGCGTCGGTGCTAACCTCGAAGACATGGCTCCGACGGACAAGGTGACCACCGCGACGCTGCGCGCCCGCAAGGGCGGCGGTGAACGCATCGCGGTGCTGACCGCCTACGACGTCGTGTTCGCGCGGCTCGCGGACGAGGCGGGGATCGACGTCGTGCTGGTGGGCGACAGCCTGGGCATGGTCGTGCAGGGCGAGCGCACGACGCTCGCGGTGACGCTGGACGACATGGTCTATCACACGCGGATCGTGTCGCGCGGCGTGCGCCGGGCCCACCTGGTCGCCGACATGCCGTTCATGAGCTACCAGGCCTCGATCGAGGACGGCCTGCGCGCCGCGGGGCGGCTGCTCAAGGAAGGGCGGGCGGAGGCGGTGAAGCTGGAGGGCGGCGTGGAAGTGGCCGAGCTGGTGCGCCGCCTGGTGGCGGCGGGCATTCCGGTCATGGGGCACGTGGGGATGACGCCGCAGTCGGTCCACGAGTTCGGCGGCTTCAAGCTGCAGGGCCGCACCGAGGAGCAGCGGGCGCGGATCCTGGCCGACGCGCGCGCGGTCGCCGACGCCGGCGCGTACGCCGTCGTCGTCGAGACCGTGCCGCAAGCGCTGGCGGCGGAGATCACGCGTGCGGTTCCGGCGGTCACGATCGGCATCGGGGCCGGCCCCGACTGCGACGGCCAGGTGATGGTGATGCACGACCTGCTCGGCCTGGAGCCGGCCTGGAAGCCGCGCTTCGTTCGCCGTTACGCGGAGATGGGCAAGGCGGTCGGCGATGCGTTCGCCGCCTACGCCGCCGACGTACGCGCCGGTAAGTTCCCCGCTCCCGGCGAGAGCTACGACTGAGATGGCCGCGTCGGCCGAGCCGGCTGCTGTTCTCACGCTGCGCGCGCCGGCCGAGATGACCGCCTGGTCGCTCGCCGCGCGCGCGCGTGGCGAGCGCATCGCGTTCGTGCCGACGATGGGGGCGCTGCACGAAGGCCACGTGAAGCTGCTGCGCGAGGCGCGCGCGCTCGGGCAGCGGCTGGTGCTGTCGATCTTCGTCAACCCGACGCAGTTCGGGCCGAACGAAGATCTCGCGCGCTACCCGCGCGATCTTCAGGGCGATCTGGGCAAGGCGGCCTCGGCCGGGACCGACGTCGCGTTCGTCCCCGAGGCCCGCGACGTCTATCCCCCCGGTTTTCAGACCACCGTCCAGGTGGCCGAGCTCGAGCGCGGGCTGTGCGGCCCGTTTCGTCCCGGCCACTTCGCGGGCGTCGCGACGGTGGTGTGCAAGCTGTTCAACGTGGTCAGGCCCGACGTCGCCGTGTTCGGCGAGAAGGACTACCAGCAGCTCGCGATCGTGCGGCGCATGGTGACCGACCTGGACCTGGGCATCGAGATCGTCGGCATCCCGACCGTGCGCGAGGCGGATGGGCTGGCGATGTCGTCGCGCAACGCCTACCTGTCGCCGGCGGAGCGGGCGCGGGCGCTGTCGCTGTCGCGCGCGCTGTTCGCGGCGCGCGACGCGGCTGCCGGTGGCCTGCGCGCCGGGGAACGTCTGGTCGCGCAGGCGCGCGTCGCGCTGGACGTCGATCGCATCGACTACGTCGAGCTCGTCGACGCCGACACGTTACAGACTGTCACCGATATCAGGCGGCCGGCGGTGCTCGCGGTGGCGGCCTTCGTCGGCCGCACGCGTCTGATCGACAACGTCCGTATTGGATAGTCGGGGCTGTCCCCCGACACCGCGTCGGGCGGTGTCGCTACGAACGGGTATCGGGGCGGGAGGCGCCAGGGCGCCGGCGTCGGGGGTGAAACCGGTGTGCTATCGGCGGATCGCGTGCTGTACACCATTGCTTGATGGTGCTGGCACGCGGGGTGCTCACAGGGGGGAGGACAAGGAACGAGGAAAAAGGTGGGACGAGCGTGGTGTGGGGCGGGTTGGTTTCTGGGCGCGGGCGTCGTGCTGGTCGGGGTTACGGCGGCCGGGTGTCGGGAGGATACGCAGGTGCCGGTCGCGCAGAACCGCGTGGTCAGCGCTCTGGTCGAGCCGCAGCGGACGATGAGCGCGCTGTCGCTGGCGGCGGGTAGCAACCCGGCGCCCACGACCACCGCTGCTCTCGCGGACAACGTGACGCTCGACGCGCGCCTGCTGGTGATCACCGCCGGCGGTACGAACGCCGCGTTCGCCGCGATCACGACCACGCTCGACTATCTCGGTACGCCATACGACGTCTTCGACGCGTCCACCGGACCGACCCTGACCGCCGACGTCCTGGCCGCGGGCGATCATGGGCGCTATTACGGCATCCTTCTCGACACGGGCGATCTCGAGCTCGGGTCGGCGAGCGCATTTTCGGACGCGGAGTGGATGGCGCTGGCGGAGTACGAGGCGCGCTTCGGCGTCCGGCGCGCCGTGCTCTACGCCATCCCGACGGCGGCCTACGGGCTGGAATCGACGGGCGGCTTCGACGTCCGGGCCCAGCCGATCGCCGCGAGCTGCACGCCGGCAGGCCACAAGGTGTTCGTGGGCGCGAACTGCTGGGTCCCGATCGACATCACCGACGGTTGGGCTTATGGCGGCCAGCCGACCGATGCGGCGACGGTGCCGTTGCTGGCCGACGCCGCGGGCAACGTCTACGCGGCGACGCGGACCTATGCCGACGGCCGCGAGGCGCTGGTGCTGACGTTCTCCCAGTCGCCGACCGCGCTGCACACGCTCGGGCTCACCTACGGCGTCGTCAGCTGGGTGACGCGCGGGCTGTTCCTCGGCGAGCGCCACGTCTACCTGTCGGCGCAGCTCGACGACTTCTTCCTTGCGAGCGTGATCTATCCGGTGACGGGCACCACCTACCGGTGCAGCGCCGCCGATCTGCAGGCGTTCGCGACCTGGCAGAAGACGGTTCAGGACGATCCGGTGACCACTCAGTTCCGGGCGGCGTTCGCGTTCAACGCAAACGGCGCCCGGCCGGCGGGCCAGGACCCGCTGACCGACAAGGCACGGGAGCTCGGGCCGACCTTCGCCTGGATCAACCACACCTGGGACCACGCGGACCTGAACCCGATGGCATACGCCGCGGCGTTCGAGGAGTTCAGCAAGAATCACCAATACGCCTCCGGGGGCCTGTCCCCTTACAGCGTCGAGAACCTGGTCACGCCCGGTATCTCGGGGCTCGACAATCCGGAGGTCATGCGCGCCGCCTATGACGTCGGCATTCGGCAACTCGTCAGCGATACGACCAAGCCGGGTCAGAACAATCCGTCGCCCAACGCCGGCTACTACAACGCGCACGTCCCCGAGCTGCTCACCATCCCGCGCCGGGCGACTGATCTGTATTTCAACGTGTCGCAGCCGTCGGAGTGGATCGCCGAATACGGCGCCCTTCAGTCCGGGACGTTCAGCTACGAACAGATCATCGCCGACGAAAGCGAGAGCCTGGTTCGTCACTTGCTGCGCGGCGAAAACGATCCCTGGATGTTCCACCAGGCGAACATTCGCGACCTCGGCGGCGGCCACAGCCTGTTCACCGACCTGCTCGACGCGGTACTCGCCAAGTACAAGGCGCGGGCGACGTTCCCGGTGATGAGCCCGACGATGGACGAGCTCGCCGGGAGGGTGAAGGAGCGCATGGCGCTCAACGCGTCGGGCGTCAGCGCGACCCTCGAGCCAGGCGGGAGGCTGACCGTGCGCGTGACCAACGCGGCGACGGTGCCGGTGACGGGCCTGTGCACGCCGGGGGCGGAGGCGTACGCCGGGCAGAAGATCTCGTACCTCCAGCTCGCCGCCGGTCAGTCGGTCACGCTGTCGCTCGCCGATTGCGCCGCCGCCGGCGGCGACACCGATCCGGGTGGCACCGGGACGAAGGGACACCTCAGCACCGACGGCGGGATCAACCTGCCTCGCCCCGATGACGATGGCTGCTCCGTTTCAGGGCAGGGCCGCGGTGGCCCGGGCGCGCTGCTGATCGCGTTCATCTTCACGGTCGCCGCGTGGCGTCGCCCGACGCACGCGCGCCGATTCGCCACCGGTCGGTGGCGCACCGCTACGCAAAGGTAGCGGCCCGATCGCGGCCCCGCGGTCCGGCGCCGACCCGAAAGTGCTGTCGCCGCGCGCCGATGGCGTTCCGTACAAGAATCCTCCAACGGGCTGGCACGGAGGGTGCTCGTGAGGCTCGGGGGAGGCGGGCTCAAGATGTTGCAGCGCGTGGCGGGGCGTGGCGGGTGGTTCCTGGAAGTTGGTTTGGTCGTGGTGTGGGCGACGGCGGCCGGTTGCGCCGGCGATGACGGTGCCGCGCCGGTCGCGCGCAACCGGATCGTCGGCCGCGCGGTCGAGCTTCCCCGGACGATGCGTTCGCTGTCGGCGCCGCCGGACACGAACTCGGCGCCCGACACCGGTCTGCGCCAGGTGGACGAAGTGACGGTGGACGCCCGTGTCCTCGTGATCACCGCGGACGGCACGGACTCGTCCGCCGACGCGATCATCGAGACGCTCCGCTACCTGGGAACGCCGTTCGATGTGCTCAACGCGACCACGGGACCGACGCTGACGCCCGACGCCCTCGCCGTCGCCAATCATGGCCGCTACTACGGCGTCGTGCTCGACGTCGGCGACCTGGTGGCGGGGAACCTCAGCGCGTTCAGCGACGAGGAATGGATGACGCTGGCGTCGTACGAGGCGCGCTTCGGCGTGCGGCGCGCGGTCATGTACGGGTACCCGACCGATGCCTACGGACTCACCTCGACCGGCAGCGGCTTCGACGTGTCGACCCGGCCGATCGTCGCGCACTGTACGGCCGCGGGCGCGGCCGTGTTCGTGGGCGCGAACTGCGCTGGTCCGGTCGCCATAGATGAGGGGTGGGCCTACGGGGCGCAGGCGACCGACGCGGCGACGGCGCCGCTGCTGGTCGACGACGCGGGCACCGTCTACGCCGCGACGCGCACCTACCCGGACGGACGGGAGGCCCTGGTGCTGACGTTCGCGCAATCGCCGATCGCGTTGCACACGCTTCAGCTCGGCTACGGCGTCGTGAGCTGGGTGACGCGCGGGCTGTTCGTGGGCGAACATCACGTCTACCTGGCGCCGCAGATCGACGACTTTTTCCTGGCGAGCCAGCTGTATCCGATGGAGGCGGGGACGTACCGGATCACCGCCGACGAGCTGCAGGCGTTCACCAACTGGCAGAACGCGCGCCAGGCCGATCCGCTGACGGCGCAGTTCCGCGCGGCGTTTGCGTTCAACGCGTTCGGGGCGAAGCCGTCCGGCCGCGACGGGCTGACGGACAAGGCGCTGGAGCTCGGACCGACGTTCGCCTGGATCAACCACACCTGGGATCACGCCGAGATGGACGCGATGGGCTACGCGAAGGCCTTCGACGAGCTCAGCCAGAACAATCAGTACGGCGTGGGGGCGGGACTCTCGCGCTACACCGTCGAGAACCTGGTCACGCCCAGCCTGACGGGCTTGCGCAATGAGGAAGTGATGCGCGCGGCCTACGACCTGGGTATCCGGCAGGTGGTCAGCGATGCGTCCGCGGAGTGCCAGGCCAATCCGTCACCGAACGCCGGCTACTACAACGCGCTGGCGCCGGGCCTGCTCCAGGTGCCTCGCTTCCCGACCGATCTCTATTTCAACGTCTCGCTGCCGGCGGAGTGGATCGCCGAATACGAGATGCTTCATTCGGCCCCCGGCGTGACCTACGAGCAGATCATCGCGATCGAAAGTACGTCGCAGCTTCGCTACCTGCTGCGGGGGACCAGCAACCCGTGGATGTTCCACCAGGCGAACCTCCGCGATGTCGGGGGCGGCCAGAGCTTGATCACCACCTTCCTCGACGCTGTGCTGGCCAAATACGCCGCGCGCGCGACGTTTCCCATCATGAGCCCGACGATGGACGAGCTCGCCCAGAGGATGAAGGCGCGGATGGCGTTCGACGCCGCCGGCGTCAGCGCGACGATCGAGCCCGGCGGGAAGCTGACCGTGAAGGTGGAAAAGGCGGCGATCATCCCGGTGACAGGTCTGTGCACGCCTGGCGCCGAAGCCTACGCAGGCCAGCAGATCTCCTACGTACCGCTCGCGGACGGACAGTCGATCACGCTCTCGCTCGCGGACTGCAACCCGGACTTCGTCGCGGCGGGCGGCGCCGGTGGCGCCGGTGGTGACTACGTGCCCCCGGGCCCGACCGTGGGCGGCAACTGTCCGGGTGCCGGCGGCGCCGGCGGCGATGGCGGCGGCACGACCATGGATCCGCTCACCACCGACGCGGGCACCGACCCGGGCGCTTACGGAGGAGGAGGCGGCGGCGGCTGCGGCTGCCTGCTGTCGGGCGGGGCACAGGGACGGGGCGCAGCCGCGTCGCTGCTGATGCTGCTGCTCGCACTGGCGGGCCGGCGGCGGCGCCCGCGCTGATCAGGCGAGCTGCGCGATGCGGCCGAGCTTCGCGGGCAGGTCCATTCGGTAGAAACGCCGCACCTCGGCGAGCAACGCGATCGTCTGTTCGCGCGCCACGAACCGGTGCTCCAGCGCCGCGGTGTAGCGGCTGGCCTGCTGGTTCGCGGTGCGATAGCGCTCGCGTTCGTCAGCGTCCAGATCGTCCGCGTAGGCGACGTCGCCGTAAAGCCGGCGGCGCAGGCTGGCCCGGCTCCGTTGGGTGGCCCGGGTCAGAAGCAGGAAACAGCAGACGAACTTGTCCACCTCCGCCTGCAGCTCCAGCTCCAGCTGCGACACCGGCCGGTGCCGGGCGGCGGCGAGCGCGACGTAGACGAAGTGGCTGACGCCCTCCACGGCCAGACAGAAATCGGTGAAGTTGCGATCGTCGAGACGCGCCTCCGGATCGTGCTGCTCCAGGTTGGCCAGCGCCGCCGCGTCGACGAACAGGCCGATCGCCAGCTCGCCGTCGGTCTCGCGCAGCAGCAGCTGCTCGCGCGGCGCGCGCGCCGGCAGCATGCGGTCGCGCTGGTCCCCGTCGATGACGAACGCATCGATCGCCAGGCGCGTCTCCACCCGGTACAGCGCCTCGAGCCCGAGCTGCAGCCGCGCCAGCAACGAGCGCGCGCGCCGTCGCGGCGATCGCGTGAGCGAGGACGAGCTTTGCTTGTCCGAGCTCTTCGCGGGGGGCTCGGGACCCTCCCAGGGTCCCGACTTCATTGCAACCGGCCGTCGCCCTTTGGCGGCACGACGCCGAGGGCGGCCAGCCGCGCGGCAGCGTTGGCGCTCTTCGTCCGCTGCCACATGCGATACAGCCGCAGGATGTCGCGATCGCTGGTCGGGGTGGCGACGCGCCGGCTGATCAGCGCCAGCGCGCCGACGAAGCGGACGAAGTTGACCGCCAGCTCGCCGAACACGTCCCCCAGCGGATCGGCGTCTGCGCGCCCACCGACGCGCGCGAGCTCGCCGTACGCGCAGCCGCCCATCTCGATGTAGTAGTCGACGTCGACCGCGCGGTCGGCCAGGCTGTCGCTCCAGAACCCCGA
>Ga0111538_10010139_pt1 | contig 12542 bp, 16 predicted proteins | sample SoiMethybrSBSTD1_FD_79669 | JGI IMG/M metagenome (GOLD analysis project Ga0111538, IMG submission 79669) | Bulk soil microbial communities from a Populus tree surrounding site in Tennessee, USA - Soil MetaG P. TD hybrid SBSTD1 (version 2)... | ecosystem: Environmental > Terrestrial > Soil >...
GAACGGGATGAGCTCGGTGACGATGTGCGGCCGGGGCGGCGCCGTGGCCGTCCGTGCCGTAGCCGCCGCCGCGCCGTGGACAGCGATGAGAGCACACGCAACGACGAGCACAGCGGCTCGCCCCAGGGGCGGCTGGCGAGGTCTCAGGGGTCGCGATCCTGCATCTCGGCCACGACGATACGCGGGCCTACAGGTAGCACGTGTCGCCACAAGAGCAAATCGGTCACGCCGGGCGGCGTTAGCATCGAGTCGTGCCGCTCTGGCTCTCCGAGGTCGACGTCGCGTCGCTCGTCACGCCCGGCGACGCCGTGCCCGTGATCGAGGAGTGCTTCCTGCGGATGGCCGCGGGTCAGGTCGAGCTGATGCCGAGACGCCGCTTCGAGGTCGAGGGCGGGGTGTTCGCCGTGATGGCCGCAGCCGACCGCGGCCTCGGCGTCGCCGGGCTGAAGAGCTACACGGTCGTCGAGGGCAAGCTCGAGTTCGTCGTCTGCCTGTTCTCGCTCGCCGACGGGCCCAATGGGCCGGCGGGGTCGCTGACGGCGATGATCGCGGCCGACCGGCTCGGGCAGGCGCGCACAGGAGCGGCCAGCGGCGTCGCGGCGAAGCACCTCGCCCGGTCGGGGGCGACAAGCCTCGGGCTGATCGGCACCGGCTGGCAGGCCGAGTCGCAGCTCGCCGCGATCCGGGCTGCCGTGCCGTCGATCTCGCGCGTCGTCGTCTCGAGCCGGCGGCCGGAGAGCGCAGCCGCGTTCGCGGAGAAGCACGACGCCGAGGCCGCAGAGAATCCCACCGAAGCGGGCGCCTGCGATGTGGTTGTCACCGCCACCACGTCGAAGGACCCGGTGCTGCGGGGCGACTGGCTGCAGGACGGCGCGCTCGTCTGCGCGATCGGCGCCAACGACCCCCGGGCGCGCGAGCTGGACGCCCAGGTGATCGCTCGCGCGACGCTCGTCTGCTGCGACTCGCTCGAGGATGCGAAGCTCGAGTCGGGCGACCTGATCGAGCCCGTCGCTGCCGGGCAGCTCGACTGGCTGGAGGTGCAGGAGCTCCACCAGATCGTCTCGGGCGAGCTTCCCGGACGGCAGCATGAGACGGACGTCGTCGTCTTCAAGTCGAACGGGATCGCGCCCTGGGACGTCGCGATCGGGCACGAGGTCGTGCGCCGGGCGCGCGAGCGTGGGGTCGGCACGGCGCTGGACGGCTGATGGCCTCCGACCTCGAGCAGCGGCTCGACGCGATCTACGAGATCGGGGAAGGGCCTGGTGCCAATCGTCCCGGCTACTCCGACGGCGAGGACGAGGCCCATCGGCTCGTCGCCGGCTGGATGGGCGAGGCCGGCCTGGAGGTCGAGGTCGACGGCGACGGCAATCTCGTCGGCCGTCTTCCAGGGCTCGAGCCCGAGCTTCCGGAGGTGTGGTCCGGCTCGCATCTGGACTCCGTGCCGCAGGGAGGCCGATTCGACGGCCCCCTGGGCGTCCTCGGCGCGCTCGAGGCGGTCGAGCGGCTCGGGCGGCGGCGGCGGACGCTGGCCGCCGTCGCGTTCCGCGAGGAAGAGCGGGGCTGCGTCGGCTCGCACGGGCGCGTCGCCCGCGCCGGGTTGCCCGGCGCCTGGGTCGAGCTCCATCACGAGCAGGGGCCGCGCCTCGCGCTCGAAGGCGCACCGCTTGCAGTCGTCACCGGGATCGTGGGCTACAAGCGCGCCGAGCGGGTGATCGAGGGACGGGCGGGGCATGCCGGGACGACGCCGATGGACGCGCGGGACGACGCTCTCGTGGCAGCGGCCGAGGAGGTGCTGCGGATCCGGGACGTCGCGCGCGGAATCGAGGGTGCCGTCGCCACGGTTGGACGCCTCGAGGTCGAGCCGGGCGGCGTCAACGTGATCCCGGGTCGAGTCACGCTGACGATCGACGCGCGCGCGCCGGACGACGAGCGGCTCGCGAGGCTGCTCGACGCCCTCGCGATCGACCCGGCGGGCGCGGTCCCGCCGACGCCGCTCGGCGGGCCGCCTGCGGACGCACTTCGGGCGGCCATCGAGGGTCGAGGAATCCCCGTCGTCGAGCTCGCGTCGGGCGCCGGGCACGACGCCGGGGTGCTCGCGCGTGCCGGGGTGCCCTCGGCGATGCTCTTCGTGCGCGCGCTGAACGGCGGCGTGAGCCACTCACCGGACGAGCTGTCCTCGCCCGAGGACGTTGCCCTCGCCGTCGATGTGCTGACGGATGCGCTCGATCGGCTCGCGTCGAGCTGACCGGCCGCAGGTGAGGTGCAAAGGGACGCGGCTGAACGCACGTCCCGTTCGTCGAGATGCCGGCTACACCGGCGTCTCGGCGAACACAATCTCCTGGGCACCCTCCCAGAGGAACGTCTTGCCCAGATCGCGCAGGTGCTCGTTTCCCTCGACGATCGTCGCGAAGTGGTTGCCCGCGAGCTGGCCCGCCTTCGAGGCGAAGTTGACGTAGCCGTATGCGAGCAGGATCTCGGTCTCCGAGACGCCGCCCGGATAGAGCACGATCTCGCCGGGGTGCGGGTAGCACGTGGCGTTCTCGGGCCCGAGCCCGAGGTCGAGGTCGCCGAACGGGATCCAGCCGGCCTCGCCCGACCAGCGGACGTGGATGATTTTCGACTCGAGCGGCAGAAGGCGCCGGAAGGCTGCGACGGTCGCAGGCGCGTCGGCCTCCTCGAGGCGAGCCGTGAACTCGTACCCGCCAGCCTTGATCTCGAGCATCGGCGGCGATCTTACTTTCCGGCAGCGCCCGAGACGTACGCGGCGACGTCGGCGATCTCCTGCGGCGAGAGCTTCCCGGCGAACGAGGGCATCACGCCGAGCCCGTTCGTGACCCGAGCGGTGACGAGGTCGGCCGAAGGCTTCGCGGCGTCGAGGCTCGGGCCGACGGTTCCCGTCGCGCCGGCGTCGGCGAGCGTGTGGCAGGCGCCGCAGCCCGCCGAGGCGAAGAGGGCCTTGCCCCGCGCGACGTCGGCGGTCGCCGGCGGCTGCGCGGCCGTGTCGTCCGAGCGCTCGACGAGGACCGCCACCAGGAGGAACGCCGCGGCGCCCGCGACCGGCATCCACCAGTGCGTCCGCCCTGTGTGGCGGAGGTTGAAGAAGAGCCGGGCCCACGCGCCGATCGCCATCAGCGCGACGAGCACGAGCCATGCGTGGTCGGCGCCATAGGCGAACGGAAAGTGGCCCGCGAGCATCGTCAGCAGCACCGGCAGCGTCAGGTAGTTGTTCTGCACCGAGCGCTGCTTCGCCTGGATGCCCGGCTTCGGGTCGGGCGCGCGGCCGGCCTCCTTCGCGCGAACGAGCTCGCGCTGCGCGGGGATGATGTCGAAGAACACGTTCGCCGCCATCACCGTCCCGATCATCGCGCCGACCTGGAGCCACGCCGCCCGAGGGCTGAAGAGCTCCGCCGAGGCCCACGCGGAGAGCGCGACGAGGACGAAGAGCACGGGCCAGAGGACGCGCCCGTCCGTTACCACGCGGTTGAGGCCGTCGTAGACGAGCCACGCCGCGCCGAGAAGTGCGATCGAGATCGCGACGGCGAGCCACGGATCGAGATCGTCGCCCGGCTTCACGAGCGCGCTCGACGCCTCGAGGTAGTAGAGGACGAGCATCAGCGCGAAGCCCGAGAGCCACGTCGTGTACGCCTCCCACTTGAACCAGGCGAGGTGATCGGGGAGCACGCGTGGGGCGACGACGTACTTCTGCACGTGGTAGAAGCCGCCGCCGTGCACCTCCCAGAGCTCGCCGCCGACACCTGCCGCCGCGTCTGCGCCGTCCTTCGGCGGGCGGAGCGACTGGTCGAGGAGCACGAAGTAGAACGACGTGCCGATCCACGCCATCGCCGCGATGACGTGGAGCCAGCGCAGGCCGAGATCGAGCCAGTCGCGGGCCGCGTCGGAGAGCGCGAGCGGCAGGACGGCCGTCATGCGCGCACCCAGCGATCACGGGCGATCGAGACGAGTTCGTCGAGCGCCGTCTCGAGCTCTAGCTCCGTGGGGTTGTCGATCCGCTCCCGCAGCACCTCCAGGATCTCGGTTTTCGGCCGCCGGTTCACGAACACGACGAACCGGAAGCCGTGGCGCGCCTCGTAGTCCGCGTTGAGGCGGTGCAGCTCGGCCAGCACGGCGGGGTCGATGTCGGCCCCCTGCTCGGCGGCCGAGTGCCTGGAGAGGCCTTTGCGCTGTCCGATCGCGGGATGGGCGTCGAGCACTTCGCGCTTCTCGTCCAGAGGCAGCTCGTGCACGAGCGTGCGCGCCCGCACGAGCGGGTCCGGCTCCCTGGCGAGCCGCTCGACGAAGCGCGTGCGCCCCTCGAACAGCTCCGCCAGGTCCGCGACGGTCAGCTCCCCCGGTAGCTCGCGCATCCGTACGGGGAGACGAGGAGGGGGACGTGGTAGTGGCCGTCCTCCAGCTCGACCTGGAGCTCGACCCGGGTGAAGAACGGCGACGGTGGATGGAAGACGAGGCTGTACGTGCCGGCCCCCAGGCCGTCCGCGAGACGGGCCCTCCCGTCGGCATCCGTCTCGGCCGCGGCTACGCTGCCGGCGCCGCGACGGAGCTCGACCGTCACCCCCGCGGCGGGGCGGCCGGCGGCGGTATCGAGCACGTGGGTCGAGAGAGAGCAGCTCATGCGGCGAATCTTCTCGCCTGGACGCGATGGGCGCGAGCGATCTCGCCCTCGTCGGCCCGCACGAGCGCGCCGCCGCGGACGACGTCCTCGCCGCCGACGACCAGCCGGTCGACCCGGTGCGGGGCCGAGAGGACGAGCCCCGCGACGAGGTCCTCGGCGCCGCCGAGCTCGAGGCCGTCCGTCCGCCAGATCGCGAGGTCCGCCTGTTTGCCCGGCTCGAGCGAGCCGATGTCGTCGCGGCGGAGCACCTCCGCGCCGCCCCGTGTCGCGAGTCGGAGCGCCTCCCGCGCCGTCATCGCCTCGCCGCCGCCCCGCCCGCGCGCGACGAGAAGCGCCTGCTTGACCTCCATGAACAGGTCGCTCCGCTCGTTCGACGCGGAGCCGTCGACGCCGAGCCCGACGCGGACTCCCGCGTCGAGCAGCGCCCGCACGGGAGCGACGCCGGCGCCGAGGCGCAGATTCGAGGTGGGGCAGTGCGCGACGCCCGTACCCGTCTGGGCAAAGCGTGCGACCTCCGCCTCCGAGAGGTGGACGCAGTGCGCGCACCACACGTCGTCGCCGAGCCAGCCGAGCCGGTCGAGGTACTCGACCGGGCTGCAGCCGTACAGCTCGCGGCAGTAGGCCTCTTCCTCCACCGTCTCCGCGAGGTGCGTGTGGAGAGTCAGCCCAAGGTCCCGGGCGAGCTTCGCGGACTCCTCCATGAGGACACCCGTGGCCGAAAACGGTGAGCACGGAGCGACCGCGATCTGGATCCGCGCCCCGGGGCCGCGCTCGTGCAGCTCGGAGTGGAGCGCCTCGGTCTCTGCTTGGACGGCGTCGAGGCTTTCGACGAGGTCGTCGGGAGGCAGTCCTCCGACGGAGGCGCCGAGGTCCATGGACCCACGCGCGGCGATGAGCCGGACACCCAGCTCGCGCGCCGCCTCCACCTCGGCCTCGACGATCCCGGGTCGCCCGCGCGGGAAGACGTAGTGGTGGTCGAAGACGGTCGAGCAGCCGGAGAGCGCGAGCTCCGCGAGCCCGGTGCGCGCGGCCGCGTACTCGGCCTCCGCGTCGATTCCCGCCCAGACGGGATACAGCTCGCGCAGCCACGTGAAAAGATCGGCTTGCTGCGCCCGTGCGCGCGTGAGCGTCTGGTACAGGTGGTGGTGCGTGTTGACGAGCCCCGGCGTGACGACAGCGCCGCCGAGGTCGATGCGGACGTGCTCGCCCTCGGGCTCGGCTCCCGCGCCGACGGCGGCGATCCGGGCTCCTTCGACGAGGGCCCAGCCGACCGGATGCTCCGTCCCGGCGTCGTCCATCGTCACGACCCAGCCGTTTGCGTAGAGCGTCCCCATCGGGGCGGGACGTTATCGTCCCGCGCTCGGCGAGCGTCCGACGGCGCCGCCGGAAGCGACTGGTGCCGGGTTCTACGAGGAGGCGCCGCTGACGGACGCCTTGGCGGCCTCCGCCATGTCCCCGCCGACGGCCTGGATGATCTCCGGGCGGTCGAGCAGGCGCGCGCGCTGCGCCGGGCTCTGCAGACGGTTGACGACGTAGCGGTCCTCGAGGATCTCGGAGAGGGCGCGCCCGCGGTCGTGCTCTCGGATCACGTACTGCGCGACGCGCTCCTCGCTCGTCGAGCGCTGGAAGAGAAACGAGAAGAGATCCTTCAGGGCCATCGACTCGATCCTACCGAGGCCACTCCAGATTGGCGTCCGGGATCGGGTCGCCGTGCGGGTCGTGGGTAGGGAAGCCGAGCGCTTCGTCGATCCGCGCCTCGAGCTCCTCCGAGAGCGCGTGCTCGAGCCGGTCGGCCTCGTCGTGCACCTCGTCGACGTGGATGCCGAGGGTCTCCGCGAGGTAGAGCTCGAGCAGCCGGTGATGGCGGATCACCTCGATCGCCACGCGCTCCCCCTCGGGCGTCAGCGAGACACCGCGGTACGGCGCGTGCTCGACGAGATGGAGCGCCGCGAGCTTCTTCACCATCGCGCTCGCCGACGCGGGTGACACCCCCATCTCGCGCGCGAGGCCCGTCGTCGAGACCTTTCCGCCGGCGTTCGAGAGGTTGTAGATCCCACGCAGGTAATGCTGGATCGCGTCGGTCAGCATCGTCCGCGCCATGGCGCGAGTGTATTGCGGTTGTTCCGCGGCGGCCGGGCGCCCCTTGGTAGCGTCCGCGGGCCGTGGACGTCCGCGTCGGCCACAGCCCGGACCCCGATGACGCGTTCATGTACTGGGCGCTGACGACCGACCTCGTCGACATGCGCGGGTTCCGCTTCCAGCAGGTGCCCGCGGACATCGAGACGCTGAACCAGTGGGCGCGGGCCGCGCGTCTCGAGGTCACGGCGATCTCGCTGGCGACGTACCCGTTCGTCCAGCAGGACTACGCGTTGCTGCCGCACGGTGCGTCGATCGGCGCCGGCTACGGGCCGATCGTCGTCGCGCGCGAGCCGCTGGCGCTCGACGAGCTGCGCAGGCTGGAGATCGCGGTGCCCGGGAGGATGACCACGGCGTTCCTCACGCTGCGCCTCGTGCTCGGCGACTTCGCGTGCCGCGAGGTGCCGTTCGAGCAGATCCCGGACGAAGTCGCGAGCGGCCGCGCCGACGCCGGGCTGCTCATCCACGAAGGTCAGCTGACGTTCAGCGAGCTCGGCCTCGTGAAGGTCGTCGATCTCGGCGAATGGTGGCTGCTCGAGACGGGGCTGCCGCTGCCGCTCGGTGTCAACGTCGCGCGGCGCGACATCGAACGGCTCCGCGATCTCTCGAGCGTGCTCCGCGAGGCGATCGCCTGCGGGCTCGACCATCGCGCGGAGGCACTCGAGTACGCGCTCCAGTTCGGCCGCGGCATCGACGCGGCGGTCGCCGACCGCTTCATCTCGATGTACGTCAACGACATGACGCAGGACTACGGCGACGAGGGCCGGAGCGCAGTCTCCGAGCTCCTCCGTCGTGGTGAGGCGATCGGCGCCTTCCCCGAGCCCGTCGCCGTCGACTGGGTCAACTGAATCGGTCTAGGAGCCAGGCTGAAGCCCGGCACCTACTCTCCTACTCACTGAACGGCTCGACGGCGGCGTCGGTCTCCCGCCGAACGACGATCGCGACGGACGCCAGCACGATCGCGGCGCCGAGCGCGATCCGCCAGGTGATCCGCTCGTGGAGGAACAGCATCCCGAGCGCGATCGCCACGACCGGGTTGACGTACGCGTAGGTCGACACCGTGCCGAGCGGGACGTGGTGCAGCAGCCACACGTACGCGGTGAACCCGACGAGCGAGCCGACCAGGATGAGATAGGCGAAGGCGACCAGTGAGATCGCGGAGAACTCGGAGGGGTCGGGTCGTTGCGCGAGGCCGAACGGGAGGAACAGCACCCCTCCTGCGAGCATCTCGAACGCCGTCGCGACGAACGCGTCCTGCGGGAGTGGGATCCGCGACGACAGGTACGAGCCGGTCGCCCACGCGAGCGCGGAGATTCCGGTCAGCCCGATGCCCCACCAGGAGGCTCCGCCTTCCGGGTGGAAGAGGAGCGCGACGCCGGCGAAGCCGATCAGGACGCCCACGATCGCGAGCGGCGGAGGCCGCTCGCCCCCCGCGAGCCGCAGCAGCACGACGATGAGCGGCACCGAGGCGATGATCAGCGACGCGACTCCCGTCGGGACCGTCCGCTCGGCGACGAAGAGGATGCCGTTCGCGCCCGGAAGCAGGAGGCCGATCAGCGCGGCGCACGCGAGCTCCTTCTTCGTGATGCGGAGCGCGGCGCGCCCGCGACGGAGCGCGACGATCGCCGCCAGCAGCGCGCCGGCGATCAGGAACCGCCACGAGACAGCCGTGAACGCCGGGATCGTGTCGCCGGCGACCTTGATGCCGAGGTAGGTGGATCCCCAGATCAGGTAGACGGCCCAGAGGGCCGCCCACGCCTTCGTCGTCACCGCTTCAGCGTGAGCGCGGCGCCCGCCGCGAGCAGCGCGATCCCGAGGGCGCGTGGCCAGCTGAGCGCGATGCGCTCGAAGCCGAAGAGTCCCCACTTGTCGATGACCGCTCCCATCGCGAGCTGTCCGGCGACGAGCAGCGCGATCGTCGCGGTCGTGCCGATCCTCGGCGACGCGACCGTGATCGTGAAGACGATGAACGTGCCGAGCAGCGCGCCGAGCCAGAGCCACTTGGGCGCGGACGCCGCCTCGCCCAGGCCACCGAGTCCGCGCCGCGCCACGAGCAGTACGGCGAGCGCGAGGGCAACAGAGAGGAGGAATGCCCACGTGACCGCCTCCAGCGACCCGACGCGCTCGCCGAAACGGCCCATGACCGCCGCCTGAGCGGCGCCCGCCAGGCCGGCCGCGAGGGCGAGCATCGCCGCCGCTACAGTCCCGCCGCTCATCGCGACGACGCTATACGCTCGAGCTGTCCCGGGCGCCCGGGAGCCGACACCCCGCTTCATGGCCGAGCCGTCCCACCCGAGCCCCGTCGACCCCGCAGAGCTGGGGTTCGAGACGATCGTCTACGAGAAGGCGCCTCCGCGCGCGACCATCCGGCTCAACCGCCCGGACGTCCTGAACGCATTCGACTTCCGGATGCTGCGCGAGATCGCGCGCGCCTGCGAGGACGCGTCGTGGGACGACGACGTCCGCGTCGTGGTCGTCACGGGCGAGGGCCGCGCCTTCTGCGTCGGCGCCGACCTGCGCACGTGGGAGGACACGCTCGTCGGGAGGCCGCAGGAGTACTGGAAGTGGTTCGGGGCGTTCAAGGACATGCACGACCGGATGCGCGAGCTCGGGAAGCCGACGATCGCGCGGGTCAACGGGATCGCGGTCGGCGGCGGCAACGAGCTGCAGATGGCGTGCGACCTCGCGGTGATGGTCGACGACGCGTTCATCCGGCACGTCGGGCTCGAGCACGGCTCCGTGCCGGCGGGCGGCGCGACGCAGTGGCTCCAGCTGATGGTCGGCGACCGTCGCGCGCGAGAGATCGTCTTCCTGTGCGAGGAGATCCCGGCGCCGCAGGCGGCCGAGTGGGGGCTGGTCAACCGCGCCGTCCCCGCAGCCGAGCTCGACGCGGTCGTCGACGGCTGGGTCGAGAGCCTCGTGCGCAAGCTGCCGCAGACGACGCGCTACGCGAAGCAGCAGCTGAACGTCTGGCGCGACATGGCCTGGCACCAGACGATCGGCCACGCGCGCGACTGGCTCTCGCTCTCGATGCTCGGCGACGAGGCCCAGGGCGCGATCCAGGCGTTCCTGGACTCGCGGCGCGCGAAGGAAGAGGGGCGAGGCTGAAGCCACGCCGCGGCGTAAGGCGGGTATAGGCTCCGCACGGATGGCCGACGAGGTGCTCACCTCCCGCGACGGCGCGGTGCTCACGATCACCTTCAACCGGCCGGAGGTCTACAACGCGTTCAACCGGCCGCTGCACGCGGCGCTTCGCGAGGCACTGACCGAGGCGCAGGACGCGGCCGTCCGCTGCGTGGTGATCACCGGCGCGGGTAAAGGCTTCTGTGCGGGGCAGGACCTGAAGGAGTTCGGTGCGGTCTCCGAGTCGATCGGGGACGCGCTCGAAGCGAGCTACCACCCGAACGTGCGTCTCGTCCGCGGGCTCGCGAAGCCGGTGATCGCCGCCGTCAACGGGCCGGCCGCAGGGGCGGGGCTCTCGTTCGCGTGCGCCTGCGACCTCCGCGTGGCGGCCGAGTCGGCCACGTTCGTCCCCGGCTTCGTCGGGATCGGCCTCGTCCCGGACGCGGGTGGCACGTGGTTCGTGCACCGGCTGCTCGGCTTCGCGAGGGCGTTCGAGTGGATGAGCTCGAACCGGCGGCTCTCCGCGGCCGAGGCGCTCGACTGGGGGCTCGTCTCGGAGGTGATCCCGGACGGCGCGTTCGCTGCGCGCGTCGCCGAGCTCGCTGCGGAATGGGCGGCACGGCCGACGCTCGCAATCGGGCGCACGAAGCAGCTCTTCGAGCACGCGTACGCCGCGGCGCTCGACGCGCAGCTCGCGCTCGAGGCGCAGCTCCAACAGGAGTCGGTCGGCACCGCCGACTTCGCGGAAGGGGTCGGGGCGTTCCTGGAGAAACGGGCACCGAGCTTCACCGGCACCTGAGCGAAGGAGAGCCCGTGTCCGAGATCGTCGCGTCCGAGGACGTCCCGCTTCCACACCCGATCCAGCTCGTCGTCACGGACGACCTTCGCCGTAACCGGCTCACGGTGTTCTTCCGGCTCCTGCTCGCGATCCCGCTTTTCGTCTGGATCGTGCTCTGGAGCCTTCTCGTCGCTCTTGCGATGATCGTGGCCTGGGTCGTCGGGCTGGTAACCGGGCGCGTTCCCGACGGCCTCCACGAGTTCCTTGCGCGGTACAACCGCTTCAGCACCCACCTGAGCGCCTACATCTGGCTCGTCGCCGACCCGTACCCCGGCTTCGTCGGCGATCCCGGCTACCCGGCCGACCTGCGGATCGCTCCGGCGACGTCGCAGAACCGCCTCACGATCCTCTTCCGCCTGATCCTCGCCATCCCGGCCGCGATCGTCGTGAACGTGCTCCAGAACGTCGCGTGGATCGTCGCGTTCCTGGGATGGTTCTACGCGCTCTTCACCGGCCGGATGAGCAAGGGCATGCGCGACCTGCTCGCGTACTGCCTCCGCTACCAGGCGCAGACCTACGGGTATGTGATGCTCCTCACCCAGCGGTACCCGAGCTTCTCGGACGAGTGACCCCGACGCGGGTCTCCGTCGTCGACTACCACACCGGCGGCGAGCCGTTCCGCATCGTGACGGGCGGCGTGCCGCCGCTCGAGGGCACGACCATCCTCGAGCGGAGGCGCTTCGCGCGCGAGCACCGCGACCGCTTCCGTCGCCTGCTCGTCTTCGAGCCACGCGGGCACGCCGACATGTACGGCTGCCACGTCGTGCCGCCGAACGACGACGGCGCCGACCTGGGCGTCGTCTTCTTCCACAACGAGGGCTATTCGACGGCCTGCGGTCACGGGACGATCGCGCTCGTGACCTGGGCGCTCGACGAGGGCGTCGTCGAGCGCAGCGAGGGCCAGAACCACGTCGTCGTCGACGTTCCTTCCGGGAGGCTCGAGACGTGGGCGACAGTCGAGGGCGGTCGCGTCCGCTCGGTGCGGTTTCGAAACGTGCCGTCCTTCGTCTGGGCCGAGGGCATCGAGGCCGCCGGCCGCGTGGTCGACGTGACCTTCGGGGGCGCGTTCTACGCGTCGCTCGAGGAGCGTGTCGAGCCGTCGGAGCTGCCGCGACTGATCGCCCTCGGACGGGACCTGAAGGCGGCGATCGAGTCCGAGCACGAGATCGTGCACCCGCTCGAGCCCGAGCTTCGCGACGTCTACGGCGTGGTCTTCTGGCAACAGGAGTCGGACGACCCGCTGACGCAGCGAAACGTGACGGTGTTCGCCGACGGCGAGGTCGACCGCTCGCCCTGCGGTTCCGGCACGTCGGCCAGGCTCGCGCTCCTGGACGCGCAGAGGCGCCTCCCGCGCGGAGAGCCGCTCCGTCACCTCTCGATCGTCGGCTCGGAGTTCACGGGCCGCGTCGTGGGCGAGTCCGAGGTCGCGGGCCTGCCGGCGGTGATCACCGAGGTCGAGGGCTCCGCCTATCGGACGGGACGGGCAGAGCTCGAGCTCGATCCGGACGACCCGCTCGGCGAGGGCTTTCTGCTGCGCTGACGACCTGGGGTGAGCTCAGCCGAGGTCGAAGTCACCGGCGAGCACACGGTCGAGATGTCCCGTGCGGTAGCCGCGCGCCGAGTCACGGACGAGGGGCGACGGTCCGGTCCGGTAGCGGCGGACGACGTTGCTCGTGGCCGGCGCGTCGTGGATCGCACCGCGTGCGCTCTCGGCCAGTGCCGGTCCTTCGATGCGCGGGCCGGGCTCGCGCGGGGCGACGCGGACGCGCGCCGTCTCGCGCTCTGCCGCCCGCGTGCCGTCACCGGACGCCTCGA
>Ga0111538_10010142_pt1 | contig 12541 bp, 8 predicted proteins | sample SoiMethybrSBSTD1_FD_79669 | JGI IMG/M metagenome (GOLD analysis project Ga0111538, IMG submission 79669) | Bulk soil microbial communities from a Populus tree surrounding site in Tennessee, USA - Soil MetaG P. TD hybrid SBSTD1 (version 2)... | ecosystem: Environmental > Terrestrial > Soil > Tree...
CGCCCGCCGGGCAGGACGAACGCATTCGCGTCCGAAAGGTCGACGAGAAAAAACTGCAATTTCGTCTGCTTGAGCGGCAGGTAACGAATGAGTTTGTCACCCAGCGCGTTGAGATATCCGATGAGCGCCTTGTCCTCGATGATGGCGTAGTCTTTCTGAATCCGCGCCGCGATTGCTTCACCAAGGTACATCTCCTGCTCCTCAGTGAAGATGTTTGGCTCGCTTGAACCTGGCGCGACAGGCGGCGGCAGACAGTTCTTTTGCTGGGCCTGAATCGGGACGAGAACGACACAGCAAAATAGGATGAAGATTGGAAGATTGAGTCTTCGGATCAAGGCAACCCGATCATAATCGAAAACAGACTTAGCCGCGCAAGATTTCACGAGCGTTGTCTGCGCGAACGCATTCGGGAAGGTTTCGATGCGTGCTCATGAGGAACGCATTCGAACTCGATTGCAGCGCGTTGCCGTGCGTGGCCGCGAGACGAACGAAGCGGCCGAACGGCGACCAGCCGTAGTAGTAACCGTCTTTCAGACTGATGAGAATGTCGGCGGTGTGCTCCACGCGTGGGGTGAAAAGTGATTTGTAAAGATTCGCGAGCACGTCCGGGTAACGATGCTGGTTGGTCTTCTCGAATAGCGTTGAATCATCGACAAATCCGTCTTGCTCGATCACCGATTCGAGCTCGAGCGGATCGCCTTTCTTGTTCACGTAACGATACGCATCGTCGCGTCGATCGATTCGCGCGCGACCGCGTTGGCCTTCGACAGCAACGGCTGAACCGTCGCGATAAACAACAAAGTCAACGCCTTCGATGTCGCTGATCTCGCGCGCTGCCGCCGGCACAAACGCCTCGTCGCCACAATAAACCGCGGCGTAACTACACAAGCCAAACGCGGGAATCGAGAGTGCGCGGCTGTTGCCGTTTGCCAGTCGCGAGCCGACTTGAAAACCGCGACGTTGCAGTTGCGCAGTCAGCGGGACACGACGGTTCTCTTCGAGGTTCATACCGTGGTCCGAGAACAGAACGATCTCGGTTTCGTCGCCGCAGTGTTTCCGGATCTCGGTGAGAATCTTGTCGAGCGACTCGAGCGCGACGTTCAATCGCGACGGGCCTTGCGCGTGCAGCAGTCCGTCAGTCGCTTTCAGAAACGCGAAGTAGTCGCGGTCTGGCGGAGCGGCGCGGAAGCGCTCGCGAAAACGCTGCATATCCGCGCGCCAAACATGCTCGGGAGCGACGTAGATCAGAAACTCGAATGGCAGCGGTTCCTGGTAGTCGAGATCGTCCATGTACGACGACGGGATCTTATCGGGCGTGCGGCGTCCGAGGTATTTCCTGATGCCGCCGCGCAGTTCTCCGGCGTGTCGATCGAAGTACAGGCTTTCGTAACCGGCGGGCGGGGTGGCGCTGAACATCGCAGAGAGCGCGACGTTGGTCATGGTCGGGAATGGTGACAGCAGGCGCGTCGGTGGACCAAAGGCGTCGAATAGTCCGCGCTCTTTGGCGGCGACGATCAGTTTGTGAGGCACGCCGTCGAGACAAAGCAATAATCTGCGTGGGCGTGATTGAGTTAGGGGTTTATTTGCGCGAGTCAAAGCGCCTCCGATCTGTAGGCCTTTTGCAACCCACGCTTCGCTTCGTCGTGCGCGTCGTAGATATTCGGACGCGCGAGCACCGTCTTGTATTGCGCAAGCGCTTCGTCACGCTTGCCGGCAGCGTCGTATGCGCGCGCCGCGAAGAGATGGGCCATCGTCACCATCCCCGCTTCCGCGCGATCGACTTTCGTTGCCGCCAGAAATTCCTTCGCCGCACGATCGTTGTAACCTGACAGCAAGAGAACCTCGCCGTACTTGAAGTGGATCAAATCGAACGCACCCGCCGCTGAGTCGCGCACGTTTCGATCGCGAAGCAGCTCGTCAAACACGGCGAACGACTCTTTCTCCAACTGCACGGCGCCAGCCAGGTCTTTCTCTTTTCGTTTCACTCCGGCGAGCGCGACGAGCGCGTCCGCGGTTTCGAGTCGCAACAAGTAGTTGCGCGGATACTTCGCACTCAACTCACGCGTGAGCGTGAGGACGTCGGCAAATCGCTTCTCGCGCGTGTAAAGCAGGATCAGCACCGACTTCGCGTCGTCCTGCGCCCAACGTCCTTCTTTCGCCACTTGCTCGAGCATCGCCAGTCCACGCTTCTTCGAACCGCGATAACCCGTCGCTCCCGCCAAAACCTTGATCGGAAGCGGCAGCGATCCGACGACGTACTCGTAAAGACCGATGGTGATCTGGGCGTCGATGTACTTCGGATCGAGCTTCAGCACCTCGCGATGATGGTCGACGGCGTCGTTGCCGTCGCGCAGCGCTGCGTAGTGTCGTCGCTCGACTGCTTCTTCAAACGAGGCTTTCAGTCCTTCAGTGTTGGCGAGAAAATCGAGTGCTTCGATATTCTTCGGCTCCTGTTTGAGTTTCGCTTCGGCGAGTGTGCGCGCCTGGCGAGTGAGGTTGCGAAACTCGGTCACGATCTTCGGATCGACTTTGTCGTCACCGCTCGAGTAAAAGCCTTCCGAGCTGTAGAGAGACGATTGCAGGCGCCGCGATTCGTAAAGCGTTTTGATCCAAACGCGCGCCGCCAGGAGCTGATAGCCGCCGGGGTGATTCGGGAGTAGCTTGACGATCTCTTTGAAGTCGCGTTCCGCTTTGTCGTAATCGATATTGTAAAGCGCATCGAGACCGCTGCGCCGCAACGCTTCGAAGCGCTCGCGCTCCGTGTCAGTCAACCATGGTTGTTGCGCAGTGGCGGTAAACGCGACCGCCAGTAACAAAACAAGAACGCCAAGAACTTTCACTCAACTAACCTCCCGCAAAAGATTCCATATATTTCACGCCAGACCCGGTATTGAACAACACGACTCGTTCGCCCTGTTTTACCGCGCCGGCATCGATCAACTTCTTCAAAGCGGGGAGACAAGCCGCGCCTTCAGGCGCACAAAAAATTCCTTCAGCCGCACCGATCTCGCCTGTCGCGTCGATCAACTCTTCATCCGTCACGGCGATCGCCGTTCCACCTGACTCTCGCAACGCGTCGAGGATCAAAAAGTCGCCAATCGCTTTCGGAACGCGCAAACCGGAAGCTGTCGTCGCGGCATTCGGAAACTCCTCGGCAAACCGTTCACCATTTTCAAACGCGCGCACAATCGGAGCGCAACCCGCTGCCTGAACTGTCACCATCCTCGGACGGCGGCTATCGATCCAACCCATCTGCTCCATCTCGTCAAACGCTTTCCACATGCCGATCAACCCGGTGCCACCGCCGGTCGGGTAGATGATCACATCCGGCAACTCCCACTGCATCTGTTCGGCGAGTTCGTAACCGAGCGTCTTCTTCCCTTCGACGCGATACGGTTCTTTCAACGTGGAAACATCAAACCAGCCTTCCGCCTCCTTTCGCCGCCCGACTTCGGCGCCGCAGTCGGTGATTAGACCATCCATCAACGTCACGTGCGCGCCGGTCTGTTCGCATTCGACGACGTTCGCCCGCGGCGTGTCGCGCGGCATGAAGATAAACGACTCCAGTCCGGCGCGGGCGGCGTAGGCAGCGAGTGCGCCGGCTGCGTTTCCCGCTGACGGAACGGCGAGTTTCGTCGCTCCTAATTCCTTCGCCATCGAAACAGCGGCGGCCATGCCGCGTGCTTTGAAACTCTGCGTCGGGTTCTGTCCCTCGTCTTTGATGTAGAGTTCGTGAATTCCGACTTTCTTGCCCAGTCTTCGTGCCGGAAGCAGTGGCGTCCAGCCTTCGCCGAATGAAACGAGGTTGTCGTCAGCGTCGACGGGCAGCACTTCGCGGTAACGCCACATATCGGCGCGCCGCGTGGGCAGTGATTCCTTTGTCAAAGTGACTTTGGCGCGCTCTAAGTCGTAACGGACCAACAAAGGCTTGCCGCACGCTGTGCAGAGGTTGAGCAACCGACGTGCCTCGTGTTTCAGGCCACACAGGGCACATTCAAGATGAGTGACGTTCATTAGCGCGGTGTCCTCGGATTACGCGTGAATTAAGGCGAACGGGTGCAGTATGCGATAGAAATGGGGATCTGAGGTAATGGGAAGGCAGACCAGTGACTTACCGCACGTGAGGTATTTACCGGCAAGAGGTTTACTGCGGGTGCAGCAAACCCCTTGCGCTCGGAGTAAGTTTCTACAGTTCAATCCGTGTTCTGGAACACGGATTTCAGTGGTGCGGGCCGCTGTTGCCGTCGATCTGGCTGCGGATTTCGCCGCCGGGCCAGCGGGTGCTGTGAACGTTGACGTAAGTAGCCCCGGCACGAATCGCCGCGAGTAATTCGTCAAATTCGCCGGCCGAAATCCCACGCTCATTGGCCAGGTTTGTCACGTCCGCTGCCGTGATAGTTCCGGATATCGTGGCCGGTGGTGCGGGACAGGGTTGAGTGCCCGCTGGTCCATTGCCAAGGTTGGTGCAAAGGAACACGCTGATGGGACCGGTCACGCTCTTTTGCCCAAAGTGGATATGGGCCTGCTGAACAGCGCCTTCCAGATCGGCGTAACTAAGCTCCCAGTCGATGCGCGAGTTGTCGTTGCTGATGCGAGCGTTAAAGGTTCCGTTTCCAGTAGTTGAAACTGCACCACCAGTTGTCCCGGTCTCCTCGTAGCCTGTGAGATCCTCGCTGATTTTCTTGAACCCCCCTTGTGCCCAGACAAAGGTTGCCACCGACACCAGTGCCACGACGGCAATGGACAATGCTGCTTTTCGCATCCCTCTTACCTCCAGTGAATTGTTTTGCTGATGGGGGCGCGAATAATACCACAGGAGAGCCACAAAGAAAGGGCTAATTGCGGGATTCACCTGCAAAGAAGCACAAAAAAGTCAGAATTCATTCGTGTTTTCCCCGAGATGGCGCTTCTGTCTCGAAAGTACTGCTCCCACTTCTAACACCTTCAAGATAATTGAAGGGACTCGCAGTCGTCAGGCGTCATTCGATCAACGTTGGTCATGTAATCCTGTTTCACCGCGGCTTGGATTCCGCTTGGGCTTTTCTTAACACCTGAATTATTTCGTCTCGTTCCTCAGCGTGAACCATCGTTTGCTGGCTCTCGGCGGCCATCAGAGCTGTGGTACCGTCTTGATCACGCGCTTTGACGTCAGCGCCTTTTTCAATCAGATATTTCACAACAGCCGCATCTTTACCAACGGCCGCACCCATCAATGGCGTCGCTCCGCGAAAATTTTTCTGATTCACATCCGCTCCATGAGCAACCAGCAACTTCACCATTTCCAAATCTTCGAGCGCATGCATTAAGGGCGACATAATGAAGCGTCCTTTAGGATTTACCTCTGCTTTCGCGGCAAGCAGAATCCGGACGATCTCAAACCGTTGCGGGTGATCAGTGTTTATCGTGATGGTCAGCGGCGTAAACTCGCCCGCGTGAGGCGAGACAACCGTAGCGTTGACGTCAGCTCCGGCTTCAAGCAAAGCCCTGATCGTGCTTTCGTTACCGCTGTAGGCAGCGAACATTAATGCGGTCTGACCCGAATAATGTTTCAGGTCTACAGTCGCGCCACGCTTGATCAACACCTGAACTAAATCTGAGTGACCGCGCGACGATGCGGCCATCAACGCTGTCTTGCCTGACAACTCGGAATCGTCTCGCGCAAACGTGGCGTTTACGTTTACGCCTGAGTTGAGTATTTGCAGTACCTTGCTGGTGTCGCCGACAGCAGCTGCATTGATGAGTTCTCGTACCTTCCTGGATCTATTACTCCGTTGATACGCGCCCGCAGCGTCGTTCATTAAAGCAACGATCACCATGATCATCATCAGGCGAATTGAAGTTTTCATAACAGTGCTATGTACGGTTCAATACATGAAAAATCACATTTTGTTCACGACGCAAAAAATTTTATTGACAACATAACAAGAGTCAACTAACTTCACCGCCCCCGACCGTCCAAGTCTCTCCCGACCAATCGTTCCTAAAAATTTAAGTTCTCTTCACCCCGTGCCGCAAGGAGGTTCTATGCGCTTCTCTCACACCCGTCTACCCCTTCGAAAAGCTACGTGTTTACTCGTTGCAACCGCGTTACTCCTAACCCCGCTTTACAATTTCCGCTTTCACTCTGTCAAAGGTTTCATGCCCGGTCCGAAATCCGGTTTCTTTGTTGCCGGTTTCAATAACTGGAATCATGAAAGCATAACCGAAGCGGCCATGTGGTCTCTGGTAAGTGAGTTTGGCTTTACGAGTACCAACCAACTTACTCAATACGGCATAGACAGCATCACAGCGCACAATGGCACTACGGACATGGATGAAGAGTTCCACTATTCCTGGCCGCACTTCGATGGTGAGAACTTCTATAGCTCACAGGAGCGTCTGAAGGACTATAAAAACAAGATCGACGAGCGGATGTCATTCTTCCCGACCGGCAGACAAATTTATGAGTCACAGTATGCCCTCGGTAGAGCGCTGCACACGCTGCAGGATTTTTACTCACACAGCAACTGGGTCGAAAGAGATACTACGCCTCCGGTAGAGATACATCCCACACTCGGAGCCTTCGGCACCACATTCTCCCGCCCGCCTGCTAACATAAAAACGTGCCGGGATTGCAAGCGAGACAACTGCAATCAATGTCTAGACATTTATCTCCCCAACGTTCCCATACTCACAACCGGTTATTACAAGGGCGATCGAGACATCCCCGACAAACCGGAGGGGAAATGCAACCATGGCGGCGTGGCTTTCGGACGAGCGGATGAATTCGGTCTGGGAGCTAAACATAGCGGCATCAACAAAGACACTCGGGATTGCACTGCAAGCCCACTCGGCGAGCAGTATCACTTTAAAGCGGCAGGGGCTGCGATCGAGGCAACAAAGAAATACCTCAAGGAGGTAAGAGACTTGATTGGTAACACTCAAATGCGCCTGCTGTTAGGCGGATTCCCACGAATGGGATTCGTCGTCGATACGACGGGTAGCATGGGGTCTGAGATTGCGAGTGTCAGGCAACAGATACTGAACATCATTCAAACCAGGGTCAGCCTGGGGCTTCCCACTCAGTACTTCCTTTTTCCTTTTAACGATCCGGGCTTTGGCACGATAACAATGACCACCGATCCGAACGTAATGATTAGCGCCGTCAACGCACTCTCCGCCAACGCCGGTGGCGACTGCCCTGAGCCTGTAAACGCTGCTCTGCTGCGGGCCTTTGGCGAATGGAATACAGGCGGCGACATTCTTTTGTTTACTGACGCACGGCCAAGCGACCCTACGTTAACTCTCGCGGTGGGATCATTCGCACGCTCAGCCGGAATTCGTTTGACCAGTGTCTTTTCCGGCGCAAACGACTTCTGTCCGCTCATCGACACGCGCTTCTCATCTATGCCATTCGATACCGGCGGGCAGTTCTGGTCACTTTTTCCCTCGGAAGTCGGATTGATTTCGCATCTCGGTAATTTTCTGGCACTGCCGAATCAGGTCGATCTGTTTTCACGAATCGGAGTTCGATCTTCAATAGATCAGATCTTTACGATCCCCATAGATGCATTCATGCCGCGAATGATCCTTGGCGTGACCGGCACTGGCGCTACGAACATCGTAGTAAGACGGCCCGACAACTCGATCGTCCAACCGAACGATCCGAACGTAACTCGCATCGATGTAAGCAGCGGCACGCTCTATTCGATCATTGGCCCGGCCGTTGGAAACTGGAGCATCACGATCACCGGTACCGGGTTGGGATTGAACCACACTTACACTTCACCGGCTGCTTACGAGGCATCTGTTGCATACGCGCAGTCGACGAATGAGGTCGACGACAACGACTCTCATGGCCCATCTGCGAGTTTGGAACCGGCTGCTGTTGCAGAACCCGTAGCACCGTTCCAGGCGGCTGAGCAGTTCTCTATCCGCGTAGCAGGAGAAAGCACGATCCACGTCAATTCGTTTGACTTTCTGGAACTCAGAGACGTCGGTGCTCACCCGGGCTTTGTACCGCTCAGGAGCAATCCCATTGCGGGCAGAACGACGACCGTAGGCGCCAAGGTGAATGCCGAAGGCTCAACTACTGCTAATTTTCAATTTCGGGCGCTCGATGGGACGGTGTTGCAGACGCTCAGTCTTCAGCAAATCCCCTGGATCGGCGATGACCCGGAGCTTCCCATTCCCCGGGTGACTAACTTCAAAGAATACATCGGCAATGTCACCGTACCGAACGTGCCGTTTCAAGTTTACGTGACTGGCACCGGCAACGGCGGCGGACAATATCAGCGGCTGGTTCCTGGGGTCATCAGACCGCAAACGGTTGAGATCATGTCGGAACCGATTCCGAACCTGCATCCTGGTCAAAGCCGCACCTACAACATTCAAGTTAAAAACAACGGCCCGGCCGATACTTATCAACTCAATGCCGTCGACGATCTCAACTTCATCTCGGCGGTGTCACCCACCAACTTCTCGTTGAATACTAACGAAACTAAAAACGTGAAGGTGGTGATAAACGTCCCGACGAACGCAGTCCCGTTCAGTTTGGATAACATCCGGTTCACCGTGGAAGGCGGTGTTTCAAGTGCCAGCAAGATCGTGGGCCCGTTCATTGTCAGTGAGGTTCCGGCGCTGCGGCTCGGTTCGTTCACCGTCACGCCGATTGGAGGCGACGGTGACGCTTTTCTGGATCCCGGCGAAGGCGCGACGCTGAGCGTGCAGTTAATAAATGACGGAACGAGTACTGCCACGACCGTTAGCGGGGGGCTGTCCACTTCGACAGCAGGCGCCGTAGTCTCACAACCAGGTTCGAACTACCCAGACATTGCCCCATCGGCCAATGCGACCAACCTCATACCTTTCGTCTTCTATGCGCCGCCGAATATGGCATGTGGTGAAGCGATCCAACTGGCGTTAACCGTCACTTCGGAAGGAAACGGCCCTGCGAGTCAAGGTCAATACAACTTCTCTGTTTCTCTTGGCCAACAAAGTTCCAGTAATTCCAGTCAAAGCTACACGGGACCACCTGTAACTATTCCCGACGACAATCCGACTGGCGTGAATGTCAACCTTACTGTTTCCGGCACCACCGGAACGATTGACGATCTGAATTTCCGCATCGACGGCACGACGTGCAATAGCACCACTACCGTCGGTCTCGATCACACGTTCGTTTCCGACCTCATCGCAACCTTACGATCACCGGGCGGAACGACGGTGAGTCTGTTCGAGTTCGTTGGCGGGAGCGGGGACAACTTCTGTAATACCGTTTTGGACGATCAGGCCACTAACCTGATTCAGAACGTTACATCGGCGAATGCTCCATTCACCGGGAGCTTCAAACCGAAACAAGCTCTCACTTCATTCCGCGGAGAGAACGCGAATGGTGTTTGGACTTTGAATGTTAGCGACCACGCAGCCACCGACATTGGCAGCGTGCGGGCGTTTACGTTGCTATTGTCAAACATTCAGTCCAGTTGCAACGCCGCTCCCGCGGACACAACAGCGCCGAGTTGTACGCCAACTGACTTCCGTCCTGGTCCACCAGCGTCGGCAGATATAACGACTCAGGATACCGGCACCGGTCTCGCGGATATCAACATAAGGTCTGCCGATAACGTCAACGTGGTTGTGCCGCCGTTTACGCCCGGCACTACTGCGCCGATCGTTATAACCGGAACCTTGATCGATCCAAACGTCGACGGCTCTTTTGAAATAGAAAGTGTCGACGTGGCGGGTAACGTGAGTAGTTGCAACCGGACCGTCCCCGTTGGCGGTGGCGGTGGCGGTACACCTACGATCATTTTCTTTGACGACTTCAACGACAACAACCTCAGTGGTGGTCCCCTAAACCTCGTTGGCCAGTACTGGAAGACGGACCAGCTTCTTACTATTTTCGCCACCAATCCCAATGTGCTTGTCACAGAAACTGCACAGCGCCTGGAGATTGGTCCATTGCTGGTGAATACCGCCGATGCCTATGGCGGTGTTGCTACAGGTCTTGAGGTCAACCTGTCCGCCGGCAGTTACAGTTACGTCGAACTCGTTCAAGCACCTTCGGCGCAAACGAATGCTGATGCGGGGTTTGCCCTGGGCAACTTTGTGGGTTACTACCAGATTCTTGTCTCTCATGGTTCGTTGATCGGCGTAAAGAACATTCTAGGCAACCCGACCACAGTCTTTAGTGTCACTTACGATCCGGTCGCGCACCGCTTCCTGCGCATCCGTCACAACTCAGGGACGGGCCAGGTCATTTTCGAAACAGCGCCAGGCAGTGGTGGCGTGCCTGGAACTTGGGTGCAGCGATACAGCGAACCCTGGAATTCAACTCTCGGCTTTAACGGTTTTCAGTTTGAATTGAGGGGCGGCACGTTGGGAGCTCAATCGAATCAATCCGGAAAGGCCATCTTTGACAACTTCCAATTTGGCACGCTCGGGCCTTAATCCCGGCTTGAAAACGTAGCCATACTGAAAAGTAGCTCGCCTCGTGGCCCGGCACCCAACCCGGGCTTCGGGGCGACTTACACATGTTTGTAAAGGGTTCAACCCATTCTGTGGCTACCTTTGCCTTCTGTTCGCGCTTCCTTTACCTTGTTCCTCACTTTTTATGGCAATCAGTCTCGTGGCTCTGGATCTCGACGGCACTCTTCTCAATGGTCGCGGTCAGATCTCAGATCGCAATCGCACGGCAATCGATAACGCGCGGGCCAACGGCGTGCACGTCGCACTGGTTACCGGTCGACGTTTTCGCGATTCGCGCCCGATCGCTTTGGAGTTGGGACTCGACGTCCCGGTCATCTCGCACAACGGCGCATTGACGAAGCACGCAGAGACATTGCAAACAGTGTCCGTCCTGCCGTTGCCGCTGGAAGCGGCGCGACACGCATTGCACGTGGGCCGCGCGTCCGGCGCCGACCCGTTGTTGAGCGACGATCATGAAGGTTTGGGAGTGCTCGTCTACGATCGTTTGAGCGGCGAGAACGCAGCAGTGCACAAGTACGTCGCGTGGGCGCGGCGCATCCACGGCGAAGAAGAAGGACAGCGCGCGGTACGGCAGGTTGACTCGCTCGAAGAGTACCTGGTCCACGATCCGATCCATCTCGCATTCTCAGGCAGTTGCAGCAAGATGGATGCGCTCGAAGAGATCCTGCACACCGAGCTCGGATCGACCGTCAAGGTGTTGAGCACAAAGTATCCGGAACAGGATTTCACCCTGGTCGACATCGTGAATCCGGCAGCGTCGAAAGGCGCAGGCGTGGCGGCGACCGCCGCGGAACTCGGCGTTAGCCCGGACGAAATCATGGCCATTGGCGACAACTACAACGATCTCGAGATGCTGTTGTTCGCCGGCACCGGCGTGGTGATGGCCAACGCACCCCTTTCCCTGCGCGAGATCGTCGGTCTGTATCCGACGGCTGCAAACACGGAAGACGGCGTCGCGCTCGCAATCGAACAGTTCATCTTGAATAAGAGTGAGGAGACAACATGGCAAATCGAACGGCGGTGATCGAAACAAACAAAGGCACAATTCGCGTCGAGATGTTGGAAGCGGACGCACCGAAGACGACCGAAAACTTCATCACGTTGGCCCAGCGCGGCTACTACGACGGCATCATCTTTCACCGCGTGATCAAGGGTTTCATGATTCAGGGTGGCGATCCAACCGGCACCGGACGCGGCGGCGAATCAGCCTGGGGCGGACGCTTCAACGACGAGATCAATGCCAGCTCGCCTGTTTACCAGACCGGTTACAAAGCGGGAACGATGGCGATGGCCAACGCTGGTCCAAACACGAATGGATCGCAGTTCTTTATCATGCACGTCGACTATCCGTTGCCGCCGAGTTACACGATTTTCGGACGCGTCACTGAGGGTCAGGACGTGGTGAACGCGATTGCGACGTCGCCGACAGGTCCTGGTGATCGTCCGGTTCAGGAAGTAAAGATGGAAAAAGTAACTATCGAGTAAATGGTTGTTAGAGCGGTCGGGCGCCGTGGCCGATGCGCGGCGCCGACCGTAATGCTCGAATTTGTTTCGTGATGTAAGTCTTAGCCGAACGCACCGCGTCCTCGAGCGTCATTCCCTTGGCAAGACCCGCGGCGATCGCCGCAGACAAAGTGCAGCCAGATCCGTGGATCTCACCCACGTCGATATACTCCTCGCGAAATTCAACAAAGTTTCCGGTTTCATCGAGCAGCAGATCGATCGCCTGTTGTTGAATCGCGCGATGACCGCCTTTCACGAGCACCGCGCGCGCGCCCATCGAGCAAATCGCTTCTGCCGCGCGCCGCATGTCTGATTCCGTCTCGATTGAGAATCCGACGAGACGTTCAGCTTCGGGGATGTTGGGTGTGACGATGCGTGCCACCGGCAGTAGTCGGGTCTTGAGGATCTGAAACGCTTCGTCGCCGATCAGATCGTGTCCGGAAGTTGAGACCATCACAGGATCGACGACCGGCGGCTGTAATTGTTCCTCGCTGAACAAACGCGCGACTTCCGCGACGATCTCAGCAGTTGGTAGCATCCCGGTCTTTGCAGCCGCGACATTCAAATC
>Ga0111538_10010143_pt1 | contig 12539 bp, 13 predicted proteins | sample SoiMethybrSBSTD1_FD_79669 | JGI IMG/M metagenome (GOLD analysis project Ga0111538, IMG submission 79669) | Bulk soil microbial communities from a Populus tree surrounding site in Tennessee, USA - Soil MetaG P. TD hybrid SBSTD1 (version 2)... | ecosystem: Environmental > Terrestrial > Soil >...
AGATCCCCGCCGCCTGCGACCTGCTCGCGCGCAAGGAGGCGGTGATCCTGGAAATGGCGCGCGCGCCCGGCTTCAACGTCGCCAGGCTGCGCGAGGCATTGGCCAAGCAGGATGAGATTCATTGAGGACGTCATCCCTGCGTCGCGTCGGAGACGCGGGCATGACGCCGAGTAGGAGGAGAGCGCGAGAATGAAACCCAATTTGCTGAAGAAGAAAATCGCCGAGGGCAAGAATTGCGTGGGCGGCTGGGTCGCGATACCCGACCCCTACGCCGTGGAAACCTACGCGGCCCAGGGCTGGGACAGCGTCACGCTCGACATGCAGCACGGCGGCAGCAACATCAACGATGCGGTGCCGCTCATGACGGCGATCCAGAGCAACAGCGACGCCACCCCCTTGGTGCGCGTGCCGTGGAACGACCCCGGCCAGATCATGCGCGCGCTCGATGCGGGCGCCATGGGCATCATCTGCCCGATGATCAACACCAAGGCCGAGGCCGAAGCACTGGTGCGGTCCTGCCGCTATCCGCCCATGGGCGAGCGCAGCTTCGGGCCCTACCGCGCCTCCCAGTACGGCGCCGACTACTGGCAGAAGGCCAACGAGGAGATCCTGCTGTTCGCCATGGTCGAGACGCGCCAGGCCGTGAGCAATCTGGAGGAGATTCTCTCGGTCAAGGGCATCAACGGCGTCTACGTCGGCCCCTCCGACCTTTCCCTCAGCATGGGCAAGCCGCCCACCCTTGACCCCACGGACAAGGAGGTGCTGACCGCCATCGACATCATCGTCAAGACCACGCGCAAATGGGGCCACATCGCCGGCGTGCACACCGACAGTCCGGCCACGGCGATCAAGCGCTACGAGGCCGGCTTCCAGATGTGCACCATCCTCAACGACGTGCGCCTGCTGGCGGTGGCGGCCGCCAATGCCGTCAACGAGGTGCGCGGCAAGGCCCCCGCCGCGCAGGCCAAGACGTATTGAAATGCCCTCCCTCCCCCGTCGTTCACGGGGGGAGGGCCGGGGTGAGGGGCAGCCAGTGACGCCAGAACTTCGCCACATGTGCGATATCGATGTGGACGTCGGCCCGATCCGCGACCTCGGGCCTACCCCGCACGGCCGGCGACGCATCATCGCCATCCTGGGCGGCACGGTCCGGGGCCCGCGCCTCACGGCCGACATCGTGCCCGGCGGCGCCGACTGGCAATACGTGCGCGGCGACGGCGTTGTGGAGCTCGAAGCGCGCTACTCTGTCCGCACGGCGGACGGCACGGAGATCGCCGTCACCAATCGCGGCCTGCGTCGCGCCGCGCCCGCGATCATGGAGGGCTTGTCGCGCGGGGAGATCGTCGACCCGGCGCTCGTCTACTTCCGCACCACGCCGGTGTTCGAGGCACCCGCGGGTCCCCACGCCTGGCTCAACGAGAGCACATTCGTGGGAACGGCTGCGCGTCTGCCGGACAAGGTGCAAATCCGCGTGTTCGAGGTGCTTTAGCTCGCGCGCGTGCCCGCCTCGTCCTAGAGTTGGCCTGGGCGGGCCTCTGGTCCCGCAAAGCGCAAACCAAGAAAGTCCTCCGGGAGGTTCCCATGGCGAGCGATGCCCAATCCCGCAACTCCAGGATCGATGCACTCCTGAAGAGCGCCGCAGACTCCGGCGATGTGCCGGGCGTGGTGGCAACGGCCACCGATCGCAACGGCACGATCTACGAAGGAGCATTCGGCAAGCGCGTCCTGGGGCAGCCCGCGCCCATGACCGCCGACACCGTCGCCTGGATCGCCTCGATGACCAAGGCGGTCACCGGCGCCGCGGCCATGCAGCTCATCGAGCGCGGCAAGCTCGACCTGGATGCGCCGGCCGCCAAGGTCGTGCCCGAGGTCGGCGCCGCGCAGGTTCTCGAGGGCTTCGATGCCGGCGGCCAGCCGCGCACGCGTGCGCCGAAGCGCGCCATCACGCTGCGCCACCTGCTTACCCACACGGCTGGCTTCGGCTACGAAATCTGGAGCGAGGACGTCGCCAAATACCAGACCGCCAAGGGCATCCCAGGCATCATCACCTGCGAGAACGCAGCGCTCACGACGCCCCTGCTTTTCGATCCCGGCGACAGGTGGTTCTATGGCATCGGCATCGATTGGGCCGGCAAGATGGTTGAGGCCGCCAGCGGACAGAAGCTCGGCGACTACATGCAGCAGAACCTGTTCGCGCCGCTCGGCATGAAGAGTACGGCCTTCAAGATCACGCCCGACATGCGCCAGCGCCTCGCCAAGATCCACCAGCGCGGCGACAACGACAAGTTCGAGCCGCAAATGGAGCTGGAAATCCCGCAAGAGCCGCAGTTCCAGATGGGCGGCGGCGGCCTCTACTCCACCGCCGGGGACTACTTGCAGTTCGTGCGCATGATCCTCAACCGCGGCAAGGCCAACGGCAATCAGGTGCTGAAGCCCGAGACCGTCGATCTCATGTCGCGCAACGCCATGGGCGAGTCGCGCGTGACGCTGCTCAAGACCGCCGCACCGCCACTCTCCAACGACGCCGAGTTCTTCCCCGGCGTCAGCAAGAGCTGGGGCCTGACGTTCCAGATCAACGAAGGCAAGGCGCCGACGGGGCGCCCGGCCGGCGGCCTCATGTGGGCCGGCCTCGCCAATTCCTATTACTGGATCGACCCCAAGACCGGCATCGGCGGCGTCTACGTCACGCAGATCCTGCCTTTCGCCGACAAGAAGTCGCTGCCGCTCTACTACGCGTTCGAGAAGGCGTTCTATGCTTGAGCTGACACGCAATCAGGCTTGTCATTCCGGCCGCAGTGCGGCAGCACGGAGAGCCGGGACCCAGGATCATCAACGGCGCGCGAGGATGCGCCTCTTGGGTCCCGGATATTCGCTGCGCGAAATTCCGGGGTGACATCACAATGAGCACGCCACGCGGTCCCCGCTTCGATACGCTCTCCCTGCACGCGGGGCAGCGGCCCGATCCCGCCACCGGCGCACGGGCGGTGCCGATCTATCAGACGACATCCTACGTCTTCGACGACACCGAGCATGCCGCGGGTCTCTTCAATCTGGAGCGCGCCGGGCACATCTACTCGCGCATCTCCAATCCCACCGTCGCCGTGCTGGAGGAGCGCATCGCGGCTCTCGAAGGCGGCGTCGGTGCGGTGGCGACCGCCAGCGGTCAGGCCGCTCTGCATCTCATCATCGCCACGCTGATGGGCGCGGGCGGGCACATCGTCGCCTCCGCGCGCATCTACGGCGGCTCACACAACATGTTCACGCACACGCTGCCGCGGTTCGGCATCGCCACCACGTTCGCCGATCCGCGCGACCCCGCAAGCTTCGAGCGCGCCATCACCGACAAGACGCGCCTGCTCTTCGCGGAGACCCTGGGCAACCCTGGCCTCGAGGTGCTCGACATCAAGGCAGTGTCGGACATCGCCCACAAGCACGCCCTGCCGCTGGGGATCGACGCCACCTTCTCCACGCCCTACCTGTGCCAGCCCATCGCCCACGGCGCCGACATCGTCATGCACTCCGCCACCAAGTTCCTGGGCGGGCACGGCATCGCCATCGGCGGCATCGTCGTCGACGGCGGCCGCTTCGACTGGGCGGCATCGGGCAAGTTCCCGACGATGACCGAGCCTTACGCCGGCTATCACGGCATCTCCTTCGCCGAGGAGTTCGGCCCCGCGGCCTTCATCATGCGTGCGCGCGCCGAGGGGCTGCGCGACTTCGGGGCCTGCATGAGCCCGGCCAATGCGTTCTACCTGCTGCAGGGCATCGAGACGCTGCCCGTGCGCATGGGGCGCCATGTCGCCAATGCGCTGGCCGTGGCCGAGTACCTGGAGAAGCACACCGCTGTCGCTTGGGTGAAATACCCGGGCCTCGAGAGCCACCCCGACCACGCGCTTGCCAAGCGGCAGAGTCCGAAAGGCGCCGGCGCCATCATGAGCTTCGGCATCAAGGGAGGGCGCAAGGCCGGCGCCAAGCTGATCGAACGGCTCAAGGTGTTCTCGCACCTTGCCAACGTCGGCGATGCCAAGAGCCTCGTCATCCATCCGGCCAGCACCACGCACCAGCAGATGAGCGTGGAGGACCTGGCCAAGGCCGGCGTTGGCGAGGAGCTGGTGCGCCTCTCCATCGGTCTCGAGGATGCGGCCGACCTCACCGACGATCTGGGCCAGGCGCTCGCCGCCTCGCAGAAGGGCTGATCACCATGCTCCCCTCGCTGTCATTCCGGAATTTCGCGAAGCGAAATATCCGGAACCCAGGTCAAGACAGAGGGACACGCGGATGGAGCTGAAGGTCGAGGGACGCAGGGTGCACGCGGCGACGGGCGGGCGGCCGTTCGAGGCCGGCAAGCCGACGGTCGTGTTCCTTCATGGCGCGGGCTGCGACCACACGGTTTGGCAACTCCCCGCCCGGTGGTTTGCCTGGCACGGCTCCTCGGTACTCGCCCTCGATCTGCCGGGGCACGGCCGCAGCGAGGGACCGACACTTTCCTCCGTCCGCGAACTGGCAGCCTGGGTGGGCTCGGTGCTCGACGCGGCGGGCGTGCGGCAGGCCGTCCTCATCGGACACTCCATGGGCGGCTCCATCGCGCTGGAAGCGGCAGCCGCGATGCCCGATCGCGTCACGGGCGTCGGGCTCATCGGCACCGCGGCAGCCGTTCCCGTGCACCGCGACCTGCTGAGCGCCGCCAAGGAGACGCCCGATCGCGCCTACGCCATGATGACGGCCTGGGCCCACGGCGCTGACGCCAAGCTTGGCGGCAATCCCGCGCCGGGCCTGTGGATGACAGGGGGAACGCTCGCACTCTTCGCCCGCAACCAGCCGGGCGTCCTGCACGCCGATCTCGCCGCCTGCAATGCATGGGCTACGGGGCCGGACGCGGCCCGCAAGGTGCGCTGCCCCGCCCTCGTTATTCTCGCCGGCAACGACATCATGACACCGCTCAAGGCCGGACGGGAGCTCGCCGACCTGATCGCCGGCAGCCGCACGGTCACGGTGCCGGCCACGGGCCACATGCTGCTGGCTGAAGCCCCTGACGCCGTGCTCGACGCGCTCATCGGCTTCTTCGGGCCGGCCGCATCGGCCGCCGCATAGCCCCTTCGCGTCACTCCCGCGAAGCCGCGCAACAGCGGGGATCGACCCTGCGGGCTAGTTTAGGCGGCCAATGCCTGGGCAACGACCGGGTCAGGCCGGGCCAGCGCCGGCCGCAACACATGGATCGTCGGAGTCCGGCCCCAATCCGCTAACAATTGCAGCAACGCGTCATCGGCTGCCTCGAGCCGCTCGGCGGCCGCCGCGTGCAAGCCAACAACGAGGTCGGTCTTGGCGAAGCTGGCGACGACGATTGCGCGCAGCCGCTGCATCTGGGCGGCGGAGTCTATGCTCCGTGCCCGGCCTGCGCCCGTCGGCATCAGGGATAGGCGCCTGCGCGGCCACTCCAACCAGGCCTGGGTGCTCGCAAGCAGGTCTATCGGGCGCCAGGGCCAGCCAACCTCGCCGAGCGTCTCGACGGCCAGCATCAGCCCGACGACGACCAGCAGCCAGCCCGCCAAAGTGGCGGCATCGACCGGAACGACTGCGGCGAGCACGGGCATTAGGGAGTGCCCCGGGACAGTTGCAGATCGGATCGGCAACACAAGCGCGGCGCGAACGCCGCCCAAAAAGCGCGCTCGGCTCACGGACAATGATGATCTTGTTTGCCTAACAGGCGGTTAAGCACAGATCAGCGGCGCCTCAGCGCGGTCCGGCGTAACGGAAATGGCCCGTGATCTTCTCGGCGAACAGCCAATCCTCGGCCTGCACCCCCCAGCCACGGTTGTGCACAACCAACGGCACTCCGGCCGCAGTCTTCTCGGCCGCGACGATGGCGATGTGCGTCTTGGAGAGCCAGCCGTCCGGCATGTAGTAGGTGACGATGTCGCCAGGCTTATAGTCGGCCGGATTGTTGGTGATGGGCAGGCTCGTGCCGGCCCTGGCGAAGAAGCGACGCAACACCTCGACGCGGCGATGGTCGATGTTGGTGTCGCCCGAGCCAGCGCCCGACTTGTGCACCAGCACCTGCAGGTCGACGCCGAACGCACGGTAGGCCCGCACCACCACGTCCGTGCACACGCCCATAAAGGACGGCACGTCGCCCATGGGATAGGCGATCTTCACGTAGGCCGGGTTGTAGAAGACGAAATGCGACGTCTGTCTGCGCGCCACCGCGGCCAGCCGGTCGCCGAAGGCTGCACGGGCGTCGGTCTCGCCTTTGACCGCCGACACCAAGTCTCTCGCGCCCAGGTTGGAGCGCCGCGGGTCGCGGGCGTCCGCCGCAACCGAGCCGGCAATCAGCGCTGCAGAAAGCACCAAGCCGATAGACAAAGGCGCGTGACCCACCCCACCGTCCCTCCTTCCGCGTCCCCGGCCGTGGTCCGCGACATCCATGACTCTGGGCGATCGCGATGTTGAAAATTGGGCGACGCGACCTCCTCACAACGTCCGCGCCACGCGAAAGCCTTGCACGCTGCTGCGATTGGCGGGGAGGTTCCAATAGCGGAACGCGGCTCGGATGTAGGTCGGCCCGTAGTTCCAGGCGCCGCCGCGCACGACCCTCCAGGTGCAATCCCCGGTGGTCCTTGCCGTTCCATCTCCCGGATTGCCGGCATTGGGCTCGTTCCAGCAGTCGCTCGTCCAATCCCACACGTTGCCGTGCACGTTGTAGACACCCCATGGATTGGCCCGGAAGCTGTCTCCGCGGACCGTATGCTGCCGCCACTCTCCCGGGGTTCCCAGCACCGAGGCTCCCCTGCCGTCGTAGTTGGCCTGCGCGGTCGTTATCGACGCGCCCCACCAAAATGGCGTCGAGGTACCCGCGCGTGTCACATATTCGCGCTCAGCCTCCGAGGGCAGGCGATATGCCTTGCCCGTCCTCGCCGACAGCCACGCGACATAGGCACTAGCGTCGGCGAGAGAGACGCAGATGACGGGATGGTCATCATCCTGAGCAAAGCCCGGAGATTGCCACGACCGCTCGGCGCGCTCCTCCCAGGTGCTCCCCGTCCAGAAGTAGCAACCGCCGTCCGGTTTGTGACCGGTGTCGCCGGCAAAGGCTGCGAACTCACCGCGCGTTACCGCAAACGCACCGATCGCAAACGGGCGGGCAATGGCAACGCGCACCTCGTCCTCGCGCTCCGCTGCGCGCTCGGGCTCATGCGCGGGCGAACCCATGCTGAAACTCCCTGTGGGAACGACGACCATCTCGGGGCAATCAGGGCAGTCCCTGAACCGCTCGCCGCCGCCGGCCACGAAGCACCGCGATTGGCCCGCGCCGACCGCAACCGTCACACCGGCGGCACACTCCTGCGCGCGGCCGGAGCCAGACGCGAGCAATGTCGTCAGCAAGACCAACGACAGCTGCGCAAGGCGCCTCGTCATCACGCGCAACCTGCTTTCGTGCATCTTGTCGCCAGCGTAGGCTGTCCCTGTGCATGTCTAACCCAGGCCGAGCATGCGGCGGATGTCGTCCGCCGTGTGGCCGGCCTGGCGCAGCGCTCTGAGGCTCGTATCGCGCGCACTCTTGGCCAGCTTGCGGCCGGTGTCGTCCATAACGAGGCGGTGGTGATGATAGACCGGCTCCGGCAGCCCGAGCAGCACCTGCAGCAGGCGATGCAGGTCCGTCGCGGCATAGAGGTCGCGACCGCGCGTGACGTGTGTCACGCCCTGCCAGGCATCGTCGACGACTACGGCCAGATGGTAGCTCGTGGGCGTATCCTTGCGCACGATCACGGCGTCCCCCCAGCGCTCGGGCCGCGCCTCGACCATGTGCGGCGTGCCGTCCTCCGCGAGCTCCGTGAAGCGTAGCGGCGCGCCTCCGCACAGATGCGCCGCGGCCGCCACGGCCTTGCCCATGTCGATGCGCAGCGCGAACGGCTCGCCCCCAGACCTGCGCCGCGTCACCTCGCCGGTGTTGCGCGTCCTGTAGAGGCCCGGATAGAGCGGCGCGCCGTCGGGATCTCGGGCACCGTTCAGCCCGGTGGCGGCCTCGATTTCCGCACGCGTCGCAAAGCAGGGATAGACGAGCCCCATCGTCTCGAGGCGGGCCGTGGCTGCGGCGTAGGCGGAAAACCGGTGCGACTGGAACAACACGGGCTTCTCCCAGGCGATGCCGAGCCAGGCCAGATCGGCAAAAATGCCGGTGACGAATTGCGGCCGCGTGCGGCTCGTGTCGATGTCCTCGATGCGCACCAGAAAGCGGCCGCTGCAGGCGCGCGCTCGCTGCCACCCGATGAGGGCGGAAAGCGCATGGCCAAGGTGCAGCTGGCCGTTTGGGCTCGGCGCAAAGCGGAACACCGGCGTGCTCATCGGCAACAGTCCCGATTGACATCCAAGACGCAGACCGCGCTTGCTCCTTAGACCGCGCGGCCGCTGCGAGGCAGGCTGCACGCTCGGCTCGCGGTTCGACCCGCTGTTCCCGTGACGACGCTGATGCTACGCTCCTCCTGCTGAAGGTGTGTGGGGATGCAATGCTAGATTTTCTGCGAGCTGGCAAGGCGCCGGCGAAGGGAGAGGCATTCGGACAGCTGACAATCGACAAGCGGGTGCTGGTCACTCCAAAGAGCACCATCAGCATTCCGAACATCGCCGTCATCTCCTCCGGAACGATGCCGGCTGCCAACAGGCTGGTCTGGGGCCTGGTGCTGGCGCTGGTGGTCGGCACGGTCGTAGCGTTCTCGATCGGCGACGCCCATACCAACCCACCCGTCGCGGCAGCGGGCGCGATCATGGCCGCCGCCGCCCTCATCCTCGCCGTATTCTTCTCGCGCACCCGCAAGCCGACCCTGGTCATCTCGAGCAGCGACGGCCGCGCGACATTGTTCACCGGCCAGCCGGACACGCTCGAGGAGGTGCGCCGGCTCCTGACCGACAAGATCAACACCGACGACGATACCGCAGTTTACCGCGTCAACCTCGAGAAAGGCGCAATCCAGTCCATCAACGCGGCCCAGGCCGGCTCCATCGGATCCGCCGGCCCGGGCTTTGGCGGCCAGGTTGCGGCGGCCGGCAACACCCGCCTCGACATCGCGGACCCCTTCGCGCAAGCCGCCGGCGCTCCCGGCGCGCAGCTCGGCAACGGCCATGCCGCCTCCGGCAACTCGTTTCATGTGGACTATTCCCTGATCCTGCCACAGATCGTCGAGATGCAGCGCTTCTACGCCCAGCGGCAGGATACGCGCGACATCGCCGAGCGGCTGAGTGAGCTGGAGCATCTCATGCGCGCCGGGACGCCGACCGTGGGCAGCCGCTCGCGGCTGAGCCAGCTCATAGGCGATCTCTCCTCGATGCTCGGTGCCTATCCTGGCGTCGTGCAGATCTTCCAGCAGGCGGCGCGAATGGCAGGCTTCTGAGGGCCATGCAGAACTATCCGCAACTCGCCGTGCCGGCGCGATAGCTCCTTGCCACCTGCTCGACGACGCGGTCATAGACGCGCCGCTCCGATGCCGGGTAGAGCATCGCCCAGCTGTTGATCAGCTGGCCGCCGCACGTGAAGGTCACGCGCTCGTAGAACATCTGGCCGTCGCGCGTGCCCGAAAGCACGAACCAGGTGCCCCGCACAGGCGCGTAGTCGATGGCGGCATCCGGGTAGCTGCGCTGCAGCACCAGCGCACGGTACGCGCGCAGGTTGATGCCTTCCGTATTGCGCAATGCGCCGGCCAGCAGGCGGGCATTGCCGTCCGGCGAGACGAACACGTTTCCGTCTGCGACCTCCGACGGTCTCTCTGGGGCGAAGAGGCGGGCGGGATAGTCGAACGAGAAGCCGTGCCGCTCGTTGCGGTAGGTGGCGAGCGAGCCCTGCTGCTGTTGCGTCGCGCCCGGTTCCGCCGAGAGGCCGAGAAGGCCCGAGGCCAGGCAAAGCATCACACGTGCCGAACCCATGGCGAATCCTCCATTGCTCACGTACCGCTTTAGCCGTAACGAGTTGGAGCGCTCGTTGGATCACGCCGGGAAGGCTCATGGCGTACACAAGATCGCGAACACGCATTCCGCAAAGGATCATCGTCACGGACGATGACGTGCGCGACGGCGTGCGCGCGTTGCGCCGCAGATGCGCGGTCATGCGGCGTGTGCACGATCTTGCGGGCCATCCGCCCCTGCGCCGGCGCCCGGCCGGCTTCGAGGGGCTAGCCCGAATCATCGTCGGGCAGCAGGTCTCGGTTGCAAGCGCCACGGCGATCTGGGAGCGCACGGCTGCCGCCTGCGTCCCGTTCGAGCCGGCCACGCTGCTCGCGCTGTCCGACAAGGGTCTGGCGGGTGCCGGACTGTCGCGCCCCAAGATCCGCACCTTGCGCGCCATCGCTGCCGCCTGCGCCGGCGGTCTCGACCTCACCCGTCTCGATGACCGCAGCGACCAGGAGATCCACGATGCGCTGACGGCCATCACGGGGATCGGGCCGTGGACGGCCGACGTCTACATCCTATTCTGCCTCGGCCGCGCCGACGGCTGGGCGTCGGGCGATCTGGCCCTGCAGGTCGCCGTGCAGCGCGCCTTCGAGCTCACCGACCGGCCTGGCAAGGACGAGATGCTGGAGCTGGCCGAGCGCTGGCGTCCCTGGCGCGGCGTCGCCGCGCGCCTGCTATGGGCCTACTACGCTGCCCTCAAGGCTCAGCGCACCGCCCTGCCCGTGTAGGCCCGCGAGGTTGCAGAAGTGCGGAGCAGGCACGCAACCCCACGCACTGGATCGAAAGCCGGCCTCGGGATACCGTCCCAGCAGGACAGGGCATGCGCCGGTACGCTGTTTCGTAATTCCGCCCGAGTGCATACGTCCCGTCCCGGCTTGAGAGCTCGCAGCTTCGAGATCAAGCGTCACACAAAGTGACGGACGAAGCGCCCAACGCAACGTGGGAGTGAAGACGCCATGCAGGACACCGCAGCCAACCGAGACACCACCTCCGGCACGGCGCCGGCGCTGAAGGGCATCAAGGTTCTCGACCTAACCCAGTTCGAGGCGGGGCCGTCCTGCACCGAGGCCCTGGCGTGGCTGGGCGCCGATGTCGTCAAGCTGGAGGAGCCCAATCGCGGCGAGCCCGGACGCTGGGGCTTCACAGATCGTCCCGACGCCGACTCCCACTATTTCATCTACTACAACCTCAACAAACGCAGCATCACGTGCAACCTCAAGACCGAGGAAGGCAAGGCGCTGCTGCGGCGGCTGATCGAGAAGGCGGACGTCCTCATAGAGAACATGGCCCCCGGCACCTTCGCGCGGCTTGGCTTCGACTACCCGCGCCTCAGCGCCATCAACCCGCGCCTGATCTTCGCCCAGGTGAAGGGGTTCGCGCCGGAGAGCCCGCAAGCGAACTACCTCTCCTTCGACATGATCGCCCAGGCGATGGGTGGCACGATGGGTGTCAACGGCCATCCTGACGGCCCGCCGATCCGGCCCGGTGCCACCATCGGCGACACGGGTACGGGTATGCTCTGCGCCATGGGCATCCTCGCCGCCCTCTATCAGCGCATGACCACCGGTCGAGGCCAGCACATCCAGATCGCCATGCGCGATGCGATGCTCAACTATTGCCGCACGCCCATGAGCCGCCAGGCCGCGCGCACGGACGTGATGCCGCGCGGCGGCAACGGTGTGATCGGCACGGCTCCCGGCGGCCTTTACAAGTGTGCGCCCGGCGGGCTCGATGACTGGTGCTACATCTTCTGCTCGCGCGGCAACGAGGACCATTGGCGGCGTCTGGTGTGCGCCATCGGCCGCGAGGACCTGCTCGATGATCCCCGCATGGCGGATGGACCGACGCGCTTTCAGAACCAGGCCGCCGTCGACGCGGCAATCACGGAGTGGACTTCCAAGCGCAGCAAGCAGGAGGTCACCGAGATCATCGCCGGGGCGGGCGTGCCCTGCGGAGCCGTGCTCAATACGCTCGAGCTGCTGCACGATCCCGACCTGCACGCGCGCGGCATGATGCAGGTAATCGATCACCCCTTGCGCGGGCCCGTGACCGTGCCGGGATGGCCACTGCGCATGTCGGACACCAAGGTCGCCCTCAAGTGCTCGCCGGTGCACGGCGCCGACAGCGAGACGATTTACGGCGAGTGGCTGGGCTGCACGCCGGCCGAGGTCAAGGACATGCGGCAACGCAAAGTGATCTGATTGTCGTCAGGATCAGACACCAACGACAGCAAGAAGAGGAACACGCCATGGACATCCGCAAGACCGTCACGCTCGTCGAGGAGATCAACAGCGAATACGGCGCGCGCGCCGGCACGCCGCTGCGGCGCGTGGCGATCGCCGCCGTATTCAAGAACCCGCTCGCCGGCAAGGCCGCCGGCGCCGACCTGCAGCCGCTGATCGATCTATCCCTCGAGCTCGGCGTCTCGCTCACCAAGTCGGCGCTCGCCACGCTCGGGGCCGCGCCCGCGCAGCTGCGCTCCTATACCAAGGCGGCGCTGGTCGGTACCGGCGGCGACCTCGAGCACGGCGCGGCGATGATCCATCCGCGCCTCGGCATGGCCATGCGCCGCACGATCAGGCGCGGCCGCGTCATCATTCCGG
>Ga0111538_10010145_pt1 | contig 12537 bp, 12 predicted proteins | sample SoiMethybrSBSTD1_FD_79669 | JGI IMG/M metagenome (GOLD analysis project Ga0111538, IMG submission 79669) | Bulk soil microbial communities from a Populus tree surrounding site in Tennessee, USA - Soil MetaG P. TD hybrid SBSTD1 (version 2)... | ecosystem: Environmental > Terrestrial > Soil >...
CACGAAACCGAGGCCTAGCTTCAAGCCCTCTGACGGACTCGAACCGTCGACCCCCTCCTTACCATGGAGGTGCTCTACCGACTGAGCTAAGAGGGCGGAGGGCGAAGGGTAGCGCGTTCGTCCTTCTTGCTCCGGCCCTCGTCCCGGACGCCCGCGGCCTCCTCCACGAGACGGCACATCAGGGCGACCGCGTCACCCTCGCTCAGCTGCTGCTCCTGCGTCAGCGAGCGCCACGTGGGAAACGCGACCGCGTGGCCAATCGCCGCCCGGGTGCGCCGGGCGGCGCGGCCGCGGAGACGGCGGCCGGCCATCAGGACGTCCTGGGCGCTGCGGAGGTAGTCGTGGAAGTCGCGCAGCCGCCGGCGGACGACGGGAACGAGCTCCTCGTCTCGTAGCAAGCTCTCGTACATCCGTCGGGTGCTCGCGTAGAAGGCATAGAGCTCACGGAGCGCTGCCTCGGTGCGCTCGGATGGGTCGTCGATCGCCGCCCAGGCACCCACGTCGGGCGGCGGATTCTCGGAGCGCCAGTGCGACGAGCACGCGTCGAACAGCTCCTCCTCGTCGCGGAAGTGGCGATAGACGGTCGAGCGGCGGACACCGGCGCGGTCGGCGATCGCGCCGATCGTCGTCCGCGCCGGCCCGAGCTCCTCGTGGAGCGCGACCGCGCTCTCGGTGATCCGCAGGCGTGTCTGCGCTTCGCTCTCGGCGCGGAGTTTCATCCGGTAGGGGCGCTTTTGGTCGGACATAGTCGTCTTCTGAATATTGACAGAAACCAGCCCGGTGCGCTACGTTTTCGTGCGACAGTGATGTACGACCAAAAGGAGACGGTAATGGCAGCGACAGCGACAGGCGCGAGGATCGTCGGCCCGGGAGACGGAGTCGAGGGCTTCCTGGGCAGCATCGGCGTCCGCTTCATGATCGACGGGCCCGACGCGGCCGAGCGGTTCTCACTCGTCGAGCACCCGATGTCGCCGCGCGCGCTCGCGGCGCCGCTCCACCTGCACACGCGCGAGGACGAGTACAGCTTCGTGCTCGAGGGACGCATGGGCGCGCTGCTCGGCGAGGACGTCGTCGAGGCCGGCCCCGGCCTCCTCGTCTTCAAGCCGCGCAACCAGTGGCACACCTTCTGGAACGCGGGCGACGAGCCGTGCCGGATCCTCGAGATCATCGCGCCGGCTGGCTTCGAGCGGTTCTTCCGTGAGCTCGACGGCCTCGGCGGGGCGATCAAGGCCGATCCGGACGAGCTCGCGGCGCTCAACGAGCGCTACGGGCTCGAGATGAAGCCCGAGACGGTCCCCGAGCTTCTCGAGCGCTTCGGCCTGCAGATCGGCCTGCCGCTCTCGGGCGGCTGGAGACCGTGACCTGACGCAGCCCCGCGTTTTCGACATCCCGCCGCCGGGTAGCCCCCGCTGATGGAGGCACTCGGCGGCCGGCTCGCGGGGACGCTCATGATCGTCGCGGCCGTGATCCTCGCCGTGAGCGCCGCGTTCGTCATCTGGCTCCTTCTCGTCCGTGACACCGGGAGCTCGTGGCCCGCGACGGTGCCGGCGCTCTCGGCGGACGACCTGACGAAGGAGCCAACCGACGTCTGGCTGACGAACGGCGGGACGCTTGCGAACCAGCGCTTCTCGCCGCTCGACGAGATCGACACCTCGAACGTCGGCCGGCTCAAGGGCGTCTGGATGACGCACCTCGAATCGGGCACGGCCGCGAAGTACTCGGCGGAAGGGCAGCCGATCTTCTACAACGACGTGCTCTACGTGCCGACGGGAGAGGACGACGTCTTCGCCGTCGACGTCGAGACCGGGAAGATCCTCTGGAAGTACGAGTCGGGGATCAGTCAGAAGATCAACACCGTCTGCTGCGGCTGGCTCAGCCGCGGCGTCGCGATCGGCGAGGGGAAGGTCTACATCGGCCAGCTCGACGGCAACCTCGTCGCGCTCGACCAGGACACGGGCGCCGTCGCCTGGAAGACGCAGGTCGGGAGCTGGCGGAAGGGATACACGATCACCGCGGCCCCCCTCTACTACGACGGGATGGTGATCACGGGGGTCTCGGGCGGCGAGTTCTCGATCCGCGGGCGCGTGCAGGCATACGACGCGGAGACGGGCAAGCTCGTCTGGCGCTTCTACACGATCCCGGGCCCCGGGGAGACGGGGCACGACAGCTGGCCGGCCGGGACCGAGACGTGGAAGCACGGCGGCGCGCCGATGTGGCAGACCCCCGCGGTCGACCCGGAGCTCGGGCTCCTCTACTTCTCGACCGGCAACGCATCCCCCGACCTCGACGGCTCAGGCCGCGCCGGCGACAACCTGTTCGCGGCCTCGATCGTCGCGGTCGACGCGAAGACGGGCAAGTACCGGTGGCACTTCCAGCAGGTGCGCCACGACATCTGGGACTACGACGCCCCGAGCCCCGTCGTGCTGTTCGACATGCAGGTCGACGGCCAGGAGCGGAAGGCGATCGCGGAGACGAGCAAGACCGGCTGGACGTACGTGCTCGACCGGGAGACGGGCAAGCCGATCCTGCCGATCGAGGACGAGCCGGTGCCGCAGGATCCCGTCCAGAAGACCGCTGCAACGCAGCCGATTCCGCAGTACGAGCCCTTCATCTCGCACGACGTGAGCGACGCCGACGTCGCGGCGATCGCCGAGCTCTCCCGGCAGAACGCCAAAGGTGCGCCCCCCAAGGTCGTCAAGGGCGGTATCTACACGCCCTTCCGCGACGAGGTGCGGGTCATCGTCCCCGGCCCGCAGGGCGGCACGAACTGGCAGCCCATGAGCTACAACCCGGACACGGGGTACCTCTACGTGTGCGGCATGCGCTCCGTCTCGGGGTATACGCGGAGCGGCGAGCAGCTCCCGAAGGGCAAGCAGGGTCAGGTGGCGGACCTCGGCAGCGTCTTCACCACGACCGGGTTCGGGAGCCAGACGGGCCTGTTCGGCGCCTGGGACCCGCGCACCGGGAAGACGGTGTGGCAGAAGGAGTGGCCGGAGTCGTGCTACTCGGGCTCCGTCTCGACGGCGGGCGGCCTCGTCTTCGTGGGCCGCAACGGCGGCGAGCTCGAGGCCTACGACGCGGCGAACGGGAAGCGCCTCTGGAGCTTCCAGACGGGCGCGGGCGCGAACTCGACGGTGACGAGCTTCGAGCGCGACGGCACGCAGTACCTGGCCTTCATCGCTGGCGGCAACGCGCTGGCCGCGAGCTCGCACGGGGACAACCTCTGGCTCTTCTCGCTCGACGGGAGGCTCGGTCCCGTGAAGGCGGGCGGCGCCGGCGCGGGCGTCGGCCACGCGGGCGAGTCGGCGACGACGGGCGACGCGGGCCGGGGCCAACAGGTGTTCGCCGACAACTGCTCGGGCTGCCACGGCCTGAGCGGAGAGGGCGCGAACGGCGGGCCGACCCTCGTAGGCGTCACGGATCGAGCGGCCGCGCTGCGACAGGTGCGGAACGGCGGCGGGGGCATGCCCGCCTTCGGAGGCACGCTGAGTGACCAGGAGATAGCGGACGTCGTGGCCTACGTGACCGAGCGGGTCGCGAAGAAGTAACGCCTACCTGCGGCCGTCGAGCCGGATCGTCCACCGGTCGACCGACGCCACGACGAGGTGCGTCTCGTGCCATGGGTCGCGGGCGAGGGTCGCCCGGACGTCGTGCTCGGACTCCGCCTCCACGGCGAGAATCACACGGTGCTCGTCGGCAAGTGGGCCGCCGAGCACGACGAAGCCGGTGTCGACGAGCGCGTCCATGAACGCGGCGTGCGCATCCCAGCCGCTCTGCTCCTCGAGCGGACGTGACGCGTCCCATTCCGGGCCGGAGCGGCGCTCCACGACGAAGAACGTGGGCACGGGCCAATCGTACGGCGCCCGCAGTCGAGATACTCGCGCGATGGAGCAGCTCTCGTGCGACGTCGTCGTCATCGGCGGCGGCACAGCCGGTTGCGTCGTCGCAGGCAGGCTCGCGGCCGAGAGCGATGCGGACGTCATCGTCCTCGAGGCCGGGCCCGACTACGGTCCGCGCGACTCGGGGCGGTGGCCGGAAGACCTGCTCGACGGCGGCGCGCTCGTCTCGTCTCACTCGTGGGGCTACGACACCGGCGACCTGCATTCGCAGCGTGGGCCGATCGAGCTTCCTCGTGCGCGTGTGATCGGAGGCTGCTCCGCGCACAACGGCTGCATCGCAGCGGTGGGCTGTGCCGCGGATTACGACGGTTGGGCGCAGATCGTGGGCGACGGCCGCTGGAGCGCGGACGAACTACGACCGCTGTTCGCGCGTGCGCTCGAGCGCCTGCGCGTCCGCTACTACGCCGAGAACGAGGTCGGGCCGTTCCATCGGGCGTGTCTCGAGGCGGCCGCAGCGCTGGGCGTGCCGCGTGCCGATGACCTCGGCGACCTCGACGGGGGCGTCGGGTTCGGGATCGAGCCGGTCAACGTCGACCGCGGCGTGCGCGTCAACACGGCGTTCGCCTACCTCGACCCTGCCCGCTCGCGACCGAATCTCCGCATCGTCGGCGATGCGCTCTGTGACCGGCTCGTGCCCGGGCCCGATGGCGTCGAGGTGGTCGTCCGGCGCGACGGCGGCGAGTTGCGCGTCGATGCACAGGTGGCAGTCCTCGCGGCCGGCTCGTACGGATCACCGGCGGTCCTGATGCGCTCGGGCATCGGCGATCAGGAGGTCCTCGCGCCGCACGGGATCCCCGTCGTCCACGAGCTTCGCGGCGTCGGCCGGAACCTCCACGACCATCCGCTCGTCGAGCTCGACTTCGCGGGGAGCAGTCGCCTTCGGGAGGCGCTCGCGGCAGCGGCCGCCGAGCGCTTCGTCCCCGAGGAGCAGACGCTCGGCAAGCTCCGTTCCGGCCGCGCGAGCGGGCCGTACGACCTCCACCTCGTTCCCGTCGCCGCTCCCGAGCACAGCCTCCTCGCCGGTCGAACGATCCTCGCGGTCGGCGCGATGGAACCGCGCTCGCGCGGACGGCTGACGCTTGCGAGCGCCGATCCCGACGCCGCTCCGGTGATGGACCACGGCTACCTGTCCGATTCGCACGACGTCACCGTTCTGCTCGAGGGCATCGAGCGTGCGCGAGAACTCGCGGCGACCGAGCCGCTCCGCGCGCTCATCGGCGAGGAGCTCGTCCACCACGACGACCTCGAGCACGCGATCCGCCGGACGCACGTCCACTACTACCACCCCGTCGGGACCTGCGCGCTCGGGCCCGACAACGACCCGTTCGCCGTCTGCGACGCCCGGGGCCGCGTCCACGGGCTCGACCGGATCGTCGTCGCGGACTGCTCCCTGATGCCGGTGCTCCCGCGCGCGAACACGAACGTCCCGGCGGTCGTCGTCGGCGAGCGGATCGCGGACGAGCTGCTCGCGTCGCTCTGAAAACCGTACCGGGCGCACCGCCGTAGTCCTGGTCGACCCCTTACGACCCTCGGAGAAGGAGCTTTCGGATGAAACGCATACGCGGACGGCGCCTCGCACCACTCCTACTGGTGGCCGTCGTGAGTGCCGTGGCGGCGGGCGCGGCGATCGCCGGCGGCCAGCAGGCGGCCACGGTGAAGGTCGTCAAGACGGCCGACTACGGCAAGGTGCTCGCCACCTCGAGCGGAATGACGCTCTACCACTACACCGACGAGACCCGCGGCAAGGTCGACTGCAAGGGCGCGTGCGCCAAGCTCTGGCCGCCGCTCCTCGTCAAGTCCGGCGCGAAACCGACCGTCGGAGCGGGCCTCACCGCCTCGAAGCTCGGGACGCTCAAGCGCCCCGACGGCGGCACCCAGGTGACCTACAACGGCCTCGGCCTGTACCGCTACGCGCCCGACAAGAAGGCGGGCGACGTGAAGGGCCAGGCGCTGTTCAAGGCGTGGTACGTCATCGCGCCGACCGGGAAGATCGTCAGGCATGCCGTGGCTTCCGCGCCTCCCGCCTCGACCCCGCCGCCTACCGGCACCACGTCCGGCGGCGGCGGCGGCGGATACGACTACGGCTAGGCCGATTCGCGACGCGTCGTTCGGGGAAGGCCCATCCGGGCCTTCCGCGGGCTCTCGTTCGGGGAAGGCCCATCCGGGCCTTCCCCGATGCGCCGCGCTAGCGGGTGCGGCAGGGTCGGGGTGACGACAGGAGGCGATCGCCGATGAGAACTGCGACGAAGATGCTCGCGACCGCGGCCGGCACGGCCGCGGCGCTGGAGACCACGCGACGGCTCGTGCGCACGCCCGTGCTCACGTGGGGCGCGACGGAGGAGGAGGCGGGGCGCTCATTGCCCGGGGACGAGCTGCTCGAGGATCCCGCCGTCGTCTCGACGAGGGCGATCACGATCGACGCGCCGCCATCCGCGGTTTGGCCGTGGCTCGTCCAGATGGGCTCCGGGCGCGCCGGTGCGTACACCTACGACTGGATCGAGAACCTGTTCGGGCTCGGCATGCACAGCGCGGAAAGGATCCACCCGGAGTGGCAGAACCTCGCGGTCGGCGACGTGATCCCCGGCAGGGAGAGCCTGCAGGGAATGCGGGTCGAGGTGCTCGATCCCGAGCGTGCGCTCGTAACCCGCTCCGAAGACGGCACGTGGGTCTGGGCGTTCGTGCTCGAGGATCTCGGCGGCAGAACGCGCCTGTTGAGCCGGAACCGCATCGCGATGCCCGACCCGTCGCTCGGCGACCGGATCGGCATGGCGGTGATGGAGCCCGGCTCGCTCGTCATGGAGCGGAAGATGCTCCACGGCATCAAGGAGCGTGCGGAGCGCCTCGTGGCGCATCCGGAGCTCGTCCACAGCGCCTGATCTCCGCGAGCGCCTCCTAGCGACGCGGGCGCCGGCCCGAGGCCGGCGTCTTGGCGTTCGTGGGGGAGCCTCGGTCGCCCCACGTGGTTGATGATGCAGGGAGGAGGATTCGAACCTCCGAAGGCTGAGCCAGCGGGTTTACAGCCCGCCCCCTTTGGCCACTCGGGAATCCCTGCGAGGAAGCCGGATTGTAGCCGCGCCCCCACCGGAGGCTCGGGCCGCGCAGCCCTTCCACCTGACACACTCGCGCGGTGGAAATCGCGTCCCTCGCGTTCCGGACGGATCTGATGGTGCTCGGGCTCGGAGGCAGCGAGGTCGAGCACGGCGACCGCTACGTCGTGGTTCGGACGCCCGCCAACCCGACCTATTTCTGGGGCAACTTCGTCCTCTTCGCGACGCCGGTCGAGCCGGACGCGATGGAGGAGCGGCTCGACCTCTTCGCAGGCGTGTTTCCGGACGCCGCCCACGTCGCGTGGGGGATCGACTCGGTGGACGGGACCGTCGGCGCGGAAGCAGAGCTCGTCGCGGCAGGCTTCGAGGTGAGTCGCGACACCGTGCTCATCGCGTCGGAGCTCCACCGATCCTCGCGTCCGACGGACGCGGAGCTACGACCGATCGAGAGCGACGCGGACTGGCGGCAGACGCTCGCACTGCACATCGCGTGCACCGAGGGGGACGAGCACGTCACCGAGGAGTTCCTCGCGGGCCAGGTCGCGGCGGCCCGCGCGCTCACCGAGCTCGGCCATGCGTCCTGGTTCGGCGTGTTCGAAGACGGACGGCTGCTGTCCTCGCTCGGCATCGTCTCCGACGGCTCCGGACTCGCCCGCTTCCAGTCCGTCGAGACGCATCCCGACGCTCGCCGGCGCGGCCTCGCGAGCGCGCTCGTCCACCACGCGGGAAAGGCGGCGCTCGACCGAGGCGCGAAGCGGCTCGTGATCGTCGCCGATCCCGAATACCACGCGATCGGCATCTACCGCTCGCTCGGGTTCGTCGATTGGGAGACGCAGGTGCAGCTCACGCGTCCGCCGGGCTCGACCGGCACCTGACGTTCCTTACACTCGGCGAGGTGCAGAGGTTCGACGTGCTCGTCGTCGGAGCAGGGCCGGCGGGATCCTCGACCGCGATCCATCTCGCGCGCGCCGGAGCGCGCGTGCTTCTCTCCGACAAGGCCGTGTTCCCACGCGACAAGCCGTGCGGCGGCGGTCTGACGGGCCGCGCGCTGAAGCGGATCCCCGTCGACCCGTCGCCCGTCGTCGAGCGGGACATCGACCGCTTCCAGCTCCGTCTGCGCTACGGCTCGAGCTTCACGCGAGGCCATGACGAGCCACTGATCAGGATGACGCAGCGCCGCCGGCTGGACGCGTTCCTCCTCGAGCACGCCGCGGCCGCGGGGGCGGTGGTGCGCGACGGCACCCGGGTCGAGGCGCTCGACGTCGACGACGCCGGAATCACGGCGCTGGTCGGAGGCGAGACCGTGCGGGCGGATGTCCTCGTCGGCGCCGACGGCGCCAACGGCGTGGTGGCCCGGTCGGCCGGACTGGGGGAGGGGATCGTGCGCGGCGTCGCGCTCGAGGGCAACGTGCCGCTCGCGGCGCTCGGCGGCGACCTCGAGCGGACCGCGGTGATCGAGCTCGCCGTCCTTCCCGGCGGCTACGGCTGGGTGTTCCCCAAGGGCGACCACGCGAACCTCGGCGTCGGCGGGTGGGGCAGCGAAGGGCCGCGGCTGCGCGACCATCTCGCGCGGTTGGCGCACGCACACGGAGTCGCGTTCGAGGCCGTCACGGACCTGCGCGGTCATCGGCTCCCCATGCGACGGCTCGGCACACCTGCCGGAGCGGGGCGCGTTCTGCTCGTCGGCGATGCCGCGGGCCTCGTCGACCCGCTGTCGGGCGACGGCATGTATGAGGCGTTCGTCTCGGCGCGCCTCGCTGCCGACGCGATCGTCGTCGGCGATCTCGACGGCTACAGCGCGGCGCTCTCCGCAGCACTCGACCGGCACGCTGCCGCGTCCTGGGCGGCCAAGCGAGCCTTCGACCGCTACCCGCGCACGGTGTTTGCGGCAGCACGGGCGCCCGGTGTCTTCAGGGTGGTGGCCGGGCTGCTCTGCGGTGACGTGGCCCACCCGGCCGACGCGCGCGGCGTTGCGCGCGGGCCGCTGAAGCTGATCGCCCGCCTGGCCGGCTGACCCGTCGTCTCACTCCTCCGCCAGCGCCTCGGCCAGCAGCGACGTCGCATACGCCCTCCAGGCGAGGTCTGCGTCCGAGAGGAGGAGACCGAGCGCCTCGCGGGCGCCGCGTAGCCCGGCCACGTCGCCCGAGAGCGACTCGAGCCCTGCGCGGAGCCGAAGGCGCCGCTCCTCGGTGTCGAGGTCGTCCGCGAGCGCCGTCGCCGCCCGGCCGAAGGGGTCGAGCGGGCGGCGGGGATCGCCTCCGGCCGCGAGGAGGAGCTCCGCGCGGCGGATCGCGGCGCCGAGCTCGTCCTCGTCGATCGCGACGCCGCGGCCCGCGAAGAAGCAGAGCATCGTCCACTGCTCCGTCGCGTCGGCCCGCTCGACGGAGCGGATCCAGTCCCGGATCGTGTCCCGCGCCATGCCCGCGTTCTATCGCAGCGGATGTTCGGGTCCGGTTCGGAAGGCCAGGACGCCGGTCAAGCGGACGCCCGAGTCGTCCGATAGGTCAGGCATGGGTGGTGGTCGTCTCGTCGTCGCGTCGTGCGCCGCGCTCGCGTCGCTCGTGCTGACAGCGCCTGCGCTCGCCGCCGACCCCGGGGCCGAGCTCGCCCAGCCCGCCGCCACGACGGCGAAGAGCTGGGCGGCGCCGCAGATCGCCTCGGTCGTGCTCGCCGGGTTGATGGGGCCGGACGTCACCTCCTTCCGCCCCGACGAGGCGTTGACCCGTGCGGAGCTGCACGCCGCGATCCTCGCGTTGGGCAAGCCGCACCGGGCGCCGGCCGACCCGGCGCGGATCGTGACGATGCGCGAGCTCGACGCCCAGCTCGTCGCAGCGGCCGGGCTGCTTCCGTCGGCGCGGGCGATCCGGCTCGCCGCGGCGGCCGCGGGCCTCGCCCCGATCGACATGGTGGGCACCGAGACCGTCGCGCGACTGCTCGGACTGCGACTCAACCACCCGCAGGGGAGTGAGGAGCTCGAGCGGGCGCCGAAGCAGCCGGCCTCACGCGCCGAGGCCGCGTACTCGCTCGTCAAGCTTCGCGCTCTGGACCCCGCCCGGATCGCGGCGATCCAGCAGCTCGCTGCGAGCCTTTCCGTGCCGGCGCTCACGGATCTGCAGCGCGAGGTGCTCGCGCGGGCGCTGCGATTCGTCGGATACCCGTACGTCTTCGCCGGGATGTCGGAGAAGACGCAGAAGATCTGGAGCGCCACCGCCCCGGGCAACACGATCACCGTCCCGGGTGGGTTCGACTGCTCGGGCTTCGTGTGGCGTATCTACAAGCTCCAGCCGTTCGACGATGCGCCCGCCCTCGCAGCGGTCCTGCGCGGGCGGACGTCGTACGCGATGAGCGGCGAGGTCGCGAAGTCGGTGCGGATCGATCCGACGGCGCTCCAGCCGGCCGACGTCCTCTTCTTCGGCTCGCAGGGCCCCAAGTCCAAGCCGTCCGAGGTGGGACACATGGGGATCTACGTCGGCAACGGCTGGTTCGTGCACTCGTCGAGCGGCGGCGTGACGTTGCAGCCGCTCCAGGGCTGGTACGCGACGACGCTCGCATGGGCCCGGCGGCCGCTCGCCGAGGCCGGCCTGGCCGTGTAGCGCCGCGCTTCGTTCACCGCCCATCGGGGTACATTCCCCGCGTGCGCTGGAAGAAGGTACCCGGCCAGGGCGACATGGAGGATCGCCGCGGCCAGTCGAGCGGCCCGCTCGGCGGCGGCGGCTTCCCGATCCCGATGGGTGCCGGAGGCGGCGGGCTCGGGCTCATCATCCTCGTCGTCCTCGCGCTCCTCTTCGGCGGGAACATCGTCGGTGGCGGCGGCTCGAGCGGGCCTTTGAACCCGGGCGGTATCGACGAGACGGTGCCGCAGGCCGATTCCGGAACGCAGCCCGGTACGCAGACCGGCACGACGAAGGACCAGGCGTTCGAGTTCGCGAAGTTCGTCAGCCAGGACGCGCAGGACATGTGGACGCAGATCTTCCAGCAGTCCGGTAAGGCGTACACGCGGGCTCCGGTCGTCACGTTCACGTCCGGCACCGTGACCGGCTGCGGCCCCGCGTCCTCCTCGACCGGGCCGTTCTACTGCCCCGTCGACCACAAGGTGTACCTCGACCTCTCCTTCTTCCGGGAGCTGTCGAAGCGCTTCGGCGCGCCCGGTGACTTCGCCACGGCGTACGTGATCACCCACGAGATCGGCCATCACATCCAGAGCGAGCTCGGGATCGAGGAGCAGATCCGGCAGAAGCAGCAGGACGATCCGAGCCATGCGAACCGGTACTCGGTGCAGCTCGAGCTCCAGGCCGACTGCTTCGCCGGCGTCTGGGCTCGCTCCACCTACGACCGGGGGATCCTCGATCCTGGGGACATCGACGAGGGTCTCAAGGCTGCGGCCGCCGTCGGCGACGACCGCCTCGGCGCGCGGAGCCGCGAGCAGTGGACGCACGGCTCGTCGGAGCTGCGTGTGCAGTGGTTCCGGACGGGCTTCGACTCGGGCAAGCCGGGCGACTGCGACACGAGCAACGTCGACGTCTGACGGCGCGCTCGCGTGGCTCGTCGGCGCGCCGCGAGGTCGGAAGAACGGTCTCAGAGGCCGTTCTTCGTCAAGAGTCTCCGTCGGGACCTGTCCGGAGTGACCCGGCGCGGGGCGAGAAGATCGCTCGGGGCCACACGACGCAACGGATTCGCGCTTGTGGAACGATGCGCACGAAGCTGGCACGGTTTGCACTTGACACGAATCGGTCTCTGAGGCGATTCGGCCCTCCGGCCGCGTGCGCCCTTCGCCGCGATACCCTCAGCGGACACGGATTTCTCGAGAGGAGTGAGCGATGACGGAGCTTGCCGAGGCGCCGGCCGAAGGACGCGACGGAGCGGTCACACGGATTCCCCACTGGATCGGGGGAAAGCGCGTCGACGGGACGTCCGGCCGCAGCGGGCCGGTCTACAACCCCGCCACGGGCACGCAGTCCGGTGCGGTCGACCTCGCGTCGGTCGAGGAGATCGACGCGGCCGTACGGAACGCCGCGGAGGCCTGGGAGACGTGGCGCACCGTCTCGCTCGCGAAGCGCGCGGAGCTCTTCTTCCGCATTCGCGAGCTCTTCCACGCCCACCGCGAGGACCTCGCGAAGCTCCTCACCGCGGAGCACGGGAAGGTGCTGTCCGACGCGATGGGCGAGGTCGCACGCGGGCTCGAGGTGATCGAGTACGCGTGCGGGATCCCGACGCTCATCAAGGGCGAGTTCTCCGAGCAGGCCTCGACCGGGATCGACGTCTACTCGATCCGGCAGCCCCTCGGCGTCGTCGCAGGCATCACGCCGTTCAACTTCCCGGCGATGGTCCCGATGTGGATGTGGGCGCCGGCAGTCGCCTGCGGGAACTGCTTCCTCCTGAAGCCGTCCGAGAAGGATCCGTCCGCGTCGCTGCTCACGGCCGAGCTGCTCAAGGAGGCGGGCCTCCCCGACGGCGTCTTCAACGTCGTCCACGGCGACAAGGTCGCGGTCGACGCGCTGCTCGAGCATCCCGGCGTCGCGGCGGTCTCCTTCGTCGGCTCGACCCCGATCGCTCGCTACATCTACGAGACCGGCACGAAGCACGGCAAGCGC
>Ga0111538_10010146_pt1 | contig 12535 bp, 9 predicted proteins | sample SoiMethybrSBSTD1_FD_79669 | JGI IMG/M metagenome (GOLD analysis project Ga0111538, IMG submission 79669) | Bulk soil microbial communities from a Populus tree surrounding site in Tennessee, USA - Soil MetaG P. TD hybrid SBSTD1 (version 2)... | ecosystem: Environmental > Terrestrial > Soil > Tree...
ACGCACTCCATCCGGGAAGCGCGGCCGGATATTGTAGGAGCGTTCGTCGATGGCCGAGAAGCCCAGATTCTCGAGCACCGGCACGCGCTCGGAGAGCCGGATCGGCGCGCCGAGGACGTAGACCGCGGCGTGCACGTGATTCTCGGGCATGCCCGGCACGCGATAGAAGTCGATGACGACGGGATGATCGGGGCCGAGGCGCTCGATGCGCTTGATATCCTCCAGCGCACGCTCCGCAGGGAAGGTTTCTGCGTAGCCGGCGGAGAAGGCGGTCCCGTATTTGGCCAGCAGGGCTTCTGCGTGCTCATCTTGGGCGCAGATGGCATCGGCCAGCCGGTCCTCCCAGGTGCGCACAATCGCGGTGATCTGACGCTCCAGCTCCTCCACGTCGGCATGCGGCGTCGGCCCTTCATACCGGCCGATGATGAACTGCACGCGGACCAGCGGGCCCTCGGGGAATGTCGGATAGAAGGCGGAGACGCGGCCGCGATAGGTCTCGGCGAGCAGAGCGCCGATGCGCTCGCGCACCCTGGTGTTGTAACGGTCGCGCGGCACGTAGATGAGCGCAGACACGAACCGGTCGAAGCGGTCTAAACGGACGAACATGCGCACGCGCGGACGCGTCTCGAGGTCGAGGATGCCTTCCGCCCACTCGAGCAGCTGAGCGTCGTCGATCTGGAAGAGCTCGTCGCGCGGAAACGTGTCGAGGATGTTGAGCAGGGCCTTGCCGGCATGACTGGCGGGCGGATAGCCGGACGCAGCGACCGCCGTCTCGACTTTATGGCGCAGCAGCGGGATTTGCCGCGGCGAGCTGACGTAGGCCTGCGAGGTGAAGAGCCCGACGAAACGGATCTCTCCCTTGGGCGCGCCGTCGTCGCGATAGGTCTTGATGCCGAGGTAGTCCATGTGCACGCGGCGGTGCACGAGGCTTACGACGTTCGCCTTGGTGATGATGAGCGGCGCCGGCTCCATGAAAAAGGCGCGCACCTCCGGCGTCATCGCAACCAGATCGGCGCCACGGCGCAGCACCTGTACGGCCGGATTGCGCAGCACGCCTAGCCCGCTACCCTTCACGGGAGTGAGGTCGGAGCTGCCGGATGTGTCGGCAAGAAGAAACTCGCGCGTGCCGAGGAAAGTGAAGTTGTCCTGCTCGAGCCATCTGAGAAAAGCGCACGACTCGGCGAGCAACGCTGGAGGAATCGAGGCCGCCGTCGTCTCCAGCTGGCTTGCTGCCGTCACCAGCCGTTTGCGCATGGGAGCCCAGTCCGCAACCACGATGCGGACCTCATCGAGGATGCGCGATACCGATTGGGCAAGGTCGGGCGCCTCTGCGTCGGTCAGCGGACGTATGTGAATGGCGATGTAGCTCTCCTGATGCCCATCGCTCCAATTGCGGTCGCCGGGGCCGAGGAGAGACTGCAGCCGACCGGTTGCATCGCGTGCGGTCTTGAAGATCGGGTGAAGCAGCTGGCGCACTTCCAGTCCGCGGGTCTGCAGCTCGCCGAGCACCGAGTCGACGAGAAAAGGCATATCGTCGTTGATGATCTCGAGGACCGTGCTCTCAGGCCAGCTCTCCGTCTTGCCAGGCCTAGAGCGGCCGATCCGAATCTTGTGGCGGCCCGCGGGCTTGTCGGAGATAAACTCGAGAACGTCGCGGACATTGCCCGCGAGCCGGTCGGCGGGCAGCCCGCTGAAGCCGTTCAGTCCGTCGCGGCCGAAAAGCAAGGGCGCGAGGGTGGCGGCTTGCGAGCCCTTGCCCAGCACCGTCTGCACCCTGCGGATCACTCCGCCTGCCGTCGAACCGGCGTCGCGCGCCATGACCACCTCCTCAATGGAGATCCTTTTGCGAAAGTCTGGACCTCACCGCCGGCATTGACAATGCGGGTGTTCGCGCCTTGACAATCGCGTGAGGGCCCTTCCGGGGCGTCGGCCTGCAAAAGGAGATAATCGCATGGCGAAGAAGGCAAAGGTTATGGCGCTGGACGCCGGGCCGGACGCCCGTCTTGATCCCGACATGGAGGGTTACTTCGCCAAGTGCGTGGAAAAGCTGGGCTTCGTTCCCAACGTGCTCAAGGCCTACGCCTTCGACAACGCCAAGCTCAGAGCCTTCGTGCTGATGGCCGACGACCTGATGCTGGGCGACAGTGGCCTCTCCAAGCTCGAGCGCGAGATGATCGCGGTAGCCGTCAGCTCAGTCAATCATTGCCACTATTGCCTCACTTCGCACGGTGCGGCGGTACGCCAGCGGGCCAAGGATCCCGAGCTCGGCGAGCTGATCGCCCAGAACTACCGGGCGGCCGAGTTGCCGCTGCGGCAGAAGGCGATGCTTGATTTCGCAGTGCGCCTGACCGAGGCGCCAGACAAGATCGAGGAGGCAGACCGCGAAAGCCTGCGTTGCGCTGGTTTCACCGACCGCGACATCTGGGACATCGCCTCCGTCACTGCGTTCTACAACATGTCGAACCGGCTCGCGGCCGCGGCCGACATCCGGCCGAACCGGGAGTACCACTACTTGGTGCGCGAGCCGGGGGATGGCGCCGCGGGAGCGCAGGCGGGGTCCCAACACGCCGCGGGCTCACTGCCCGCGGGTGCGGGCGTGCCGGCACGGGGACGCCGAGCACGCGCCCGATGACGGAATTGCTCCGACTCCACCCCGGCTCTTGATTGAGACATCCGGAGTCTGCCACATTTGCCCTGCACACCAACGGGGGCCGAGCAGATGCGCCGCATCGAGCAGCGCACGGATGGATCGCACGGGGCATGCGCAACACCATAGCTGTCATGAACACCAAGGGCGGCGTAGGCAAGTCCACGCTGGTGCTCGTTCTGGCCGAGACGTTATCCGCGGTGTTCCGCAAGAACGTGCTGATCATCGACTCCGACTCGCAGGCCAGCATCAGCGCCATGCTGCTGTCGGCCACCAACCTGCACCGCCTGCAGACGGACGGGCTCACCATCGTCGACCTGCTGGTGGCGAGCGTGCTCAACAACCAGGCAGTGGATTGGCCGCGCTTCGTCGTCGGCGGTGTGTCCGACGTGGACGAGGCGCGCACCGTGTACCTGGTACCGAGCGACATGCAACTCACGCTGTTCGAGCGCGAAGTCTCCAAGGAGAGCCTGCACGCCAGGCTGCGTACCAGCATCGGCGCCCTGCTAAATCACGTGCGTAGCGTCTTCGACATCGTTCTGATCGATTGCCCGCCGGGCCTCTCGGTGCTGACGGAGTCCTGGCTGAGGGAAGCCGATTTCCACATCTCCCCGACCAAGCCCGACTACGTCTCGACCTGCGGACTGGAGGTTTTTCGCCGCTTCAAGGGCTTGAACCCCGAGATGGGCTTTGCCGAGAACCTGGGCGTCATCATCAACATGCGGGACACGCAATCGGCGGTGGAAGCCGACTACCAGAAGTGGCTGGCCGACAATCCCGACAATCGGCTGTTTGCCCAGACGGTGCCGCGCACCAGTGCCCTGCAGCATGCCTCCCAGCTCAGCGCGATCGAACGCTCTTTCATGGCCAAATACCCCGGCGAGTCGAGCGTGGCGATCCGCGCCGTGTGCCAGGAACTGCTCAACCGGCTCGCCGCCTCCAACGCGTCCACCAGCGCCAGCAGCACCACGCCACCTGCAGCCGCCGCGCCTCCCTCCGCCGGATCGGGCGTGTCCTGAGGCCCGACCCGGTCTCCCGGCTGCTCGCATTGGCACCGGGGCATCGAGTGGCCCATACTCAGTGTTCCGGGCACCCCCCGTTTTCGGCTACCCTCCAGCTCCAAATCGCCCAATCGAGTCATGCCCTCAACCGTCTTCGACTCAGCCATCTTCCGCGATGCGTTCGGTACACCTGCCATGCGCGCGATTTTTACCGACGAAGCGACAGTGGCCCGCTACGTCGAGGTCGAAGTGGCGCTGGCGGTCGCCGAGGCCCGCGCGGGCGTCATCCCAAAGAAGGCGGCAGCCGAGATCAGGCGACTGGCACGCGCTGACGCCATAGACCTGAGCAAGCTGAAGGCGGAGACCGATCTCGTCGGCTATCCCATCGTGGGAGTCGTACATCAGCTTGCCAAGCAGTGCGGCGAGGCCGGGCGATACGTGCACTGGGGAGCCACGACCCAGGACATCATGGACAGCGCCACCGTGCTGCAGGTGAAGGCAGCGCTCGCCCTGATCGCCGAGGATCTAGCCGCGCTCGAAACGGCGCTGGCCGCACTTGCCGACAATCACCGCGGCACCGTGATGGCCGGACGCACGCATCTACAGCACGCGCTGCCCGTGACCTTCGGATACAAGGCGGCGGTGTGGCTCGGCATGATCACCCGTCATCGCCAGCGCCTCAGCGAGCTCGAGCCGCGCGTCCTCGTCGGCCAGTTCGCCGGCGCCGCCGGCACGCTGGCCTCCCTCGGCGACAAGGGCCTTGCCGTGCATGACGCCCTCATGGACGAGCTTGGCCTTGGCCGGCCGGATGCGCCTTGGCATGTCGCGCGCGACAACATCGCAGAAGTGGGGGCATTCCTGGGGCTCGTCACTGGGACGCTCGCCAAGATCGCCACCGACGTCATGCTGCTGATGCAGACCGAAGTAGGGGAGGTCTTCGAGCCCTTCATGCAGGGTCGCGGCTCCTCCTCCACCATGCCCCAGAAGCGCAATCCCATCTCCTGCGAGTTCATCGTCGCCGCGGCCAAGGTGGTGCGCCAGCAGGCCGGCCTGATGCTCGACGCCATGACCGCCGACCATGAGCGCGCTACCGGACCCTGGCAGCTCGAATGGGTGGCGCTGCCCGAAGCCTTCATTGCCTCAAGCGGAGCGCTGCGGCAGGCGCGCTTCATGCTGGAGGGGCTCATCGTCGATGCCGGCCGCATGCGCCGCAATCTCGACCTCACGGGCGGGCTCATCGTCGCCGAAGCCGTGATGATGGCGCTCGCCAAGCACGTCGGCCGCGGCGATGCGCACGATCTCGTTTATGGCGCCTGCCGGGCCGCCCTCGACAAGGGCTCGACGCTCCTCGAGGAGCTGAAGCATCGCCCAGCGGTGACGCGCCACGTCGATGCCAAGCGCCTCGCCGAGCTGACCGATCCCGTCAACTACCTGGGCTCGGCACCGGCGATGGTGGACCGAATGCTGGCCGCGCGGACCTCGCGCGGCCAGGGACGCAAGCGGCGCACGCCGGCTGAGTAGCGCGTCGGATGGATCGAGTGGGCGCCGATCCACCCAACAATCCGGCGGCGATCATGCCTCGTCGTGGATGTCGACGATCCGGTGCGGCGAGGCGTGGACGCCATAGGTCCTGAGCGGACCCGTGCCGCTGGCGCGGAACCAATGGCGGCAGTTGGGGGGAATGACCAAGGTCACGCCGGGTGCCAAGGACACCGTCCGATCGCTGCCCTGCAGCCAGGCCTCCCCCTCGCCTTCGAGCACGGTGATCGTTTCCAGGTAGGGGTGCGAGTGCAGAGCGGTTTTGTAGCCTGGCGGCGACGTCTGAATGCCGACGCGGATCGGCGTCGAACCCTGCCGATCGCCCACGAGAGTTTGGTAGGTGGCGCCGCCTTTGAACGGCTCGCCTGCGACGTCCTTGTGGTGCACGACAGGCATCCTGGACCTCTCAATCCCGGGCGCAGACTCAGGAGAACATGCGGTCTCCCTGCTGGTCGATGATCTGCTTGGCTTTGGTTGTCGTGAAGGCGACCGCATCGTCAAAGCTCGAGTAGGTGTCAGCGCGGATGAACTCGTGGACCTTCACGCCGTCTGGTGTCTCCTTCTCGATCCTGCCGGCCGTTTGGAATTGAGCGCCCGCCTTGTACGGCGCGGGCGTGATCCGGTAGCCCTTGTACTCGACCGGCGCTACGGCCGGGGTTGATGCGACATTGCTGCCGGCACCACCGAGAATGCTGCCGAGCGCCGTTTTGAGTTTCGAGAGCATTAGCTTCAATCCTATCGAGCGCGGGATTGTCGCGCTGGCGTCAAGGCATGTCCAGCGGGGATCGGCAATCCCCACGGCTACGATGGCAGTTCATACCCTATCGCCGCTTCGATCTCGCAGGTCTTCTGCACGGCCGGACGGGCCATCATGCGCCGGTAATGGGCATCCAGATTTGGAAATTCCCCAGGGGCGGGATGGAGCGAGTTGAAGAACCGCCAGTACAGGCGAAAGAGATGAATGTCAGCGATGGAGTAGGTGCCGATTGCCCAAGGTTTGTTGCCAAGCCGCTGGTCCGCCAGCGCGTATACCCGGCGGGCATGCTCGATACCGAGGCCGCGGGCGGGATGCACGGTCGCGGCAAGGAACGACATCCATGAGATCGCAACCGCTTCCGCTTCGACGTCGTCGGTCGGCAACAAACCCGCCGACGGGAATCGTCTGGCAAGATAGAACAGGATGGCGGCAACCTCGGTGAGTGGCCGACCATCGATCACAAGTGTCGGCACCTTGCCCTCGGGGTTAAGCGCCAGGTAGGCCGGGGTGCGCATCTCCTTCCTGGCGAACGACAACGGCTTCGCCTCGAAGCTGGCTCCGACCTCGTGCAAGGCAATGTGCGGCGCCATGGAACTGGCGCCAGGCGCAAAGTATAGGGTGAGCATTGTCCTTCCCGGCGATGCAGCAGTAGCAAGGCAAATGCTACCCGTCGCCCGCCTCGGCGGCAAACGCGCCTGGCCTACTGTTTCTTGTCCGGCGCGGCGATTCGGATGTGAAGCTCGCGCAGCTGCTTCGGAGACACTTCGCTTGGGGCGCCCATCAGCAGGTCGTTGGCTTGCTGATTCATGGGGAACAGCGCCACCTCGCGCAGGTTCTTGGCACCGACCAGCAGCATCACCATGCGGTCGATACCGGCCGCCATGCCGCCGTGCGGCGGCGCGCCGTACTGGAAGGCGCGGTACATGCCGCCAAAGCGCTGCTCCACCACCTCGGCGCCTAGTCCGGCGATGCCGAACGCCTTGACCATCGTCGCCGGCTTGTGGTTGCGGATGCCGCCCGAAGCGATCTCGAAGCCGTTGCAAACGATGTCGTACTGGTAGGCTTTGATTGCCAGCAGCTCGTCCGTCGTGCCGGAGGCGCGCGCTGAAGACTCCGCGGCTTCCAGCGCCGCCAGCTCGCCCTGCGGCATGGAGAACGGATTGTGGGAGAAGTCGATCTTCTTCTCCTCCTCGTTCCACTCGTACATCGGGAAGTCGACGATCCAGGCCAGCGCGAACTGGTCCTCCTTCACCAACTTGAGCTCAGTGCCGATGCGGGTGCGCGCATCGCCGGCGAACTTGTAGAACTTGGCCGGGTTGCCGGCAGCGAAGAATACGGCATCGCCCTCTTTCAGGCCGAGTTGCTTCTGGATGGCCGAGGCGCGCTCGGGTCCGATGTTCTTTCCAATCGGACCGGCGGCCTCGCCCTCACGGAAGAAGATGTAGCCGAGCCCCGGCTGGCCCTCGCCGATGGCCCAGGCGTTCATACGATCGCAGAAGGCTCTGGAACCGCCGCCGGGAGCGGGAATGGCCCACACGCGCACCTGCGGGTCCCTCTCGATCAGCTGAGCGAACACCTTGAAGCCCGAGCCGCGGAAGTGCTCGCTGACGTCCTGCATCTCGATGGGGTTCCTGAGGTCCGGCTTGTCGGAGCCGTATTTGCGGATCGCCTCGTCGTAGGGGATGCGCGGCCAGCCCTTCGTGACGGGCTTGCCGTTGGCGAACTCCTCGAAGACGCCGGTCATCACCGGCTCCATGGCCGCAAACACGTCGGCCTGCTCGACGAAGCTCATCTCGACGTCGAGCTGGTAGAACTCGCCCGGCAGACGGTCGGCACGCGGGTCCTCGTCCCGGAAACAGGGCGCGATCTGGAAGTAGCGGTCGAAACCCGAGATCATGATGAGCTGCTTGTACTGCTGCGGCGCCTGCGGCAGGGCGTAGAACTTTCCCTCGTGGATGCGCGACGGCACCAGGAAGTCGCGAGCGCCCTCCGGACTCGAAGCTGTGAGGATCGGCGTTGCGAACTCGAAGAATCCCGCCTCCGTCATGCGCCGGCGAATCGAGGCGATGATGGCCAGCCGCTTCATGATGTTGGCGTGCAGCGTCTCGCGCCGCAGGTCCAGGAAGCGGTAGGTGAGACGCAGGTCCTCGGGATAGTCGGGCTCGCCGAAAACCGGGACAGGGAGTTCCTTGGCCGCCGACAGTACCTCGATCTCGGCGGCCACGAGCTCGATTTCACCGGTTGCAAGCTCGGGGTTCACGGTGGACTTGCCGTCGATAACCGGCCGGTCGCGCACGCGGCCGTCGACACGGATAACCCACTCCGAGCGCACGACCTCGGCTGTCTTGAAAGCGGGGCTGTCGGGGTCGGCGACGACCTGCGTCATGCCGTAGTGGTCGCGCAGGTCGATGAACAGCAGGCCGCCGTGATCGCGCACGCGATGCACCCAGCCCGACAGGCGCGCATCGGCGCCGACGTCGCCTTTGCGTAGCGCCCCGCAGGTGTGCGTGCGATATCGATGCTTCTTCGCCTCGGCCATGAGCTGCCGCCTTCTCAGCCATTCGTTCCGGTTGAAGCGCGGAAAAGCACACGCAGTCCGCGGAAAGTCAAGGCGGCCGGCTACCCCTGCGCGTGGACAACGGTGCGCCGCCCGAAGGTCCGACGCGAGAGGGGCAGGCACTTCCGCTTCCATTTCGGGCAGCAATGCCTATGTTGCGCCCATGACTGCAACCGAAACCATACCCGCCGCCGGGGCGAAGGCGCCGGCGGGGCACGGGCTTTGGCGCGCCGAGTTGGCCGAAACCGTCCGCCTGGCCCTGCCGATGGCTCTGACCCAGCTCGGACAGATCGCCATGATGACGACCGATCTGATCCTGATCGGCCGGCTCGGCGACGCGGCGCTGGCGGCGGCGGCGCTGGCGCACACCGTGCTGTTCGCGGCGTTCACGCTCGGCATGGGGATCGTGTCGGCCGTCGCCCCCCTGGCCGCCCAGGCCTATGGCGCGCGCTCGCCGCGCATGGTCCGCCGGGCGCTGCGCGTCGGCCTGTGGGCGGCGCTGATGCTCGGCGTGCCCATGACCCTGCTGCAGTTCCGCGGCGAGGACATTTTGGTGGCGCTAGGGCAGGAGCCGCAGGCGGCGGCGCTGGCCGGCCGCTACCTTGCCGGCATGAGCTGGGCCATCATTCCCGGCTGGATCTTCATCGCCGTGCGCAACTTCATGGGTGCGGTGAACCGGCCCGCGCCCGCCCTGTGGATCACACTCGCGGCGATACCGGCCAACGGCCTCATTGCCTACGGCCTCATCTACGGTGCCTTCGGCCTCCCCGCGCTCGATCTGCTCGGCGCCGGGCTCGCCACGGCGTTGGTGAACACCGCTATGAGCGCGGCGGCACTTTGGATCGCCACCACGCGTCATCCCTTCAAGAAGTATGGCGTGCTGGGCAATCTGCTGCGGCCGGACTGGCCGCTGCTGGGGAAGCTGGTGATGATTGGCTTGCCGATCTCGGGGGCGCTGCTGCTCGAGTATGGGCTATTCGCGGCGGCCGCGCTGCTGATGGGCCGCATCTCGACCAGCGCGGTCGCGGCGCATCAGATCGCCCTCCAGACGGCGGCCATCCTCTACATGGTGCCCTTCGGCATCGCGCTGGCGGCGACGGTGCGGGTGGGGCAAGCCGTGGGTCGGCGCGATCCTGCCGGCACGCGCCGCGCCGGTCTCATCGCCATCATGCTCGCGACGGCCTTCATGGCTACCATGACGTTGGTGGTGGGCGTCTCGCGTCATGCCATCCCGCTTGCCTTCCTCGGCGAGGGCGCGGTGCAGTCGGGCGAGACTGTCGCGCTGGCAGCAATGCTGCTGGTGCTGGGCGCCAGCTTCTTCGTCACCGATGGCATCCAGACCGCGGCTGCCGGCGCGTTGAGGGGACTCAACGACACGCGCGTACCGATGGCGGTCGCGGCGCTGAGCTTCTGGGGCGTCGGCTTCGTCAGCTGCGTCTGGCTGGCGTTCCCGGCGGGACTGGGCGCAATCGGCGTCTGGATCGGCCTGTCGCTCGGCACGGGGGTCTTCGCGGCGCTGCTGGTGTGGCGCTTCCACGCGCTGACGGCCCGTGGCTATCTGCCCGCGGTGCCAGCTCCGGCTTGACGTGCGCTGCCGTCCCAGAACGCCGGGCCTGGGCTGCCGCCAGGCCGTGCGTCCCCGCCTTCGGGCTTCTCTCTCGGCCGGGATGACAAATCTACACCGCAACGTTGTCGATCAGGCGCGTCTTACCGAGCCAGGCGGCAGCCAGTACGCGGCGCGGACGCTGCGTGCCGGAGTCGGCGGGGGCGAGGGTCTGAGCATCACGGACCTCGACGTAGTCGATCGGATCGAACCCGGCCTCGCGCAGCGCCTGCCTAGCCGCCTCCGTCGCACGGGCAGGCGGCTGGCCGCCGCGGATGTCAGCCGCAGCGGCGTCAATGGCACGATAAATGGTAGGCGCCACCCGACGTTGATCGGGCGTGAGGTAGGCATTGCGCGAGCTCATGGCCAGGCCGTCGGCCTCACGCGCCGTCGGTCCCGCGATAATGTCGAGCGGCAGATCGAGGTCGCGCACCATCTGGCGAACGACGCAGAGCTGCTGGTAGTCCTTCTCGCCGAACACGGCGACGTCCGGACCGACCTGGGTGAATAGCTTGCAGCACACGGTGGCGACACCGCCGAAGAACTGCGGGCGAAAGTCGCTCTCAAGGCCCGCCGCGGCGCCAGCCGGCACGATGCGCGTTGCGAAGCCATCGGGATACATCTCGGCAGCCAGCGGCGACCAGACCAGATCGCACGCGACGCGCGCAAGTTTGGCAAAGTCGCCCGCCTCATCGCGCGGGTAGCGCGTGAAGTCCTCGTTGGGCGCAAACTGCGCCGGGTTGACGAAGATCGACACGACGACACGCCGGCAGGTCTGCCGGGCGAGACGCACCAGCGACAAATGGCCCTCATGCAGCGCACCCATCGTCGGCACGAGCCCGATGCGCTCGCCTGCCGTCCGCCAGGCGCCCGTCTGCACCCTGAGTCCAGCCAGCCGGTTGATCACCGGCACAGTCGCTGCCACGTCTGCTACCTCCGCGTATGCGCTCTCCTGTCCGACCGCCTCAAAGATGGGGTGGCGCCAGCGTTCTGCTAGACTGGTGGCGCTTTGCGAATCGCTCCTCCCACCCGTCCCGCGAGGATCGCGCATGTCTGGTCAAGCACAGCCAGCCGTCGGCCGTCCAGAGCCACACTCCTTGCCGCCACGAGACGCCATCGCAGCCGCGCATCTGCGGGAGGAGGTCGAGGTCGTGAAGGAGTTGGCGGGGCCAGCATCCGCGGCGCCCGAGCAGCGCCCTCGCATCGAGGGCTTGGCCGCCGCCCTGGTACGCTCGGCCCGCGCCAACCGGCACGAACACGGTGGCGTCGACGCGTTCATGCACGAATACGGGCTCACATCCGAGGAGGGCGTAATTCTCATGTGCCTCGCCGAGGCACTGCTGCGTATTCCCGATGCCGACACCGCGGACGCCCTGATTGCCGAGAAAATCGGGGAGGGGCGCTGGGAGAAGCATCTTGGCGCCTCCGACAGCTTGTTCGTCAACGCCTCGACCTTCGGCCTGATGCTGACCGGGCGCGTCGTTCGGTTGGCGGGGGATAAGCGCTCGGGGCCGGCCGGCATCCTGAGGCGGCTGGTGGCGCGGTCCGGCGAGCCCTTCATCCGCCAAGCCCTGCGCCAGGCGATGCGCATCTTGGGTGACAACTTCGTGCTCGGGCGCACGATCAAGGAGGCCCTGAGCCGAGCCGGCGACTACGAGGCGCAAGGCTACCGCCTATCCTATGACATGCTGGGCGAGGCGGCGAGGACCGCCGCCGACGCGGAGCGCTACTTCGAACGCTATCTGGCAGCGATCGAAGCCGTCGGCGCGAGCAGAGCTCGAGGCGCCGAGGATATTCACGCTCTGATGACGAGGCCCGGCATCTCGGTCAAGCTCTCCGCGATTCATCCCCGCTTCGAGGCCGGCAAGCGGGCGCAACTTGAATTGGAGCTACTGCCGCGTCTGGTCGCGCTCGGCGTGGCCGCACGCCGCAATGGTCTTAGCCTTACCGTCGATGCGGAGGAGCAGGACCGGCTCGACCTGACGCTCGGACTTTTCGCCGGAGCCTTCTGCGATCCAGCGCTCGCCGGCTGGCCGGGTCTCGGCCTCGCGGTGCAGGGTTACGGAAAGCGCGCCCTTCCGACCCTGCAATGGCTTGCCCGGTTAGCGCAGCAAGAGCGCAAGACCATCCCCCTGCGGCTAGTTAAAGGCGCCTACTGGGACAGCGAAATCAAATGGGCGCAGGAGCGAGGGCTTTCCGACTACCCGGTCTTCACGCGCAAGTCGCACACGGATATCTCCTATCTCGCGTGCATGCGGCTAATGCTGGCCGACCCGGCGGCCTTCTATCCCCAGTTCGCCACGCATAACGCACACACGATCGCATCGGTGTATGTGGCAGCGCGGCGTACCGCGTTCGAGTTCCAGCGGCTGCACGGCATGGGCGAGGCGCTCTACGCCGGGGTGGTCGGCAGCGGCAAGCTCGACGTACC
>Ga0111538_10010147_pt1 | contig 12534 bp, 8 predicted proteins | sample SoiMethybrSBSTD1_FD_79669 | JGI IMG/M metagenome (GOLD analysis project Ga0111538, IMG submission 79669) | Bulk soil microbial communities from a Populus tree surrounding site in Tennessee, USA - Soil MetaG P. TD hybrid SBSTD1 (version 2)... | ecosystem: Environmental > Terrestrial > Soil > Tree...
GATCGCCGCGATGCTCGGCGGTCGCTTCCGGGTGGTGAAGAACAAGGGGAATCTGAACAACCACATCGGCCTGCCGTTGTCGCTCATGCAGTTGCGAACGCGGCCCGACGTCGCGGTGATGGAACTCGGGATGAACCACGCAGGGGAGATCAGCACGCTCGTCGAGATCGCGGAGCCGGACGTCCGCGTGTGGACGAACGTGGGCGATGCGCACCTCGGGTTCTTTGCATCGGTCGATGCCATCGCCGACGCGAAGGCCGAGATCCTCGAGCGTGCGGGGTCTGACACGACGCTCGTCTGCAACGCGGACGATCCATTCGTCATGGTGCGGGCCGCGCGATTTGCCGGTCGCACGATCACGTTTGGAACCTCCGAGCGCGCGGCGGTTCGCGCGGTCGACGTTGAAGATCGTGGCCTGCGCGGGATGCGCGCTCGTCTGGTCACCGAGGCAGGCGAGCGCATCGTCGACGTGCCGCTGCTCGGGCGCGGCAATCTGTCCAACGTCCTCGCCGGCACCGCTGTCGCGCTCCGTTTCGGTGTCTCGCTCGATGAGATCGTCGCAACCGCGGCAACGCTGCAGCCCGCTGCTCGACGTGGTGCCGTGCGGCGTCTCCGCGGCATCACGCTGGTCGACGATTCGTACAACAGCAGCCCCAGCGCGCTGCGGCGAGCGCTCGAGGTGATCGCGCACGACACCGAGGCGTCGCGCAAGGTTGCGGTCCTCGGAGAGATGCTGGAGCTCGGTGACCACTCGGTGCGCCTGCACGAAGAGTGTGGACGTGCGGCGGCAGCCGCCGGCGTGTCGCTGCTGTTTGCGATCGGCGGCGAGCCCGCCCGTGGGTTGGCGAGTGCGGCCGTTGCGGCCGGCATGACGCCGGCAGGCGTTCTGTATTTCAGGACGAGCGATGAAGCGTCGACAGTCGTCGCGTCGAGCGTAGGCGCTGGTGACGTCGTCCTGGTCAAGGGCTCACGCGGGATCCGCACGGACATCGTCGCGGACAGGCTGGCAGCGGAGTTCGCCTGATGTTGTATTACGTGCTGCCGCCGCTCTCGAGCTACGTGGGTGCGCTCAACGTGGCGCGCTACATCACGTTCCGGACGGCTGCGGCGAGTCTCACCGCTCTGGCGATCAGCCTCGTTTTCGGGCCGTGGCTGATTCGCAAGCTGCGCGACTTCCAGATCGGTCAGGTCATCCGGCAGGAGGGCCCGCAGTCGCATCGCGCGAAGGCGGGAACGCCGACGATGGGCGGTCTGTTGATTCTGACGGCCGCGGTGATCCCGACGCTGCTGTGGGCGGATCTTTCTAATCCGTACGTCTGGATCGCCGTCCTGGCGACCATCGGATTTGGATTCGTCGGTTTTCTCGACGACTACCTGAAGATCGTCCGTCGTTCGCATCACGGGCTGATCCCGCGCTACAAGATGGGCGGCCAGATCCTCGTCGGCATCGGCGTCGGCCTCGCATTGATGGTCCTCGCACGAGAGAACCTGTACAACACGCGACTGATCTTCCCGTTCTTCAAGAACCTGATCCCGGATCTCGGTACGTCGTACGTGCTGTTTGCGGTCGTCGTGCTCGTCTGCACGACCAACGCTGTCAACCTGACCGACGGGCTCGATGGTCTGGCGATCAGCACGTTCGCCGTCGCCGCGGCGGCGTATACCGCACTTGCCTATGTGACCGGTCACGCCGTTCTCGCGAGCTATCTGCTCATCGTGCGATTTCAGCCGGCCGGTGAGTTGACGATCTTCTGCGGCGCGCTCGTGGGAGCGAGCCTCGGGTTCCTCTGGTACAACTCCTACCCCGCAGAAATCTTCATGGGCGACGTCGGTTCGCTGGCGCTCGGCGGAGCGCTTGGCACCGTCGCCATCCTGATCAAGCAGGAACTGCTGCTGCCGATCGTCGGCGGCGTGTTCGTGCTCGAAGCGCTGTCGGTGATCATCCAGGTCGCGTCGTTCAAGCTGACCGGCAAACGCGTCTTCAAGATGTCGCCGATTCATCACCACTTCGAGTTGATCGGGTGGAGTGAGCCGAAGGTGATCACCCGCTTCCTGATCGTGGCAGTGATCTTTGCGTTGTTCAGTCTCACGACGTTGAAGCTGCGGTGATGGCGTGGAGCAGATGTTCTCGGTCACGGGTCGCCGCGTTGTCGTCGTCGGAGCCGCGCGCAGCGGCGTCGCTGCGGCGGAACTGCTGGTCCGTCGAGGAGCGCGAGTCGTGCTGACCGAGACGAGGGAGAGCTTCGACGCAGCCGCGCGACTGCGGGACGTCGGCGTGGAGCTGGAGCTTGGAGGACACACGAGCGGGACGTTGGCGGGCGCCGATCTGATCGTGGTCAGTCCTGGCGTGCCGCTCGAGCAGCCGGTCTTCGATGTCACACGCGAGCGCGGCATCGAAGTCATCGGTGAGCTGGAGCTCGCGTGGAGATGGCTGCGTGGGCGCGTGATCGCGATCACGGGAACGAAAGGAAAGTCGACAACGACGACGGTGATCGGACGAATGGCGGCGGCGGCGGGACATCACACGCTCGTGGGCGGCAACATCGGCGTGCCGCTGAGCGATCAGGTCGAGCAGTCGACGCCCGAGACGATTCACGTCGTGGAGGCGAGCAGCTTCCAGCTCGAGACGACCACGACGTTCAGGCCGTGGATCGCGCTGTGGCTGAATCTTGCGGCCGATCACCTCGATCGCCATCCGAACGAGGAGTCATATGCGGCGGCCAAGGCACGCATCTTTGCCAACCAGCGGTCCGACGACTGGGCGGTGATCAACGTGGATGACCGTGTCGTGATGCAGCATGCGGCGGCAACGTCTGCACGGCGTGTGCTCTTTTCGCCATCACGACTGATTGCGGAAGGGTTCGCGGTCGACGGCGAGTGGATCGTGCGCCGCACGTCGACCGCTGTCGAACGGCTCGTGCCGGTGAGCGCGGTGGAGCTGACCGGCCGTCACATGCTCGGAAACGTGGTCGCGGCAGTTGCGACGGCATCGACCGCAGGCATCGCGCCGCAGGCGATGGTGGAAGGCCTGCGAGGATTTCGCGGCCTCGAGCACGCCATGGAACCGGCAGGTGACGTCGGCGGCGTTCGGTTCGTCAACGATTCGAAGGCGACCAACGTGGAAGCGGCGCGCCGATCGATCGAGAGCTTCGAGGGCGGCGTCGTGGCGTTGATCGGCGGTCGCTTCAAAGGCGGCGACCTGCATGACCTCGCCGGTCCGCTCTCGGAGCGCGGTCGCGCCGTCATCGCGATCGGCGAGTCAGCGCCTCTCGTGCGCGAAGCGCTTGCCTCGACCGTGCCCGTCATCGACGCAGCGTCGATGCACGAAGCCGTCGAGCGCGCGTACGACCTCGCAAGACCGGATGGCGTGGTACTGCTTGCGCCGGCGTGCGCGAGCTTCGATTGGTTTCGTGATTACGCGGAACGCGGGCGAGTGTTCAAGGAGGAAGTGGCGCGGTTGCAGAACCGGGAACGGTGAGCTGTCGTCAGTCGGCGCGGCGCGAGTGGGAGCCTACCGCTGGGAACGCAGAGATACCCTGCTCTGCGAGGTGGGTGTCCCATCCCACGAGCCGGCTGATGACTGCTGACCGTTCGCCGGGGGTCGGATTGTAGTCGATCGCGTCGAGAAGCCGCGAGAGGAAGAGAAAAAGCGCGCAGGCGACCCGCCTTGCCCCGCAGCCCGGATGTGGCCGGCCCCTGCGGGAACACCGGGTTGAACCGGCGCGCAGGAAAGAAATCGACGCCTGGTGTCGGAACTTTAACCGGGTGTCGCCGTGGCGACGGCCGGCTCACGGGCAGGCCGGGGGGGTAGCCGCAGGGACCCCGTCAGTGACGAGTAATCGTGGGGGCCGCCTCGAGGCGGCCCGAGGGATCAACGTGGCAAGAAAGCTCAAGTCAGACAAGGTGCTGTTCGGCGCGACGCTGCTGCTCGTGTGCGCGAGCATCGTCATGGTGTACAGCGCATCGGCCGTCGTGGCGCTGGAACGTTTCGATCAGCCGTATCTGTTTCTCACGAAGCAGGCGCTGTGGGCCGTATTGGGTCTGGCCGTGCTCGCGTTCGCGATGAAGATCGATTACCGCACCTACAAGAACGATCGCTTCGTCTGGGCCCTGCTCGGGGTCGTCGGGCTGATGCTCGTTGCGGTGCTCTTCAGTCGCCCGGTCAACGGCACGCGTCGATGGTTCGCGCTCGGTGGTCTCGGCGTGCAGCCATCGGAATTGGCGAAGCTCGCGGTCATCCTGTTCACCGCGCTCATGATCGAGCGACGGATCCATCGCATCAACGAGCTGACCTACTCGGTGCTGCCGATCGCGATCGTCGCTGGCGCGCTGGTCGGGTTGATTCTGCTGCAACCGGATTTCGGCACATCAGTGGCGCTGCTGCTCATCGTTGCCGCGATGGTGTTCGCCGCCGGTCTTCACTACAAGTACTTCATCGGTTCCGTGCTGTGCGCGCTGCCCGCGATTTACATCGTCCTGATGAGCGCGTCGTATCGGCGCCGGCGGCTGCTGGCGTTCTGGGATCCCTGGGCGGATCCGCTGGGGGACGGCTTCCAGATCATCCAGTCACTGATCGCCGTCGGCAGCGGTGGCCTGTTTGGCCGCGGCCTCATGGCCGGCGTGCAGAAGCTGTTCTATCTGCCGGAACCGCACACCGACTTCATCTTCGCGGTCATCGGCGAGGAGCTCGGTCTGATCGGTGCAACCGGTGTCCTGATCTGCTTCTGCGTGATCGCCTGGCGCGGTCTGCGCGTCGCGCTCCGCGCGGAGGACACGTTCGGCGCGATGGTCGCCCTCGGTCTGACGACGATGATTGCGATTCAGGCGTTCATCAACATGAGCGTCGTGCTCGGGTTGATGCCGACCAAGGGCATCCCGCTCCCGCTCGTGAGCGCCGGCGGATCGTCGCTGCTGATCAACCTGCTCGGCATGGGGGTGCTGCTGAACATCTCACAACACGAAACCGCGGGGGCGGATGCGACCACGTGATCCTGTCCGTGCTCATTGCCGGCGGTGGCACCGGCGGCCATCTGTTCCCGGGGATCGCCGTCGCACGGGAGTTGTTGAAGCGCGTTCCGGATGCGACGGTCACGTTCGTGGGTACGGCAGCTGGGATAGAGGCGCGTGTGATTCCGCGGGAGGGGTTTCGATTGGAGCTGATCCGCAGCGCCGGGTTGAAGGGCAAGTCGCCCGTGGCGCTCGCACGTGGACTCGGCCTTCTTCCGGTCAGCGCACTCGACGCGTGGCGGGTGATCTCGCGGACGCAACCGGCCGTCGTCATCGGCGTCGGTGGCTACAGCTCGGGCCCTGTCGTTGCGCTCGCGGCGCTGCGCGGGATTTCGACGCTGCTGATGGAGCAGAACGCGATGCCAGGCATTACCAATCGCACGCTCGCGCGGCTGGTGCGGTCGGCGGCGGTGACCTACGAGGAGAGCATTCCGTTTTTCGGAGCGAAGGCATTTGTCTCGGGCAACCCGGTGAGGCCGGAGTTCTTTCAGGAGGCATATGACGAACATGGTTCGCCGCCTGGTGCGGCGCGGGTTCTAGTCTTTGGCGGCTCTCAGGGGGCGCACGCGATCAACGTGGCCATGGTGGAGGCAGCGTCGCGGCTGGCATCCGCCACACCACGGCTGGCAATCACGCATCAGACAGGAGAGCGCGATCTGGAGATGGTCCGCGACGGCTATCGGCGGGCCGGCCTCGAGGCGCGCGTCGAACCGTTCCTGTTCGCCATGGATCGGGAGATGAAGTCGGCCGATCTGGTCATCAGTCGCGCTGGGGCGACGACGCTGGCGGAAGTCGCGGCGGCGGGAGCCGCGTCGATTCTGATTCCGTTGCCCACGGCAACCGACGATCACCAGCGCAAGAACGCGACGGCGCTCGTTCAACAGGGCGCGGCGCACATGGTCGAGCAGCGGGAGCTGACGGGGGCGCGGCTGGCGAGCGAGATCGTCTCGCTGGCCGGAGATGCGGCGCGTCGTGCGCGAATGCGCGAGGCAGCGAAACGCTTCGCCAAGCCTGATGCGGCCGCAGCGATCGTGGACCGCATCCTGGCGCTGGCGTCATGAGAGCAGCGGCAGTTTCCGGTTCCGGGTTCCCGGTTCCGAGTTCCCGCGGTTCCTCGTTCCGAAACCTGGAACCTGGAACGTGGAACCTGGAACAGAGGCGGCGGAGTGCTTGGTAAGACCCGCCGGATCCACTTCGTGGGCATCGGCGGCATCGGGATGAGCGGCATCGCCGAGTTGTTGGCAAATCTTGGTTTCGCCGTGAGCGGATCGGATCTCAAACGCTCGGAGATCACGACGCGGCTGGAACAGGGGCTCGGAGTCACCGTGCACGAGGGACATGCTGGCGGCAATGTTGGCGACGCAGATGTCGTCGTCATCTCGTCGGCGGTGAGGGCGACCAACCCGGAGGTCGTCGAGGCGCAGCGCCGCGGGATTCCCGTCATCCCGCGCGCCGAGATGCTGGCGGAGCTGATGCGTCTGCGGTTTTCGATCGCGGTCGCCGGCGCGCACGGCAAGACGACCACCACCTCGATGATCGCGCTCGTGCTCGAACGAGCGGGTCTCGATCCGACGGCGGTGATCGGAGGACGGCTGAGCGCCTTTGGCAGCAACGCGCGACTCGGACACGGCGAATACATGGTTGCAGAAGCAGACGAGAGCGACCGCTCGTTTCTGAAGCTGTGGCCCTCGATTGCGGTGGTGACGAACATCGATCGTGAGCACATGGAGAGCTACGGCAGCTTCGAGGACTTGCAGGTCGCGTTCGTGGAATTCGCGAATCGGGTGCCGTTCTACGGCGCCGTCGTCGCCTGTGCCGATGACCCGAATCTGGCGGCGGTGCTTCCGCATGTCAATCGACCGCTCATGACCTACGGACTCGAGAACCCTGCGGCTCAACTCGTGGCGACCGACGTCGAGCTCGGCGCGTTCGGTGGACGCTGTGTCGTGCACCGCCGCACGGCGGGCGTCAGGCAGCGCCTCGGCGTTCTCGAGTTGATGGTGCCCGGGCGTCACAACATTCAGAACGCGTTGGCGGTGGTCGCGGTCGCGGAGTGGATCGGACTCGATTTCGATCGCGTGGCGTCGGCACTCGGCGAGTTTCATGGAGCGGAACGACGATTCGAGCGACACGGCGAAGCCGGTGGTGTGCTCGTCGTGGACGACTACGGCCACCATCCGACCGAGATCGCCGCCGTGCTTGCGGCTGCCCGCGCGACGCTCGACCGGCGCATCGTCGTCGCGTTTCAGCCGCATCGCTACACGAGGACGCAGCAACTGCTGGATGCCTTCGGACCCGCGCTGAAGGATGCGGACGAAATCGTGCTGACCGACATCTATGCCGCCGGCGAAGAGCCGATCGCCGGCATCACGATCGAGAAGCTTGCTGACGCGATCCGCTCCGGTTCGGGACGACCGCTGCACCTGGCGAAGCGGCTCGATGAAGTGATTCCGATCGTCGTTCACATCGCACGGCCTGGTGACGTGGTGATCACGCTTGGTGCCGGGTCGATCGGCACGCTGCCGCGGCGACTCGTCGACGCGCTCAACGCGCAGGGGGCGACGCACTGATGCCTGTCGCCGCACCTGCGGACAAGCGCTTCCGGCGCGCACACGTCAAGCCGGTGCCGAGACGGCCCGCACGTGAGCGGTGGCTGGCCATCCTCCGCGCCACGATCTTTCTCTCCATCGTCGGGTATGCGCTCTATCGCGCGACAACGCTGGCGCTGTCGTCGGAGGCACTGACGGTCACGCACATCACGGTCGACGGCAATTCGCGCATGTCGAAGGGCGAAGTGCTCGCGCTGCTCGACAACCTCCGAGGCGCGAATCTCCTGCTGGCCGACCTCGACGACTGGCGCGAGAAGCTGCTGCGATCGCCGTGGGTCGCTGATGCGTCGATACGGCGCGTCTTCCCCGGGAGCGTCACCGTCGCGATTGCGGAACGCCAGCCGCTCGGCATCGGCCGCATCAATGACGGGTTGTATCTGGTCGATCAGCGCGCGACGGTGATCGACGAATACGGACCGAACTACGCCGAGCTCGATCTGCCGCTGATTGACGGACTGGCCTCGTCGGCGCCACACGACGGCCTGCTGATCGATGAATCGCGCGCGCGACTGGCAAGTCTGATGCTGGCCGAGCTGCAGCGTCGGCCCGACCTGGCGAAGCGCATCTCGCAGATCGACGTCACCGACGCGCACGACGCGGCCGTGCTGCTGAAAGGCGATACGACGCTCGTTCGCGTCGGCGAGTCTCACTTCGTGGAACGCCTCCAGTCGTATCTGGACCTCGCCCCGGCGCTGCGCGAGCGCGTGCCGGCGATCGATTACGTCGATCTGCGATTCGACGAGCGCGTGTACGTCAGACCTCTCGCGTCCGGCCCACCGGCGCGCGCAAAGGAAGGGCGGTCCAGGAATGGCGCGTAGGGAACGCTACATCGTCGGCCTCGACGTCGGAACGGCAACGGTGTGCTGCGTCGTCGGCGAGAGCCTCGACGACGGGAGCATCGATGTCGTGGGGGTCGGGGTCGCGGAGTCGCGGGGGATCAAACGCGGCGTTGTCGTGAATCTGGATGCCGCCGTCGACGCCATCAAAAAGGCGGTCGAAGAAGCCGAGCTGATGGCCGGCATCGAGATCGACGCCGTTCACCTGGCGCTGTCCGGGCCGCACGTGAAGGGCTTCAACAGCCGCGGCGTCATCGCGGTTGCCGGCAAGAACCGCGAGATCACGCGCGACGACGTGCGGCGCGCGATCGACGCGGCGAAAGCGGTGGCGCTGCCGGCGGGCCGCGAGATCCTGCACGTGCTGCCGCAGGACTTCGTGGTCGACGAACAGGACGGCATCGGCGCGCCGGTCGGGATGACCGGCGCTCGCCTCGAAGTGAACGTTCACATCGTCACCGGCGCCGTCTCGTCGACACAGAACATCGTGGCGTGCGTGAATCGCGCCGGTGTCTCGGTGGCCGACACGGTGATCGAACAGCTCGCCGCGGCGGAGGCGGTGCTCACCGCGGACGAAAAGGAGCTTGGCGTTGCGCTCGTCGATATCGGCGGCGGTACCGCGGATCTCGCGATCTTCGAGCGCGGAAGCCTGTGGCACACCGGCGTTGTCGCCGTCGGCGGCGATCACTTCACCAACGACATCGCGGTGGGGCTGCGCACGCCGATTCCCGACGCGGAAAAGGTGAAGCGGAAACACGGCTGCGCGTTGTCGTCGATGGTCGACGAAGACGAAACGATCGAAGTGGCGAGCGTGGGCGGGCGCAAGCCCCGCCTGATGGCGCGACGGATCCTGTCCGAGATCCTGCAGCCGCGCGCGGAGGAGATATTCCATCTCGTGTGGGACGAGATCAGGCGCGCGGGATACGAGAAGTCGCTCAACTCGGGAATCGTGCTGACGGGCGGCGGCGCGATCCTCGAGGGGATGCCGGAGATTGCCGAACAGATTTTCGATTTGCCGATTCGCCGCGGCTGCCCGACGGGATTTGGTGGACTGGCGGATCACGTGAACAGCCCGACGTTTGCGACGCCGGTGGGTCTCGTGCTGTATGCGCACCGCAATCGTGTGCCCGAGCCGGCACGAGCGGGCGTCGGCACGTTCGGCCGGATGGCCGGACGGCTGCGCGGGATCTTCAAGGAATTTTTCTGACGGAGGCTTACATGGTCGAAGGTCCCTTTGGTCGCGACGAGAATCTGCGTCTGACGCTCGATCCTGCCGCGCGTCGCGGCGCGAAGATCAAGGTCGTCGGCATTGGCGGCGGCGGCAGCAACGCCGTCAACCGCATGGTCGACGTCGGTCTCAGTGGCGTCGAGTTCATGGTCGCGAACACCGACGTGCAGGCGCTCGATCAGAACCACGCCCCGGTGAAGATTCAGATCGGGCACAAGCTGACGAAGGGGCTGGGCGCCGGTGCCGATCCGAACATCGGCCGGCAGGCCGCGCTCGAGGACACCGACTCGATCATCCAGGCGCTGTCGGGCGCCGACATGATCTTCGTGACCACGGGCCTCGGCGGTGGAACCGGTACGGGCGCGGCGCCCGTGATCGCCAGTCTCGCGAGCGAACTGGGCGCGCTGACGATCGGCGTCGTCACCAAGCCGTTCCGCTTCGAAGGCAAGAAGCGCGCGGTGCAGGCGGAGGCCGGCCTCGAGGCGCTGCGCGACTGCGTCGACACGATCATCACCATCCCCAACGAGCGGCTGCTCACGATCATCGACCGTCGCACCACGCTCACCGACGCGTTCAGCCTTGCCGACGACGTGCTGCGGCAGGCCATCCAGGGGATCTCGGATCTGATCCTCATGCCGGGGCTGATCAACCTCGACTTCGCCGATGTGAAGACGATCATGTCGGGCATGGGCGTGGCGATGATGGGCACGGGCACGGCGGAAGGCGACGGCCGCGCGATGCAGGCGGCCCAGAAGGCGATCGCGAGTCCGCTGCTCGAGGACAGCACCGTCAACGGCGCGCGCGGCGTGATCATCAACGTCACCGGCGGCCCGGATCTCTCGCTGCTGGAAGTGAACGAGGCGTCGTGCGTGATCCAGGAAGCGGCGCACGAGGAGGCGAACATCATCTTCGGCGCGGTGGTCGATCCAACGCTCACGGGCAAGGTGAAGATCACGGTCATTGCGACCGGGTTCGATCGCAAGGCCGCTGGCAGGAGCATTCCATCGGCGGCGGTCCAGACGCCTGTCGACCTGTCGGCGTACACCGCGCACTTCGCGCGGTCCGAGGAACGTGCCCCGGCGATGGCGCTGGCAGGACAGCCGGCGTCCGCGCCTGTCGAGGATCGCGCCGCGGAGCGCACGAGAACCTCGCCGCAGGCGCAGGTGCCGCTCAACCGACGCCCGCCGCTCGACTTGTCGGTGCCGCTGGCGATGTCGGCCAGCGGCGGCGCCGCGATGGGTGATCCCGGCGACGACCGGGCGCTGGACTTCTCATCGCCGCTCGACGTCCCGGCGTTCTTGCGACGCCAGAGTTAACGTTCGAATCGTTCGGATCGTTCGAATCGTTCAGATCTTTCGAATCGTTCGGCTGGTTCGGATGGTTCGAATCGTCCGGGGCCCACCCGGGCAGTTGAACGAACCGAACGTTCCGAACGGACTGAACGGACCGAACGGATCGAACGCTTCGAACGATCCGAACGATCCGAACGAACGGCCGGCAGGGTTTCCCGCCGGTGGTACACTAAATAGACCCACGGCATGCGGGAGCGGCGGCGTCGCAGCCGCAGCTCATGCACCAGGCGACGGCCTCCCCGTTCAGCACGTCCCGATTTCATGAAACAGTCCTGGCAACTGCAAGAGCGCGCCCGCGACCTTCTGTCGAAGGAAGTGGGATACGTCCGCAAGCCTCACGGCGGCAGGCTGCGCGTCGCGCTCGCCTTCCCGAATACCTACTTCGTCGGGATGTCGAACCTGGGGCTGCAGACGGTCTACAAACTGTTCAACGCGGAGCCGGGCATCGTCTGTGAACGGGTGTTCCTGCCGCCGAAGTCCGAGCTGGCGGCGCAGCTCGCGTCCGGCGCCGCCCTCGTGACGATTGAATCGCAGACACCGGTCGCCGACTTCGACGTGTTCGCGTTCTCGGTGTCGTTCGAATGGGACTACACGAACGTGCTCACGATGCTGCGTCTCGCCGGCATCCCGCAGCGCGCCGTCGCCCGCGACCATCATCACCCGCTCATCGTCATCGGCGGCGCCGTGACATTCGTCAATCCCGAGCCACTCGCGCTGTTTGCGGATGTGATCGCCGCCGGCGAAGGCGAAGCCCTGATTCCGCAGCTGCTCGAGGCCTTCACGTCGGCGTCCGATCGAGACGATCTGCTGCGGAAGCTGTCGGCCGAGCGCGGGTTTTACGTTCCGTCGTTCTACGACGTGACGTACGCAGACGACGGCACGATCGCTCGATACGAGGTACGGCCCGACACCGGTGCGCCGTCTGTCGTCAAGAAGGCCGCCCTGAAGACGACCGAGGCTGTGGACCCGCCAGCGACGACGATCTTCACTCCCGACACGGAGTTCGGTTCGCGGTTCCTGGTCGAAGTCGTCCGCGGCTGCGCGAATCTGTGCCGCTTCTGCTGGGCGGGCTACAACTATCTCCCGGTCCGCGCGTTCCCCAAGGAGCGGATCCTGGAGCTGGCGCAGCGCGCCAGGCCGTACTCCGGCCGCGCGGGCCTGGTGTCCATCGCGTTGTGCGATCACCCCGAAATCGAGGAGATCCTCGAGCGACTCGTCGAGATGGGTTACAGCATCAGTCCGGCATCGCTGCGTCTGGACGATCTCACACCGCGCATCCTCGCGCTGCTGCGGCAGAGCGGCGAGCGCACGGTGACGATCGCGCCGGAGACCGGTTCCGATCGGCTGCGTCGCGTGATCAACAAAACGGTCACCAACGATGAGATTCTCGCTGCAGCGGAGATGATCTTCGCGAGCGGGATGGAGAACCTGAAGCTGTACTACATGATCGGTCTGCCCACGGAGACGGACGAGGACCTCGTGGCCATTCGCGATCAGACGCTGCA